>Ga0302220_10000014_pt1 | contig 179076 bp, 148 predicted proteins | sample II_Palsa_E1_3_FD_194572 | JGI IMG/M metagenome (GOLD analysis project Ga0302220, IMG submission 194572) | Peat permafrost microbial communities from Stordalen Mire near Abisko, Sweden - II_Palsa_E1_3 | ecosystem: Environmental > Terrestrial > Soil > Palsa > Peat permafrost | place: Sweden...
GGCTGTCGCTGGTCTACTTGCTGATCGGTGTGGTCGCGCTGCCGCTGTTGGGGCAGGGCGCCGTGCTGGCGCCAGCACGGCGTGCATCGCGCGTATCGCCGGTAGAGGCCACCCGATCGGCATGATCATTTCCAACGTTTACCTCATCTATTTTGCCCGCATCAGGGCAACGCCATTCGGAGACACGCATGTTCAGTTACTACCTTGAGCTCGCGCTGCGCAGTTTGAAGCGCAGCCCGGGGCTTACCCTGCTGATGGTGCTTGCCATTGGCTTTGGCGTGTCGGCATCGATGACAACCTATTCGGTTTTCCGGGCAGTGTCGGGTGATCCGATTCCGTGGAAATCGTCGCAGCTGTTTGTACCGCAGATCGATATATGGGGGCCGACCAGTCGCCGTGCGGACGGCAAGCCCGCGAACGCTGCGCTGGACTATACCGACGCCGTGGCCATGATGCGCGATCACCGCGCCAAGCTGCAGTCGGCCAGCTACCGCGTGGCGCCGACAGTGCAGGTGCCGGGTTCGCGTCAACATCCGATCAGCGTCTCCGGGTATGCGGTGTATAGCGAGTTTTTCCCGATGCTGGACGTGCCTTTTGCCTACGGTAGCGGCTGGCCGGTCGACGCCGATACCAATCAGGCAGCCGCCGTGGTGATCAGCGGCAAACTCAACCAGGAAATGTTCGACGGCCAGAACAGCGTGGGCAAGACGCTGGATATCCAGGGCAAGGATTATCAGGTGGTCGGCGTGCTGGGTCAGTGGGATCCGCAACCGCGTTTCTACGATGTGTTCGACACCGGCGGTTTCGACACCACCTCGAACGACGTGTTTATTCCCTTTACCCGCGCGATTGCCGTCGGCATGAACAACGCGGGCAGCACCTCCTGCAACGCCAATCCGGCCGAGACAGGTTTTGTGGGCTTGCAGCGTTCCGCCTGCGTCTGGATCGAGTACGTGGCGGAACTGGACGATGCGGCAGCGGTGCAGGCTTACCGCGAGTATTTGAATGGCTATGCGCTGGCGCAGAAGAGTGCGGGCCGTTTCAACTGGGCGCCGAACAACAGCCTGCTGGATATACCGGCATTCCTGGATGACCAGCATGTCGTGCCAAGCGATACCAAGGTGTCGCTGATGGTCGCGCTGGGCCTGCTGATTGTCTGCCTTGTGAATACCGTCGGCCTGCTGCTGGCCAAGTTTCTCCGCCGCAGCAGCGAGATTGGCGTGCGCCGCGCGCTGGGTGCGCCGCAGGCGGCAATCTACGCGCAGTTTCTCACCGAGGCCGGCATTGTCGGCCTGGCCGGTGGCGCGGTCGGGCTGGTGCTGACCGGCGTGGGCGTCTTCTGCGTCGGCCTGGTATTGCCCACGGACATTGCCGCACTGGCTCACGTCAACTTCTCGCTGCTGCTGCTGACCCTGGTCATTGCGGTGGTTTCGGCGGTACTCGCCGGCCTGTACCCAACCTTCCGTGCGTCACGCGTGCAACCCGCGTGGCAGCTGAAAAGTAATTGAGGAGCACGCTATGAGCACGCATCCAATCCTCGCCGCATTGCGCCGCCACAAGGCCGGCGTCATTCTGATTGCCCTGCAGATCGCGCTGACCCTGGCGATTGTCTGCAATGCTATTTTCATCATCGGTCAGCGTATCGATCGTGTGAATCGCCCGACCGGCATCGACGAGGCAAACCTGTTCGTCGTCTCCCAGCAATGGGTGGGTACGCCCGATGGGGACGGTCCCGACGCGGTCGATAAAATTGATTCACTGCTGCGCGCCGACCTCGACACCCTGCGCCGGCTGCCGGGCGTGGAGTCGGTGGCACCGGTCAACTCGATGCCGCTAAACAACAGCTCGATGGTCAATGGCATCACGCTGACGCCGGACCAGAAAGATTCGACGCTCTCGGCCACCATGTTTCTCGGTGACGACCATTTGATGAGCACGTTGGGCGTGCAGCTGGTGGCTGGCCGGGCCTTCACTGCGGGCGACGTCATACACCAGGCTTTTCGCAATGACACGTTGCCGCCGTCGGTCATCGTCAGTCAGGCTACTGCCGACAAGCTGTTTCCGAATCAGAGTGCGATCGGCAAGACGATTTACAGCGATTCCAAGCCCACCACGATCATCGGTGTGGTCAAGCTGCTGCAGTCGTCCATGGTGGAGAGTTTTGCCAAGGACTCCGACTACTACACGATCATCGAGCCGATTCGACAGGACGGCGACAACTCGCGCTACGTGGTGAAAACCCGGCCGGGTCAGCAGGCCCAGGCCATGGAGGCCGCGCGTGCGGCGCTGTTTGCCGCCAACCCGCAACGTGTCATTGATGCGGAACGCGGTATCCGCAGCTTTGCCGATATACGCCACCGAGCCTATCGGGCCGATCGCGGCATGGCCATTCTTATGGCGGTGGTGTGCCTGATCATGCTTTGCGTTACCGCGGCAGGCATTGTCGGTCTGACCAGTTTCTGGGTCGGCCAGCGGCATCGGCAGATCGGCGTGCGCCGCGCGCTGGGCGCACGCAAGATCGACATCCTGCATTACTTCCAGATCGAAAACCTGATGATCGCCGGCGGCGGCGTGGTGGTTGGCGTGGTGCTGGCGGTTGGGCTCAATCTGTGGCTGATGAGCCAGTACGAAATGGCGCGTTTGCCGTTGATGTACGTATTGATCGGCATGGTCGCGCTACTGGCACTCGGCCAGGCGGCGGTGTTCGTGCCGGCACGTCGTGCGTCGCGCGTTTCACCGATTGAAGCGACGAGGGCGGCGTGATGAAGCACGGGGAAGAGGGGCGAGTCGTGAGGAACGAGGGTGGCGACTTCGCGTTGTCTCGTTTGCGGCTGGCGACCGAACCTGCGCTCTTGCTATTCGCCTCTCGCCCCTTGTTTCTCCCGTCAAGAGTCGTCCTTCGCTCTTCACCTCCAACCGGAACCTGATCATGCTCAGCTACTACATCGAATTGGCCGTGCGCAGCCTGAAGCGCAGTCCGGGGCTCACTTTGCTGATGGTGCTCACCATCGGCTTCGGCGTTGCGGCCTCGATGACGACGTATTCGGTTTTCCGCGCGGTATCGGGCGATCCGATTCCGTGGAAATCATCGCAGCTGTTTGTGCCGCAGATCGACATGTGGGGTCCAACCGGGCGCGGTGCCGACGGCGAACCGCCCGATGCGATGGACTATATCGATGCCATGAAACTGGTACGCGATCACCGCGCCAAGCTGCAGTCGGCGATGTACCAGATTTCCCCGTCGATTGTCCCCGCCGACGCCAGCAAGCATCCCGTTACGACCAGCGGCCACGCGGTAAACAGCGAGTTTTTCCCGATGCTCGATGTGCCGTTTCAATACGGCAACGGCTGGTCCGCTGACGACGACAGGCAGCGCGCGGCCGTCGCGGTGATCAGCAGCAAGCTCAACCAGAAGCTGTTCGGCGGCGCCAACAGCGTGGGCAAGACCATCGACATCGAGGGCAAGGATTATCGCGTCGTCGGCGTGCTCAACAACTGGAATCCGCAGCCACGTTTCTACGACGTGGTCAACAGCGGCGGCTTTTCCACCGGGCTGGACGATATTTTTATTCCGTTTGACCGGGCCATTTCTGAGGCCATGGCCAACAATGGCAATACCAACTGCAACGAGATTCCGAAAGAGTCCGGCTTCGTCGGGCTGCAGAATTCCACCTGCGTGTGGATTGCCTATATGGCTGAACTGGATGATTCCGCTGCGGTAAAAACCTACCGCGAATACCTCGACGGCTACGCGCATCAGCAGCAACAGGCCGGCCGCTTTGCATGGGCGCCGAACAACCGGCTGCGCAGTCTGCCGGACTGGCTGGACTCGCAGCATGTGGTGCCCAGCGACACCAAGGTTTCGCTGCTGGTTGCGCTTGGTCTGCTGATTGTTTGCCTGGTCAATACCGCCGGTCTGCTGCTGGCGAAGTTTCTCCGCCGCAGCAGCGAGATCGGCGTGCGCCGTGCGCTGGGTGCGCAGCGTAATTCGATCTATGCGCAGTTTCTCACCGAGGCGGGCATTGTCGGCGTGGCCGGTGGCGCGCTTGGCTTGTTGCTGACGGGCCTGGGCGTGCTGAGCGTGGGCTGGGTGTTGCCGAAGGAGATCGCCACGCTCGCGCACGTGGATTTTGTGCTGCTGGCACTCACCCTGTTGATCGCGGTTCTGGCCACCCTGCTTGCAGGGCTTTATCCCACTTTTCGTGCCTCGCGTGTGCAGCCCGCGTGGCAGCTGAAATCGAACTGAGGACGACGTCATGACCACGCATCCCATTCTCGCCGCGTTACGCAAACACAAGGCCGGCGTCGTGCTGATTGCACTGCAGATTGCGCTGACCTTGGCCATCGTCTGCAACGCCATCTTCATCATTGGCCAACGCATCGAGCGCGTGCACCGCGTTACCGGCATCGATGAAAGCAATCTGTTTCTCGTCACCCAGCAGTGGGTCGGGGCACCCGATGGAGACGATCCGTCGGGCGTTGAAAAGCTGGACAACATGCAGCGGGAGGATCTTGTCGCGCTTCGCAACCTGCCCGACGTCGCCTCGGTGGCGCCGATCAATTCGCTGCCGCTGCTCAACTCCTCATGGAATGGTGCGATTTCGCTCAAGCCGGGCAGCGAGATGCGCAAGGGCGGCAATACCCGCACCACGTTTTACTTCGGCGATGAGCAGATGCTTTCCACGTTGGGCGTTCGACTGGTGGCGGGCCGCGCCTTTACCGCCGCCGATGTGCAGCATCGCAGCATGCACGATCAGACCGAGCCCACGGTGGTGATCCTGACCAAGCCCGTGGCGGACAAGCTGTTTCCCGACGGCAACGCGGTCGGCAAGGCCATGTACCTCGACGGCAGCACATCGCCAACCACCATCATCGGCGTGATCGAGCGCCTGCAGGTGCCGGGCACCGGCAGCTGGACCAACACCTTCGCCTATAACGCCACGCTCGAGCCGCTGCGCATCGATGCCAACTTCACGCGTTACGTCGTGCGTGCAAAGCCGGGACGAATGGATGCGCTGATGCAGGCGATGCCATCGACGCTGTACAAGATCAACCCGATGCGCGTACTCGACGACGACAGCGTGAAATCGTTTGCCGACATTCGCGCCGAGGCCTATCGCGCCGACGTCGGCATGGCAATCCTGATGGGCGTGGTCTGCCTGGTACTGCTCGGCGTCACCGCGGCGGGCATCGTGGGCTTGACCAGTTTCTGGGTGGGCCAGCGGCATCGGCAGATCGGCGTACGTCGCGCGCTGGGCGCACGCAAGATCGACATCCTGCATTACTTCCAGATCGAAAACCTGATGATCGCCGGCGGCGGCGCGATTGTCGGCGTCGCGCTTGCGGTGGGCCTCAATGCGTGGCTGATGAAGCACTTCGAGATGGACCGCATTCCGGTGGTTTATGTACTTGTTGGCCTGATCGCGCTGGTGGCGCTGGGGCAGGCTGCGGTGTTTGTACCAGCGCGGCGTGCGTCCAACGTGTCACCTATTGAAGCCACGCGGGCGGTGTGAGGGGAAACGGGGAAAGTTTGGGGATGAGCGAGAGCTCGACATTTAAGCGCCGAACATCATCACGCGCGTCACCGGGTTCTCGTTCTTGCTGAAAACTGACGTATCCACATCTATCCAGGGACGCTGACGATGTTTGCCTACTACCTCGAACTGGCGTTGCGCAGCCTGAAGCGAAGTCCAGGCCTTACCGTGCTGATGGTGCTGGCCATTGGCTTTGGCGTGGCGGCATCGATGACGACGTATTCGGTGTTCCGCGCGGTGTCGGGCGATCCGATTCCATGGAAGTCTTCGAAATTGTTCGTGCCGCAGATCGACATGTGGGGACCAACTGGGCGTGGCCCCGACGGCGAGCCGCCCGATGCGCTGGATTACGCCGATGCCATGACGATGATGCGGGACCACCGCGCCAAGCTGCAGTCGGCGATCTATGCGGTCGCGCCGTCGGTGATTCCCGCCATCAAGGGCGGTAGTCCGGTCAACGTGTCGGGCTACGGGGTGTATAGCGAATTCTTCCCGCTGGTCGATGCGCCGTTTTTATATGGCAGTAGCTGGAGCGTCGATGCCGATACGCGCCGTGCCGCCGTAGTCGTGATCAACAGCGGGCTTAATGAGCAGCTCTTCGGCGGCCGTAACAGCGTCGGCAAGATTATCGATATTGAAGGCAAGGATTATCGGGTGGTCGGCGTGCTGAATCACTGGAACCCGCAGCCGATTTTTTTTGACGTGCACGATAGTGGCGGCTTTGGTGGCGATGGTCCGGATCTGTTTTTGCCGTTTGAAACCGGCATTGCCGTGGGCATGCCCAACGCCGGATCGCAGAATTGCGATGCGATGCCCACCTCGTCGGGCTTCACTGGGCTGCAGCAGTCCAGCTGCACCTGGATCAGCTACCTCGCCGAGCTGGACGATGCCGCTGCCGTGAGCCGTTATCGCTCGTATCTGGATGGCTATACCGATGCGCAGCAAGCGGCCGGACGCTTTACCTGGCCGAAGAATAATCGTCTGCGCGACGTGCCAGCGTTCATGGATTTCGAACAGGTGGTGCCGGACGATACGCGGGTATCGCTGCTGGTTGCCCTGGGTCTGCTGGTGGTGTGCCTGGTCAACACCGTGGGCCTGCTGCTGGCCAAGTTTCTGCGTCGCAGTGGCGAGATCGGCGTGCGCCGTGCGCTGGGTGCGCCGCGGCGCGCGATCTATGCACAGTTTTTGATTGAGGCCGGCATGGTCGGCGCGGCCGGTGGCGTGCTTGGTCTCGGGCTGACCGGCATCGGCGTGGCCAGCGTCGGCCTGGTGCTTCCGCCGTATCTCGCCGCACTGGCAAAGGTGGATCTCCCATTGCTGGCACTGACCTTGGTACTGGCTATCGTGGCCACCCTGCTGGCCGGTCTGTACCCCACATTCCGGGCGTCGCGGGTTCAGCCCGCGTGGCAACTGAAGTCGAACTGAGGGCGCCGACATGAGAGTGCATCCCATCATCGCGGCCTTAAAACTGCACAAGGCCGGCGTTGTGCTTATCGTGCTGCAGATTGCACTGACCTTGGCGATCATTAGCAACGCCGTTTTCATCGTCGCCCAGCGCATTGATCGGGTGAACCGCGTCACCGGTGTCGATGAAGCCGACCTTTTTCGTCTGTCGACCCTGTTTGTCGGCGCACCGCTGGGCGATGACAAGGCCTCTCTGGACAAGCTCGATGCGCTGCAGCTGAGCGACGTCAATACGTTGCGGCACGTCCCCGACGTGGCATTGGTATCGGCGTCCAACGCGATGCCGCTGCAGGGTGGGCTATGGGTCGGTGGGGTGGGCATCAAGCCCAACCAGAAAACGCCGACGAGCACCTTTACCTATTACTACGGCGACGAGCAGATGCTGCCGACGCTCGGTGTGCACTTGATCGCAGGGCGCAACTTCAACGCTGGCGAAGTGATTCATCACACCATCAACGACACGACCATGGCGCCCGTTTCCATCGTCAGCAAGCACCTTGCTGACAAGCTGTATCCCAAAGGCGATGCGTTGGGTAAAACGGCTTTTATCGACAACAAGCCCAGCACCATCATCGGCATTGTCGAGACGCTGGAGACGTCGAACAGCGGCCACATGACGTGGGCGTATGACACGGTGATGCAGCCGGTACGGCTGTCGGGAGCCATGGCCAACTATGCCGTGCGGGCCAAGCCCGGGCGCCTGAGCGACGCCATGCGTGCCGCGCGCGCGGCATTGTTCGCGGCCAACCCCATGCGCGTCATGGCGAGTACCTGGGGTGTGCTGTCGATGAGCGATCTGCGCGACAAGGCGTATCGCGGCGACCGCGGCATGGCGATCCTGATGATTACGGTGTGCGTGATTCTGCTCGGCGTTACTGCCGCCGGCATTGTCGGTCTCACCAGTTTCTGGGTCGGTCAGCGTCGTCGGCAGATCGGTGTTCGCCGTGCGCTCGGTGCGCGGCGCGTCGACATTCTGCGTTACTTCCAGATCGAAAATCTGTTTATCGCCAGCGCCGGTGTGGTGCTCGGCGTGCTGCTCGCACTAGGGCTCAGCCTCTGGCTGATGTCGCACTACGAAATGCCGCGCCTGCCGACGCTGTATCTGCTTGTCGGCGTGGCAATGCTGCTGTTGATCGGGCAGCTCGCCGTTTTCGTGCCGGCGCGGCGCGCTTCGCTCGTGCCGCCGGTCGAAGCTACGCGGGCGGCATGATGAAGATCCATGGCAGGGGCGAGCAACAACGGCGAAGGACGGCAAAGTCGCAGCACTCACTGTGCCCGCCGCTGAAGTTCTATTGCCCTGGTCCCCGCGGTCTGTCTTGCGGCTGCCTGGCGAACTTGCGCCCTCGCTACGCGCCCCTTGTCCCTTAAGCCTTGCTGGAGCCTGACGCATGTTCACCTACTACCTCGAACTGGCCGTGCGCAGTCTGCGGCGCAACAAGGTGCTCACCACGCTGATGGTGCTGGCGCTTGGGCTTGGCATCGGTGCGTGCATCACCACGCTGACCGTGCTCAAGCTGCTGTCGGGTGATCCGTTGCCACAGAAAAGCGCGCAGCTGTTCTATCCACAGCTCGATCCGTTTCCGCTGGACGGATATGTTGCCGGCGAAACCAAGCCGCAGCCGATCATGACGTATACCGATGCGATGAACCTGTTGCATGCGCACAAGGCCACGCATCAGGCAGCGATGGCGATGACCAATGCGAAAATTGCTTCGCTGCGTGCCAACGCGCATCCGTTCTATAGCGATGGCGTGATGACTACATCGGATTTTTTCGGCATGTTCGACGCACCGTTTCAATATGGCGGTGGCTGGTCAGCGGGTGATGACGACAGCCGCGCACAAGTCGTGGTGATCGCCGACTTTCTCAACGACAAGCTGTTCGATGGCGCGAACAGCGTTGGCCGCACGCTGCGCATCAACGATCACGACTTTCGCATCGTCGGCGTGTTGAAGCACTGGGCGCCGCAGCCGCGCTTTTACGCGCAGGAGCTGGGCGGACGCAGTTACGGCGATGGTGATGCGGTGTTCTTACCACTGCATTCGGCGCGTGCGGCGCAGATGGGAGCGGGCAATGACAACTGTTTCGACACGATCATCGACCTGAAAAATCTTGAGACCGCGCCGTGCATCTGGCTCGGCGTGTGGGTGCAACTGGACAGCTCGTCAGCCGTGAGTGACTACAAAAAATTTCTCGCCAATTACGCGCAGCAGCAAATCGCGCTCGGCCGTTTCCACCGCGCGGACACCGGCCTGCCTGATTTGATGCAGTGGTTGCGCGATGAAATGGTGGTGCCCGACGACGTGCGCCTGCAGGCCGGTCTTGCGTTCGGCTTTCTGCTGATCTGCGTGATCAACACCGTCGGCCTGCTGCTGGCCAAATGCCTGCGCCGCTCGCCCGAGATTGGCGTGCGGCGCGCGCTCGGCGCCACGCGGCGGACGATCTTCGCGCAGTTCATGATCGAGGCCGGCATCGTCGGTCTGGCCGGTGGCGTGCTCGGATTGATCTTTGCCGAACTGGGCCTGTTCGGCATCCGCCATCAGCCGGCCGAATACGCCAGCCTGGCGCATCTGGATCTGGCCATGTTCGCGTTCACCTTCGTTGTCGCCATTGTTGCAAGCCTCATCGCCGGGTTGCTGCCCGCATGGCGGGCCTGCGTGCTGGCGCCTGCGCCGCAACTCAAAGCGGGTTGATGTTTTTCCCTGTGCGTGAACGCGGCCATGCATGGCCGCACTCTTCAAGGAAGCTTTATGGAAATTCGTCCGATTTTTGCCAGCCTGCGCAAGCACCGTATTCCGGCCATCCTCATCGTGCTGGAAATTGCGCTGGCCTGCGCCGTGTTGTGCAACGCGGTTTTCATGATCGGTAAACGCGTTGGCGATATCGGTATGAGCAACGCGATCGACGAGAGCGGCCTGTCAGTGATCAGCCTCGACGGTACCGACCCCAAGCTGGCGGCCAGCGACATACCGCGCAATCTTGCCGCGCTGCGTGGCATTGCCGGGGTGCAGGCGGTAGGTGCGACCAGCACGGTGCCATTGAGCGGAAACAACTGGGGCTGGAGTTTTGGCCTCAAGTCTGACTCGCTGGTAAGCGATAAGGGCAATACCAATCTCACGCTGTATTTTCTCGGCGCCGGTGCGGATCAGGCGCTCGGCCTGCAGCTAAAGCAGGGCCGTTTTTTCAATGCCGACGACTATGCCGACAGCTCGATGGGCAGCGCCGCATTGCCGGTCACGCACGTAACCATCGTCACCGAAAGCGTGGCCGCGCAGCTGTGGCAGGGCAAGTCCGCGCTGGGTCAGGTGCTGTATTCCAAGCCCAGCTACTACACCGTGGTCGGTGTGGTAGCCAACGTGCTGCGACCGTACGCCAGCACACGCAGCGCGCAGCGATCGTATGCCGCCACATTTTTTCCGTTGCGCGCTGAAAGTACGCTCAGTAGTTATGTGCTGCGCAGCGCACCGCAGGATCGCGCGCGCATCGTGCGCGAAGCCGAACAAAAACTGGGCGAGGTCAATCCTTCCGCCGTTGCCAAGGGACAGACCTTCAGCGATATCCGCGACAAATATTTTGCCGACATGCGCAGCATGGCGTGGATGCTGGTGCTGGTCTGCGTGGTGATGCTGGCCGTGACGGCGTTCGGCATCGTCGGCCTGACCAGTTTCTGGGTGGCGCAGCGGCGCCGACAGATTGGCATACGTCGTGCGGTCGGTGCGACGCGCGGCGATATCCTCAGCTACTTCCGCACCGAGAATTTTCTGCTCACCGGCATGGGCGTGGTGATCGGCATGGTGCTGGCGTTTGGCATCAACGTGTATCTGATGCAGCACTACGAGATGGACCGCATGCCCTGGTATTACCTGCCCGGCAGCGCGATCGCGCTATGGCTGCTCGGGCAGCTGGCCGTGCTCGGGCCGGCCCTGCGCGCGGCGGCTGTGCCGCCGGTCGTCGCGACACGGAGCGCGTGATGTTTGCCTATTATCTGGATCTGGCGTTTCACAGTTTGCGCCGCAACAAGGCGCTCACCGCGCTGATGGTGCTGGCGATCGCGCTGGGTATCGGCGCCAGCATGACCACGTTGACCGTGCTGCACGTGCTGTCGGGCGATCCGCTGCCGGGCAAGAGTGCGCAGCTTTATTACCCGCAGATCGATCCGCGCGACCTTAGTGGCTATGTACCCGGCACGTCGGAGCCCGAGCCGCAGGTGACTTGGATTGACGGCATGAATTTGCTGCGAGCCAAGCGCGCCGTGCATCAGGCCTTGATGACGGGCGGCACGGTAGCGGTGCAGCCGGCACAGTCCACGCTGGATCCATTCTATGAAAGCGCTCGTTATACGACCGCCGATTTTTTCCCGATGTTTGCCGTGCCGTTCCTCTACGGCCGCGGTTGGGGCGGAGCCGAGGACGATGGCAGCGTGCGCGTGGTGGTCATCAGCAGCCAGCTCAACGACAAGTTGTTCGGCGGCAAGGACAGCACCGGCCAGATGCTGCAATTGGGCGACACGTTGTTCCGCATCATCGGCGTGCTGGGTGACTGGCATCCGACGCCGCATTTCTACGACCTCAACGAAACCGACTACGGCGATAACGAAGGCATCTACATGCCGCTGTCCACGTCGCAGGACGTGGGCTACGACCATGACGGCAGCGTCAACTGCTGGGGCAACGGCGGTGGTGGCAAACGGATAGACCACAGCGCGCCTTGTACGTGGCTGCAGTTCTGGGTGCAGCTGGACAGTCCGTCCCAGGTCGCGGCATACCGTTCGTTTCTCGTGCACTACTCGCAGCAGCAAAAAGCGCTGGGCCGCTTTCAGCGACCGCCGAACGTGCAGCTGCGCAACGTCATGCAGTGGCTGGATTACAACATGGTGGTGCCCGACGACGTGCGTTTACAGACGTGGTTGGCCCTGGGTTTCCTGCTGGTGTGCCTGGTCAACACGGTGGGCCTGATGCTGGCGAAGTTTCTGCGTCGGGCGAATGAACTGGGCGTGCGGCGTGCGTTGGGTGCATCCAAACACGCGCTGTTTGCGCAGCTGTTGGTGGAGTCGGGCGTGGTTGGCCTTGCCGGTGGCATCGGTGGCCTGCTGCTGGCCTTGCTCGGCTTGTGGCTGGTGCGCCAGCAACCGGCCAGCTATGCGGCGCTGGCCCATCTCAATCCGACGATGCTGCTGATGACGTTTCTGCTGTCTGTGGGCGCAAGCCTGCTGGCTGGGCTGTTGCCGGCCTGGCGCGCTTGTCAGGTCACGCCGGCCCTGCAACTGAAGAGCAATTAGTGCGCTTTCCCTGCATGTGGAAGCAGACATCCATGACCGTACTTTTCAAAAAAATCCGCTTCGATCAGTCACCCGGAAGATAAACATGGAACTGCGACCGATTCTTTCCACGCTAAGCCGGCACAAGCTGACCGCTTGGCTGCTGATACTGGAAATCGCATTGACTTGTGCGATCGTGTGCAACGCGGTGTTTCTGATTGGTCAGCGCCTGCAGCGCATGGATATGCCTAGCGGCATGGCCGAGCACGAGCTGGTGCAGATACAGATGGCCTACATCGGCAACCGCCCCGATGCCAATGCGCGTGCACAAACCGATCTGGCCGCGCTGCGGCAGATTCCCGGTGTGCAGCAGGTAGCGCTGAGCAATTCGCTGCCGTTCCGCGTGGGTGGGTCGAACAGCGACGTCATGCTTGATCCGCATCAACGCCAGCGTACCCTCAGTGCCAGCAATTACTTCGGTCAGAACCTGCTGCCCACCTTCGGCGTGAAACTGGTGGCGGGGCGCGACTTTCGGCCGGAAGAATATATCGACCTGGACACGGCCACGGCGGCACTGCACAGCGGTGATCCGAAGGGTCTGCCGCAGACGGTGATCATCACAAAAATAATGGCCGATCGTTTGTGGCCCGGGCAGAATGCGCTGGGAAAAACCATGTATTTCGGCATGGGCATTCCCTTTCGGGTGATTGGCGTGTTGGCGCGCCTGACGCGGTCGGACGAGCTCTACCTGGGTGCCGACTACAGCATGGTGCTGCCGATCTCCATCAACCTGACGGCCGGCGGCAGTTACCTGATTCGCTGCGCGCCACAAGATCGCGCGCAGGTATTGAAAGCCGCCATCGCCACGCTCAAGCAGATCGACTCCCGGCGTGTGGTGCTGCAGAAGCGAACGTATGACGACGTGCGCCGCGCGTTTTTTTCTAGCGACCGTTCCATGGCAGGCATCCTGGTCGGCGTGTGTGTTGCGCTGCTGATCGTCACGGCGCTCGGCATCGTCGGTCTGGCCAGCTTCTGGGTCGCGCAGCGTCGCCGCACCATCGGCGTGCGTCGCGCGCTCGGCGCCACCCGCGCCGACATCCTGCATTACTTCCAGACCGAAAACTTTCTGTTGGCCACCATCGGCATTGTCATCGGCATGGTGCTCGCCTTCGGCATCAACCTGTTCCTCATGCAGCACTACGAATTACCGCGACTGCCGGCCGTCTATTTCCCGGTCGGCGCGATCGCGCTCTGGATCATCGGGCAGCTGGCTGTTCTCGGTCCGGCCTTGCGCGCTGCGGCCGTGCCGCCGGTGGTGGCGACGCGGAGCGTGTGATGAGTAGTAGGGGCGAAGGATTATAGGCAAGGACATACATGGCCATGGTTCGGGCTTGTGCTCGCCTCTCACCTATCACCTCTCAAGATAAAACCAGCGGAGTGAAATAATGTTCGGCTACTACCTGGAATTGGCACTGCGTAGCCTGAAACGCAACAAGGTGCTCACGGCGCTGATGGTGCTGGCGATTGCTGTGGGCATTGGCGCCAGCATGACGACGTTGACGGTGATGCATGTGCTGTCGGGCGATCCGCTGCCCGGACGCAGCGGGCAGATTTTCTTTCCACAGGTGAGCCCTGATCCCAGTCGGCCACACAATATCGAGCCGTCGCTGGCGATGGACTATCACTCGGCCATGGATCTGTGGAGCGCGCATCGCGCCGATCGGCAGGCGCTCATCGTGGACAGCATGATCAAGGTGACCGCGCCGGATACTGCGGTGCCGGCATTGCGGCTGGACATGCTCTCGACCACCGCAGATTTTTTCCCGATGTTCAACGTGCGGTTTCGCTATGGCAACGGCTGGAGTGCGGATGACGATGCCAGACGCGCGCGCGTCGCCGTGATCTCCGATGACCTCAACAACAAATGGTTCGGTGGCGTAGACAGCGTTGGCCACATGCTGCGGCTTGGCGGCAGCGACGTACGCATTGTCGGCGTGCTGAGACCGTGGCGGCCGGTGCCGTCGTTCTACGAAGCCTGGGGCTCCTACACCAAGCCGCAGGACGTGATGACACCGTTTCTCGCCGGCCTCGAGATCAATGATGGTCACTTCCAGCAGTTCAACTGCTGGCACATCCCAGACACGCCAGGGCACCTGCAAAACGCGCCCTGCAATTGGGTAACTTTGTGGGTGCAGCTGGACGACGCGGCCAAAGTGGATGCTTATCAGCATTTCGTCGCCGACTACGCGGCGCAGCAAAAAAGCATCGGTCGCTTTACTAGCACTGTCACGCGCGTGCGCGGCCTGATGCAGTGGCTGGATTATGTCGGCGTGGTTCCGGACGACGTGCGTCTGCAGACCTGGCTGGCCTTTGCCTTTCTGGCCATTTGCCTGTTCAACACCATAGGTTTGCTGCTGGCCAAGTTCCTGCGCCGCGGTGGCGAGCTTGGCGTGCGCCGCGCGCTGGGTGCCACGCGTGGCGGTTTGTTTGCGCAGTGCCTGGTGGAGGCGGGGCTGGTCGGTTTGCTGGGCGGCGTGGGCGGCTGGCTGCTGACGCTCGTCGGCTTGTGGTTGGTGCGCCGACAACCCACCGATTACGCCGACCTCATCCATCTCGATCTGCCGATGTTCCTGACGACCTTTGCGCTGGCGATCGCCACCAGCCTGCTGGCCGGCCTGCTGCCGGCCGCGCGTGCCAGTCGCGTGGTACCCGCGTTGCAGCTGAAGGTTCTCTGAGGAAATCCCGCCATGCAGATACGCCCGATACTTTCCGCGCTGCGTCACCATCGTCTCGCCACCGTGCTGATCGCGCTGGAAATCGCGCTGGCCTGCGCGGTGCTGTGCAATGCCTGCTTCCTGATCGTTACACGTGTGAGCACGATGGAAATCCACAGCGGCGTGGACGAAAGCGCGCTCGCGCAGATCAAGCTTGATTGCGATGACTGCAATGCGAACGATCTCAATGCGCGCGTGCTGTCCGGTCTGGGCAAGTTGCCCGGCGTGCAGTCGATCAGCGTGATCAATGCGGTGCCGTTTGGCGACCACGCCGGCACGGCCGGCATCACGCTGGATGCGGCGGCTCAGCATTCGGGTGGTGTCGTGGATTTTTACGTTGCAGGGCCGGGCAGTTTCCCGGCGCTCGGTTTGAAACTGGTCGCCGGCGCATTGCCCAGGCAGGACGACTATCGGCCGGTGGATAGTTTCTTGCCGACCGACGCTTCTGTCTGGGTAACCCGCGCGCTGGTCGACCACCTATGGCCGGGCGTGGATCCACTCGGCAAGGAGTTCTGGATGGACAAATACCACTACCGCGTGGCGGGTGTGGTGGCCCATCTGGCGCGACCCGGGGGCGGCGAGGGCGGTCCAGATACACGCGAGTGGTCGGTATTCGTGCCGGGCTTGCCTGGCAAGAATTTCTCCGGCGATTACCTGCTGCGCGCCGAACCGGCGCAGTTGCCGCGGGTATTGCACGATGCCCGCGCAGCGCTGGCGAAGATCGCCCCCGAGGCCGTGCTGGACCAGCAGGCCAGCAAGACTATTAGTCAGCTGCGCGATGGTTACTTTCAGAGTGATCGCGCGATGACGGGTATCCTCGTGGGCGTCATTGCCGCGCTGCTGCTGGTGACGGCGCTGGGCATCGTCGGCCTGGCCAGCTTCTGGGTCAGTCAACGACGCAAGCACATTGGCGTGCGTCGGGCGCTGGGCGCCACCCGTGGCGACATCCTGCGTTACTTCCAGATCGAGAACTTCCTCATCGTCACGCTGGGCATCGTCATGGGCATGGGGCTAGCCTTCGGCTTGAACCTGGTGCTGATGCAGAGCTATGAGCTGCCGCGGCTGCCGCCGGTCTATTTACCGCTGGGCGCAGCGATGCTCTGGCTGCTCGGCCAGCTCGCGGTGCTGGCACCGGCGTTGCGCGCGGCTGCTGTGCCGCCGGTCGAAGCAACGAGGAGCGTGTGATGGGAAGCAGGGGCGAGGGAGCAAGGGTTAGGAGCGAGTGGGGTTCCCATGACCATTCGGACTCGCACCCGCGCTGCTCATCTCGTTCTTCGACTCTCACTCGAAACAATGAAGGAGTGATTTGATGTTTGCCTACTACCTCGATCTGGCATGGCACAGTCTGAAACGTAGCCCCATCCTCACCGCCTTGATGGTGCTGGCGATCGGCCTGGGTATCGGCGCGAGCATGACGATGATTACGGTGTTGCATGTCATGTCGGATGATCCTTTGCCCGAGCGCAGTGGCATGCTGTATTACCCGCACATCGACCCTCTCCCAAAAGACTATCCATCGCAAAGCGAGTGGGGCAATGCGGCGGACAATATGACGTGGCCAGATGCAATGGCTTTGCTGCATGCGCGCAAGGCGGAGCATCAGGCGGCCATGGCAGGCGGCTCATTACTCGCGTGGCCGGCCAGGCAGGGCGAGTTGCCATTCAGCGCGGATGGCCGCTACACCACGGCGGATTTTTTTTCCATGTTCGGCGTGCCGCTGGAACGAGGTGGCGCGTGGTCATCGTTCGACGACCAAGCCAAGGCCCGCGTCGTGGTGTTGAGTCACACACTGGCGGCCAAGCTTTTTGATAACGAGGAGGCGTTAGGCCGCAGTGTCCGGCTCGGCGATAACTTTTATCGCGTGATTGGCGTCAGCAAAGACTGGGCGCCGCAGCCGATGTTCTATGCCGACCCCAGCGCCAAAGGTGGCTTCGGCAAGATCGATCAGTTTTTTATTCCGCTGGATACCGCGGCAGACTTGAAGCTGGATTCAAGCAACGACTTCACTGGCTGGAAAGGCGGTGGCAACACGGGTAGCAATGTCGATGGTGAATATAAGGATCCTTCGACGTCGTGGCTGCAGGTGTGGGTGCAGTTGAAGGACGCAGCACAGGTTCGCGATTATCAACAGTTTCTTTATAACTATTCGGCGCAGCAGCATGCTTTGGGCCGTTTCGAGCGCTCGCCAGATCTTACACAGCTTTATCCGATGATGGACTGGGTAAGTCATCTGAATCTGGTGCCCGGCGACGTCAAGCTGCAGTCCTGGCTGGCACTGGGTTTTCTGCTGGTTTGCATGACCAACATCGTGGCGTTGTTGTTGGCTAAATTTCTTAGGCGTAGTGGCGAGGTCAGCGTACGTCGTGCGATGGGTGCGCGAAGGAGTGACATCTTCCTTCAGTTCGGTATCGAATCTTTATTGATCGGCAGTTTTGGCGGTGTATTGGGCATTGCGATTGCCGAATTGGGGCTATGGAGTATTCGCCAACGCCCGGACCAATACGCGAAGGTAGCGCAGATGAATTTTTCGATGCTGCTGCTGACGGTCTTGATGGCTATCGTCGCCAGTGCGCTTGCTGGTCTGCTTCCCGCCTGGCGTGCCAGCCGTGTGGCGCCCGCCCTGCAGTTGAAAACCCAGTGAGGTGATGTCATGCAACTACGTCCCATTCTTTCGAGTCTGCGCCATCACAAGCTAACTGCGTTTTTGCTCATACTACAAACGGCTTTCACCTGCGCCATCGTGATCAATGCACTACCGATGATCGCTTATCGCATCGAGCGCACAAGCACGCCTAGCGGTGTGGATGAAGATTGTCTCTCGTTGGCCTACGTCTCCGGCATACAGAAAAACGTCAATCAGCAGGCCCAGCATGCGACTGATCTTGACGCCTTGCGGCGTATTCCGGGTGTGGAGTCCGTTGCGGTCATTGGTAGCGGGATGCCCTTCAAAGGCGGAGAAAATTCCTACGGTATCTGTCCTTCAGCCAGCGCCATGCAAGAGGCCATGTCGGCGCAGTCATTCGACAAAACAGACTGCCAGCATCCGGACGTTTATAACGGTTCGCCGGGTTTTTTGCAGGTCATGGGTCTTCACCTGGTGCAGGGTAGCGATTTCGCCGAAGGTGACTATTCGACCGGCGATGTCCCCACCGCCATCCTCACCCGCTCGCTGGCAGCAAAGTTATATCCGGGCGAGAGCGCTCTGGGCAAAACGATGTTCCAGGGCAAGACGCAGATCAGAGTCATCGGCATTATTGACGACGTGCTACGGCCCATGTTGCGCGATGCCGGACAGGATCATCTCGTGATGCTGTGGCCGCAGCTGCCGGACGACACGGGCAGCACGTATCTGTTGCGCAGCGCGCCGGGTGATCGCGAACGGATTTTGAATGAGGCAAAGGCCGTATTGGTCAAGATCAATCCGAATCGCCTGGTTCCTGAGGCATACCAACGTACTTTTGCCGCCGTACGCCATAAATACTTCCAGCGCGATGTCACCATGATCAGCTTGCTGATCGCATCGGGCCTGGGATTACTGTTCGTTACGGCGCTCGGCATCACCGGGCTGGCTAATTTCTGGGTGCAGCAGCGGCGTCGAACGATAGGCATCCGCCGTGCCATCGGTGCGACGCGCGGCAACATTCTGCGCTACTTCCAGGCCGAAAATTTCCTCATCGTGAGCTTCGGCATCGTGCTGGGAATACTTCTGGCGTTTGCTTTGAACCTCACGCTGATGAATTTCTATGAATTGCCTCGTCTACCGCTGTATTACCTGCCGATGGGTGCGGTGATGCTTTGGCTGCTCGGTCAGCTCGCGGTGCTCGGGCCGGCGCTGCGCGCGGCAGCCGTACCGCCCGTCGTTGCGACCCGGTCGGTTTGATCGATATGACGTCAGGGAGCGACTGACCGATGTTTCGTTATTACCTGGGTCTGGGGCTGCATAGCCTTAGGCGAAATCCGGCACTTACCGTGCTGATGGTCGTGCTGATTGGGGCGGGTGTGGCGTCGTCGATGATTACGTTTGCGGCGCTGCGTGCGCTTACCGCTGATCCACTGCCGCAAAAATCCGCGCAGCTCTTCGGCCCGCAGATCGACAACTGGGGGCCTGCCAACCGGAGCGAAGATGGTGAGCCGCCGCGCGCGCTCAGCTATAACGATGCATTGGCGTTGCTCAATGCGCACAAAGCCTTACGCCAGACGGCCATCTACCAGATGACTCTGTCGCTGGTTCCCTCCGATGCCAAGCGCGCGCCGTTTACTGTCAAGGGTTACGCCGCAACGGAAGCGATGTTCGCGATGTTTGATGTGACCTTTATCGATGGTGGCGGCTGGGGTGCAGAGGATGATGCCAAGGGCGGAAGCTCGGTTGTTCTGAGTAGAAGGCTCAGCCAAAAGCTGTTCGGTGGAGTGAACAGTCTTGGTCGCAGCGTGAGCCTGGGTGGTCACGACTACCGCGTCGCCGGTGTTATGGGGGACTGGAATCCACAGCCGCGCTTTTACGCGGAGGGGTCGATCAACATCGTCAGCGATGTGGGCGATCCGCCTGACTTTTTTGTGCCGTTTGTGACCGCTGTCAATTTTCAACTAAACGATAGCTGGGGCGAAAGTTGTGTCTCCGACTACAAGGGAGTCGGCTGGAACGACCTGCTGCGTTCGGAGTGCGTGTGGATTTCCTTTTGGGTACAACTTCCGACCTTGGCCGACGTGCAGCAATACAAGTTTTTTCTGGACGGCTACGCCGCCGAGCAGGGGCGCATAGGTCGGTTTCAGTGGGCGCCCAATAACCGGCTACGCAGCTTGTTGCAGTGGCTGGATTATGTGCACGCAGTGCCGGAAGAAACGCGAATCTCGTTTTTGCTGGCGATCGGGCTGCAACTGGTCTGCCTGGTCAACACGGTTGGCCTGCTGCTGGCCAAATTTATGCGGCGTCGTGGCGAGATCGGCGTACGGCGGGCTCTTGGCGCTTCGCGGCGCGCGATTTACGTACAGTTTCTGATCGAGGCTGGCATGGTCGGAGTGGCCGGCGGTCTGCTGGGGCTGCTGCTGACCGCTTTGGGTGTATTCGGCATGGGATCGTTTTTTGACGCGCGCGTGGCGCGTCTGGTTCATATCGACGTGAGCTTGCTCGGACTGACATTGCTTACGTCCATCGTGGCGACGGTGATCGCGGCCCTTTACCCCACTTGGAGAGCGGCGCAGGTACAGCCGGCCTGGCAACTGAAGTCCAACTGATATGGCGACCATGCAGATCAGACCTATCCTCGCCGCGCTCAGGCATCACCGCGGCGCCACCGCGCTTATCGTGCTGCAAATCGCGTTGACGCTGGGCATTGTCTGCAATGCGCTGTTCATCATCCAGCAGCGTCGGGAACACATGGCGCGACCTACGGGCATTGATGAAGCCAACCTCGCTGTTGTGCACAACCAGTGGATCGGCAAGTTCACGACAGACCAACTGAACGCGATGACGCTGGGCGATCTCGCCGCGCTTCGTCAGCTGCCCGGAGTGGGCGACGCCTATGCTGATTACACCTATCCCGCCGTGGGCCCAGGCGCACAGTTGCTGAGCGTCCGCTATACGCGCGAACAACCGAAGAAGACCTCGTACGCGGAGTCCTATTACGCAGACGAGCACACGCTATCCACGCTTGGCCTCAAGCTTGTGGCCGGCCGTAATTTCAGGCCGGACGAAATCAGAGCCATCGGCGACGCCGACAACTTTACGCCGGCGGTCATCATCATCACTCAGGACCTTGCCGAGCGGCTTTTCCAGCAACAGTCGGCGGTGGGTCGCGCCATATACATTCGCGATATGCCCAGTACGATCGTCGGCGTGATCGAGCACCTGCAGGTGCCGGCCATCGGCACACACAGCTTCGCCTATTGCTCGATACTTTTGCCGTTGCGCAGCGGTGATGTCAACAACGGCGGCAGCTACTACCTGTTGCGCGCCAAGCCGGGCCAGCTCAACAACGTTGTGCGCACCGCACCCGCCAAGTTGTTGACACTCAACCGTATGCGCGTACTCGATGAGGAGGGCGGTGCCCAGCCTTACAGTGTCCTACGTGCTGTCGGTTATGCCAGCGATCGCGGGATGGCACTCCTGCTGGGCATGATCTGCGCGGTGCTTCTAGCGGCGACCGTTGGAGGTATCGTCGGCCTCTCCAGTTTCTGGGTCAGCCAGCGGCAAAAGCAGATCGGCATCCGCCGCGCCATCGGCGCCACGCGCGGCGACATTCTGCGTTACTACCATACCGAAAATTTCCTCATCGTGAGCTTCGGCATCGTGCTGGGAATGCTGCTGGCGCTCGCGCTGAACCTCACGCTGATGAAGTATTACGAACTGCCGCGCTTGCCGCTGTATTACCTGCCGATGGGTGCAGTCGTGCTTTGGCTTCTCGGACAGCTGGCTGTGCTGGGTCCAGCCGTGCGGGCTGCTGCGGTATCTCCTGTTACCGCGACGCGATCGGTGTGAGGCGCTGAGATGTTTGTATTCCATACATCGGCACGTCGAGCTCGGGATCGCATCATGGAGTCCGCATGTTTTTTCACTATGTAGAACTCGCACTGCGCAGCCTGCGGCAAAGCAGGGTGCTCACGGCGCTGATGGTGCTTTCGCTGGCGCTGGGTATCGGCGCGTCAATAAGCATGCTCACGTTGTTGCGTCTGCTGGCCGGTGATCCGCTGCCGCAGAACAGCGCGCATATTTTCGAAGCACAGCTCGACCCGTTGCCCAGCGAAGGCTACCTGCCTGGGCAGACCAAGCCGGGCGATGATCTGACCTATGTCGACGCGATGAACCTGCTGAACGCGCACAGGGCCGGCCGGCAGGCGGCTGCGGCAGCATTCCACGCCAGGATCGCGCCGCAACAGACCGCCCTGGCCCCGTTTTTTGGCAACGGCGTGATGACGACGGCGGACTTTTTTCCGATGTTCGATGTGCCGTTCGAGTACGGCGGTGGCTGGAGCACCAGTGAAGAGCACGCCGGCGCTCAGGTGGCGGTGATTGCTGATTACATCAACGACAAGCTTTTCGACGGTGCAAACAGCGTGGGCAAGCTGATCCGCATCGACGATCATGACTTTCGCATCGTTGGCGTACTCAAGCATTGGGCGCCGCAGCCGCGCTTCTATGCCGGCGAAGGCTACGGCGTGGGCGATGCGGTTTTTCTGCCGCTGCCATCCGCGCTCGATGTCGGCATCAGCACGAATTATTTCAGCTGTTATCTGCAGGGTGATCAGCGCGATTTGCGCACCGCGCCCTGCACGTGGCTGAGCCTATGGGTGGAACTGGCTGGCGACGCGGATGCCACGGCGTACAAAACGTTTTTGTCGCACTACGCGCAACAGCAGGTTTTGCTCAACCGCTTCTACCGTACCGATGTCGACGTGCCCAACCTGATGCAGCTGCTGCGCAACGATCACGTCGTGCCGGAGGATGTGCGTCAGCTCAATCGCGTTGCCTTTGGGTTCCTGCTGATATGCGTGGTCAACACGGTAGGGCTTTTGCTGGCCAAATGTCTGCGCCGTGCGCGCGAGATCGGCGTACGTCGCGCATTGGGCGCTTCGCGCGGAACGATCTTTGTGCAGTTTATGGTCGAGGCGGTGATCATCGGGCTGGCCGGTGGCGTGCTCGGGCTGGCGTTTGCCGAACTGGGCCTGTGGGTGATAAGACATCAACCCGCGGAGTACGCCGGCCTTGCGCGATTGGATGTCCACATGTTTGCGCTGACGTTTGTGTTTGCGCTGGCAGCGAGCCTGATGGCCGGTGTGCTGCCCGCGTGGCGCGCCTGCCTGGTATCGCCCGCTGCGCAAGTGAAGGCGGGTTGAGATGATGCTTGACCTGCGTCCGATACTGGCCAGCCTGCGTGCCCATCGTGTGCCGGCGCTTCTGGTTGTGCTGGAGATCGCGCTGGCGTGTGCAGTGCTGTGCAACGCCGTGTTCATGATCGGTCAGCGCCTGAACGACGTTCACCTGCCCAACGCCATCGACGAGCAGAACATCAGCGTACTCACCCTGAGCGGCACCGATTCAGGGCGAGCCGCAGGCGAGGTCGCACAGGATCTCGCTGCCTTGCGCAGCATCGTCGGGGTGCAGGCGGTCGGCAGCAGCAGTTCCGTGCCGCTCGATGGGCAGGGCGTGAACGATGATTTCGGCACCCAGCCCGATGCACGCACGGAAGACCCGAGTTCGGTCGGCATGGAATACAGCTTTCTTGGCGAAGGTGCGGACAAGGCGCTTGGCCTGCGCCTGTTGCACGGCCGATTTTTCACGGCGGACGAATACGCGGACAGCCATCTGCGCCCGGAGCTGATGCCCAGCGCGCACGTGGCCGTAATCACCCGCAGCCTCGCGCAGCGCCTGTGGCCGAACCAGTCGGCGCTGGGCAAGGTGATGTATTCCAAACCGCTGTGGTACACCGTCGTCGGCGTGGTGGCCGATGTGCTGTGCCCGGACGATAGCGAGCGCGCGCTGCAAAATCGCGGCTTCTATTACAGCGTGTTTTTTCCGATCGATCCGGCCGGATCCGTGGGCGTGTTCGGGCCGGCGACCACGCAGACCAACTACCTCGTGCACAGTGCGCCGCGCGAGCGCGACCGCATCATGCGCGAGGCACGAGCGAAGCTGACCCAGCTCGATCCCTCGGCCGTGCTGGAAGTGCGGCGCTTTACCGACATCCGCCAGCACTATTTCGCGGATACCGACAGCGTGGCCGGAATACTGGCCTTGATCTGTGCCGTGATGCTGGTCGTGACGGCTTTCGGCATCGTCGGCCTGACCAGTTTCTGGGTGCGGCAACGAAAGCGGCAGATCGGCATCCGTCGCGCGGTGGGCGCCACGCGCGTGCACATTCTTCGGTATTTTCAAACCGAGAATCTGCTGCTCAGCGCGGCCGGCGTGGGCATCGGCATGGCTCTGGCCTTCGGCATCAACTTGTATTTGATGCAGCACTACGAGATGAACCGCATGCCCTGGTACTACCTCCCTGGCGGTGCGATGGCGCTGCTGGTACTCGGCCAGCTGGCGGTGCTGGGACCGGCGCTGCGCGCCGCTGCGGTGCCGCCGGTAGTGGCAACGCGCTCCGTATGATGACCGTGCACTCTGGCACGGGAGTAACGGCGTGCGGGCCGTCACAATTAGGTGAGTTCATTCAAGGGGAAAGATGATGAAAATGCTGCCGTTGCTGATGGCTGCGAGCCTGCTGGGCTCGGTGACGGTACCTGCCTTCGCGCAGGCGCCCGCGGCACGGCCCACGCCCACCGACGTGGCGAGCCGGGTCGCGACGCTCAACGCGCTGCTGGCCGATCAGTGGCAGCATCAGCTGGAGACCAGCCCCGAGTTCGCAACGACGCTGGGCGATCTTCGCTACAACAGTCAGTGGAGCGACGCCTCGCTGGCGCACGCGGAGAGCGAGCACAAGATCGCCGTGAGTTTTATCCATCGAGCCAGGGCAATCGATACCACCGGATTTTCCGATAGCGATCTGCTGAACCAGCAGCTGATGGTGCGCCAGCTGCACGACGGCCTGTACAGCTACGACCTCAAGCTCTATGAGATGCCGCTGGATCAGATGGGCGGTGCGCATATCGCGCTGGCTGGTTTCGTCAGTTCGATCCCTTTCGACAACACCAAGGAATACGACGATTACCTCACGCGTCTGAAGGCCGTGCCGAAGCTGTTCGATCAGGTGACCGAGGTAGCGAGGCAGGGCCTGAAAGACAAGATGATGCCGCCGAAGTACGTGCTGGAAAAAGTGGTGGTGCAGATCGACAGCATCGAAAAATCCGCCGGTATGGACAGCGTGTTTGCCGAGCCGCTGAAGCATTTTCCGAAGTCGGTATCCGCGGCCGATCAGAAGCGCTTGCACGATGCGATTCTCGCCGCGATCGAGCACGACGTGCGTCCGGCGTACAAAAAGCTGGGCGAATTTGTTGCCAAGGATTACGCGCCCTACGGACGTACCGAGCCGGGTATCTGGAATTTGCCCAACGGCGATGCGATCTACCGTTTCGATGTCGAGCAGATGACCACCACCGAGGAAACGCCCGAGCAGATCCACGCGCTGGGTCTGGCCGAGGTGACGCGCATCGAAGCCGAGATGACCACCATCGCCAAGTCGCAGGGCTTTGCCGACCTGGCCAGCTTTCGCGCCTCGTTGAAAACCAATCCGAAAACACACGCCACCTCGCGCGAGGACATTCTCAATCGCTATCGCAATTACCTCGCGCAGATGCAGCCGCAGTTGCCGAAGCTGTTTGGCCTGCTGCCGAAAACCGGGGTGACGGTGGTGCCGGTCGAGCCATTCCGCGAGAAGGAAGCGGCCGCCGCCGAGTATCACCAGGGCACGCCGGACGGTTCGCGGCCGGGGCAGATTTTCGTCAATACCGGTGACTTCGCCAATCGCAGCATTCTGACGGTCGAGTCGACCGCGTATCACGAGGGCATTCCCGGCCATCACCTGCAGATCTCGATTGCGCAGACGCTGCCGGCGCTGCCGCCGTTTCGCCAGCAGGCCGGATATACGGCGTACATCGAAGGCTGGGCGCTTTACGCCGAGCAGCTGGGCAAGGACATCGGCTTCTACCAGGATCCGCTGTCGAATTACGGCCGTCTATCCGATGAGCTGCTGCGCGCCGATCGCCTGGTGCTCGATACCGGCGTGCACGACAAGCATTGGACGCGTCAGCAGATGGTCGACTTTTTCCACGCGCATTCGAGCGAGGACGAGCCGGACGTGCAGGCCGAGACCGATCGCTATATCACCTGGCCCGGCCAAGCACTGGCCTACAAGACCGGCGAGCTGAAAATTCTTGAACTGCGCGCGCGCGCGAACAAGGAGTTGGGCAGCCAGTTCGATATCCGCGCCTTCCACGACGAGATCCTCAACGGCGGCGCGCTGCCGCTGGACGTGCTGGAGACGCGGGTCAATGCGTGGATTGCCGCGGTGAAAGCAGGCAAGGCGCCCGCGCATCCGGCAGCGGCGGGTTGAATCGAGCGCGCTGGCCGGGCTCGACCCGGTCAGCGCGCTTGCTCATAAGGAGAAACAGTGATGAGACGTTTGCTACTTGGCGGCATGTTTGCCTTGGTCAGTGCGCTGGCGCAGCCGGCGCTCGCCGGCTGGGTCTACCAGCTCAATTCGGACGACAGCTTGAGCTGGCGCATCGCTGACCACGCGCTGAAGCTGCATTCGGATAACACCTCGGGCATCACGGTGACCAAGGTCGGCACCGAGCCCGTGTGGGGTCTGCGCGAGGGCGATGTGATCGTTGCCGTAGACGATCATCCGCTGAAGCACGTCAATGAGTTGATGAACTGGCTGCGTGCCAGCAAGCCGGCGACCGTGGTGCTGCATGTGCGGCGCTTGGGCGCGCCGCTTGCTTTGAGCGTGACGGCGGCAGAATACGGCCAAGTCATTTCGCCAGTACCACCGACACCACCGACACCACCGACACCACCGACACCACCGACACCACCACCATCGCCACCATCGCCACCATCGCCACCATCGCCAAAGGACAGTGGCTGGTACACCTACGAACACACGACCGATGACGGCCTGAGCTGGCGCAACCCCGGTCACGCGCTCCAGCTGACGTCGAGCAGGACCACCACGGGTATCACGGTGACCAAGGTGGTCCCCGAGGCGCTATGGGGACTGCAGGACGGCGATGTGATCACGGCGGCCGACGGTACACCGGTGAAGCACGTCAGCGAATTGATGGACCGGTTTCGCGCCAGTCGGCCCGCAGCGGTGAAGCTTCAGCTGCTGCGCGGCGGCGCATCGGTGGAGGTCACTGTGGCTGCGGCCGACTACGCGCACGTCATTTCTCCCGCCTCGCCTTAATCACCTAAAGCCAATGATGAACGACATCACGCATCGATTTCGTTGCCATCGCTGGCCAGTAGTCCGATAGTCATGCAAACCTTTGCGGCCGGAGCGGCATCTATGTCCGCATGTGCAGAAAAAAAATGACGCGTAGCGTACTCATCATCGACGACAACCCGGCCGTGGGCGAGGCGCTTTCGCTGGCGCTGTCGTTACACGATATCCGCCCACTCACCGCGCTGACGCCCGATGAAGGGCTGGCCATGCTGCAGCGCGAGTCGATCGACGCGGTGATCCAGGACATGAACTTCACCGCCGACACCACCTCGGGCGAGGAGGGCGTGGCGCTGTTCCGGGCCATTCGCCAGCAGCATCCCGATCTGCCGGTGATTCTGCTGACCGCGTGGACGCATCTGGAAACGGCCGTCGAGCTGGTCAAGGCGGGGGCCGCTGATTATCTGGCCAAGCCATGGGACGACAGCAAGCTGATCGCCACGGTGGAGAATCTGCTCGAACTGTCCGAGTCCACGCGCGAAGTGGCGCGCACGCGGCGCGAGCGCCGCCGCCGGCGCGAGGCGCTGCAGGGAAAATACGAGCTGGATAATCTGGTGTTCGCCTCCGAAGCGATGGCGCGCACGCTGGAGCTGGCCTGTCAGGTGGCCAAGGCCGATGTGCCGGTGCTGATCACCGGACCCAACGGCACCGGCAAAGAGCGCATCGCCGCGATCGTGCACGCCAACTCGGCGGTCCGACGCGGCGCGTTTGTCGCGGTGAACTGTGGCGCGCTGCCCGGCGAATTGATCGAGGCCGAGCTGTTCGGCGCCGACGCCGGTGCCTACACGGGTGCGAACAAGGCGCGCGAAGGTCGCTTTGAACTCGCCGACGGCGGCACGCTGTTTCTGGACGAGATCGGCAACCTGCCATTGCCCGGCCAGATGAAGCTGCTGCGCGTGCTGGAAACCGGCCAGTTCGAGCGGCTCGGCTCCGGTCGCACGCGACAGGTGAAAGTACGCGTACTGAGCGCCACCAATGCGGATCTCAAGGCGATGATTCGCGCCGGCACGTTCCGCGAGGATCTGTATTACCGCCTCAACGTGATTGAAGTGAATCTGCCGCCGCTGACCGAGCGCAGCGACGACATTCTGCCGCTGGCGGAATTCTTTCTCGATGGCCGCGCCGAGCTGGGCGACGCGGCGCGTGACGCGATGCTCAATTACCCGTGGCCGGGCAACGTGCGCGAACTGAAGAATGCGATCGAACGCGCGGCGCTGCTGTCCGCTGGTGGTCCGATCACGCCGGAGCTGCTCAATCTCGCCGCGCACGTGGCGACTGCCACGCGTAATCTCGATGAGCCCAGTCGTGAAACGGTGGAGGCGGCGCTGCACAAGGCCGACGGTGTGGTCAGTCGGGCCGCGCACAATCTCGGCTTGTCACGACAGGCGCTGTATAGACGCATGGAGCGGTACGGTCTGGTGGCACCCGCCTGATGACGTATGGACGTCCAAATGAAGTGACGGGCACGGGCGCATGTGGCGCTGGCTGAACTCGCTGCAGGCGCGCCTGACGCTGTTGCTGTCGCTGGCCAGCGTGGCCGGTGCGCTGGTGTATATCGGCGTCACGCAATGGCCGTTGCCGCAGTTTCTTATATGGATGCAGAAGCAGTTGACGGTGAAGGATGTCACCACCAACGCCGCGACCAAGGTTCCGCCGGGCATCCATCTGGGCATTAACAGCGCGCTGGCCGTCTGCGCGGTAGTGCTTCTGCTGCTGGCGTTCTGGCTGGCCGGCCGGGCCATGGCGCCGGTAAGTCGGCTGCTGCGCGCGCTCGAAGGCGCGGTGGCCAGTTATCGCGACGGTGACTTCAGCATCTCGATCGCCAGCCATCGCCGCGACGAGCTGGGCGAGCTGATCCATATGCATAACGCGCTGGGCCAGACCCTGCGCGAGCAGCGCCAGCATCTGGCCCAGCGCGAGCTGCTGCTGGACACGGTGGTGCAGAACACGCCGGTGGCGCTCGTGCTGACCGACAGCGTGGATCGCGTGGCCTACGCCAACATCGCTTCGCGCCATCTGTTCAACGAGGGGCGCAGTCTGCACGGGCTGGAGTTTGCGCGGCTGCTGGACAGCGCGCCGGAGGCATTGCGCCGCGCGGTGGAGAACGGTGAGGACGCGCTGATCAGTGTGGAAATGGACGGCAGCGAGGAAACCTTCCACATCTCGCAGCGCGCCTTTCGCCTGCAGGGCAGGCCGCATCGGCTGCAGCTGTTTCGGCGCATGACGCGCGAGCTGTCGCGACAGGAAGTGGCGACGTGGAAGCGCGTGATCCGGGTGATCAGCCACGAGCTCAACAACTCGCTGGCGCCGATTTCCTCGCTGGCCCACTCCGGTGCCGAGCTGGCGCGGCGTGGCAATATCGATCGGCTGCCCGGCGTATTCGCCACCATCAGCGAGCGCGCCAGGCATCTGCACAGCTTTATTTCCGGCTACGCCAGCTTTGCCAAGCTGCCCACGCCGCAATCCGTCGCGATCGAATGGGCGCCGTTTCTGGAAGGCCTGTCGCTGCATTGCCAGTACCGTCTTGCCTCGTCCGTGCCAACGCGGCCGGGCCACTTCGACGCGGTGCAGATCGAGCAGGTTTTGATCAACCTGATCAAGAACGCGCACGAGTCCGGCAGCGGCGAAGACGACGTCACGCTGTCGATTACCGAGGTCGGCCGCGAGCTGCGCATCGAGGTCGCCGATCGCGGGCCGGGCATGACCGATACCGTGCTGGCGCAGGCGCTGCTGCCGTTCTATTCGACCAAGCGCGCCGGCACGGGTCTGGGCCTGGCGCTGACCCGCGAAATTGCCGAGGCGCACGGCGGGCGGGTGCTGCTGGCTAACCGCGAAGACGGCGGCCTGCGCGTGAGCCTGCTGCTGCCGCAGACCACGGTGCGTTAGGCTTTTTGCAAACGGCGGCAGCGATGGGCATGGCGTTGTAATGCGCGCAGAAGTTCACGCGTCGAAACGGCGTCCTTCACGCCACCATTCCGCGTAACAGCGGCTCACCTATACTGCTGACTTCTTCACGGATGGGGGCAAGCCATGGGTCAGATTCTCGCGTTAGTGATTGTGATCGTTGTAGTTATCGGCGTCGCCAAGCTGGTGCGCATCGTGCCGCAGGGATTCGAGTGGACGGTGGAAACGTTTGGCCGCTATACGGGCACGCTCAAGCCCGGCCTGCATCTGCTGATCCCGATCTACCAAACCGTAGGCCGCAAGATCAACATGATGGAGCAGGTACTCGACGTGCCCTCGCAGGACGTGATCACCAAGGACAACGCGGTGGTGCGCGTCGATGGCGTGGTGTTTTACCAGGTGCTTGATGCGTCGAAGGCGGCGTACGAAGTCTCCAATCTTGAGCAGGCGTCGCTGGCGTTGATCATGACCAATATCCGCACCGTGCTCGGTTCGATGGATCTGGATGAAAGCCTGAGCCAGCGCGACGGCATCAATGCCAAGCTGCTGCGCGTGGTGGACGAGGCGACACATCCGTGGGGCGTCAAGGTCAACCGCATCGAGATCAAGGACATCGCGCCGCCGCGCGACCTGATCGACGCGATGGCGCGGCAAATGAAGGCCGAGCGCGAGAAGCGCGCAAATATTCTCGATGCCGAAGGCTTTCGGCAGGCGGCGATTCTCAAGGCCGAGGGCGAGAAGCAGTCGGTGATTCTCGCCGCCGAAGGCGAGAAGGAAGCCGCGTTCCGCGCGGCCGAGGCGCGCGAGCGTTCGGCCGAAGCCGAAGCCAAGGCCACCACGATGGTGTCCGAAGCGATTGCCGGCGGCAACGTCAACGCGCTGAACTACTTTGTCGCCAACAACTACGTCGACGCGCTGAAAGAGATGGCCAAATCGCCGAATCAGAAGATGCTGCTGCTGCCGATCGAGGCGACCGGCATTCTCGGCTCACTGGCAGGTATCGCCGAGCTGGCGAAGGAGTCGCTGGGTCAGCAGCGTTCGGTCGCGCCGCCGGCATCGGGCGCGTTCCAGCCACCGCTGCGTTGAGGATCGCGTCATGGCCTTTCCCATGCATTATCTGTGGTGGATTCTCGCCCTGCTGCTGATCGGCGGCGAGGTGCTGTTGCCGGGCTATTTTCTTTTGTGGATCGGCCTGGCCGCGGCAGCCGTCGGTGTGGTGCTGCTGGTGGTCCCACCGCTTGGACTGCTGATTCAGGCGGTGTTTTTTGCGCTGCTGGCCTTTGCCGCCTGCGTGCTTTACGCCCGCGTGCTGCGGCCGAAACTCGATCGACACGAGCCCGGCAGCGAAACACTCAACCGTCGCGGCGAGCGGATGATCGGCCAGCGCTACGAGCTGATCGAACCGATCATCAATGGTCGCGGCAAGGCGCGCGTGGGTGACGGGCAATGGCTGGTCAACGGACCGGACCTGCCGCTCGGCAGCTTGGTCGAAGTGACCGCTATTGATGGCACCACGCTGCAGGTACGCGCGGCACCATGAGTAGCGAGTCGGCCATCCATCCGTCGTTCACGACGACGGCAACGACCACGCGCATTGCATTTTTGCTGGAGCTGGCGCGCCGCCTGCATCAGTACGGCACGGCCGCGCCGCGCCTGGAAATGGCCATCTCCAGCTCGGCCCAGCGCCTTGGGTTACTGGCCGACGTATGGTCGAGTCCGACCGCCATCATCATGTCGTTCACCGATTTGGGGCAGGGCGAGGAAGGCATCGCCCAGACCACGCAGGTGATGCGTCTGGCGCCGGGCGACGTGAATCTGGCGCGGTTGTGCGAGGCGGACGACATCGCCGACCAGGTGATTGCCGGCGAGCTGGGCTTGCGCGACGGATTTCACCGGCTGCGCGCGCTGGGCCGACCGGATACGCGGCGTGAGCAGGCGGCCGTGGTCGCCACCTACGGCCTGTCCGCCGCCTGCGTGGTCGCGCTGTTTCTGCACAGCGCGTGGCCGGACTTGCTGACGGCGGCATTCATCGGGCTGATCATGGGCGGCATCACAGTATTGGCCGCCAGCCGGCCGCAGCTGTCGATCGCCAGCGATGCAATTTGCGCGCTGGTAGCGACCACGGTGGCCATCGTGGTCAGCGCCTTCTTGGTGCCGCTGGCGATCAAGTCGGTGGTGCTGGCCAGCCTGATCGTACTGGTGCCGGGCATGTCGCTGACGACGGCGGTGCGCGAAATATCCAGCCAGCATCTGGTGTCGGGCATGGCGCGCATGGGCGGCGCGGTGGCGACCCTGCTCAAGCTCACCTTCGGCACCGTAGCCGCAACAACGCTGTGCACAGCCGTAGGCATCGAGCCGCGCGACTACGCGTTGCCGCCGCTGCCCGGCTGGACCGAACTGCCGGCGCTGATCATCGGCGCCTTCGGATTCGCCATTCTGTTTCGCGCCGCGCGCAGGGACTGGCTGGTGGTAATGGGCGCGGTCATCGTCGGTTATCTCGCCACGCGCTGGGGCGGGCGCATATCGGGTTCGTTGCCGGCGGCACCCTTCGGCATTTTTCTCGGTGGTTTTCTGCTCAGCGCGATGGCCAATTTCTATGCGCGTTATGCGCACCGTCCGGGTGCGGTGATTCGCGAACCGGGGATTATTCTGCTGGTGCCGGGCAGCGTCGGTTTTCGCAGCATTTCATTTCTGCTTCAGCGTGATACCACGCTGGGCATGGATACCGGTTTGCTGCTGGTTACGCTGCTGGTGTCGCTGGTCGGCGGGCTGATGTTTGGCGAACTACTGGTTTCGCCGCGGCGCTCGCTCTGAACAGCGGGGTTTTGACGAGGGGATGAAATAAAAACGCCGGCGCTGGGCCGGCGTTTTTTTTATTTATCGTTGCGCATGCCGCAATGACTAATTCAGCACTATTGAAGACAACGATCAGATCGCCAGATCTTTTTCTTTCTTGCCGGCTTTCAGCGCATCGTTGAACCAATGCGGGCGCTTGCCCCGACCGGACCAGGTCTGTGCCGCGTTGGCAGGGTTGCGAAACTTCGGCGCCACCGGGGTGCCAACGCGCTTGGCTTTGCCACGCCCCTGACCAAAAACGTCTTCGAAGGCATAACCCTCGGCCTTGATCAGCGCGAGCACCTTTTCGCGCAGCTTGACGAGCTTTTCCTTGCTCAGTTCAGTCTGGCGCATTTGGGCCTTGCTGATGAGGTCCTTGAGCTGGGTGTGATTGAGATTTTTGATATCGACGGCCATGCGGGATTCCCTGGGGTAAAGGATTTTTGATTGGAAGGTATCGGTGGAGGATTTTCACGGAGTGTCGATGGGGAAACCGGAAGCGGGGCCAGAGTTGCCTCCGATAATCGCGATTACGGTTTTATTTTGGCGGATATAGCGAGCCGTTGTAAAGTTTGATGTAGCAACACGTTGTAAAGTTTTGATAATCGAATAGGCGGAATTTTCAATAAGTCCCGATTTTGAAAAGCAGCCCGATCAAAAGGCGGCGGTTAACACGCTGCCTTCATCTGATAATCATCGGGCATAAAAATTGCCGCGCGAGGCGGCCATCTTATTAACCGGTTTTGATGGATCGTCGCCGGGTCAATCGAACAATGATCGTCCAATCGGTGACTTGCGATTAATCCAGCAGGGTGAACAAATCATCCTGGCTGATCGCGCGGCTGTCGGCATCCTGGCGCGCGCGGTATTCCAGCGTGCCGGCCGCCAAGCCGCGTTCGCTGACCACGACGCGGTGCGGGATGCCGATCAGCTCCATGTCGGCAAACATGCCGCCCGGGCGCAGGCCGCGGTCGTCCAGCGCGGCTTCGATGCCGCGTTCGACCAGCGACAGATAGAGCGCCTCAGCGGCGGCGCTGACTTCGGGCAGGTTCTTGGGGTTGATCACGCAGACCACCACGCGCCAGGGCGCCATGGCGTCGGGCCAGAGAATGCCGGCGTCGTCATGACGCTGCTCGATCGCTGCCGCCACGATGCGGCTGATGCCGACGCCGTAGCAGCCCATGGTCAGCACCTGCGGCTTGCCCTGGTCGTCGATGACCGTGGCCTTGAGCGCTTCGGCGTATTTCTGGCCGAGCTGAAACACGTGCCCGACCTCGATGCCGCGCGCGATATGCAGCATGCCCTGGCCGTCCGGCGAGGCATCGCCTTCGACGACGTTGCGCAGGTCGGCAACGCGCGTGACGCGTGCGTCACGCAGCCAGTTGGCGCCGGTGTAGTGAGTGCCATCGGCGTTGCCACCGCAGACGAAATCCGCCAGCACGGCGGCGTCGCGATCGACGATGACCGGGATGGCGTCGGGCAGGCCGACCGGGCCGATGAAACCCGGGCGCGTGCCGGTGACCGCGCGGATTTCCTCTTCCGAGGCCAGCACCGATTCCTCTGGCAGCTCGGCCAGCTTGCCGGCCTTCACCTCGTTGATTTCGTGGTCGCCGCGCAGGCACAGCGCGACCAGGCCGTCGCGGCCGCGCACCAGCAGGGTCTTGATGCACTGCTGCGGCGTCACTTGGAGAAACGCAGACACCTCGTCGATGGTGCGCTGTTTTGGCGTATCGATGCGCTGCAGTTCAGCGCTGGGAGCGGGGCGCTCGCCGGCGGGCGCCTGTGCCTCGGCTTTCTCCATATTGGCGGCGTAATCGGAGCCATCGGAAAACACGATGGCGTCCTCGCCTGAATCCGCCAGCACCTGAAATTCGTGGCTGGCGTTGCCGCCGATGGCACCGGTGTCGGCCTGCACCGCGCGAAAGGTCAGGCCGAGTCGGCTAAAGATGCGCGTGTAGGCCTGATACATCGCGTTGTAGGTTTCAGCGAGCGATTCCTGCGTGAGATGAAAGGAGTAAGCGTCCTTCATCAGGAACTCGCGCGCGCGCATCACGCCGAAGCGCGGGCGGATTTCGTCGCGGAACTTGGTCTGGATCTGGTAGAAGTTGACCGGCAGCTGCTTGTAGCTTTTCAGCTCGTTGCGCGCGTAATCGGTAACCACTTCCTCGGCGGTAGGGGCGTAGCAGAACTCCTGCTCCTTGCGATCCTTGATCTTCAGCAGCTGCGGGCCGAACTTCGCCCAGCGGCCGGTTTCCTCCCACAGCTCCTTCGGCTGGATGGTCGGCATCAGCATTTCGATCGCGCCGGCGCGGTCCATTTCCTCGCGCACGACTTTCTCCACCTTGCGCAGCACGCGCAGGCCCAGCGGTGACCAGGTATACAGGCCCGAGGCCAGGCGGCGGATCATGCCGGCGCGCAGCATCAGCCGGTGGCTGGCGATTTCGGCGTCGGCGGGGACTTCCTTGACGGTGGCCAGGTGGAATTGGCTGAGGCGCATGCGGGTGTTCCGGCGTGATAAAGACGCCAATTGTAGCGGCCCGCGGCTTGCGCCGGTCAGGCGCGAGATGCCAGAGCCACGGCCGGGCGCTTCATCGGCGCGGCATCGCGCGCCGGTACGTCAGAGTCACTTACTTTGTGCAGTACTGCTGATACTGCGCCTGCGAGGCGTCGGCCTGCTGCTTGCGCTGGGCGGCGTCGAGCGCGGTCTGCTTGCCGTCCTGATTCATCACTACCGGGGCGCTGCCCTGCAAGGCGGCGAGATTGGTTTTCAGCGACGCACACAGTTTGGCGCGATTATCCGGCGTATCGGCCATGGTCGTCTGGGCGGGTGCCGCAGCCGGCGGGGCTGCAGCGGTGGCAGCGGCGGCCGGTGCGGCTGGCGTATCGATGGCGGGTTTTACCTGCTTGTACTTGGTGCCCTCCGCCGGCGGCGGTGTTTCCGAGTAATGCACGGTGCCGCTGGCGTCCTTCCATTTGTAAACCTGTGCGCTGACCAATGGTGCGATCAGCAACAGCGCCAGAGCGATATGTGAGCGGTGCATGGTGTTCTCCCCAAAGTAATCGGACGATAGCGATAAATCGGCGTGCGGTAAATCGGCAGATAGTGCCGTCTGCGTGATGCGCCAGGGGCTTGCTGGTTGTCACTGCAGCGGCCTGGGCTGCAGTGACCGATGGTTTACACTGCGCGCATCCTGTCACGGATTGATTCATGAGCGATTCGATGCCCGTCCGCCAGCCGCCTCATCGCGGCATTTACCTGCTGCCGAACCTGGTCACCACCGGGGCGATGTTCGCCGGGTTTTACGCGATTATTGCCAGCATCGGCGGCCGCTATACCGACGCCGCCGTGGCGGTATTCATTGCCGCCGTGCTGGATGGGCTGGACGGCCGCGTGGCCCGGCTGACCGGCACCCAGAGCGAGTTTGGCGTGCAGTACGACTCGCTGTCCGACCTGATCAGCTTCGGGTTGGCGCCGGCGCTGGTGATGTACACCTGGTCGCTGTCGGCGCTGAAGGATTTCGGCCCGCTGTGGGGCAAGCTTGGCTGGGCGGCGGCGTTCATTTATGCGGCCTGCGCCGCGCTGCGGCTGGCGCGCTTCAATACCCAGGTCGGCGTGGCCGACAAGCGCTATTTTCAGGGGCTGGCCAGCCCCGCAGCGGCTGCGGTCTGCATGTCGTTTGTATGGGTGATCGACAAGACCGGCCTGCCCGGCGGCATGTTCTGCTTTATCACGCCGGTGATCGCCATTGTTGTCGGGCTGCTGATGGTCAGCCGCTTTCGTTATTTCAGTTTCAAGTCGCTGCCGATGGGTGAACGTGGCCACGTGCCGTTCGGCTGGATAGTTGGTGCGGTGCTGCTGCTGGGTCTGCTGGTGCTGGATACCCCCACGGTATTGTTTGTCGGCTTTACCCTGTATTTGCTGTCCGGCCCGGTGTGGACGTGCTGGCGGCTGGCTACGCATCGGCGCCGTGCCCGGCGGAGCAGCGTCGCATGAGCGCAGCCCTGCGCCAGCCCGTTTCGCCCAGTCAGCGCAGCCGGATGCTGCGCGAACTCGGCGTCACGCCGTGGGTGCAGCGCGTCGCGCGAACAGCTCTTGCGCCGGTGATCGCGCCTGCGGTCGATATCGCGGCGGGTGTCGCCTGCGTGGTGGTACTGGCCGACGGTGGCAGCACCCGAGAACTCGATCTGCTGGGACGCCTGCTTAACGCCTGCGGCGCCACGCTGTCGCGGGCTGCGCGCGTCCGGGTGATCGATGGCCAGCTCACGGCCGAAGTGCCGCACGCGCGGGCTTATCTCGTGTTTGGTGAGGCGCAGGCGCACGCGCTCGGGCGCAGCCTCCCGGCCGCCGTCATGCATCAGGCGCAGATCGTGCTGGCCGACGAGCTGTCGCTGGTGCTCAATCGCAGCGATGCCAAGCGTCGGCTGTGGAGCGCTCTGCGCAACTTGCGCCGCGCGCTGGTTGCGGAGGGCTGAGTCATGGTCGCCGTCGTCAAGCCGGACAGACAGGTACGTGCCATGCGCATCGACGATCTGCCGGCGGTGGGTGCGATGGAAGAAGCGTCTTATGACTTCCCTTGGTCGGTCGGCGTTTTTGCCGACTGCCTGACGGCCGGACACGCGTGCTGGGTGCTCTGCGTCGATGCGGTTATTGTCGGTTACGGCATCCTGTCGATGGGCGCGGGCGAGGCGCATGTGCTGAACATCTGCATCGACCCGGGCCGTCGCGGTCAGGGTCTGGGTCGGCACCTGCTCGGTCGCCTGCTCGATATCGCGCGCTGGAACGGGGCCGAACGCGTGTTTCTCGAAGTGCGGCCGTCCAATCCGATGGCCAAGTCGCTGTACGACTCGGTCGGCTTTCAGCAGGTCGGCAAGAGGCCGCGCTATTACCCGGCGAAAAACGGTCGTGAAGACGCGATCGTGATGATGCTGGGGCTGACCGGTTCGTAGCGCGTCAAGTTTTTCAGGCGCAGCGCTGCGTGGTCAGACGCCACCGTCAATCGTCAGCACGGTGCCCGAGGTGTAGCCCGAATGCGGGCTGGCCAGAAAGGCCACCGCCGCGGCGATTTCCGCCGGCTTGGCCGGCCGGCCAAACGGCATGCTCTTGAACATTTCGCGCCAGCGTTCCGCGTCGCCCAGCTCGCGTTCGGCATTCGCACGCTGCATGGTTTCCAGACGCTTGGTTTCTACCGGGCCGGGGTTGATCCCGACCACGCGAATGCCGTCGTCGTGACTGCCGCGTGCCAGCGCCTTGGTAAAGGCCATCAGCGCCGCATTGCCGGTGGCGCCGGCGATATACCCCGCTGGCAACCACTGACCGGCCGCGCCGATCACGTTGATGATCACCCCCGCCTTGCGCGCGGCCATCATCGGATACACGGCGCGGCTTAGCGAGATATAGCCGAACACTTTCAGATCCCACGCCTTGCGCCAGGCGGCGTCATCCACCGCGGTCAGCGTGCCGGGCGGAATCGCGCCGGCGTTGTTCACCAGAATATCGATGTCGCCGGCCCAGTCGGCGACCTTACGCACCGTTGCGTCGGTCGACAGGTCGGTCGCCATCGTCGACACCTTGACCGGAAACTGGCCGCGCACTTTATCGGCGACGTCGTCCAGCGCGCTCGCGTCGCGGGCGACCAGAAAAAGATCGCAGCCTTCGCCGGCCAGCAGCTCGGCGGTGGCGCGGCCGATTCCTTTCGATCCGCCGGTGATCAATACCCGTTTGCCGGAAAGTTGCAGATCCATGGTGTGTCCTGAGGTTGATCGAAGGGCTCGATGTATATCAGGGCGGCCGTCATGGCCGGGTAAAGCGCACATCCACTGCGGCTCGCCGAAGCGAGCGCGTGGCTGACCACGACGCATTACGTCAGTCTTTCCACTCGCGGGTAAATCGCCTTACGCGCGCAGCACGCGGCCGTAGGCGTGCACTTCATCCACCAGCACCTTGACGTGCTCGGGGTTCACTTCCGGCGTGATGCCATGGCCGAGGTTGAACACATGGCCGGGGTGGTTGCCGTAGCTGTCGAGCACGGCGCGCGCCTCGCGACGGATGACTTCCGGACTGGCGCGCAGAATCGCCGGGTCGAGGTTGCCCTGCAGCGCCACACGGCCATCAACCGCCGCGCGCGCATCGGCCAGATCGATGGTCCAGTCGACGCCCAGCGCCGTGCATCCAGTGTCGGCCAGCGCGGCAAGATGCTGACCGGCGCCCTTGGAGAACAGCACGATCGGCAGATCGCGGCTGTGCAGGTTGGTTTTCAGCGACTCAATAACGCGGGCCATATAGCGCAGCGAAAATTCGCGAAACGGTGCCGGACCGAGCAGGCCGCCCCAGGTGTCGAACACCATCAGCGTCTGCGCGCCGGCGGCGGCCTGGGCGATGAGATAAGCCGCCACCGCCTGCGCCAAGGTATCGAGCAGCTGATGCGCGAGCCTGGGCTCGTTCCAGCACATCGCCTTGAGCGTGGCGAAATCCTTCGAGCCCGAGCCTTCGACCATGTAGCAGGCCAGCGTCCACGGACTGCCGGAGAAACCGATCAACGGCACGCGACCGGCAAGCTCTTTTCGAATCAGCCGCACGGCGTCCATGACATAGCGCAGCTCGGCGTCCATGTCGGGCACGGCGAGCTTGTCGATATCGGCGCGTGTGCGCACCGGATGCGCAAAGCGCGGTCCTTCGCCGTTGGCAAAGCTGAGGCCCAGGCCCATCGCGTCGGGAATGGTGAGAATGTCGGAAAAAAGGATCGCCGCGTCCAGCTCGAAACGCTCCAGCGGCTGCAGGGTCACCTCGCAGGCCAGCTCGGGGTTCTGCGCCAAGGCCATGAAGCTGCCGGCGCGACCGCGCGTTTCGCGGTACTCCGGCAGATAGCGGCCGGCCTGGCGCATTACCCAGATCGGCGTGGTATCCGTCGGCTCGCGGCGCAGCGCACGCAGAAAGCGGTCGTTCTTCAAAACATCCACCTTAGCGGCCATACGGACCTTCCAGGCCTTGCGCAAACATCACGCGGAAGCCGCGCTTGAGCTGCGCGTCGCGGGCTTTTTCGAAGGCGGCAATCGCCTCGTCGCGCTCCAGATACTGTTCGCGCTTGAGCGAGGCCCGACCGCCCTGATTGCCCGACTCGCGGTACAGCGTCCAGCCGCCGAGCAGATCCTGCTCCAGCGTAATCTGGACGTAGCGCGGTGCGTCGGCGTTGCCTGGCACGGTTTGCAGATAGAGGCGCATGGTTTCCCGATGGGCGGTGCGACGAGATACGCCGCAAAGCTTGGCATTCTAGAAGGCTGGTGCGCTGGTAGCGAGCGCGCGGAAAAAAGTTTCAGGCGGGAGGGGTCGCCGCGCGCAGCACGGCCAGCACATCGACCTCGCTGACGTTGGACACAATCTCGGCACGTCCGATGCCGCGCCATAAAATTAGGCGCAGCGAACCGGCCGTGTTTTTCTTGTCCAGCCGCATCAGCGCGAGCAGTTGATCCGGGTCCATGCCGGCGGGGATGGCGGTGGGCAGACCAAGCGCGTGCAGCAGCGTGCGCAGGCGCGCGGTGTCGGCCGGTTCGGACATGCCCAGTCGCTCCGACAGCTGCGCGGCCAGCAGCATGCCGACGGCGACGCCTTCGCCGTGCAGCAGCTTCTTGTAGTGACCGGCGGTTTCCAGCGCGTGGCCAAAGGTGTGGCCGAGGTTGAGCAGGGCACGCTCGCCCTGTTCGGTTTCGTCACGCGCGACCACGCCGGCCTTGTAGCGCACCTTGCGCGCGATGGCCTCGAGCAGGATGGCGCTATCGCGAGCGGCAAGCTGGTCGGCATGATGTTCCAGCCAGTGAAAGAACGGCTCGTCGCCGATCGCTGCGCCTTTCACCACTTCGGCCAGGCCGGCGTTGTACTCGCGGTCGGGCAGGGTGATCAGCGTGTCGATATCGGCAAACACCGCGCGCGGCTGATGAAACGCGCCGACCAGATTCTTGCCCGCCGGCAGGTTGACCCCGGTCTTGCCGCCGACCGAAGAGTCGACCATCGCCAGCAGCGTCGTCGGCATCTGGATGAAATCGATGCCGCGCATCCAGCAGGCCGCGGTGAAGCCGGCCATGTCACCGATCACGCCGCCGCCCAGCGCGATGACGCAGGCGTCGCGGGTCGCACCGAGTTTGGCCAGCGCATTCAGCGCCAGGCCGATGTTGGCGAAGGTCTTGTGTGACTCGCCGTCCTCCAGCAGCAGCGACGACCACGACAGTCCGTCCAGCCCCTTGGCCACATGATCGAGATACAGCGGCGCGACGGTCGTGTTGCTGATCACCAGCACATGCTTGCCGCGCAGCATCTCGCGCCAGCGGACGTGGTCGGCGAGCAGGCCGCTGCCGATGGCAACGTGGTAACTGCGCTGGCCCAGTTCAACAGTGACGGTTTCAATAACGGGAAGATTCATGCGGTCTGCTGGGTTGAGGCGAGCGAATGACGCTGCCAGTGGTGGTCGATCAGCACGATGCTGCGTTCGGTGGCGGTGGCTACGCTACCGTGTTCGCCCGGCACCACAAGCTCGGCAATGTCGCGATACAGGGGTTCGCGCGCGCGCGCCATGGCGAGCAGCCGCTGCCGTTGATCGGCGCCGGCCAGTAGCGGCCGATGCGTGTCGCGTTCCAGCCGCTCGAGCTGGTGTTCGATTTCGGCCTGCAACCAGACTACGAAGCCGCGTTCGAGCAGATGCTGCCGATTGCTCGGCGCCAGCACGGCACCGGCGCCGGTGGCCATCAGCACGCCGTGGCGCTGACTGCACGCGTCGATCGCCGCGCTTTCGCGCTGGCGAAAGCCGGCCTCGCCTTCGATCTCGAAGACGGTGCTGACATCGACGCCGCACTGGCGCTCGATCTCGTGATCGATGTCAACGAACGGCAGTCCATAATGCACGGCGAGGCGACGCCCGATGGACGTTTTGCCGGCGCCGGTCGGGCCGATGATGAACAGGTTGTGCGACGGGTTCATGGGTAAATGCTAACAGGGCACGCAATGGCCGCTCAGCACGCCCGTTGTATTTGAGTTTTCGTTGTCAAGAAATCGGACGAACAAAGATGAGCGAACGCGTATTGCTGGCGGGCTGCGGTGACCTTGGGCAGCGCGTGGCGCAGCGGCTGCTGGCACGCGGTGACGCGGTCTGGGCGCTGCGACGCCGGCCGCCGCCGCACGACGAGAGCGGCATGCGCTGGCTGCGCGGCGATCTCGCCGACGCCGACAGCCTGGACGCACTGCCGCCTGGCATCACCCAGCTGATTTATCTGCCGACGCCGGACCGGCGTGATGTCGCAGCTTATCGCGCGACCTTTGTCAGCGGCCTGCAGCATGTCATGCGTGCGCTGGACGCCACGTCGCTGCAGCGTGTGCTGTTTGTCTCATCGAGCGCGGTGTACGGCGAGCACCATGGCGACTGGGTGGATGAGTTAACGCAAGCTGCGCCGCTGGCTTTCAACGGCGAGGTGCTGCTGGAGGCGGAACAGTGGCTCGCTGCACAGCCCGTCACGACGATCAGTTTGCGTCTGGCCGGCCTGTACGGACCGGGCCGGCTGCAGTTGCTCGATCGTTTACGCAGCGGCCAGGCGCGCGCACCTTGTGGCGCCGCGCATTGGGCCAATCGCATGCACATCGATGACGCGGCCGCCGCGGTGGTGCATCTGCTGCAGTTGAGCGATCCGCTGCCGCTTTATCTTGGCGTCGACGACACGCCGCTGCCGCTGGATGTGCTGTACGGCGCGCTGGCGAAACTGATCGGCGCGAATCCGCCGCAGGACGGTCTAGCGCCGGCGGGCGTGGGCAGCAAGCGGCTGAGCAACGCGCGGTTGCGCGCCAGTGGCTTTGTGCCGGCGTGGCCCGACGCGCGGGAGGGTTACGCGGCTGCGCTCGGCGGTGTGCCCACGCGACGCTAGTTCGTTGAATGGAGTGTGGCTTAGCGGTCCGGAGCGAATAGACGGCTGAAACAGCAGGCCGCAACAGAGCATTCAACGCCCCACGCGCGCGTTGTTTTTTCACCTCGGGCAGGTCAGCTCAGTTGTGGTTGAGCGCGATCACGTGGCGGTCGTCATCGTATTCGACGCAGCTGTCGGCCAGCGCCGGCAGCGTGGCGAGCGCATGGCGGCTGAGGCGTTCGTAGTGGGCAAGAAAGCGCACCATCGCCTCGGCTTCCATCGCCAGCGGGGCATGGCGGGCTAGCAGGTTTTCTTCCTGTTCGCTGCGCCAGCGGCGCACGATGTCCCAGCTCGGCGCCTGCAGCACGATCAGGGCGTCGAACTTGCGCCACAGCGGCTGGTAGCCGCGCAACTGTTTGTTGACCCACTTGCGCCAGACGGCATCGGGGTCTTCGATGCGTTCGAGCTCGTTGATCGGTTTCACCAGCGCCGCTTCGGTCTGTGGTCGAATGCCGAGCGCCCAGCCTTCCAGGATGATCAGCTGGGGCGGATGGATCGCGCGCGGCCAGCGCGACGGCGGGATGCGCGTGTCGCGACCCTTGTCGAAGCGAGGGTGCGCCACCGGCAGCTTTTCCGACGCGTTGGGCAACGCCGCCAGCACCGACATCAGCAGTTCGATTTCATGCGTGCCCGGCACGCCGCGCGTGCGCAGCAGCGGATGGATTTGCTGCGCCAGTGTTTCGCGGTCGCGGCGTGAATAATAGAAATCGTCCAGCGAAAGCACCTCGGTGGGCAACCCGCGGGCTTCCGCCTTGGCTTTCATCACTCGCGCCAGCATGCTCTTGCCGCTGCCCTGCAGGCCGGACAGCCCCAGGATGTACGGTCGTCGCGAGCGGGCGATGCGACCGGCGTACTGATCCAGCAGGTGGCCGGCGAGGGCGTCGTTGTTCGCGCTGGCCAACGGCGTCATGCCGAACGGCCGGCGGCCGGCGTCGGGTTGGGCCGCCGGCGCGTCGAAGGGCTCGGCGCGTGGCCGCATGGCCGCGCCATCACGCCGCATGCATTCGCCATGCCGACTAATAAGGTCATTGCACTATCATCAGTCGCGCTCATCAATGCCATGATGACGCGAGCCCGCCCCGTTGCGAAAGGAAAGTTTTCACCGCCATGCTCACCCCCGATATTCTTGCGACTTTTGTGCGGCTGCTGGACGAGGCCAAGGCCAGCGGCGATCGTGAACCGACGGCGATGAGCTTGTCTACGGTGGAAAGCTCCGGCCGGGTGGCCTCGCGCATTGTGCTGCTCAAGGACGTCGACGAGCGCGGCTTCCGCTTTTATACCAACTACAAGAGTGACAAGGGTAGCCAGCTCGACGCGCACCCGCAGGCCGCACTCTGCTTTCACTGGAAACAGCTGCGCCACGGCGTGCAGGTTCGGGTGGAGGGTTTGACGCGCAAGGTCACCGAATCGGAATCGGACGCTTATTTTGCCAGCCGTGCGCGCGGCAGCCAGATCGGCGCCTGGGCGTCGCAGCAGTCGCAGACGCTGCCGGACCGCGAGACATTCGAGCAGCGTATTGCGCGATACGAGCAGGAGTTCGAAGGCCGGGACGTTCCGCGGCCGCCGCACTGGGGCGGCTTTCTCGTTGAGCCGGATATGGTCGAGTTCTGGTACGGCGCCGAATTTCGCCTGCATGAGCGCGTGCGTTGGAGCCGGCATGGCCAGACCTGGACGAGCCGGCTGCTCTATCCATGAGTCAAGCGGCGGGTTCTGCAGCACCGCCCGCGCAGCACAGCTTTGTCGTCGCCACGCGCGGGCGAGGCTTCACCGACATCAGCGGCAAGATCCGCAGCCTGGTTTTGGGCAGCGGCGTGCAGGTCGGCATCGCCAACGTATTTACCGCGCACACCAGCTGTTCGCTGCTGATCAGCGAGAACGCCGACCCGTCCGTGCGTGGCGATCTGGAGCGCTGGATGGCGCGCATCGTGCCCGATGGCGACCGCCTGTTCGAGCACGATGCCGAAGGGCCGGACGACATGCCCGCGCACATCCGCTCGATGCTCACCGGCGTCAGCCTGGTGGTGCCGGTAAGCGCCGGAAAATTGCAGCTGGGTACGTGGCAGGGAATCTATCTGTGGGAACATCGCGCCGTGCGGCACCAACGCAAGGTGGTGGTCACGGTACTCGGCCAGTGAATGCGAGGCGTTTGCCACGTGACTGACTCCAGGCTCGTTGACCACTATCCGCAACGCATCGTCTGCTTGACCGAGGAGCCCACCGAAGTGCTTTATGCGCTCGGGGAGGAGCATCGCATCGTCGGCATTTCCGGCTTTACCGTGCGACCGCCGCGCGCGCGCAGGGAAAAACCGAAAGTCTCCGCGTTCACCAGCGCAAAGGTTGGCGAGATCATGAAGCTGGCGCCGGACCTGGCGATCGGTTTCTCGGACATCCAGGCGGATATTGCGCGCGAACTGATCAAGTGCGGCGTCGAGGTATGGATCAGCAACCATCGCAGTGTTGATGGCATCCTCGCCTATATCCGTCGGCTCGGCGCCATGGTTGGTGCGACCGAAAAAGCCGAAGCGTATGCGCAGCGCGCCGAACAACATATCGCCAACATTCGCTTGCTGGCCGCCGCATTGCCGCGTCGACCGAAAATCTATTTCGAAGAGTGGGACGAGCCGCTCATCAGCGGCATTCGCTGGGTCAGCGATATCATCGGCATTGCCGGCGGCGATGACTGCTTTCCGGAACTCGCGCGCGAGCCGCTGGCCAAGCAGCGCATTCTGGCCAACGGTGACGAGGTGATACGCCGCGCGCCGGACATCATCTTCGGCTCATGGTGCGGCAAGCGTTTTCGGCCGGAAAAAGTCGCCGCGAGGCCCGGTTGGGAAACCATTCCCGCCGTGCGCAACGGTGACCTGGACGAGATCAAGTCACCGATCATTCTTCAGCCCGGCCCGGCCGCGTTGTTCGATGGCCTGGATGCCATCCATCGCATTATTTCGGCTTGGGCGCGACGTTAATTGACGGAGATGTTTGTTCCACCTCATGTTGCGGCCACCTCATGTCGCGGCCGTTGATGCGACGGCTGTTTTCTGGCTTGAGCGACGTCGGCGCCACTCCCATCCAAAGCCAGCGGTCAAACCAAACAGGCCACCGGCAAAAGCAAGTGCGATCGAACCTGTATGGCTCGGGGTATACGAAAAAATGATTCTATGTTTGCCCGGGCTCAGCGAAAGGCCCTGAAAAATTTCTCCTGTGGGCTGAATGGTTCGCCGTCGATCATCTACGGTTGCATGCCAGCCTGGATAAAAGGCTTCCCGGCGCAATAGAAAGCTCGCCGAGTCACACGCAACCGACAATTCGGTTCGGCTCAGCGGCTGCAGTTCGCATTTGCCGCCAAGCGTTTCGAAGTATGGCTTGGGGTCAGGTAAAGCATAAATTTCCATATCCTCGCCACTGTAAACGCGGGTCAGTGCAGTACGAGCGGCAGCAGGCCACGCAGACGCGGTCGTCGAATAGGGTTGGGTGCCTGCCGGCGTAAGCACGTACTTGACCCCCAGTTCTTCGTAGGCGCCGGGGCCGTTTTTCTGAAACGCCTCGGGATTGTCGCCTTCATCTTTTTTTCCTATGACGCCGATGAGCGATATCGGATCGGCGGCAGGATTGATGTGCCTGTAGATGTAGTCAACCCAGTCACTAGGTACAGGCAGGTAATTATAGTTGATCTGCGGTACCTGAAAAAAAGCGCCGTAATTGGCTGCCAGCGGGCCAAGTGAATACACGCGATTCAACCCGACATGGTCACGCAGAAACGCAATGCCGCCTTCCTGCCTTTCGACATGGCGCACGCCACTTCTGATCGGCAGAACGAAGGCCATGCAGGCGTCGATAATCAGCAATGTCGACAGGATTTGTAGCGAGTAGCGCCAGCGTGGGCGTAGCTCGATCAGCAGCGAACCCGCAATCATCGAAAAGGCCAGCCATATAGCGGCGCTCCGGAAATAAGGCAGGTAGGGCGGAATTTTCAACAGGTTGGCGATGACATCGGCGGACAGCCAGATCGCCCCTGTCACTGTGATGAGCGACACCGCATAGACGAGCCGGATCGTTTTGCGCGGCACATGCATATGTCGTTGCATGCCGTCGAGCGTCGCTGCGATCAACACCGCTTGAGCGAACTCCCACGACGGCGGACAGTAGCGAAAAAATGCCGCCGATTTTATCAGCGGTATCAGGTTCACCAGATCGCTTGCCGGCCGGACATCGAAACTCTTGGCCATGCACAAAGCCATCCACAGGATGAGCGCAAACGTGAGCCCGCGCCTGCAAAAAAACACACTCAGCAAAACCAGAAAAAATTCCAGTGCGGAGATATAACCGCCGATGCCGCCCCATACGCGCGCGAGGACACCATGTGAATCGTCGTACGCTGCAATAGGTCCGTAGATCCAAGGCATGAAAGACTGCGCCATCGATGCGTAAGGGAGGCCAGCATGCGCAAAGTTGCCCGCGTGCGCGCCAACGTAGGCGCGACCGACCAGCTCAGCAAACGGGATGATCAAGGGCGTTGCGCAGAGCAGGCCTATGATCACGCCAAGGAAGAGGCCGCGCGCAAATTTCAATATTTGCGGTGTCGTCAAGCCAGGCAAACGGCTCAATACCCAAATGCCGGCCAGCAGTCCGTTGATATAAGCGGTTTCCGGAAATCCTGCGTAGATCGACCATGCCAAGGCCAGCGGAATCCATAGCCAGCCACCGTTGCTGTTTTCAACAACGCGGCCGCGCAACTGCTCCACGCCAAGCAACAGCATCGGTAACAAGGCGATGGGTGTCATGATCGGCGCGCCGTGCCAGCCGAAGGTGCCGTTCAACTCGAATAGCAGGGCGCCAGTGAGTGCCGCTGTCTTCGTCATGCCCAGGCGACGAATCAACGCGAAAGTCGATAGGCCTGCGAGAATTTGCAGCAGCAATTTGACCCATACGCCACCATCGCGAAAATGCATCAGCAAAACAAACGGCAAGAACAGCGATGCCGGCTGAGCTTCGGCGGCCAGCGGTAAGCCCACGCCGTTGTATGCGTTCCACCAGGGGATGTGCCCGGACAGCCATTGATCGGCCGACAGCTTGCCCAGCGCCTGACCCTGAAAACCCACGTTGGGGTCAATCCACGGGTTGCCCCAGTGATGTTTTCCGCTGTCGCCAATCGAGGCGACCAAAGCCAGCGGATCGGGATTGTAAGTGCCCAGCAACGCCGGTAGCTGCATCAATAATGGAGCCAAGATCAGCAGTATCAGCGGAAAGTAATTCCGGAGACGTTGCTTCATGGACGGCAAGTCATTCCCTTGTGCGAAGTTTGCATTGATTCGTTTGTGCAGCAAAACGTTCTTCCCGATTGGCCGTTGGAATCCCTCGCTGGTGAGTGCGGCTTTCGCCTATGCATTGAGGCTTTTGTACTCAGCCCAGCTTCTGCGCCTGCTCGCGCAGTGCGTCGATCTGCTGGGTCCAGTCGGTAATGCGTTGACGCTCCTGCTGCACGACTTCCGCCGGGGCGTTGGCGACGAAGTTGGCGTTGTTGAGTTTGCCTTCGCACTTTTTGATTTCGGTTTCGATGCGGCTGATCTCCTTGGCCATGCGCGTTTTTTCAGCGCCCAGATCGATCAGGCCGGCTAGCGGAATCATCACGCGCAGCGTGCCGACCACGGCGGCCGCGGCGGCCGGTTCATCGGCGCCGCTGTCTATCCACTGCGGCGCCTCTACGCGGGCGAGAAAGCTGATTTGAGCGGCGAATTTGGCGATGCGTGAGCGATCGCTGGCATCGCCGTCGGCGAGCAGCAGCGGGATGATTTTCGCCGGTGAGATATTCATTTCCGAGCGAATGCGGCGGATGCCGCTGAGCACGTTCTTGAACCATTCGACCTCGGCTGTAGCTGCGTCGTCGCCCACGTAGTCGTCGGCGCGCGGGTAGCTGCATTTGAGGATCAGCGCCTTGGACGACTCTGAGGCGGATGCCGCTGCACGCTTCGCGGTGGCGGGCAACTCCTGCCATATCTCCTCGGTGATGAAAGGGATGACCGGATGCAGCGCGCGCAGCACCGATTCCAGTACCACCAGCAAGGTGCGGCGGGTGGACGCCGCGGCGCCCGCGTCATTGCCGCTCAGCGCTGGCTTGGACAGTTCCAGGAACCAGTCGCAGAACTCGTTCCAGACGAACTCGTACAGCGCCTGCGCCAGATGATCGAAGCGGTAGCTGACGAAGTGCTGTTCGACTTCGCTTAACGTCTGCTTGAGGCGGGTGAGTATCCAGCGCTCGGCCTCGGTCGCCGGCGCGCTGTTAGGCGCAGCGATCTCACCTTCCGCTACGTTCATCAGCACGAAGCGCGCCGCGTTCCACAGCTTGTTGCAGAACGCCTTGTAGCCTTCGGCGCGCTTGATGTCGAAGTTGATGGTGCGGCTGTAGCTGGCCAGCGCGGCAAAGGTAAAGCGCAGCGCGTCGGTGCCGATCGACGGAATGCCGTCGGGGTAATCCTTGCGGATGCGCTTCTCGACTTTCTCGCGCACCTGCGGAATCAGCAGCGACTTGGTCGATTTTTCCAGCAGCGGCTGCAGCTCGATGCCGTCGATCAAGTCCAGCGGGTCCAGCGTGTTGCCTTTGGATTTGGACATCTTCTTGCCTTCCGCATCGCGCACGATGGCGTTGATGTACACCTCGCGGAACGGAATCTGGCCGGTGAAGTACTTGGTCGCCATTACCATGCGGGCGACCCAGAAAAAGATGATGTCGAAGCCGGTCACCAGCACGGCGCTGGGCAGAAAAATCTTGTCGTCTTCCCAGTTCGCCACGATTTCGCCGCGCTCGTTTTTCACCGGCCCGTTGGCCGGCCAGCCGAGTGTGGAGAACGGCCATAGCGCGGAGGAGAACCAGGTATCGAGCACATCATGGTCCTGAATTAAACGCTCAGGCCAACCAAAGCTGAGTAGCTTTTGATCGATTTGTGCGTTTGTATCGTTCGCGTCTAGCTTAGCTTTCCGAGGAACATCGCCATTACCGGTCGCGTTTAACCATTCAACGTGAGCTTCATAGCTAGTTTCTCCGACGTAATACTTTCCGTGCTTATCGTACCAAGCGGGAATCTGATGCCCCCACCAGAGCTGGCGGCTAATGCACCAGTCCTGGATATTGCCCAGCCACTGCGTATACGTGCTGGTCCAGTTCTCCGGTACAAACTTGATGTCGCCCGAACGCACGGCATCCAGCGCTGGTTCGGTGATGGCCTTTCGGCCGCCTGGACGTCCATCCGGCAAGGTGTCGGAGGTGAGGTCGACGAACCACTGATCAGTGAGCATCGGCTCGATCACGGCGTCGGAGCGATCGCTTACCGGCACCTGCAGCTTGTGCGGCTCCACCTTGACCAGATAGCCGTCGCGCTCGAGATCCCTCACCACGGCCTTGCGCGCGTCGTAGCGATCCAGCCCGCGATAGGCTTCGGGCGCGTTGTCACTCATGTGCGCGTCGAGCGTCATGATGATGATCAGTTCGAGGTTGTGCCGCTTGGCCACCTCGTAATCGTTGAAGTCGTGTGCGCCGGTGATCTTGACGCAGCCGGTGCCGAATTCGGGCTCGACGTAGGTGTCGGCAATGATCGGAATGCGCCGATCGCACAGCGGCAGGTCGACAAAGCGGCCGACCAAGTGCTTGTAGCGTTCGTCATCCGGATGCACGGCCAGCGCGCCATCTGCCAGCATGGTTTCCGGGCGCGTGGTGGCGATCGTCATGCCGTCAAGCCCGTCGATCGGACCGTTGCTGAAGGGATAGCGGATGTACCACATCGAACCGTCGCGCTCGACGTTGTTCACTTCCAGATCGGACACCGCCGTGCCCAGCACCGGATCCCAGTTCACCAGACGATTGCCGCGATAGATCAGGCCGGCGCGGTACCACTCGACGAACACCTTGCGCACGGCGGCGGACAAACCCTCGTCCATGGTGAAGCGCTCGCGCGACCAGTCGGCTGCGGTGCCGATCCGGCGCATCTGGTTGGTGATGGTGGAGCCCGACTCTTCCTTCCACTTCCACACGCGCTCGACGAAGGCTTCGCGGCCGAGGTCGTGGCGCGTTTTTTCTTCAACGGCGAGCTGGTTCTCGACGATCTTCTGCGTCGCGATGCCGGCGTGATCGGTACCGACCTGCCACAGCGTATTCATGCCACGCATGCGCTGATAACGCACCAGCATGTCCATCACCGTCTGCTGAAACGCATGGCCCATGTGCAGTGTGCCGGTAACGTTCGGCGGCGGCAGCAGGATGCAATACGGTTCACCCGCGCCCGATGGCTTGAATGCGCCGCTGGCTTCCCAGCGTTCATACCACTTGGACTCGATCTGGGCGGGTTCGAAACTCTTTTCCATGGGGACTCGCAATGGCGCGCCGTTTCGGACGCGCGGATGGGCAAAGGCAAAACGCCATTGTACGGGGCGTGGAAGGCGCTGCCAAAGTCACCGCGCCGAACAGCGCTGGATTCGCGCCGTGCGGGCCAGTCATCTTAGGTAGCGTTAGGGGTGGGAAAATGCCAGCCTGTGAAAGTCCGCTATAAAAGGTTTTTGCGTGCGAGTAAGCAAGAGGTGCGTCACGGCGGTATCCAAAGCGAATCGCCAACGACTTAAAGCGCGTGTGTTGCAGATGCTGGCCTGTGGCTTGATGGCGGCGCTGTCGCTGCTCGAGGTTTCCAGTGCACGGGCGGAAATACCGCAGCTGCAGGGATGGCACGTGCTGTTTAGTGACGACTTTTCCGGGCCGGCCGGGCAGGCGCCGTCCAAAGCCAAATGGCGCTACGACGTCGGCCACCGGTACCCTGGCCCTGGCGCGCCGCCCAATTGGGGCACCGGTGAAATCCAGACCTATAGCGCCGATTCGGGCAACATCAGCCTGGATGGTCACGGTGATCTGCAGATCACACCCCGCCGCGATGCCGCCGGCCACTGGACATCTGCCCGCATCGAAACCCGCAAGGACAATCTGAAGCCGCCTAACGGCGGCATGATGCGCATCGAGGCACGCATCCAGATGCCGGATGTCACCGACAAGGCCGCCTACGGCTACTGGCCCGCGTTCTGGGCACTGGGTCGAAGCTACCGACGCGACGGCAAATGGCCGCAGGCCGGCGAGTTCGACATCATGGAAAACGTCAACGGCATCAACAGCGTGTGGGGCATCCTGCACTGCGGTGTCTATCCCGGTGGCCCCTGCGGCGAACCCAACGGCCTCGGCCGCCGGGCTTACTGCGCGCCGGCGACGTGCCAGTCCACCTTCCACGTCTACAGTTTCGTCTGGGACCGCACCATCACGCCAATGGAACTGCGCTGGTATGTCGACGGCAAGCTGTTCGATCACGTCTCGCAGAACCAGCTACCGCCGGCGACATGGAAGGAAATCACCGGGCAGGGCGGTTATTTTCTTCTGCTCAACGTCGCCATGGGCGGCGGATTCTCCTATGCGATGGCCGGCGGTATCCCGACCCCGAACGCAACCACCGAGCCTGGTCATCCGATGCTGGTGGATTATGTGGCGGTGTGGACGATGCATCCGCGTGTGCAGTGATTGATCATGCCGATCCGTCTTTGCTGACTTGAGTCGAGTTCGATATGGGTAGCGATCATCAATCGTTTGCCCTTGGCTCAATCAAAGCGATTGGTGTGTTTGCTCGTGGAGACTTCAAATAAACCTCTGGAGCTTTCGTTCGCCTGTGGCGACCGAGTCACTTTTCTCTTGCGTGGCCAAGAGAAAAGTACCCCAAAGAAGAGGCCACCCCACTTTGCGCTTGCCGGGCATTTATGCCCGGCAAGTCCGTGAGCTGAAGCCGGGCTTTTCGAAAGTGCACCCTTCGGGCCGGTCGACTCCACCTCGCCGCCGCACGGGGGACCCGTGTATAAAAGCAGCGCGCTTCCTGAGCGATCTTGAAAAGCAATGAATGATTTCGTGCTTCGGAGAGAGGACTTATTAGAGCGAATTTGGTGGCAGATTTTTTGCCCCGCCGGAGATCTTATGAGTCCGTTGTCCGATTTCAACTGTTTGTCTTACCCACTAATTAGGCACAATGATGCTCATTAGCTGATAAAGGCTTCCCCCGATTGGTCAACCGTTACTTGGAAACAGAATATGCCGAGCGCAACGATCAAGATATTTCTTGTTCACGGTGATCCGAAACGTTTACGAACAGCCGAAATATCCAATTGGACAGGAAAAGCCATCGCAGGACCGCGCACTGAATTTGATGCTGTCCTCGGCCGAGAAGAGAGTGGCAGTTCAGGCGTCTATTTTCTGACAGGTAATGATCCGGATACTGGCTCATCGGCTGTATACATCGGAGAGGCCGAATCCGTTCGGGATCGCGTCAAAAATCATCTGGACAAGGACTTTTGGAATCACATCGTGTTTTTCATCAGCAAGGACGAGAACCTCACCAAGTCTCACATTAGATATTTGGAAGGCCGCTTGATAGAGCAAGCATGGAAAGCGGGTAGATCCATGGTTAAAAACGGTCAAGGTAGCGGCTCCAAACTCCCAGAGTCTGATCGTGAAGATATGGAGATATTTTTAGAGAAAATCCACCAGCTACTTCCTGCTCTTGGCGTAGAAGTATTGGTTCCAACGTCCTCGAAGCCAGAGGTTAAGTCCGAGCAAGAACTTCTATCTTGTGAGATCCATGGGTTGCGAGCGACCGGTCATTTGACGCCCAGTGGCATTGTGGTGCTTGCTGGTTCTCAAGCTGTTGTGGAAGAGCGAGCATCCGCACAGCAGTACCCTTGGGTCGTCAATGCGCGTCAGCGTTTAAAGGACGAGGGCATATTGTGTATTGAGGCTGGCTTCTTTCGCTTTACCAAAGATACTGAATTTTCAAGCCCGAGTGCGGCTGCCGCTGTAATTCACGGTGGAACAGCAAATGGCCGTACAGCCTGGAAAAATAAATCAGGTCGGACTCTCAAAGATATCGAGTCTGTATAACGAGTCATTTAAAGCAAGATTGGTTCGTCCCAGTGCTTGACTCAAGTGTTCGCTTGAAAATGCCTGCTTGAAATTACGGGAAAGTCGCTCCGCTTTTCCAACTCCCCTGGGCGGCGGTGAGGTGAGGTCGACAGGCCCGCAGGGGAATGGACAGGAAGTCCATTCCTTTTCGTCAGGGCAGGAGCCCTGTCGAAAAGCCCGGCTTTATGCCCGCTGGGTACTCGGGCTCACGGACTTGGCGGGCGAAGCCCGGCAAGCGCCAAGTGGGGTGGCCTCTCTTTTGGTGACTTTTCTCTGGCCATCAGAGAAAAGTTACTTGCCCTCCGCAGGAGGACGAAAGCTCTGCTTTTAAACTCAGATAAAGGCTCAGCCCGTCAGCGCCAACCGTGTCCCCAAATCCAGCAGCGGCGCCGCAATCAGCATCCGCGCCAGCAGCAGCCCCACCATCACCACCGTCGGCGAAAAATCGATATTCCCAACCGTCAGCCTTCCGCGCAGCGGCCGCAGCAGCGGCTCAACGATCGAGCCCGCCAGGCGTAGCACAGGCTGCCGCCGATCCACCGCGAGCATCGTCATGAGCGACCACGCAAAAATCAGCACCAGATAAAACAGCAGCACGAAATCGAGTAGCTCGGCGGCGGCCAGAACGACCAGCCCAAGCGCGTGTGGCATCACGCCGATAACCAGATACAGCACCAGTCGCTTCAGCAGCATCGCCAGCCACGCCAGCAGCAACGCGGCAAGATTGATGCGGCGCCAGTTGGGCAGCACGCGGCGCATCGGCGCCAGCACCGGGTTGGTGTAGCGGTAGACGATCTGGCTCAGCGGGTTGTTGAAGTCGGCGCGGCAGGCTTCGGCAAGCAGGCGAACCACCAGCAGGGTGATGACGGCATCGAAGGCCAGTTCGATCAGCAGGGAAACAGCGTTCAGCAGATAGCTCACGAGAGGGTGTCCAGACTGGCGGCGAGTTCGGCGCCGCGGTGGGTGGCTGCCGCGACGGCGCGCGCCACGATGCGTGGCAGTTCGTCGGCGCTGAAGCTTTCCAGCGCGGCTTGCGTGGTGCCGTTGGGCGAGGTGACGCGTTGGCGCAGCACGCCGGGATCATCGCCGCCTTCCACCAGCATGCGCCCGGCGCCGAGGCAGGTTTGTGCGGCCAGCGCGCGAGCGGTATCGCGTGGCAGGCCCTGCGCGACCGCAGCAGCTTCAAGCGCCTCGACCAGCAAAAAGAAATACGCGGGGCCGGAGCCGGACACTGCCGTGACGGTATCCATCAACGCTTCGTCGTCGATCCAGCGGGTAAGACCGGTGGCGTCGAGGATGTGCTGCGCCTGCGCCTTTTGCGCCGGGCTGACGCGGTGATTGGCGCACAGGCCGGTCGCGCCGGCGCCGATCAGCGCCGGCGTATTGGGCATGCAGCGAACAATGGGCAGGCCGTTGCCGAACCAACGCTCAAGCTGGTCGATCCGCACGCCGGCGGCAATAGAGATCAGCAGCGGACGATTGCGTTGCAGGATATCGCGCAGCTCGGTGTGGATCGCCGGCATGATCTGCGGCTTGACCGCCAGCACGATGACTTCGGCCTCGGCGACGGCGAGGCGATTCTCCGCATAGCAGGCGACGCCGAATTCGCGGCCGAGCGCGTGACGTGCCTCGGCCAGCGGTTCGGCCACGCTGATGGAAGCGGCGGCCATGCCGGTCTTCAGCAGGCCGCCGATCAGGCTGCGCGCCATGTTGCCGCCGCCGATGAAGGCAAGTCGTGTCATGCAGAGGTTCCTCGAAGGCCTGTTTACAGATCGCTACCTTACCGGAGCCGGCCACGAGGCGATGCGCTGATCTTGCGGCGGGCACCGACTAACCGGGTTGCGGCACGTGCCGGCTGGGTCACGCTGCGGTCTGCCGTGGTTTGAACGAAGTCAGGCCAGGTTTGTCGTCACTTGCGCTGCGGACGTGGAAAAAGACTGGAAGTACAGCCTGTTACACGAGTAGTATCGAAGTGGCTACAGGGGTGGGGCTGCTCTCGTGAGTCGATACATGGCGTGCGCGCTTGGCGCGACAGCGCTTTGTCCGTGCGAATATCATGGGCGCCTGCGGCAGCCTCGGGACGTCGCGTCATAAAAATTCAAATCATCCAGATTGATGGGTTCAGGGGAACACTAGATGGACATTGCCGAACTGCTTGCCTTCTCGGTCAAGAACAAGGCCTCGGACTTGCACCTGTCGGCCGGCTTGCCGCCGATGATCCGCGTTGACGGCGACGTACGCCGCATCAATATTCCGGCGCTCGATCACAAGCAGGTGCACTCGCTCGTATACGACATCATGTCGGACAAGCAGCGCCGCGATTATGAAGAATTTTACGAAACCGATTTCTCGTTCGAGATTCCGGGGCTGGCCCGTTTCCGCGTCAACGCGTTCAACCAGAACCGCGGCGCTGGCGCCGTATTCCGTACCATTCCGTCGGAAGTGCTGACGCTGGAAGACCTCGGTTGTCCGCCGATCTTCAAGGAGCTGATCGAGCAGCCGCAGGGTTTGATCCTGGTGACCGGGCCGACCGGTTCGGGCAAGTCGACCACGCTGGCCGCGATGGTCGACCACATCAACAAAAACGAATACGGCCACATGCTGACGGTCGAGGACCCGATCGAATTCGTGCATACCTCGCAGAAGTGCCTGGTCAACCAGCGCGAAGTGCATCGCGATACGCTGGGCTTCAACGAGGCGCTGCGTTCGGCGCTGCGCGAGGATCCCGATTACATCCTGGTCGGCGAGCTGCGCGATCTGGAAACCATTCGTCTGGCGCTGACCGCCGCGGAAACCGGCCATCTGGTGTTCGGCACCGTGCATACCAGTTCGGCGGCCAAGACGATCGACCGCATCATCGACGTATTCCCCGCCGGCGAAAAGCCGATGGTCCGCTCGATGCTGTCCGAGTCGCTGCGCGCCGTGGTGTCGCAGTCACTGCTGAAGAAAGTCGGCGGCGGCCGCATTGCGGCGCACGAGATCATGGTCGGCATTCCGGCGATCCGCAACCTGATCCGCGAGGACAAGGTGGCGCAGATGTATTCGTCGATTCAGACCGGTCAGCAGTTCGGCATGCAGACGCTGGATCAGTGCTTGCAGGATCTGGTCAAGCGCGGCCTGGTGTCACGGCAGGAAGCGTCAACCTACGCAAAGAACAAAGATACGTTCAAGTAAGGCAAAACAAACGGCGGATCAGGGTGCGGATGGCTATCCTGATTTGCGTCGTGTCCCTGATTTCCTACTCGCAGTTACGGTTTTTCGCGGAGTGTCGCCATGAGCGATTTTGATTTCACCTCGTTCCTGAAACTGATGGTGCACAAGAAGGCATCCGACCTGTTCATCACGGCGGGCGTCGCGCCGTCGATGAAGGTGCAGGGGCGCATCATGCCGATCACGCAGAGCCCGCTCAGCGTGCAGCAGTCGCGCGACATGGTGATCAACATCATGACGCCGGCGCAGCGCGAGGAGTTTGAAAAAACGCATGAGTGCCAGTTCGCCATCTCCGCGCAAGGCGTGGGGCGCTTTCGCGTGTCGTGCTTTTATCAGCGCAACTGCGTCGGCATGGTGCTGCGCCGGATCGAGTCGAAGATTCCGACGCCGGAAGAGCTGACGCTGCCGCCGGTGATCAAGCAGCTGGCGATGACCAAACGCGGCATCATCATCTTCGTTGGCGCCACCGGCAGCGGCAAGTCGACGTCACTGGCCTCGATGATTGGTTATCGCAACCAGAATTCGACCGGTCACATCATCACCATCGAAGATCCAATCGAGTACGTGCACAAGCACGAAGGCTGCATCATCACCCAGCGCGAAATCGGCATCGATACCGACAGCTGGGAAAATGCGCTGAAGAACACGCTACGCCAGGCGCCGGACGTGATCATGATCGGCGAAGTGCGTACGCGCGAAACGATGGAACATGCGATCAACTTTTCCGAAACGGGCCACCTCTGCCTGTGCACGCTGCACGCGAATAACGCTAACCAGGCGATGGATCGCATCCTGCATTTCTTTACCGAGGATCGGCGCGAACAGCTGCTGATGGATCTGTCGCTGAACCTCAAGGGCATCGTGGCGCAGATGCTGATTCCTACGCCGGACGGCAAGGCTCGTCGCGTGGCGGTGGAGGTGCTGTTGGGCACGCCGCTGGTGCAGGACTATATTCGTCAGGGCGACCTGCACAAGCTGAAAGATGTGATGAAGGAGTCGACCTTGCTGGGCATGAAGACCTTCGATCAGGCGCTGATCGAGCTTTATCATGCCGGCGAGATCTCCTACGAAGACGCGTTGCGTTATGCAGACAGCTCCAACGAGGTGCGCCTGCGAATCAAGCTCGCGCAGGGCGGCGATGCCCATACGCTGTCGCAGGGACTGGATGGGGTCGAGCTCGAAGAAACGCGCAACGATCAGGGTATGGGAGGCGGCAACAACTTGTTGAGCCGTTGAACGCCGTACCCATCAAAGAGCAAATAAAAAAGGAGCCTTTCGGCTCCTTTTTGTTTGGCGCATCATGCTGACTTAAGCAATCAGCAAACAGCTGTTACATACCGCTGCTGGAGCTCGACGCAGGCGCTGCGGAAACGGTCACGCCGGAGGCATCGACGCTCTTCACGCCCTTCACCTTCTTGGTGACGCGCACGACATGCGCTTTCTCTTTGCTGCTCGTCGCTGTACCTGTCAGGGTGACAGCGCCTTCGACCGTGGTCACCGAGATGTCGGTCGATTTGATGCCCTTGGTGGTCGCAAGCACCGATTTGATCTTGGTGGTGATCAGGCCATCAGCAGCTTTCTCGGGAACGGTCTGCGACGAGGTAGCTGAATCCTGCGCCATGGCCTGGCTAAACGGAACGGCGGCAACTGCGACCATCAGGCCGGCGGCAATGACGCTGTTGCGAATGAGTGAACGTGTACGCATGAGTATCTCCTCGGTAGTGAAGGTCTGTCATTGGTGACAGCAGGATGCCGCTGGTTGCGGGCTTCCGTGGCGCTTATGGCAACAGCCGATGCGTGAAAATCATGTGGCGATCGCGTACTGCTGTTCAGCCAGTCGTGACGGTTGTGACTCACTTTGCAGTTTGCCGATTACCGGTTCCCGGCACGCTTCGAGCTGCGTTGAGCTCAACAAAAAAGCGGAGTGCTTGAACACTCCGCTCTGGAACAGCGGCAGCAACAATGCTGCGCGATGTCAGTTGCCTTATTTCAGGAGGGTCCGACTGGTGACGACCAAACCTTCGCTGTCGATATGCGCTTCGGCATCGATGTGGTCAACCCGTGCCGCCTGGGCTTTCATCGCAGCAAACTGGGCCTTGGAGCGTGCCGCGTTCGCAGCGATTTGCGCGGGGTCGTTGACGCTGTCGCCGCCGTCAATCGACGGATCATCGTTCTTGTCGAGTGTGGCCGCGGCAGTGGAGAGGCTATCGGATTTTTCCTCCATCAGCTGCAGCCAGGTCATGTACATGCTGCCACTCAAATGCATCCGGCCGATGCCGCCGGCTTCGCCCGTAGCTGCCTTGAGAGTGTCGGACAGCTGCGCGTCTTCACCCGCGCCGATACCGATGGCGACGGCTTTTTCGCCTAACGCAATGAATGCCGGTTGCCCGAGCATGCTGACCATGTCCTTGGGCAAAGCCTGCGGCGGAGCATTGGGACTCAGTTTCAGTTGCGCCAGCGCCGGCACCATCATCTGGCTCATCGCCAGCAGGCCGGTCGGGTTGCTGGTGGCCAGCACCACGCGTCCAGTGAAGGACGGGATGGTGGCATTTTTCACCGACTTGAGACTATCAAGCGCAATGCGCAAGCCCAGCATGTCGCCAAAGGGTGGAATCGCCGCCTTCTGCACGGCCGCGCCCAGCTTGGCAAAGCCATCGTTGAGATCAACAAGCGCGGGGCAGGTAAACGGCTTGGCTGCCACGGCCTCCGACTGGGCGGACCAGAACGTACGCAATTGCGCGACAGGCAGCGCCATGCTGACGTCGAACGGTGCTGTGCCGGGGCTACCCAGGCCCGGCAACTCCACTTTCAAGTCGGCGAAAGCCTGGCTGATGTCGTTGGCCAGGCCAATATCGAAGCGCACTTCCTGATGGGTGGCATCGAGCTGGGTATAACCAAAGCTGACGGCAGGAATGCGGGCGGCGATGCGGCTCGCTTCCGGTGCGCAACTGGGTGAGGTCTGCAGCTGGTTGGCCACCGGTTCGCCGGTCTTGGCCGATTCGGTCGTGGCATGCGCCTTGATGATCGCGCTGAAAAGTGGATCGTTGCCGCCAACGGCTGCGGGCAGGGCGAGGGTCATGTCGATATTGCCGACCAGCCAGTCCTGATAACCCTTGGCCTTGGCCAGGGTTTTCAGACGGCCGTCGTCCTGCAGGTTCTTCTGCGGCCGATCAAGACCAAGCGCCTGGCGCAGCAGTGCGGAGGAAGCGTCTGCCGGCAACAGCGAAAGCACCGCCTGCTTGCCAACCATGGCCAGAATGGCCTGGGTGCCGGAGGCTGCAAAGGTGTACTTACGGTAGCTCTGGGCACCGACGTTGGCGACATCGAGCTTCTTGCCGTAAGCGGTTTCCAGCCGACCGATGAAACCATCGAATGCCTTCGGGTCGCTGAGGGCCATGCGCAATACCGGCGACAGGCCGATGCCATACAGCGCGGAATAACCCTTCAGGTCGAGACCGGCCGTTTGCGCGAAGGTCGCCACGGTCTTGCCGTTGAACTCGGCCGCCAGCGCATGCAGCAGGCGCGCGCCGTCGGCGTCCTTGGGCGCCATCTGATCAGCAACGGCATTGAGCTGGGCCAGCTGCGAAGGCAACTGCGTATCGGCTTGAGCCAGCAGCGCTGCACGCGTGTCATCGTCGAGCACGGCCAGATTGGCCAGCACGTAAGGCGTGTCCGCCGGTGCAAAGGCCAGCGGTGCGTTTTCGTCCTTGTGTCCGCAAGCGGCCAGCGCGAGGCCGGCCAGGCCCAGCGCAGTCAAGCGCGTGATCGATCGCATGATCATCCCCAGAGTGTAAGAGTTCTGCTGGACGCATTATGCCGTTTTGCGGGGTGTTGCGGTGCCGTAAATTAACAAAAATTTTGCTTAATTTGACGATCCCGTCAGGCTGGCGTTTGGCTCAACCGCGGCATCCTTGCCGGCATGGTCAACGTGCCAGCAGCTCGTTCAGCACCGCCATCCGCACAAATACGCCGTTGCCGACCTGCTCAAGAATGCGCGACTGCGCGCCATCAGCCACATCCGAGGCGATTTCGATGCCGCGGTTAATCGGTCCCGGGTGCATGACCAGGCAGCCCTTGGCGGCAAGCGCCAGGCGGCGTCGATCGAGGCCGTAGTGGGTAAAGTAGGCCGCTTCGTCCGGCAGGTCGATTGCCGCCATGCGCTCCTTCTGCAGGCGCAGGGTAATCACCGCATCGGCGCCCTGGATTGCTTCGTCGAAATTCTCGACATAGTGAACCTTGGGAAATTCCTCTGCCGAAGGCATCAAGGTCGACGGGCCACACACGCGAATCTCCCGGGTGCCCATCGCGCTGAGCGCGTGGATGTCCGAGCGCGCCACGCGCGAGTGCTTGATGTCGCCGCAGATCACCACGATCAGGTTTTCAAAATCCGGCCGATGCTGGCGGATGGTCATCAGATCGAGCAGTCCCTGGGTCGGATGCGCGCGGTTGCCATCCCCGGCGTTGATCACCGACACGCCGCTCATGGCATGCCGCACCAGCTCTTCCGGCGTGCCAGACTGCTTGTGTCGCACGATGATTGCATCGAGATGCATCGCTTCCAGCGTGTGCAGCGTGTCGAACAGCTCCTCGCCCTTGGCGGTCGATGAAAAGCCGATGTCAAAATTCACCACGTCGGCACCGAGCCGACGTGCGGCCAGCTCAAATGATGTGCGCGTGCGGGTGGAGGGCTCGAAGAACAGGTTCAACACGGTACGGCCGGTAAGCAGGTCCAGCTTGCGTGTGCCGTGGGCGCAGGCGTCGCGCAACGCGCCGGCGCGATCGAGCAGGCGCTCGATGGTTTCGCGAGGCAGGTTTTCGAGGGTGGTCAGGTGGCGCAGGCGAGGGCTCATGGCGTCAATGCTCGAAACGTGGAAGTAAAAGAGTCAATGTGGCGCAGAAGGGGTTTCAAGCAGCCAGCGTTCGACGATGACGGCGGCCGCCTCGGCGTCAATGGCAGCGGCGTCGCGTCGACGTTTCAGGCCCGCCGCACGGGACTCGGCGAAGCGTCTGGCGGCGTCCTGCGAGCTGTGGCGTTCGTCGACAAAGGCAACCGGCAGGCCGTAGCGCGCATGCAGCTGGCCGGCAAAACGGCGCGCTGCGCGACTGGCCGGCTGTTCGCCGCCGTCGAGCGTCAGCGGCAGGCCGACGATCAAGGTGTCGGGCAACCATTCCTTGTGCAGGGCATCGATGCGTTGCCAGTCCGGCTCGCCGTCGCGGACGTTGATGGTGGTGAGCGCCCTTGCGCTGGCGGTAAAAGCGTTGCCAACGGCCACACCAGTCAGCTTGCTGCCGACGTCAAAGCCCAGCACGCAGCTCATGCGTGGCCCGCGTAGCTGGACAGCTGGCGCGGGTCAACGCCCACCAGCGCAGCGGCGGCGCTCCAGCGATCTTCCAGCGGAGTCTCGAACACCACGCGGCCACTTGCCTCGGCCGTAAGCCACGCGTTGTCCATCAGCTCCTGTTCGAGCTGGCCAGCTTCCCAGCCAGCGTAGCCGAGCGCCATGATCGCGTGGCTCGGGCCTTCGCCCGCGGCCATCGCCACCAGAATGTCGCGCGAGGTCGTGACCGACCACTCGCCATTCACTCGGTAGCTCGATTCCCAGTGGCCGTGTTCGCGATGCAGCACAAAACCACGCTCCTGCTGTACCGGGCCACCGATCAGCACGGGTGCGTCGGACAGGTCGCTGTCCTGGCATTCCAGTTTCATCTGCGCCAGCACGTCGCCGAAGCGGTATTCGGATAATTGGTTCACCAGCAGGCCGACCGCGCCGTCCTCATCGTGCTGGCATAGCAAGGCCACGCCACGCGAAAACGGCGGATCAGCCAGCGCCGGCATGGCGATCAGAAAATGGCCGGTAAGTATGTTTGGTACGACAGTGCTCATGGGGTCATTGTAAGCACGTCGCACGCCCGGCGCCTCAGTGCGTTTGCAGCACGTCGTTTGGCTGAAATTGCCACGTGCGGGTGATATTGAGTTCGTCGATCTTTTCGCCGTTTTGCGGTGCCGGCGGAAACGGCGCCGCCAGTCGCACGATGCGCTCGGCGGCGGAGTCCAGCAGCGGTTGTCCGGAGCTGTGAATGACCTGGATCTCCTTGATGCTGCCATCGGGCCGCAGCACGACGGTAAGTAGCACATCGCCATGCACGCCGCGCCGGCGCGCCTCTTCCGGATAATTGAGGTTGCCGACCCGCTCGACGCGATCGGACCAGCCGCGCATGTACGCCGCGTACGCGTATTCCTTGGTGCTGGCGGTGAGGAACTTGATCTTGGGGCGCTTGGCGTATGCCACCTTTTTGCGGTTGAGTTCGGCGGAAAGTCTGGCGATGGCCTGTTCGGTCTGCGATTCGGTGGCGGTGGGAGCCTGATCCTGCGGATCAACCTGCTTATGCGCCGTATCGCTGGTGGCGGTGAAATCGGTGCGGCCGGTGGTTGTGACCACGCGGGTCGGCGTGGCATCCGCGGGATGCGCGGCGGTTGCTTCTACCGGCGTCGGCGCGGTGCCTTCGTTCGGCTGGGGTAGCGGGCCTGAAAACAAATCCGATGGCCGTGCGGCCTTGTCGCTCTGGCCGCCGCCGCTGTTATTTGCCTGCGCCAGGAAATCGGCCTTGTCGGGGGCTTCCTGGTTGGCCACGTTGACCAGAGTCACGTCGAGCGTTGGCAGGCTGGGCTTCAATTTGGCGTAGTGAAAGGTCACGCCCAACAGCACCACGCCATGCAACAGCAACGAAAACAGCAGCGTTGCGCTGATCGGGTCGGGCGCGTCGCCAGCCGATCTGCCGGAGCCGGTCTGTTTCCAGGGAGCAGTGGCGGGTTGACTCACGCGGCGCGATTTCCAGAGGTGCGCTGCTCGATGACGTCGAACAGCTGGCCGGCAATATTAAGTCCGAATTGCGCGTCCAGCTCCCGCACGCAGGTCGGCGAGGTCACGTTGATTTCGGTCAGGTAGTCACCGATCACATCCAGGCCGACGAACAGCAGGCCACGACGGCGCAGTTCCGGCGCGACCTGTGCCACGATCCAGCGATCGCGCTCGGACAAGGGCAGCCCTTCGCCGCGGCCACCGGCCGCAAGGTTGCCCCGAAACTCGTTGCCTTGCGGAATGCGCGCCAGCGCGTATGGCACCGGCTCGCCATCAATCACCAGGATGCGCTTGTCGCCAGCGGTGATCTCCGGGATATATTTTTGCGCAATGGTGAGTTGCCGCCCTTCGCCATGAGGGCCACCGGCCAGCAGGGTTTCCAGCATCGAATTGAGATTGCTGTCGCCGGCCTTGACCCGGAAGATCCCGCGTCCACCCATACCGTCCAGCGGTTTCAGCACCGCCTCGCCATGTTCGGCGACAAAGCGGCGCAGCTCCGCGGCATCGCGTGCCACCAGAGTGGGCACGATGCACTGAGGAAACTGCAGCGCAAACAGTTTCTCGTTGCAGTCGCGCAGCGACCGCGGATCGTTGACTACCAGCACACCGCCTTGCTGGGCCAGTTCCAGCACCATGCTGTCATAGATGAATTGCGCATCGACCGGCGGGTCCTTGCGCATCAGCACCACGTCGATCTCTCGCAGGTCACGCCACTGCGCCTCGCCCAGGGTGTACCAGTCTTTCGGATCGTCGCGTACGCTCAGCGTGGCCACACGCACCCAGGGCGCGCCGTCGCGCAGCGCCAGGTCACCCTGTTCAAAATAGTGCAGCACGTGGCCGCGGCGTTGCGCTTCCAGCAGCATGGCCAAGGTGGTGTCCTTGGCGACCTTGATCGCGCCGATGGGGTCCATCAGCACGGCGACCGAAAGGGTCATTGCGATTCTCCGTTGGTGTTCAACATGACGGTCTGCCCACACTCGGATTGGGAAATACCGATCGGTTCGAGCGATGGATTTTGCGGCCCGGCGATGTTTGGGTGGTCGCCGAGATTGCGATGGTCGCCGAGACGGACGATCACGACAAGCTCGATCTGCCCGATCGTGTCACCATCCGCTCGATGGTGCCAATATAGGTCACGTTATTCACCTTGCTTGTTGAGTCTGCGAGATTATTGCTTGACAGTCTTGACGGGCAGGCGGTAAACAACAGAGCTTCCGAAGCGCCATCGGATCGCGGAATTCCGGGGTTGTTTTAGATTTTTGGTTTGGGGTTTCTATGCGTGCCCATGACGGCACGCAAGTTGCTTGTCTTTGCGCTTGACCTGGGCTCGCGCGGGCAACAGGGGAGGAAGGAATTTGAACGTGACAGCAAACGACTTGGCCGGTCTGAAGGTCATGGTGATCGATGATTCGAAAACCATTCGTCGCACAGCAGAAACCCTGCTGACAAAGGAAGGTTGCGAAGTATTGACCGCCGTTGACGGGTTTGAGGCGCTGGCCAAGATTTCCGATCAGAAGCCGGCCATCATTTTCGTCGACATCATGATGCCCCGGCTGGATGGTTATCAGACCTGTGCGCTGATCAAGAACAATCCGCAGTTTCGCAGCACGCCGGTGATCATGCTCAGCTCCAAAGATGGTCTGTTCGACAAGGCTCGTGGACGCATCGTCGGTGCCGAGCAATATCTGACCAAGCCGTTTACGCGTGACGAACTGTTAGGCGCAATCCATCGCCATGTCAGTCCGGCATCCAGCCACTGACTGCCGATTTTCAAGGGGATCCCGTGGCACATATTCTTATCATCGACGACTCGCCGACCGACGTGCGGGTATTCACCACCCTGCTTGAACGTGCGGGGCATCAGGTAGCCGCCGTCAGCAGCGCCGAGGAAGGCATCGAACGCGCCAAGGCTGACCTGCCCAACCTGGTGATCATGGACGTGATCATGCCGGGCATGAACGGTTTTCAGGCGACGCGTACGCTGACCCGTGATCCGATCACGGCCAAGGTGCCGATCGTGATGATTACTACCAAGTCGATGGAAACCGATCGCGTGTGGGGCTTGCGCCAGGGCGCGCGCGCCTTCATCACCAAGCCGGTGAACGAAAAAGAGCTGCTGGCCTGCATCAATGACCTGTTGCCAGGTGCAGCATGAGCCTGCAGGTCGGCCCTGTAAGTAACCAGACGCCGTTTGAAATTCTGGCTCGTTACGAGCGGCTGTCGCTGGCGCATGCCTCCGAGACGCAGGACAAGCTGGAAGCCCCGGGGTTGTGGCGTGGCATTGGTTTTCGCGTCGCCGCCCGCTTGCTGGTCAGCGGCATTGATGAAATCAACGAGCTGCTGGCGGTTCCGCTGCTGACGCCGGTGCCTGGCACACAGCCATGGCTGCTTGGCGTTGCCAATGTGCGGGGCAACCTGGTGCCGGTGGTCGACTTTGCCCGGTTTCTGTTCGGCGAACGTACCCAGCAATCAGAGCGTTCGCGCCTGCTGATCGTGCGCCAGGGCAATGGCAGCGTGGCACTGCTGGTCGACGAAGTGTTTGGCCAGCGCACGGTTGACGAAGAACAGCGCCGGGAAGCCGTGCATGAAGATGATCCGCGCCTGGCGCGTTTCGTCGAGAACCGCGTTGGCGAACAGCAGCTGGCCATTTTCAGCATGAATCGATTGGTACGTGCGCCGGATTTTCGTCAGGCGGCTGCCTGATACAGCGTGCGGGATGTTTCATTGGGGTTTCGAATAGCAGTGCCGGTGCCCGTTGTGGCCGGATCTGATTGGCAAGTTCAGGCTGGCAGCCGCTAAAACGCTGCGGCCAAAACGGTTAGACGGAAGAGGTGAACATGAGCAGTACCGCGAGCGTCAGCAGGGAACGGAGTTACGCCGTTTATATTGTCCTGCTTGTGATTTCGATTGGTTTTGCGGCGCTCGATTTTGGCCTGCTCAACCAGAAGAACACCGAGGACCGCCAGGCCATTGCGTTGACCACGCAGATCCAGGTGTTGTCACAGCAGACGGCTAAATCCGCGCTGGAAGCGTCGAGCGGCAACACCGACTCGTTCAACGAACTGGCAGCCAACCGCAGCGCGATCGATTCGGCGGTTCAGCGCCTGACGCGCGGCGACAAGCAAACCGGCATGACGGCGTACGACGACAAGAGCACGACGCCTACCGGCCGCGCCGTTGTCGCGTTGAACGATTCGTGGCGGCAGCTCAACGGCGACATCAGCAAGATTCTTTCGAACAAGGCCGTGGTAACCGACTCGGGCGTGCGTGCCAACACGATGGCGCAGCAAATGCCGCTGCTCAATTCGAGCATGGAGCAGGTGGTCAACATTCTGCAGCAGCACAACGGCAGCTCGGATCAGATGCTGGGCACGTCGCGCCAGATGTTGTCGGGTGACCGTATCATCCGCCGTGTGCAGGAGGTGCTGCAGGGTGGTGACAACGCGCAGTCCGCTGCGGATGGCCTGTCGCGCGATGCCCAGCTTTACGGCAACGTGTTGAAGGGTTTGCTCGACGGCAACGCGGAAAGCGGGGTGAAGCCCATTGCTGATCCGAACGCCCAGAAAATTCTCACGGACATGGACGATCGCTGGAGCAAGCTGGCTGATCCGGTCGCCAGTCTGGTGGCCGCCGCGGGCAACCTTGCCGACGTGAAGCACGCCGGCAACCAGGCCTCGCTGGATTCGCAGACGGTGCTGTTGCGCGCAAACGATCTTTCCGAGCAGGTCGGCAAGCTGCCCTTGCGCCGGCTGTTTCCGAATGTCTGGTGGGGCCTGTTCGGCGCCATCGCGGCAGTGGTCTTCGCCGTCGCGCTGGTTATCAGCCTGGTCGGCGACCAGCGCCGCCGCTTCGCCAGCAGTACCGAGCTCAACCAGCGCAACCAGGAGGCGATCATGCGCCTGCTGGACGAAATGGGTTCGCTCGCCGAAGGTGACCTCACGGTAAAAACCACGGTGTCGGAGGACATCACCGGCGCCATCGCCGACTCGGTGAATTACGCCATCGACGAGCTGCGCTCCCTGGTAACAACCATCAACGAAACCTCCGAGCAGGTTTCGTCGTCGGCGCAGGAAACGCAGACTACCGCGCGCCATCTGGCCAACGCCGCCCAGCAGCAGGCCCAGCAGATCAGCTCGGCGACCTCCGCGATCAACCAGATCGTGAACTCGATGGATATCGTGTCGAAGGATTCTGCCGAGTCGGCCGACGTGGCCGAGCGCTCGGTGGAAATCGCCTCGCGCGGCGCCGAAGTGGTGCGCGAAACGATTTCGGGCATGGACTCGATCCGCGACCAGATCCAGGAAACCTCCAAGCGCATCAAGCGGCTGGGCGAATCCTCGCAGGAGATCGGCTCGATCGTGGAACTGATCAACGACATTGCCGAGCAGACCAACATCCTGGCGTTGAACGCGGCCATCCAGGCCGCGTCGGCCGGTGAAGCCGGTCGCGGTTTCGCGGTGGTGGCGGACGAAGTGCAGCGGCTGGCCGAACGCTCCACCAGCGCGACCAAGCGAATCGAAACGCTGGTGCAGACGATTCAGTCCGATACCAACGAAGCGGTGAACTCGATGGAGCAGACCACCGCCGAGGTGGTCGCCGGTGCGCGCCTGGCGGAAGACGCCGGCAGCGCGCTGGGCGATATCGAGCGCGTTTCGCACGATCTGTCGGCGCTGATTCAGAGCATCTCCACCGCCGCCAAGGCGCAGTCGGCTGCGGCAACCGACGTATCGGTGTCGATGAACGCGATTCAGGAAATTACTTCGCAGACCTCGCAGGGCGCGAGCCAGACGGCTGACTCGATCGGTACGCTCGCGCAGTTGGCAAGTGATCTGCGCCGGTCGGTGGCGCATTTCAAGTTGCCTGGTTGATTGATCTAGTTCATCGAACCATCCGTCGGGCTGATGCCAGCACGACGAAGACAAGCATTTTGACGGGGGGCATTCTCGTCGGTTGCGTAACGTGGCGTTGGGCAACCGTTGAGAGAGGCGCATGAGACTTCAAGACCACACCGATTTCACCACGCTGCAGTGGGTCAAACCCGAGCTCGACGAAACGCTGTCGATGGCTCGCGAAGCCCTTGCGGCTTACGTTGAGCATCCGGTCAATCTGAACGCGATACGGTCCTGCGCGGATCATCTGCATCAGGTGCGCGGTACGTTGCAGATGCTCGAGCTTTACGGCGCGGCAATGGTTGCCGAGGAGATGGAGACGCTCGCCACGGCATTGTTCAACGACAAGGTCGCCAAACGCGAGGACGCGTACGCGTCCTTGATGCGCGGCCTGATGCAGCTGCCCGATTACCTCGAGCGGCTTTCCGGTGGTCACCGCGATGTGCCGGTGGTGTTGCTGCCGCTGCTGAACGAGCTGCTGGCTGCGCGCGAGCAGCCGGCGCTAACCGAGTCGGCGTTGTTTCGCCCCAATCTCGACGCGTTTTTACCGGAGCATGCACCCGCCGCGATGAGCGAGGCCTATGCCGAGGCCCATCGCAGCGAATTGGTGGAACTGCGTCTGCGATTTCAACAGCAACTGCTGAGCTGGTTTCGCGGACAAGGTGCCGATCAGCAGCTGACCGGCATGCGCACGACCTTGATGGCCATTGCCGCGCGCTGCTACCACGTGCATGGTCGACGCCTCTGGTGGATCACCGCGGGCGTGCTCGAAGGTCTCGAGCAGGGCATGCTGAAAAGCCATACCGCTGAAATACGCCAGCTGGTCGGCAAGGTGGATCGCAGCATCCGCCAGCTGATCGAACACGGTGAATCCAGCCTGCGCGGAGGCGACGCCGACGAAGTGGCGTGCAAACTGCTCTTTATCGTGTCGCAGTCCGAGCAGCGCAGCCCGCATATGGATCAGCTGCATGCAACCTATGCACTGGATGGTCTGCTGCCCGAAGCGTCCGTGCTGGAACACGCCCGCGGATCAATGGCCGGCCATAACCGCGCGCTGCTTGATTCGGTGTCGCGTGCCCTCAAGGACGATCTGCTGCGCGTCAAGGAAGCGCTGGATCTGTTCCTGCGTCAGGACGACGCCGATCCCGAGCAGCTGGTGCCGCAGTGTGAAATGCTCGATCGCGTGGGCGATACGCTGGGCATGCTCGCGCTCAACGTGTCGCGTCGCGTGGTGGTCGAACAGCGCCGCGTGCTCGACGAAATTGCCAATGGCACGCGCAAGCCCAGTGAAGAGACCTTGCTGGATGTTGCCGGCGCGCTGCTGTACGTCGAGTCCTCGCTGGACGACCATATCGAGAGCCTGGGTTCCGAAGAATCGCTGGAGACCGAAGAGTCGTCGCAGGGGCTGCCGCGCAGCGAGGCGCTCGGCGTCGTTACGGCGCTCATGCACGAGGCGATTGCCAACACCGGCAACGTCAAGGACGCCATCGTTGCCTTTGTCGAATCCGGCTGGGAGCACAGTCATCTTGCGGTTGTGCCGACCCTGATGAGTGAAGTCGCCGGTGCGCTGCGCATGTTGTCCGCGCCACGCCCGGGCGAGCTGGCGGATGGCGTCGGCCGATTCATTGCCGACGAGCTGCTGATCGACCGGCGCGTGCCCACCGGCGCGCAAATGGATCATCTGGCCGATGCGCTGGCGGCGCTGGAATATTATCTCGAGGCGGCGCGCGAACATCGAGGCGGCCTGGATCACATTCTGGATGTTGCCGAGCACAGTCTTGGCCTGCTGGGTTACTGGCCGCTGCCGCAGGCGCGTGCCGTGGCTGCCCCGCCGGTCGTCGAGACGACCTCGGAGCAGGCAGTTTCAGGGGCTGACCAGTCCACCACCGAAAGCGATCTGCCGCATCAAGCGGTCGAGGCGAACGAATGGCAGCCTGAATTGACCGAGTCCGTCAGCCTGGCACCCGGGCAGGACCTGGGTCAGCTGTTTGTGGGAAAAAGCGAGCCGCAACTGGCCGCCGAACACAACGTCGACGGCCTGCGTCTGACGGAAACCGAAGCGACTTCACCGCCCGTGCCGGAGAGCCACGTGTCCACCAACGACCAGGATAATGAGTGGATCGAGATCGAGGAGGAGCACTTCGAGGAAGTGCCCGTATTCGATGCGCTGGCTGCCAACACCACGTTCAATACCGACGCTGAAGGTATAGACGACGATATCCGCGAAATTTTCCTGGAAGAGATGCAGGAGGAAATCGACAGCCTGCAGAGCGGCGAAAAGCTTTGGCTCGCCGATCCGTCCCAGCTTTCCGCGATGATCACGCTGCGCCGCTCGTTCCATACGCTCAAAGGCTCGGGCCGGCTTGTCGGTGCCGGCGTGCTCGGCGAGTTCGCGTGGAAAGTGGAAGAAATGCTCAATCGCGTCATTGATGGTTCCATTGCGCCGAATGAAAGCGTGCAGGCGGTGGTGCACCACGCCATTGCCGCGTTGCCGCCGTTGCTTGGCGCCCTGAAGGGCGAAGGCAAACCGGCCGTGCCACTGGGCGCGATCATGCAGGCGGCAGAGGAAGTGGCCGCCGGCCAGCCAGCGCGCGTGGAAGATTACGTATCCAATGCGACCGAAATGGTTCGTCGCGTGGTTCGTCGCCGTGTTCCGCGCTCGCAAGCGTCGGTGGATGCCGTTCCAGAGGCTGGCGTTACCGACGCGCGTTCGATCGAAGGCGCGCCGCAATACACGCCGGCGCCGGAATCCGCGCTGATGTTTACGCCCCCCTTGTTGCCGCCGGTCGACCCGGTGCTGCTGGAAATTCTGCGCAGCGAAGTGGCCCAATACGTGCAGACCATCCGCGGCGCGATTCAACGCAGCGATATCGAGTTGCCGATTGGCGAAGATCTGTTGCGCGCCGTGCATACGCTGCATGGCGCCATTGCGATGGTTGATATCACGTTGCTTACCCAGCTGCTTTCGCCGCTGGAGAGCCTGTTCAAGCGGCTGCGGGCATCGAACATTGCGCTGTCCTCCGACGGTGTGCGCTTGCTCGGTCAGTCGGCCGACATGGTCGATCAGGTCATGGATCAGTTCGATTCAGCCGAACCGCTTTTGCCCGATGTCGAATCGCTCACCGCGCAGGTCGCCGCGATGCGCGACCTTTATCCGGAGTCGCAGGTCGCGCACATCGTCTATGAGCCACTCGCCAGCGATTCGTCGCTCGTATATCCGCACGACGACGCGTCGGCGGATGCCGCCACGCTCGATCCAGCGGCGGCTGATTCGGAGCTGGCCGATGTCGCGGATGCCTCGACACTTGAACCCGTCAAGGCGGCCGGCTTTTCGACCGCGCTGACGCATGAGAGCGACAACGAAGCGAACGCTGAGCCACAACAGTTTGATGCGCCTGTTGAATCGCTTGAAACAACGCCGGAAGCGGAAAGTGCAGCGCCAGCACACCCGGATGATGCACGGCATGCGGTGCTGACCGAGCAGATGGTTGCCGCGCTGGACGCCTTCGAGCCTGAGGCGGCTGCTGTCGAGCGCGCGGCCGCGGAGCAGAAGGTTCTTGAAAAAGCCGCCGAGGATAGGCTGGCGGCAGAACGCGCCGCGGCCGAGCAGGCGGCGCTGGAGCAGCTGGCAGCGGAATATGCGGCCCAGCAGGCCGAAGAATCCCGTCTTGCCGATGAAAAACCGGCGACCGAACAGCACGCAAGTGAGGCGACAGTCACCGATGACACCGTCGCTGATGAGGCCGATGAACCCGCAGAGCTGGCGTCGGCATCGCACGAGACACCGGTACTCCGCGACGACGCTTATGCGCTCGCCGGCTCGGGTCATATCGACGCCGACCTGCTGGAAGTATTCATCGAAGAGGCACGCGAAATCCTCGATCATGCCGACGGCGTCATGGCGCAGTGGCATGATGCGCCCGACGACCTGACCCACGTGGCCGAACTGCAGCGCGATCTGCATACGTTGAAGGGCGGTGCGCGCATTGCCGGCCTGATGGGTGTGGGCGATCTGACGCACGCGGTCGAAACGCTGCTGGAAAAACCCATCCGGGACACGGCCAAGACGGTGCCACTGATTACGGCGCTCGAGGCCAGCTTCGATCGTCTGCACAAGCTGGTGCATTCGGTTTCGCTGGGGCAGTCGGTCGAATATCCGCAGGACATGATCAACCAGCTGCTGGTATTGGCTGGCGAAACCAATCTTGCCGATGACGCCATATCGATTGCCGACGCGGCGCCTTATGCCAGGGCACCAAGCACCACGGTGCCGCCGGTTACGCCAGCCGTCGCACCCGTACAGGACGCATCCAGCCTTCCGGATCTTCTACCGGAGATGGAGGACGAGGTGCGCTCGTCGCAGGAGCTGATCCGTGTTCGCGCTGACCTGCTCGACAGCCTGGTCAATCACGCGGGCGAGGTGGCAATTTATCGCTCGCGCCTGGAGCAGCAGATTGCGGGTTACCGCTTCAACCTCGTCGAGCTTGAACAAACCGTCGCGCGCTTGCGCAGCCAGCTGCGCATGCTGGAAATCGAAACCGAGGCGCAGATCATCGCGCGCTTCCAGCGCGAGCATCGCGAAGCCGGCCTCACCGTGTTCGATCCGCTCGAGCTCGATCGTTATTCGCAGCTGCAGCAATATTCACGTGCGCTGGCCGAGTCGGTATCGGATCTGGTGTCCATTCAGACCCTGCTCGACGAGCTCACCCGTCAGGCCGAGACCCTGCTGATCCAGCAGTCGCGCGTCAGTACCGAATTGCAGGACGGTTTGCTGCGCACGCGCATGCTGCCGTTCGACACCATGGTGCCGAACCTTCGCCGCACGCTGCGGCAGGCCGCTCAGGAAGACGGCAAGAGCGCGCAGCTTTACGTCGACGGCGCACACGGCGAAATGGATCGCAACCTGCTTGATCGCATCAAGGCGCCGTTCGAACACATGCTGCGCAACGCAATCGTGCACGGCATCGAGTCGCCGGAGGAACGCTACCGCGCGGGCAAGCCAAACGAAGGCGCGATACATATCCGCGTCGCCCGTGAAGCCACCGAGGTGGTGATCCGCGTCAGCGACGATGGCCGCGGGCTGGATCGTGAAGCCATTCTCAAGCGTGGTGTCGAACGCGGTCTGCTGCGTGCCGGCACACGTCCCACCGACAACCAGCTGCTGTCACTTATCACCCAGCCGGGCTTCTCGACCGCCAGCTCAGTCACCCAGCTGGCCGGTCGCGGCGTCGGCATGGACGTGGTCGCCAACGAGATCAAGCAGCTCGGCGGTTCGCTGTCGATTGAGTCCGAACCCGGCAAGGGCACGGTGTTTGTGCTGCGTCTGCCATTCACCCTCGCGGTTACCCAGGCGATCCTGGTCCGCATCGGCGAAGCCACGTTTGCGATTCCGATGACCTCGGTGCAGGGCGTGGCCCGGGTCAATCCGGAAGATCTTGCCGCCCGCCTGACTGCCGACGAGCCGACCTTCCAGTACGGCAACGAAGACTACGGCATCCACGACCTGGCCGAATTGCTGGGGTTGCCGCCAGGCCTGCCGGCCGAGGGCGAGCAGCGCCCGCTGCTGCTGACCCGCGCTGGCGACCTGCGAGCCGCCATCCGCATCGATGCGGTGCTGGGTTCACGCGAAATCGTGGTCAAGTCGGTGGGTCCGCAGATCAGTTCGGTACCCGGCCTGCTCGGCGCAACCATCATGGGCGATGGCTCCGTGCTGATCATTCTGGATCTGGCGCCGCTGGTTCGTCACGGCATCACCCGACGCGAGTTGCGTCTGGCGGAAGGCCTCAGCGCCGTACAGGCTCCGGTGGTCGAGGACGTACGTGTGCGGCCGATGGTGATGGTGGTCGATGACTCGATCACCATGCGCAAGGTTACCGGCCGCGTGCTGGAGCGCCACGAATACGACGTCAGCACCGCCAAGGACGGTATCGATGCGATCGAGAAGCTGCATGAGCGCGTGCCGGACCTGATGCTGCTGGATATCGAAATGCCGCGTATGGACGGCTATGAGCTGGCGACCCACATGAAGGCCGATCCTCGTTTGCGCGATGTGCCGATCATCATGATCACCTCGCGCAGCGGCGACAAACACCGTCAGCGGGCTTTCGATATCGGCGTGGATCGTTATCTCGGCAAGCCCTATCAGGAGGCCGAGCTGCTGGTGCAGATTAGCGAGGTGCTGGAGCAGCGCGCCGGAGTCGAGTCATGAGTCAGGCCGCGCCGGCGGTTGCGCTGCTGTTTGATGATGTCGAGCTGGGCGGGCAACTGCGTGAGGCGCTGACCGAGCGCGGTGCGCACATCGTGCACGAGGGTGAGGTTTCCACGCTGACGCGTGAGCTGCTGCAAAAGGTCGGCGCGCAAGTGCTGGTCGTGAGCCTGGATGATTCGGCCGACGATGCGCTCGACCAGCTTTACACGGTGATCGATGGCGACTACCCGCGCGTAGTTTTCAACGATGCGCAGGCCAGTCGTGCACTGGTCGGCTGGGATAGGGCGCGCTGGGCGCGCCATCTCGCGGTCAAAGTGTTGGCCATGGGCGACGTCGATCCGCCGCGCCCGGATCAGGCACGTGGCATCGAGCCGGTAAACAGCGATACATTGGAAGCGGCCATTGCCAGGGAGTCGCTCGAACCATCCGTCGAAGAGGTGACGCCGGCTTCAACCGAAGAAAACGCTGCAGAGCGTTCGGCGATTCCGGCTGTCGCGGAAAGTACCGACGATACGGCAACTCTCGAATCACCCTTTGCTTCGCCGCTGCTCGAAGCCAGCCACGGCGCGACGGACGGTAACGAGAATTTCAACGATCACACCGGCGAGCCATCCGACGATCTTGCGGCAGAGCTTGAAGCGCTGCTGGCGTCCGGCGATCTCTCTTACGAAGACGATGCGTCATCGACGGCGGGGCTGCGTTTCGCCACGGACGAAAATCCGCCACCGCTGCATGACGGGAATTTCGACATTGCCGCGAACGAGACGGCAGCCGATTTTTCGGCATCGCCGGAAACGGATTCTGTCGAGCCGACCGGTCAAGGCCAAGAGCCTGCTGCGCGGGTAGCAACGCCGACCTTTCAGCTTGACCATCTCGAACTGACGGCGCTGACTGATGCCTTGCTGGTGGACATTCCCGCCGCGACGTTGCATGTGTCGGCCGTCGCGGAAGTCGCGCCGCCCGCCGTGCCGGATTCATGGGCGTTGCTGGACGACGACGTCGATGTTTCGACAGACACATTCGGTGCGGCCGATATCGGCGTCGAAAAGCTCAGTGCAGCCGATTTTCTGGCGCCCGAGGTTGAAAGGCCGGCGCCGGACAGTGAGGCCGTGATGAGCCTGAAGCTGGTCTCCATGGAGGAGGCCATCGCACCCGCTGCTTTCGAGGGTTCGAGGTCAAAAGATGCCGGCAGTCAGCTTGGTCAGCTCGTTTTGCTCGGCGCCACCGTCAGCGGTCTGGATTCGGTTTGCAGCTTTCTCCAGGCGCTGCCGCAGAAAACGTCGCTGACTTTTGTACTGGCTCAGCACCTGGGTGATCTTTCGGTCGACGAGCTGGCTGAAAAATTATCGGCGCATTGCGCACTGCCTGTTCGTATCGCCAAAGCCGACGGCCGCGCTCTGGCCGGTGAACTGCTGGTGGTACCCGCGGGCCAGCAGTTGCTGTTGATTCGCGACGGCAGCGTGGACCTGATGCCCAGCTTTACGAGAGCATCGCAGGGACCCTCGATCGACGCCAGTTTCAGCATGGCCGCCAACGTGTTCGGTCAGGACGCGCTGGCCATCGTATTTGCCGGACGCGGTACCGATGCCGTGGCCGGTTCACAGGCCATACGCGATCGTGGTGGCGAGGTTTGGGGTGAGGCGGTCGCCGATGAGCATGCCGACGACATGGTTGGCGGCGTTGTGGCCGAACGTCTGATAAGTTTTTCCGGTACGCCGCACGAGCTGGCGGCGCGTCTGATCGAGGTGTTTCCATGAGTGATGAACAGCTGCTGCCGCGCGAAATCCGCTGCGTTCTGGTGCCGGTAAGCAATCTGCGCTTGCTGCTGCCCAATGCAACCGTCGCCGAGGTGATCACCTTCAATGCGCCCGAGCCGGTAGCCGGTGCGCCGGAGTGGTTGCTGGGCCGCATTGCCTGGCGCGGCTGGCGCGTGCCGCTGGTGTCGTTCGCACAGCTTGCCGGCAGTGAAGCGGGCGACGCCGAAGCCAGCGTCCGCGTCGCGGTGCTCAAGGCGCTTGGCGGTAATCCTCGCCTGCCGTTTATTGCCATGCTGACGCAGGGCTTCCCGCGGTTAACCACGCTCAACGCCGAGCTGATCATCCCCACCCACGACGGCAGCCCATTGCCGCCCGGCGTGCGCGCGCAGGTTCTCGTGCGCGACGACGTGGCGATGATTCCGGATCTTGAGTGGATGGAGGCCGAACTGCTCGGCTTGCTGGACGATTCGGACCTGGCTGCCGAAACACCCGAGCTCCACCATACCGGCGAATGGTCGGGCACCGGCGGCTGACACAAGGCGTCGATATCGTTTGTAAAACGGTGGCGGGATCAGCCGTCGCCGTGAATTGCCTGTAGCGCCGCCAAGGCCGCCAGGCCGGCCGTTTCGGTACGCAAAATGCGCGGCCCAAGCTGCAGCCCCTCGAATTTTGCAGCGCTCAGCGCCGCGATATCACGTTCGCCCAGGCCGCCTTCCGGCCCCACCACGAGCAGTCCGCCGGCATCCGAAAAACGCAGCGACCGCGATGATTTGTCGGCCTCGGGAAGCAACGCCAGCCGCAGGGCGCCGTCATCGGCCAGATCCTCCAGCCACTTTGACAGCGGCAACGCAGCCGTGATTTCCGGCAATACGGCGCGCCCGCTTTGTTCGCAGGCGCTGGCAACCACCGCGCGCCAGTGGGCCAGACGTTTTTCGGAGCGCGCCGGGTCGAGTTTTACTTCGGAGCGCTCGGTCAATAACGGCACGATACGCATCACCCCTAGTTCGGTGGCCTTTTGCATGATCAGATCCATCTTGTCGCCGCGTGCCACACCCTGGGCCAGGGTCAGCCGCAGCGGTGACTCGTTGACGAGCCGCCGCGTTTCGGTGATCTGTACCGTCACCTCGCGTTTGCTCACCGCAATAATCGTCGCCGCGTAATCACAGCCGTCGCCGTTGAAAAGCGTCAGCGGATCGCCGGCGACCAGTCGCAGCACGCGGGCGGCATGTTCGCTTGCCTGCGGCGGCAGCGCCAATTCACAGCCAACGTCTAACGCCTGATCGATATGAATTCGGATGTTTCGCATGCAGCAACCGTGCTCAAAAAAACAGGATAACGGAGTCGTGCCGGGTTGGCAGAAAGAAGCCAAAATCCGGGTGCCAGAGAGATCAGCGGACCGGCGTTGTTGCCAGGCCGGCGCGACGAGTGCAGCATGATCCGAGGTTTCTCTTCGAACCGCCGAGGCATCTCATGTCAGCCAGATCATTCCGGGCGTTGTCGTCCCTGCCAAAGCAGGGTTTGCTGCTGTCGGCACTGCTCGCCGGCGGCATGTGCGCAAGCGCGGTGACCTTTGCACAGACCGCGCCGCAAAACGTAAGATCGGCAAACCCGGCGAGTGCGTCTAACGGCGCACCAGCGCCTTCGAAGGATCGCAGCGTGGCCAAGCCCGGCGACCGCACGTGCCTGCAGCAGACCGGCAGCCTCATTCCACCCCGGAACGGAAACTGCCTGCCGGTGGCAGGACGCAGTTATGGTAGCGACGAGTTGCGGAATACCGGAGCCATCGACAATGCGCACGCGCTGCAAATGCTTGATCCGAGCATCAGCCGCGGGCATTGAGGCGCGTAGATCACATCAGGTTCGCTTTTATCGACCTTTGATGTGTCAGCCATGCACCGGTCACTTTCACTGCTTGACCGCGACTTCGATGCCGGCCATCGCGGCATCAACGAGCAGGTCGATCTCCGACTCGGACACCACGTAAGGCGGCATAAAATAAATCACGTCGCCCAGCGGCCGCAGTAGCACGCCGCGCTTCAGTCCATCGAGATATACGCGCAAACCCCGCCGCTGTTCGGCGGGAAAGGGCCGTCGGCTGGCTTTGTCGGCAACCAGTTCGACCGCGGCGATCATGCCGGTCTGACGAACGTCGGCCACGTGGGGATGATCGCGCAGCGGTGCCAGCCGCCTGGCCAGATGCGCGGCCAGCTGGCGATTGCGTTCAAGCACCGGTTCATCGCGAAAGATCGCCAGCGTTTCCAGCGCGACGCGGCACGCCAGCGGGTTGCCGGTGTAGCTGTGTGAGTGCAGAAAAGCCTTGCCCGCGCTGTATTCCGCGTAGAACGCCTGATAGACGGCCTCGGTGGTGAGCACGGCTGACAGCGGCAAAAAGCCGCCGGTAAGGCCTTTGGAAAGGCAGAGAAAATCCGGCGTGGTGTCCGCCTGTTCGCAGGCAAACAGCGTGCCCGTTCGGCCAAAGCCGACGGCGATTTCATCGGCGATAAAGTGCACGGCAAATTCGTCGCACAGCGCGCGCAGGCCGCTGAGATAACTGGGGTGATACATGCGCATGCCTCCGGCGCACTGCACCAGTGGCTCGACGATGACCGCGCAGGTTTCGTGGGCGTGCTGCTCGAGCAGCGCACGCAGTTCATGCAGCCGCCGCGAGGCAATCTGCGACGGGCTTTCACCGGGCTCGCCCTCGTAGGTATCGGCAGAGGGCGCGAGAAACGGCGTCAGCAGTAGCGGCGCATAGGTCTTTCGATACAGCGCCACGTCACTGACCGAGAGCGCACCCAGCGTTTCGCCGTGATAGCTGCCGGTGAGTGCGATGAAACGCGTTTTTTCTCCGTGACCCTGGTTGAGCCAGTAGTGAAAACTCATCTTCAGCGCGACTTCGATCGCTGCCGAACCGTTGTCGGCGAAAAATACGCGCTCAAGTCCCGGTGGCGTGATGCGTACCAGTTCTTCGGCCAGCGCCACGGCGGGTTCGTGGGTGAATCCCGCGAAGATAACGTGCTCCAGCGTGCGCGCCTGGTCGGCCAGAGCCGCCGCGATGCGTGGGTTGGCATGCCCGAACAGGTTGGTCCACCACGAGCTGACGCCATCGAGGTAGCGCTTGCCGTCGGCATCGACAAGCCACGCGCCCTCGCCGCGCACGATCGGCACCATGGGAATTTCGCCGCCACCGACGGCGTGGTCGCGCATCTGGGTACAGGGGTGCCAGACGTGTTTGAGATCACGCGCGGCAAGCGCGCTGTTGCTGCTTGGAGACTTGGTCATCCGGCTATCATCGGCGCTGCGCCGAGGTCACTCAAGTCCAAGGGTATACGCGTTCGAAAAAAAGGCAGCGGAAATGGTCGATTGAAAATTCTGAAAAAAAGCATGATCGGGCTTGGCGTGTTGGTGCTGGCGGCGCTGTTGCTGATCTGGTTTTTTCCCGCCCGTCTGGGGCTGTTTCTGATCGCGCCGCCGATGGATGGCGTGCGCCTGCAGCAGGTGGGCGGTTTGCTGTGGAGCGGCCACGCTGATCGGGTAAGCACGACGGATGGGCAGGTTCTCGGCAAGCTGCAGTGGCAGCTGTCGCGTATGGCCCTGCTGGGAAAAGTGCAGCTGCAGCTTCAATTCACCGGACCGCGGCTGGATTTCTCCGGCAGCATGAAAAAACTGCCCGAAGGTCAGGTCGAGTGGCGTGACGTGCAGGCGTGGATTGATCTATCGCTGCTCGACGGTTACCCGGCGAAACTGCCGCTGGGCCAGCCGCGCGGTGAACTCCGAATCACGGTCGAGCACGCCTTGCTGCAGGGTGGCTGGCCGCTGCAGTTGCAGGCAAGCACGCAGTGGTCGAACGCATTGATAAAAAACCATGACGGCGATATCGCCCTTGGCGTGCTGCAGCTGACGGCGCAAGCGCAGAACGGCGTGGTAGCGGCGCAGTTGCGTGACGATGGCCATGGACCACTGCGAGCCGACGGTACGCTGCAGCTCAGCCCGCTGGGCTGGCGCGCCGAGGCAAGGCTGTCCGCGCGCGGGTCTGATCCTGCGTTGCGCCGCTGGTTGCCCCGATTGGGCCGGCCGGACGCGAGTGGTACCGTGCATATTCAACGCAGCGGTGGCATGGCCATCGGCCTGCCTCCATCGACACCCGACGAGATAATCCATTGACCATCTCAGCTGACGTTGCCGCCCATGCCATGAACGCCGCGCGTGAAGCGGCCGCCGCGGCGGCCGACATCATTCGGCACTACTGGCGTCGCGGCGTGGAGATCGAACTGAAGTCCGATGCCACCCCGGTAACGGTGGCCGACCGCGAAGCCGAGCAGGCGATCCGGAAAATTCTGCAGGCCGCGCTGCCCGATGCGGCGATTTATGGCGAAGAGTTTGGCCTCGAGGGCAAGCGCGGCGGCTTGCTCTGGCTGGTGGATCCGCTCGATGGCACCAAGAGTTTCGTCCGGCGCACGCCGTTCTTCTCGACCCAGATTGCCTTGATGGATGGCGATGACCTGGTGTTGGGCGTGTCCAGTGCGCCGGTCTACGGTGAAATCATGGGGGCCGGCGTCGGTGCGGGTGCGTGGCTCGATGGCGAACGCGTCAACGTGGCCGATACGGGCCAGATCGATCAGGCGTCGATCTCCATCGGTAACGTCAAGACGCTTACCGCCGACTCTCGCTGGGATGCGCTGGGTCAGCTGATCCGGGACAGCAACCGCATCCGCGGCTACGGCGATTTTTGCCATTACCATTTGCTCGCGCGCGGCAGCCTCGATCTGGTCATCGAATCGGACGTGAATATTCTGGATATCGCCGCGCTGGTGGTGATCGTGCGGGAAGCGGGCGGCGTGTTTACCGATCTTGACGGCGGCCCGATTACGCTGGAGACGCGCAGCGTACTGGCTGGTACGCCAGCCATCCACGCGCAGGCGCTGGAGCGGCTGCGGCGCTAGGCGCGCGCCAATGCTTTCGCTCCATCTCGGCCTCCTGCCGGCCTTCGTCTGACAGCCCGGGCGGCGGCAGGCTAGAATGCTCCGATGCGCAAACCGCCGATCATCCACGCTACCCGTGATATCCAGAGCAGCCATTTTCTGCGGGCCGAGCAGCTCGATCTAGAGTTTTCCAACGGCGAGCGCCGCACCTATGAGCGACTGAAAAGCAGCGGCACCGGTGCGGTGATCATCGTGCCGATGCAGGATGACGATACCGTTTTGCTGGTACGCGAATACGGCGCCGGTGTGGGCCGCTACGAGCTGGGCCTGCCCAAAGGGCGGCTGGATCACGCGGAAACTGCTGCGCAGGGTGCCGACCGCGAGCTTAAAGAAGAGGTTGGTTTCGGCGCCCGCAAACTCACCCTGTTGCACAACCTGTCGCTGTCGCCGTCGTACATGATGCACATGTCCTATGTCGTGCTGGCGCAGGGTCTTTACCCCGAGCGCCTGCTCGGTGACGAGCCGGAAGAACTCGACGTGGTGCCGTGGAAGATGGCCGAACTGCATACCCTGATCGGCCGCGATGACGTTACCGACGGTCGTTCGATTGCCGCGCTTTTCATGGCTCGCGAATATCTCGCCGGTCGTTTCAATCCCCAGTGAGTTGTCTGCCATGAGTCCTGCTCCCGCACTCGCCCGGCAGATCGGTGATATTGCTCGCGCGGCGGGCGACGCTATTCTGACCATCTATCACAGCGATTTTTCAGTGCAGATCAAGGCCGATGCCTCGCCGCTTACGGCGGCGGACCTGGCGGCCCAGCGCGTCATCCTCGATGGCCTTTCCAAGCTTGAGCCACTGTTGCCCGTACTGTCCGAAGAGGCCAAGGCACTGCCTTGGTCGGAGCGGCAGCACTGGTCGCGCTACTGGCTGGTCGATCCGCTCGACGGCACGCGCGAGTTCGTCAAGCGCAACGGCGAGTTCACCGTCAATATCGCCCTGATCGATGATCGCCGCACCGTGCTGGGCGTGGTGCTGGCGCCGGTCACCGGTGAACTCTATGTCGCCGAGCAGGGCGAAGGTGCGTGGTTGCAGGAGCGCCCGGGCGGTGAATGGCGGCGCATTCGCGCGCGCGCGCTGGCCCAGCCGCCGGTGCTGGCGGGCAGTCGTTCGCACGGTAGCGAGCAGTCGTCCCTGTTGAACAGCCTGCTGGGTGAAGAACATCAGCGCGTACCGCTCGGCTCATCGCTGAAGTTCTGCCTGATCGCGCGCGGTGATGCGGACGTCTATTTGCGTCTCGGACTGACCAGTGAGTGGGATACCGCCGCTGCGCAGTGCGTGCTGCAGGAAGCGGGCGGCGCCGTGCTCGACCTGCAGGGTCAGCCCTTTACCTACAATCGCGGTGAATCGCTGCTCAACCCCGAGTTCATTGCTGTCGGCGACACCGGCGTGGACTGGGCCGCACGCCTGCGCGCGACCGGCTACGTGTAACGCGTTCGCGCGACGACCCTCAATGAGTCAACGATGACTGAAACCAAGCGCTACAGCCTCGACGACCTGCTCGCCATCATGGCGCGCCTGCGCGACCCCGAGCGCGGCTGCCCGTGGGATATGAAGCAGGACTTCGCCTCGGTCGCCCCGTACACGCTGGAAGAGGCTTACGAAGTCGTCGACGCAATCGATCGTGGCGACTGGAATGATTTGCGCGACGAGCTGGGTGATCTGCTGCTCCAGGTGGTTTTCCACGCGCAAATGGCGCGTGAGCAAGGCCTGTTCGATTTTGCCGACGTCGCCGACGCCATCGGCAAAAAAATGACGCGCCGCCATCCGCACGTTTTCGGCGACACGCAGTTTGCGGACGACGCGGCTCGCAAGCAGGGGTGGGAAGACATCAAGACCGGCGAACGCATGGCAAGGGGCGAGCTGGCCGACGACAGCGCACTGGCCGGTATTTCCTCCGGCCTGCCGGAATGGCAACGTGCGCGGAAGCTGCAGGAGCGCGCTGCCCAGGTGGGTTTCGACTGGGCCGAGCCGGCATCGGTACTGGCCAAGCTGTCCGAAGAAGTGGACGAAGTGCGCGCCGAGTTTGCCGCTGGCGCGGACCCGGTGCGGCTGGAGGATGAAATGGGCGACGTGCTGTTTGTGATGGTGAATCTGGCGCGGCACGCCAAGGTCGATTTTTCCCGTGCGTTGCGCCAGGCCAATCGCAAATTCGAACGACGCTTTCGGCAGATGGAACAGCTCGCCGCTGCCGATGGCCGCGCCTTCGCGCAGCAAAGCCTTGCAGAGCAGGAGGCGCTTTGGCAGCGGGTCAAAACGCATGAGCGCGATTAAGCAATTCGTTCTCGGCGCAGAAAGCTGAAGATCCAGCTACCCTCAGCTAGATGCTTTATGGCCAATGCAACGAGGCCTCTGCGGCGCGTTGCGAAGAAGTCGCGTGCAACCTTTCGGCCGACAATGGCATCCTACTGACATAGCCCAATCACGGATTCCACCATGCGCCGCTTTTTCCTTGCCGTTTTGCTGCTGGTTCCTGCGGCTGCGTTCGCTGCGGCGCCGTGCAAATATCACGCACCGCGCAATATGCAGATCAATCTGGCCGGCGTGCAGGCGGTGCAGATCGACGTGCACAGTCACAATCTGCATCTCAACGCGACGGACGCCACGGCGCCGAAGCTGATCGTCACCGGTCACGCCTGCTCGTCGGACAATGCCGTCATGAACAGCCTCCAGGTGACCCAGAAGCTGGTCGGCAATCAGCTGCTGATCGATATCGGCGGCGACCGCCAGGCGCCTTCCAATCTGTTTGGCAGTTCGTATGCGTATCTCGATATCAACATGCAGCTGCCGGCCAGTCTGCCGGTCGCGCTGCGCGTCGGTTCGGGCAATGCGACGGTCAATGGCGTCAGGCAGCTGCAAAGCCAGGTCAATGCCGGTGACCTGCATGTGCGACGCGTTTCGGGCAAATACACCGCAAGCGTCGGCGCGGGCGATATCGATGCCAGCGATATCGGCAGCCTCGAAATAACCTCGGTCGGTTCCGGCGATGTCAAGATCGAGGGGATCAAGGGCGACGTGAAGATCGGCAGCATCGGCTCGGGTGACGTGTTGCTGCGTCGGGTCGGCGGTAGCGTGCACGCCGATACGCTGGGCTCAGGCGACCTCAACGTCAAGGACGTCGATGGCAGCTTCAGCCTTGGCGCCATGGGTAGCGGCGACGTGACGCACAGTCGCGTCAAGGGCAAGCTCAGTCTGCCCCGCGACGACGATTGAGCGACAAGCCATCCGTGGAGTTTGATTGAAGCGGGTTTGCCGAACGCGTTCTGCTGATTGCTTTCAGCCCAGCCAGCGCCACGCCAGGTACACCAGTGGCGCGCAGACCAGCAAGAACGGTATCGACACCCGATGCATCAGCCCCAGGCCGCCCGGCTGTTTCGCCAGCCGCAGGGCGATCAGGTTGGCCAGCGAACCGATGGCCACGCCAAAGCCGCCCACGTTTACGGCCACCGCCAGCGCAACGGCGTCGGGCACACGATCAAGCAGGAGCACGGTCGCCGGTACATTGCTGATCACCTGCGAAGCAAGAATGCCGCCGATAAACACCGTCAGCGGCTGCCGAAAGTCGAAGTGATCCAGCGCATGCTTGACCAGCGGCAGCTCGGCGAAATGACCCAGCCCGAGAAAGATGGCGGCGAAGGTCACCAGCAGCAGCCAGTCGATCCGCGCCAGGCTCGCGCGTGCCAGCAGGGCAAAAAGCACGAGTAAAAGTATTGCGCCCAGTGCCGCCTGATCGTACTGCATCAGTACCACCATGCCGACGAGCCCGATGGTCGACCCGACGCCGAGCCGTATCGAAAGCGTCTGGCCGTCCATTTGATCCGGGCTCAGTTCGACGTTATCCCGCGGCAGCCAGAGCAGGGTGAAGGCGCCAAGCAGTAAAAACATCACCGCCGCCGCAGGCAGCATCGCCAGCACGAAATGCAGAAAAGGAAACTGGGCGTGTTGCCACAGCAGCAGGTTTTGCGGGTTGCCGATCGGGCTCAGCGTGGAGCCTGCATTCACTGCCAGCGCTTCCAGCACGACCATGCGCAATACCGGCAGGTTGGACATGCCACCAATGGCCACCGTCAACGGCACGATGAGAAACAGGCTGACGTCATTGGTCAGCACCATCGACAGCAGCGCCGTCGCGCTCACCAGCAGCAGACCCAGCGCGCGCAACGAATGCGCGCTTGCCACCACGCGCACGGCAGCGCGCTGCACCAGCCCGCTGTCGCGAATGCCTTGAATGGCAATCAGCAAACCCATCAGGCCGGCCAGCGTCGGCAGCTGCAGCCAGTGGCCATAGCGGCTTGGCGACTGCGGATCGATCAGCGCCAGCAAGATCGTCAGTGCGCCGAACAGCAGCAGTAACCATTCGCGCTTCAGCGTTTGCTGCCAGCTCAGGGGCGCATGGTTCGACGCGGCGGCATCATTCATGCGACGGCCCCGCGTGTCGCGGCCTTACCATCCGTCGAGCGCTTCGATTTCGTACAGCCGCTGCCAGCTCGGGCGCGCACGTATCAAGTCGGCGAGCCGCTTCAGCGCGGGCCATTCGCTCGCCGGCCGTGGCATGTTGCGCGACCAGCGCATCAGCATTGCCAGCATCAGGTCGGCGCCCGAGCACTGTGCGCCGAGCAGATACGGGCCTTCTGCTTTCAGGTGTGCGTCGAGCCGATCCCACACGCCCTCGATCTTTTTATGTAGCGCCGCGCGTATCGCGGGATCGTGTTCGTCGCTGCCCAGTTCGGCCGGATAAAACCACAGCCGGTACGTCGACATCAGCGTATTGCTGAGGTAGACGATCCACTGCGTCCATGCATCGTGCTCGGGTGTGCCCGCTGCGGGTGCGAGCCCGGCTTGCGGATGACGCTCCGCCAGAATCATCAGCAGCGCGCCCGATTCGCTGAACGCCTTTCCGTCGATGATCAGCGTGGGCACGGTGCCGCCAGCATTGAGTCTCAGATACGCCGCGCTGTGCTGTTCGCCCGAATCGAAATCGACCAGCCGCAGATCATGCGGCGCGTTGATTTCCAGCAGCGCCAGGTGCACGACCATGCTGGCTGTGCCAGGAGAATAGTAGAGCGTGTACATGCGCTGGCTTCCGTGTGTGTGCGTTCTGGCGAAGAGAATATCCGAAGCGGTAGCCCGCTATCCCTCCCGCAATAAACGCATCGGCGAAGTCCGCGTCACCTTGCGGGTGCCGGCCAGCCCGAGCAGCATCACGACGATGGCGGCGCTCAGCGCCCCGAGCGCCAGCGGCCATAGCGGTGGCACGAAACCGTCGATATGAAACACGGCCTGGCCCATCCAAAGGCCGGCACCCAGCGCGCCGAGTGCGGCAGTGAGCCCGGCGACCAGGCCGAGCAGGGCAAACTCGCAGGCGGCGGCCGCACGCAGCTGATTGCGACGTGCGCCGAGCGTGCGCAGCAGCGCCGCTTCATGTCGGCGCTCGGCCGCGCTAGCGGCGAGGGCGGCAGACAACACCAGCGCACCGGCGAGCAGGCTGAAGCCGAGAATCCAGCGCACCGCATTACCGACGCGATCGACGATTTCGCGCACGCGGTCGAGCAGCGAATCCACGTCGATCAGGCTGAGGTTGCTGTAGTCGCGTGACAGCTGCGCCAGCTGATTGGCGTGCGCACGCGGCAGGTAGAAACTGGCCAGCCAGGTATGCGGCAAGTTGCTGGCATGGTCGGGGTCTAGCAGCAGAAAAAAGTTGACCCGGAACGAGCTCCAGTCGACCTTGCGAATGCTGCCTATCCTGGCGTCGATCGTGCCTTCGCCGACGCTAAAGCTCAGCGTGTCGCCGATCTTCAGCGCAAAGCGGTCGCGCCATGTCGTATCGATGGACACGGTTGCCTGGGCGGGGTGCGCGCTGGGCCACTGGCCGGCGACGATCTGATTACTTGGCGGCAGCTCGCTGGCCCACGAAAGTCGCAGCTGACGATCGGCCGAATCTTTCGAGCTGTCGTCGGCAAATTTGATCGCATCGACCGACTTGCCGTTGATCGCCGTGAGCTTGCCTACCGCCAGCGGCGCCATATTGAGTTTTTCGCCGCCGATATTCGTGAGCGTGTGGGCGAAGCCGGCGCGCTGATCGTCCTGCAGGTTCAACGCGAACCAGTTCGGCGTATCGGTCGGCAATTCCTGTCGCCAGCCTTGCAGCAATGACGGCGCCACGATCGCCAGCAGTAGCAGGGCGCACAGTCCGAGGCTCAGTGCGGTGGCCTGAATCAGGCTCAATGTGCGCCGCCGTGCCAGCGCGGCCAGTCCGAGTCGCAGGGCAGGATGCGCGCCCGGCGCCACTCGCCGTGCGACAAACAGCAGCAGCGCCGCCAGCAGCGCGGCCACCACGGCGACACCGAGCAGGCTCGCCGCCAGAATGCCGGCCAGCTGCACCGATCCACTCTGTGTCCAGATCAGCGCAAGCGCCACGATCAGCGGAATCAGATACAGCGCGTCGAAGCGTCTCGCGCGACGCTGCACGCTCTGGCGAAACACCGCTACCGGCGGCACTTCGGCCAGCCGTGCGAGCGGTGGCAGCGCAAAGCCGACAAGCACGGCAATGCCCATGGCGGCGGCGGCGAAGGAGGGTCCGATGGGCAGAATCGTCGGCACGCTGCCGAACAGCTGGCTGGCGAACAGCCAAGCCAGCTGCGAAAGTCCCAACGACAGCACCAGACCGATAGCGGCGGCAGGCACGGCGAGCGCGGCCAGCGTGTAAACCAGCAGCGCAAGCACGCGGCGGCGCGAGGTGCCCAGTGCACGAAGCAGCGCGACTTCTGCGGTTTTGCGTCGCGCATAGCGCTGGGCGGCCAGGGCAATGGCGACGCCGGCAAGCAGAGCCGAGAGCAACGCGGTCAATCGCAAAAATGCCCCGGCGCGGTCAAAGGCGGAGCGCATTCGCTCCTGCGTTTGTTCGGTCGTGATCAGCTCGGCACCTTGCGGCAACGTGCTGGATTGCGCCCAGTCGCGCCAGCTTTGAACGGCGGATGGATCGCCGGCCAATAGCAGCCGGTGACGCGCGCGGCTACCGACGCCGAGCAGTCCGGCCTGTTCGGCATCGGTGAGGCTCATCAACGCGCGCGGCGCCAGCGCAAACAGTTCGCCGCCGTCGGGCTGGCGCAGCAGTTCGGCGGCGATGGTTAACTGACGGCCACCGAGCTGCAGCTGCTGGCCGACCTTGAGGTTGAGCGCAACCAGCGCGCGATGATCAAGATAGACGTTGCCGGTTGCCGGCGCGTGGCCTATGCGCGAGTGACCCGAGGCATCGCCTAGTTCCATCGTGCCGCGCAGCGGGTAATGCGGGTCGCTGGCCTGCACGTCGAGCAGCTGGGTCTTCTGGTTGGCGAAGGCGACGCTGGGAAAGCTGGTGGTGACGGTACTGCTTAATCCGCGTTGATGCGCTTCGTTGGCGTAGGTGTCAGGCAGATCCTGCGGCGACTCGATGCCAATGTCGCCGCCGATCAGTTCGGCCGCGCTGGCCAGCATGCCGCGCTCAATCCGCGTGGACAGCGTGGCGACCACCCCTAGCGCGACTACCGCCAGCACCAGCGACGCCGCTAGCGTACGCAGCTCCGGCAGGTGCCATTCGCGCCGCACCGTACGCAGGGCGAGCAGTAGCAGCTTCATGCGCGCGCACTCGTGGTATTCGTGGCGTCCGGTGAAAGCACGACCCGGCCCTCTTCCAGCTCGATACGCCGATCACAGCGTGCAGCCAGCGTGGCATCATGAGTCACTAGTACCAGGGTGGTGTGGTGATCGCGATTAAGCGCAAACAGCATGTCGCAGATATGGTGGCCGGTACGCTGATCGAGATTGCCGGTGGGTTCGTCGGCGAACAGCACGCGCGGGCCGTGCACAAACGCGCGCGCAATCGCCACGCGCTGCTGCTCACCGCCGGAAAGCTGGGCCGGATAATGCTTGCGCCGAGCACCGAGTCCGACCGCTTCCAGCGCGGCGCGGGCGCGTACCCGCGCATCGTTGCTGCCTTCCAGTTCCAGCGGCAGCATCACATTTTCCTCGGCGGTCAAGGCCGGCAGCAAATGGAATGACTGGAAGACGAAGCCCACCAGCCGTCGCCGCAGATCGGCGCGCGCCTCCTCATTCATTTGCTCCAGCGCATTGCCATCAAGCACGATGCTGCCGCTGCTCGGCGTATCCAGCCCGGCCAGCAGGCCGAGCAGGGTGGTCTTGCCTGAGCCGGACGTGCCGACGATGGCGAAACTTTCTCCGGGCTGAATCTGCAGGCTCACATTGCGCAGAATGTCCAGTTTCCCCTCGGGACCGCTGACCGACTTGCTAACATCGAGAGTCTCTAGAAGCGCGCGGGAAGAATCAGTCATGCGGCGATGCCTTGGGTTGGTGATGTTGGGTGCAGTGATGGGATGCGGCTTGTTGTTGGCAGCTATGGCCAGCGCCGCCGTGGCTGCGTCCGAACCATCCGGCGCGAAAACGGTGCTGGTGCTGGGTGACTCGCTATCGGCCGCCCACAACATACCGGTGGAAGCCGGCTGGGTATCACTGTTGAACGCGCGCCTCTCGGAGATGGTGCCGAAATACGCCGTGGTCAATGCCAGCATCAGCGGTGAAACGTCACTGAGCGGGCGCAATCGGTTGCAGGCGCTGCTGCAGAAATATCATCCCTCAGTGCTTGTGATCGAACTGGGTGCAAACGACGGCCTGCAGGGGCTGCCGCTGCCAGCGTTGCGCGAGAACCTTGCGGCGATGATCGACGCGGGACAAAAGAGCAGAACCCGCGTGCTGCTTCTGGGCATCGAATTGCCGGTGAACTACGGTCCGCAGTATCGCGACGGGCTGCGATCGATTTACGCCGATCTATCCAGGACCAAGCACACGGCGCTGGTACCGTTTCTACTCGAGGACGTGGCATTGCATCCCGAGATGATGCAGGACGACGGGCTGCACCCGGTCGCCACGGCCGAGCCGAAAGTGCTTGATACCGTGTGGCCGCAACTGCAGCCGTTGCTCCACTGAGCGCTCGTGCGGGGGCGTGCTGGTTCCTATTCTTAACCGCTTCGCGCGCCAACGATCGCGTTTCACACTCCTCTCACCGTGGGGCCGTCTAGTCTTCACATTTGTGAAGTCACACTCTGCTGAAACCACTGCGCCGGGGACACGATATGACCGTACATGAAGATCAAGCCGGGCTGATCCTGCTTGTTGAAGACAACCGACAGATCGCCGAAATGGTAGGCGAATTTCTCGAACGCCGCGGCTATTCGGTGGACTATGCCGCCGACGGCGTTAGCGGCCTGCATCTGGCCGTGACCAACAGCTACGACGTGATGGTGCTCGACCTTATGCTGCCCGGTCTTGACGGGCTCGAGGTTTGCCGCAAGCTGCGCAAGGAGGCGAAAAAATCCACGCCTGTGCTGATGCTGACCGCGCGCGACACGCTGGAAGACAAGCTGATCGGCCTCGAGGCCGGTGCCGACGATTATCTGGTAAAGCCTTTTGAAGTGCGCGAACTCGAAGCGCGGCTGCGCGCGTTGATCCGTCGCGACCGTCGTCAGGTTTCCACCGAAGTGCTCACGGTCGGTGACATGACGCTGGACACCGCCACCTTGCGGCTGACGCGCGAGGGCCAGGAACTTACCGTCTCGCCGATCGGCCTGAAGCTGCTGGCGATCCTGATGCGCGAATCGCCACGCGTGGTCAGCCGTCGCGATATCGAGCGCGAGATCTGGGGTGACACGCTGCCGGACTCCGATACGTTGCGCTCGCATTTGTACAACCTGCGCCGCGTTATCGACAAACCCTTCGCACAGCCACTGCTACACACGATTCATTCGGCCGGGTATCGTCTCGCCGAACTCGACGCAGAGGTGGCGTCGTCCACGCAGTCGGCCTGATGGCCGCATGGGCGTTCCACGCAAGGCTATTGTGATGACTGGCAAAACCGACGTAACCGATACCTTTCGCACAGGCGCCTTCAAAAAGCGCATTTCGTGGGTGTTTGTTTTGCAGTTGATGGCCATCCTGATCACGTCGGTCATGGGTTATTACAACGTGGCCCCGATGGCGGCCGTTCTCGCGGTCATCGTGATCGTCGTGGCGCTGGGCTGGATGGCTACGCAACGCGAATGGAAGCCGATCAGTGCACTGGCCACGCTTGTCAGTAATTGGGATGAGTCCTCGAGCAACCTGGACAAGTTGCTGCCCAAGAACCTGGCGCGCGGCACTGATGCCGACATTGCTTTACTATCGCGCGGCCTGCACGGTTTCGTGTCGCGTCTCGCCGAGTACAACCAGCGCGAGCGCAATTTTACGCGTGATGCGAGCCACGAACTGCGCAGTCCGCTTACCGTCATAAGAATGTCCGTCGACATGCTCGCTGATGAGGAGAATCTCAGTGATTTCGGCGAACGTTCGGTGCGCCGTATCCAGCGCGCCAGTCGCGAGATGGAAACCGTGGTCGAAGCCCTGCTGATACTGGCCCGTGATTCGGACACCGGAATGGAAAGCGAGCGCTTCGTCGTTAACGACGTGCTGGTGCAGGAGCTCAATGCCGCACGTGCGCTACTGGTCGGCCGGCCAATCAAGCTTGAACTGGAAGAGCCGGCCCGCTTCGCGCTTCAAGGTTCGCGTCGGGTTTTTTCGGTGTTGTGCTGGCAGCTCATCCGCAATGCCTGCCAACAGACTGAACAGGGGCGGGTGGTTATCACCGTGCTCCCCGATGCGGTGATGGTGAGCAATCATGCCGACAGCCACGTAACGGGCGAGGCCGATGTCACGCAGATCGTCGACGCTGCCGATGTGGATCGGCATGGTTTTGAGCTGGCCATTGCGCAGCGCATCAGCGAACGTTTTTCATGGCCGCTGGAGTTGCAGACGCGGCCGGGCAAAGAAAACGTTGCCCGCATCCGCTTCCCGGCGCCTTTGCCTGCCTAGCAGGTCGACGCTTTTCACTGAGATCGTCGGCGTGGCACCGGCAAAACGCCGCTTCCCGCGAGGCAAGTCATTCAGGACTGCAGCCGTGCATCCACGGTAAAGCGGCAGCCGGTTTTGGCGGTCACTTCATCAACGCTTACGCCGTCGTTGAGTTCGATAAGCGTCAGGCCCTGGCCCTTTTCGACCTTGAATACGCAAAGGTCGGTAATGATCAGATCGACGACCTGCTTGCCGGTGATCGGCAGCTCGCATTCCTCGCGTATTTTGGGCGTGCCGTCTTTGGCGTTGTGCTCCATCAGCACGACCACGCGCTTGACGCCGCTGACCAGATCCATGGCGCCACCCGGGCCTTTGACCATCTTGCCCGGCACCATCCAGTTGGCCAGATCACCTTTGGCGGACACTTCCAGCCCGCCCAGAATGGAAAGGTCGATGTGGCCACCGCGGATCATCGCGAACGAATCGGCGCTGGAGAAAAAGCTCGAGCCTGGCAGGGTGGTGATGGTCTGCTTGCCGGCGTTGATCAGGTCCGGGTCTATCTTGTCTTCAGTCGGGAACGGGCCGATGCCGAGCAGGCCGTTTTCGGACTGCAGCGTGACGTCGATACCCGCGGGAATATAGTTGGCGACCAAGGTCGGGATACCGATGCCCAGGTTGACGTAAAAGCCGTCCTGCAGCTCCTTCGCAGCGCGCTGGGCCATTGCCGTACGTACCGGGCTTTCCTTGCCGGTGTTGGCGCCGGCAATGGTACGGAACTCGATGCGCTTTTCGTATTTCTCGCCCTGGATGATGCGGTCGACGTAAATGCCGGGCACATGGATGTTGTCTGGCTCCAGTTCGCCTACGGCAACCAGATGCTCGACCTCGGCCACGCACACCGAGCCGCAGGTTGCGATCATCGGGTTGAAGTTGCGCGCGGTCTCGTGAAACACCAGGTTGCCGTGTGCGTCGCCCTTCCACGCCTTGACGATGGAAAGGTCGGCGTGAATGGCTTCTTCGAGCACGTACTCCTTGTCGCCGAAGACCTTGGTCTCCTTGCCTTCGGCCAGCTTGGTGCCGAACCCGGTGCGCGTGTAAAAGCCCGGAATGCCCGCGCCGCCGGCGCGCAGCTTTTCCGCCAGCGTGCCCTGCGCCGTGAGATGCAGCTCCAGCTCGCCGGCCAGCACCTGTCGCTCGAACTCTTTGTTCTCGCCGACATACGACGCATACACGCGCTTGACCTGGTGCGTTTTCAGCAGCGGACCCATGCCGAAGTCATCCACGCCGGCGTTGTTGCCAACGATAGTCAATTCTTTCGTGCCGGCAGCCAGCAGGGCGCCAATGAGATTTTCGGGAATGCCGCAGAGTCCAAAGCCGCCGGCGGCGATCGTCATGCCGTCGGCCAACAGACCGTCGAGAGCGGTCGCCGCGCTTGCAAACACCTTGTCCATTCGCCGTGTTCCTGCAGAAAGAGTCAGCTGCCTAGGATACGACGATTGCTTGGTACGCGGTTTTTGTTCGATCAATCGCCACAATTATTCTTCGCGATCGGGTCGTTCGCGCACCGGATGCTTGCTGAGTTTGCGCTGCAGGGTGCGCCGATGCATACCGAGCCGGCGTGCGGTTTCGGAGATGTTGCCGTCGCATTCGGTCAGCACCCGCTGGATGTGTTCCCACTCCAGCCGACGCAGTGCCAGGGGTGCTTCGGGTGCATCGGGTGGCTCGTTGTCGTCGCCGTCGGCGTTGTCGCCATCGAGCAGGGCGCGAACCACGGCGTCGGCATCCACCGGCTTGGCCAGGTAATCGTGCGCACCACGCTTGATGGCTTCCACGGCCGTAGCGATCGATGCGTAGCCGGTTAGCAGCAGCACGCGGATGTCCGGCACCATCGCATGGAGTTCGGGGATCAGCCGCAGGCCGTTCTCTTCACCGAGCTTGAGATCGAGCACGCAGTAACGCGGATGACGGCGCCGGGCCAGTGCGCGCGCCTCGTCGAAATTGTTGGCGGTGAGCACTTCGAAACCACGCGATACCAAGGCACGCGCGAGCACGCGTACAAAGGTGACGTCATCATCCAGCAACAGCAGCGGGCGCGTTACTGTCCCGGCAGCCGATGATGCTGGATTCAAGTTAGCCTCATAGGGCTCGGTCATGGCTTCGGCTCTTTCCGAAAAGTTATCGCCTATTTTGCCTGATGCAGCGTCGCTTTGATGTCACTTCGTGCGTCGTATGCGCTGTAATTATTTGTCGGCGATCACGGCCAGAGGCAGGCGCAGGGACATTTCGGCGCCATGTTCGGTGTTTCCGGCGATCAGTTCACCGTTCAAACGCTCCGCCGTCGCCTCGGCCAAAGCCAGTCCGATACCCAGGCCGAGCTGCTTTCGCGACTCACCCAGCAGAGTCAGTTCGCCGGTGACATCGAACCCTGGACCTTCATCACGGACGCTCAGCTGCAGCCAGCTTCCTTCGCGCGACACCCGCAGCGCAACGGCCTGCGAGCTGTTGCTGGCGGAGGCGTCGACCGCATTGTTGAGCAGATTGATCAGCGCGTGACGCAGGCCCGGCGGCGTGCGCAACAGGATGGCGGCGGTCTTGTCGTCGAGCGTGAGGGTGAAATCCGCTTCGGGCCGCAGCAGCTGGAAACGCTCCACGCAGCCGTGGATGAACTGGCTTACGCTGAGCCGCTCCGACTCCTGCGATAACTGGGCTTTGCCGAAGGCGACCATTTCGCGAAGGATCGTGCGGCAGCGACTGACCTGATCTTCCAGCAGCAAAAGATCTTCTGCCAGCAGATGATCGGCGGCGTGATCACGGCGCAGTTCAGGCAACAGCGTGCGCATGGTCGATAGCGGCGTATTGAGTTCGTGCGCGGCACCAGCAGCCTGCGTGGCGATGGCCAGAATGCCTTCATCACGCAAGGCGCGCTCGCGCACACGTTGTACTTCACGTTGCTGCAGAAGAAGCGCATGCGACACACGATTGATGAAAAACCCCAGTAGCAGCGCGCTCAGCAGCAGATTTATGCCCGTGCCGGCGACACTCAGGGTCAGGTCGCCGTGAAACTCTTCATGCATTCGCACCGGTAACGGCACGTGCCAGTTCAGCAGTACCACGTAGACGAAAAACGCTATGGCTGACACCGCGAACAGGGCGCGCACGGACAATGCCGTAGCGGTCAATGCGATAGGCACCAGCAGCAGGGTAATAAAGGGATTGCTCGCGCCGCCGGTGAAGTACAGCAGATAGCCGAGCATCAGCATGTCGACCGCTATGTGCACCAGGGTCTCTCGTTCGCGCATGGGCCAGGACTGACCGAGTCGCCACGCGGCGAATACCGCAAACACCGCGAGCAGGCCAATGCCCAGCAGCAGCGGCAGCAGCGGGATGTTCAAATGCATCCACCATGCGCAAAAAAGCACGGCGACGCTTTGACCTGCGATGGCGCAGATGCGCAGCCACGCCAGCGTGCGGGTGAGCGCGGAAGGTCCGATACGTTCGGCGGGGCGTTGCGTCACATCACTGGCCAGTCATGGGTAATCCGTGGGTAATCCACAAATCAGTTAACTCCGCCGCGCAATGGCTAGGCATCACGCGCGGGTATCGAACTCCTCGCTGTGCACGGCCGGCAGCGGATCGTGGTTGATCGCCGGGTCGGAGTGGCTGGCCGAGAGCCGGTTCATCACCGGCAGCATGATCAGCGCGATCACCACGCAGGCGATGCCAACGAAACCGAGCTTGTTGAACAGGCCGACATAGATCGTCAGCGACTGCACCGGGTCAGTGATGTTGTCCGGGATATGCGCTGCGTTGGCCACCATGCTGCCGAGATATTGCGACAGGCCAACAGCGACGTAGTAGGCACCCATCATGAAACCGCCCATGCGCGAAGGCACATAGCGCGCGATCATCGCCAGGCCCAGGCCGCTGACCAGCATTTCACCGAGCGAATACCAGCCGTAGCCCCAGACCATGGTCCATGACGAGACCTGGCCGTTGACCGCCGAGTGGGCACCCAAACCGTACATGAAAAAACCGATCGCGACGGCCGCGAAACCCAAGGCAAACTTGAACGCAATGGACGGGTCCTTGCCGACGCGGCCGAGCGTGTTGTAGATCAACACCAGCACCGGGCTGAGGATCACGATCCAGATCGCGTTGAGGTTCTGGTACTGCTCGGGAATCCAGTTGAACAGGTGCGTGCCGAACAGGTCGAACGAGAGATTGACATTGTGCTGGGCGAACAGGTTCAGCGACGTCGCCATCTGCGAGTAGAAGATGAAGAAGAAGATGGTCTGCACCGTCAGCACTAGTGCCGCAATCAGACCAGCGCGCTCGTTCTTCTGGCTGCTGCGGATCAAGTGGGCGAACACGCCGAGGATGATGACGCCCGCGGTGTAGACGCAGGCTCTGGCCACGGCCTGGCTTTGCAAAATGAAAGCCACCACGAATACCAGCAGGATGCCCACGGCAAATACGGGCAGGGCGCGACGCAAATCCATCGGGCGCTCGTCGGCGGGCGAGCCGATATGCGCCAGCGCGCGCTTCATGAAAATGTAGTTGACCAGGCCGAGGATCAGACCGATCGAGCAGACGCCAAACGCGGTGTGCCAGCCCATGTCATCGCCGTACTTTGCGCTGACCACGTTGCGAATCCACGGCGTCAGCGTCATCGAAATCATCGAGCCGATATTCACCGCCATGTAGTAGATGGTGAAGGCGCTGTCGATGCGGGTTTCGTCGCCTTCGTAGATCTTACGTACCAGGTTGCCCGCGTTCGGCTTGAAAAATCCGTTGCCGACAACGATGACGCCCAGCGCGCAATACACCATGTACGGGTTGTTGGTAGGAATCCACAGCATGGCGTAGCCCAGCGCCAGCACGGTGGCGCCAATGAGCATGGTGCGGCGCGTGCCGAGCAGCTTGTCGCCGACCCAGCCGCCGATGGCAGGCGTGGCGTAGATCAGCGCGGCCGCCGCGCCCCAGACCAGGTTGGCCTTGGTATCGACGAAGCCGAGTTTCTTCATCAAGAAGGTGACCATCAGCACCTGCATGCCGTAGAAGCCGAATCGCTCCCACATTTCGATCATGAAGACGGCAGTGAAGGAACGGGTCTGCGAGACGGGCGGATTCTGGATGGCCATGCGGTTTCCGTGCGGTGTTCAAGTGCGTGGTTGTGGCCGCGGCAGCGCTGCGACACCCCCTGTTCGGTGTGACCGGCGAGCGCCACAACCGGCCAAGCGTAACCTATCTGCCCTGCGGATGGCGCCGCAACAAGGCCGCAAAAATGGGGTCGAATCCGGCTGTGGGAACGGCGAATCGGCGTGCATCGGGTCGCCTTCGCGCCTGCTTTTTGAGCACTTGTGGCATCATGATCGCCCGCGTTTGCCCGTCGACGCGTGTCTCTCAACTTCCGGGAAGTCCTGCCTCGCCATGACCATCATTGCGCCTTTTTCATGCGATACCGTGGCAACCCTCGATGGCGCTGCAACCATTGGCCGGTCGTACCCGCGTCGTGCTGCGGCTGTCGTCATTCGTCTGCAAGGTCACTGAAGTCATGGCAGCCGAAGGTTTCCGCGGTCCGAAGCAGTTGTGGGGTGCGTTTCAGTGGTCGATGAAGGGCTTCCGCGCGGCGTGGCGGTACGAGTCGTCGTTTCGGCTGGAAGGCTATATGGCCATCGTGCTGGTTCCGCTCGGCCTGTGGCTCGGCCATGGCGCGCTGGAAAAACTCGCGCTGGTTGTCCCGCCCATGCTGGCCGTCTCGGCCGAGCTATTCAACTCGGCCATTGAAGCGGTGGTCGACCTGGTCAGCCCTGAATTTCACGAGCTGGCCGGCCGCGCCAAGGACATGGGCTCGGCCGCCGTTTTCGTTATTCTGGCGCTGGTCGCGTTGAGCTGGGGCCTGATCCTGCTGCCGCGATACTTTTGATGCCTCGCCCGACCAGCCAGCTGCGGTAATTCCGCCAGGCAACGCTGTTTATTGCGTCGGCACCGCAGGGGTGATGCAATGGCGGCCTATCTGGAATGGGGCACCGTCGATGAAAATCCTGCGCGCGTTGGTGGTCATGCTGGTTCTCGCCGGCCTTTCCGGCTGCGGTTACAACGCCATGCAGCGGCAGGACGAGGCGGTGAAGCAGGCCTGGTCCGAAGTGCTTAACCAGTACCAGCGGCGCGCCGATCTGGTGCCGAACCTGGTCAATACGGTGAAGGGCTACGCGCAGCACGAAGAAAAAGTCTTCGTCGAAGTGACCAATGCGCGCGCCAAGGTCGGCAGCCTGCAGGTCAACGCCGATACGGTGAACGATCCCGAAAAGCTGAAGCAGTTCCAGGCCGCGCAGGGCGAGCTGGGCGGCGCGCTGTCGAGACTGATGGTGGTGAGCGAAAATTATCCGCAGCTGAAGGCCGATGGACTGTTCCAGAACCTGCAGGCGCAGCTGGAAGGTACGGAGAATCGTGTGACCGTGGCGCGCAACCGCTACATTCAGTCGGTGGCCGATTACAACTCGATGATTCGTACCTTCCCGAACAACCTGACGGCAAAAATGTTCGGATATCAGGTCAAGCCGAATTTCAGCGTGGATAACGAGAAAGCCATTTCCACGGCGCCGACCGTAGACTTCGGTACCGGCACACCAGCACCCGCTGCCTCGGCACACTGACGATGCACCGGCGCCTCATGCGCCTGTTTGGGGTTCTGGCGTTGGCGGTGTTGTTCCTGCCGGCTTTGCTGCATGCCGCCGATGCCGTGCCCACGCTTGCGCGTCACGTGACCGACCTTACCGGTACGCTGACCGCCCAGCAGGTCGATCAGCTGGACGCCCAGCTGGTGTCGCTGGAAAAGTCCAAGGGTGCGCAGCTGGTGGTGCTGATGGTTCCGACCACCCAGCCGCAGGATATCGACGCCTACTCCATTGCCGTCGCCGAGGCCAACAAGATTGGCCGCAAGGGCACCGATGATGGAGTGCTTTTGCTCGTCGCAAAAAACGATCGGCAGGTGCGCATTGAAGTGGGCTATGGCCTTGAAGGCGCGATCCCGGATGCGGCAGCAGCACGCATCAGCCGTGAATACATCACCCCCAAATTTCGTATCAATGACTACTTCGGTGGCATCAACGATGCCGTCGGAGCGCTTACCCAGCTGATCAATGGCGAGCCACTGCCGCCGCCGGTGCAGGGCAATGCCGAGCCGCAGCGCCGCGGCCTTGGACTGCAGCACGGTTTGATGATGGGGTTGTTTCTGGCGCTGTTCCTGCGCAGCATGCTGGGACGTGCGAGCAGCTGGGTCAGGGCACCGATCGGCGCGCTGGTTACCGGGGTACTGCTGTGGATTCTGGTGTCGACCGGGGCCGGCATTATCGGCGCGGTAATGGGCGGCGTTCTGATGCTGCTGCCGGGCGGCGGCGGCGGTGGTTTTATTGGCGGCGGCGGTTGGGGCGGATTCGGTGGCGGTGGATTCGGCTCGGGCGGAGGCGGTGGCAGTTTTGGTGGCGGCGGCTTCAGCGGAGGCGGCGGCAGCTTCGGCGGCGGCGGTTCATCGGGGAGCTGGTGATGGCACGACTGCAGCGACTGCTCACCCACCTGTTCGGCCAATGGTTCGCCATGCGCCGACGGTTTCCCGAAGCGCTGCTGGATGAAATGACCAAGGCCATCGCCAGCGGTGAGCGAACGCATCTCGGTGAAGTGCGCTTTGCCGTCGAGTCCCGACTGTCCCCGTGGCTGGTACTCGAAGGCGTCGATGCGTTGATCCGCGCGCGCCAGGTCTTCGCCCAGCTTCAGGTATGGGATACCGAGCACAACACGGGAGTCCTTTTTTACGTGATGATGGCCGAAAAGCGCATCGAGATCGTGGCTGATCGCGGCATTGCCAGCCGCGTTGCCCAAGCCGAATGGGACGGCATCTGTTCTCGCATGCGGAATAGTTACGCGGGCGGCCATTGGCGCGAAGGCAGCCTTGCAGGTATCGCAGCCGCACACGCGCTGCTGCAGCAGCACTTCCCCAGCGACGGCACAGACAATCCCGACGAGCTGCCGGACCGGCCGGTGCTGCTTTGACGACGAGTTCCGAGGGCTGATCGTGGCCGGGTCACGGTACAATTGCGGTTTGCAAACAGTCCGTCTCTGCCCATGACCCAACCTTTCATCGTCCAGTTCAACCCGGTGGCTTTCGGCCTGGGGCCCATCCAGGTGCACTGGTACGGGCTGATGTATTTGCTGGGCTTTCTGGTGGTGGCACTGCTCGGCGAATATCGGCGCCGACGCGGTCGGTTGCCGGTCAGTCGCGACACGCTGGGTGACCTGTTTTTCTACGGCATGATGGGCGTGATCATCGGCGGCCGGCTCTGGTACATGCTGTTTTATTACGCCGGCGGCCCCCGCTGGATATGGACCGAGCCGCTCGCGCTGTTCAGAGTGTGGGACGGCGGCATGAGTTTTCACGGCGGCCTGCTGGGGGTTTTGGCGGCCGGCTGGTGGTGGTCGCGCCGGCAGCATCTGCATTTTTTTGACACCATCGATTTTGTGGCGCCGCTGGTGCCCATTGGCCTTGGCTTGGGGCGGCTGGGTAATTTCATCAATGGGGAACTTTGGGGCAAGCCGACGGCATTGTCGTGGGGCATGATTTTTCCGAACGCACGCGCTGATGATGTCGCTTATGCCGAAGCGCATCCCGCGTGGCTTTCCTCCCTGCAGCAGTTTGGTGGCCTGCGGCGACACCCGTCCGAGCTGTACGAGATGGCGCTGGAAGGCGCGGTGCTGTTTTTGGTGATCTGGCTGGTATCGCTAAAGCCTCGACCGCGTTATCTGGTGTCCGGTCTATTTGCGCTTCTCTACGGTTGTTTCCGCATTGCCATTGAATTCGTGCGTTTGCCCGATCCACAGCTGGGCTATCTCGCGTTTGGCTGGGTGACGATGGGCCAGCTGCAGTCGCTGCCGCTGGTGGTGATCGGCCTTTGGCTGATTGTGCTGTCGCGGCGTGCGCCTACGCTGCCGCTTTCCCCTGTTGCAGCGAAGGCCTGAGCATGCGCGCCTATCTCGATCTCTTGCAGCACGTGCTGGAGCATGGCACCGAAAAAGCGGACCGTACCGGCACCGGTACGCGTAGCGTGTTCGGCTGGCAGATGCGCTTCGATCTGGCGCAGGGTTTTCCGCTGGTCACCACCAAAAAGCTGCACCTGAAATCGATCGTGCACGAGTTGATCTGGTTTCTGCGTGGCGACACCAATATTGCCTATCTGAAAGAAAATGGTGTTCGCATCTGGGATGAGTGGGCCGATGTAGATGGCAACCTGGGCCCGGTCTACGGCCAGCAGTGGCGCGCATGGCCTACCGCGGACGGCGGCGTGGTCGACCAGATTGCGTGGGTGATCGATGAGATCAAGCGAAACCCCGATTCGCGCCGTTTGATCGTCAGTGCGTGGAACGTGGGTGAGCTGCCGAAGATGGCGCTGCTGCCCTGCCACAGCCTGTTCCAGTTCTACGTGGCCGACGGCAAGCTGAGCTGCCAGCTGTATCAGCGCTCGGGCGATATTTTTCTTGGCGTGCCATTCAACATTGCCAGCTACGCCTTGCTGACGCACATGGTGGCGCAGGTGTGCGGGCTGGGTGTGGGTGATTTTGTGCACACGCTGGGCGATGCGCACCTGTACAACAACCACGTCGAGCAGGCGCAGCTGCAGTTGACCCGCGAGCCGCGGCCGCTGCCTCGGCTGCGGCTCAATCCCGAGGTGCGGTCGATCTTTGATTTTCGCTTCGAGGATGTTGTCATCGATGACTACGCACCGCACCCGGCGATCAAGGGTGTCGTGGCCGTCTGACCCGCACAGGGTTGGCGAATAGCCTCGATCTGCCGCGCCAACCTCATCCTGCTAAGATTCGTCGCCGCCGGCGATGACCAGGCCTCGGCGCACGCTGCTCCAACAAATCCGTTTTCAAGGAATTTCATGGCTATTTCGCTGATTGCCGCGCTGGATGAAAACTTCGCCATTGGTCTCAACGGGCAACTGCCTTGGCATCTGCCGGATGATTTGCGCTGGTTCAAGCAGCTGACGACCGGCAAGAACGTGTTGATGGGCTACAACACCGCTCTGTCGATCGGTCGGGCACTGCCTGATCGCGTCAACATGGTGCTGTCCCGCCGTCACGAAGCCCCGTTTCCCGGCCAGATTACCGTTCGCTCGGTGGAAGAGGCGCTCGCGCGCACCGACCAGACCGGCCTGATGGTAATCGGCGGTGGCCAGGTGTTTGCCGAGGCGCTGCCGATAGCGCGTCGCATGTACCTGACCTGGGTCAGCGCAGCCATCAGTGGCGCGGATACGTTTTTCCCTGGCACGCATTTCAGCGACTGGACCGAGGTGTCGCGCGTGCACCACGAGGCCGATGCCGAGCATGCCTACGATTTCGACATGGTCGAGTATCTGCGCAGTCAGTGAGGGCTGGGCGACGTTGGCGGTCCAGCCGATGATCATGCACGTCATGGCCGGACTGATGGTCGACGACCTCGGTCGCGTGCTGCTGGCAGAGCGTCCGGCCGGTAAGCATCTTGCCGGATTCTGGGAGTTTCCCGGCGGCAAAGTTGAGCCTGACGAATCGCGACTGGACGCGCTCTCGCGCGAGCTGCGCGAAGAGTTGGGTATTGAGCTGCAATCGGCGACGCCGCTGATTCGCGTGCCGTGGAAGTATCGCGACCGTACCGTGCTGCTCGACGCGTGGCGGGTCGATCGATGGCTAGGCACGCCGCAATCGATGGAGAGGCAGGCGCTGCGGTGGTGCGAGCCGCAGCAAATCGACCCAGCCATCATGACGCCCGCCGATCGCCCGATTTTGCAGGCGCTACGGCTTCCCGATGAGTATGCGATCACGCCGGCAGACGTCCGGCCAGACCAGCGTGATGAATGGTTTGAGCGGATCACCCAAGCCATTCGACGTAAGCCGTGTTTGATCCAGCTGAGGCTGCCGCTTTGGTCAGCCGACGGCGTGCGTCAGTTCGCTACCGATCTCTTGCCTGCCGCGCGCGAGCATCGCAGTCAGCTGCTGCTGCACGCCGATATTGAAGGCGCAGTCGCGCTCGGTGTTGGCGTGCATCTCACCAGCGCACAGCTATCGAAACTATCCGAAAGGCCGTTGCCCTGGCAGCAGCTGGTCGGTGTCAGTTGTCACGATGCTGCGCAGCTCGGCCGGGCGACCGATATAACGGCAGACTTTGCCACTCTGTCACAGGTGGCCTCAGCTGACAGCCACGACGGCCAGTGCGCTATGGACTGGGGAAGCTTCCGATCAATGGCCGAAGCCGCGGCGCTACCGGTGTTTGCGCGGGGCGGCATGAGACCATCGTTGGCAGTTAAATCGAAGATGCACGCGGGGCAGGGCGTTGCCGGCGTGGAAGCGTTTTGGGCGCGTAAATAATCGATCCATTCACTTGAATGGTAGACCCATCGAAGGCGCTTCGATAATTTACTATCGACTATCGACTATCGACTATCGACTATCGACTATCGACTATCGACTATCGACTATCGACTATCGACTATCGACTATCGACTATCGACTATCGACTATCGACGGAGAGCTGCGGCCAGATGTGTCAGATGCTGCCAGCTTTGCGCGCCTTCGCCATCGCAAGATATTTCAGGTGTAGCTGGCCCACCGCTTCATCTAGCTTGCTTTCGTCTCCATCGTTTTCAATCACGTCGTCGGCCAGCGCGAGCCGTTCGACGCGACTCGCCTGCTGCGCCAGCATGCGCAGGGCCAGCGTTTCGTCGATGCCGTCGCGCAGCATCAGCCGCTCCACCTGGGTTGATTCAGGCGCATCCACCAGCAGCACGCGATCAATCCATCGATAGTGCGCGATATTTTCCGCCAGCAGCGGGATGGCAAGCAGGCAGTAAGGCCGCGATTCGGCAATAACGCGTTCCGTCAACCACTCGCGAACGCGAGGGTGCACGATGGCTTCCAGTTTCAGCCGGGCGTCGGGTTGGGCGAAGACAAGCTCGCGCATCGCGCGGCGATCAAGTTGGCCCGCAATGTCCAGCACACCCGCGCCGAATTGATCGACGATAGCTGCCAGCCCCTGTGTGCCTGGCGCGACCACGGCGCGCGCGGCGTGGTCGGCATCGTGGACATGAACGCCTAATGCCTCAAACCGGTGGGAAACGGCGCTTTTGCCAGCTGCGATACCGCCGGTCAGCGCCACAACAAATGCCTTACGTTGCGAACTCATCTCAGCCCGGTCAAATGCAGGTAACCCTGTAGCAGCGAATCACCGGCAACAAACCAGACCCAGCCGGCCGCCGCAATAAACGGCCCGAACGGCATCGGTATCTGGCTATCGCGCTTGCGCAAAACAATCAGGCTGCCGCCAATCAGTGCGCCGATCAGAGACGAAAGCAAAACGATGGGCAATAGTGAAACCGGACCCATCCAGGCGCCAAGTGCCGCCAGTAACTTGAAGTCACCGTGGCCCATACCTTCCTTGCCGGTCAACAGTTTGAATAACCAGTAGACGCTCCATAGGCAAAGGTAGCCAACCGCCGCGCCGATAATGGACGAAGGCGCCGCTACAAACATCGGCACTATTGCCAGCAGCAAGCCGAGCCACAGCAAGGGCAGGGTGAGCTGATCGGGCAACAGCTGGGTTCGAAAGTCGATGCCCGACAGTGCGATCAAAAACCAGGTAAGTATCAGCCCCGCTAGAGCCGGCCACGAAGGACCGAATTTCCACACAATTACGGCACTCAGCACGGCACTCAGCAGCTCAACCAGCGGATACTGCGCAGATATTTTTGTCTGGCAATAACGACAGCGGCCGCGCAGCAACAGCCACCCAAATACGGGAATATTGTCTAAAACGGATAGCCGGTGTTTACAGTGCGGACAGTGCGATGGCTCGCGCACTATGCCCGGCGGTAATACAGTCGGCTCGTTTTCCGGGTCGAGGATATCGCGTGCTTCCTGCTCCCATTGGGCCGCCATGCGTTCAGGCAGGCGCAGGATCACCACGTTGAGAAAGCTGCCCACCAGCAAGCCAAGCACGCCGGCAAAAACGATCCACAGCACCAGCGGCATTTCCGTCATGGTTTGATTTCCGGTGTCGCAAAAACGCCGCATCGCTGCCTTGTCGAGGCAACTTTGCGGCGCTCTTCAATGGTTGAATATTAAAACGTGCCCGCGAGCTTGAAGATCGGCAGATAAAGAGCGACGACGATGCCACCAACCAGCGTGCCCAGCACCACCATGATCAGTGGCTCAAGCAGGGTCGATAGCGTATCAACGGCGTTTTCCACCTCATCCTCGTAGAACTCGGCCACCTTGAACAGCATGTTGTCGAGTGAGCCGGATTCCTCACCGATGGCGGTCATCTGCACCACCATGTTGGGAAAGAGATTAGTCTGCTTCATCGCTAGCTGCAGCTGATGGCCCACCGCAATATCTTCGCGCATCTGTTTGACGGCTTCACCGTAAATGATGCTGCCGGTGGCGCCCGCAACAGCATCGAGCGCTTCGACTAGCGGCACGCCAGCGCGAAAAGTCACGCCGAGGGTACGAGCGAAGCGAGCTATGGCAGAGTTTCGGGTGATGTCACCCATCACGGGTAGCTTCAACGCAACGCGATCAAGAAAATGGGCAAATTTCGGAGAGCGCTTTTTAGCAATCACAATCGCAGCAATACTGCCGCCGACAATGCCTATCACCACCCACCAGTAGCTCTGCATGAACTTCGACGCATCAACCAAGAGCTGTGTCGGTGCCGGCAACTGCGCGCCAGCATCTTCGAAAGTCTTTGCGAAAACCGGCACAACGAACAGCAGCATAATAAGGATGACGACGAAAACGACCGCGAGAACCATCATCGGGTAAAACAGGGCCTTCTTGATCTTTTTCTTCAGCGCTTCGGTGCGCTCTTTGTAAGTAGCTACGGTATCTAGCACGGTATCCAACACGCCGGAAGTTTCACCGGCGTGCACCAAGTTGCAGTAAAGCTCGTCAAACTGAATTGGGTACTGCCCCAGCGCCTCATGCAGCGCCGCACCGCCTTCGATGTTTTGTTTTACGTCCAGCAATATGTTCTTGAAGCGAATGTTTTTTTGGCCGTCGGCGATGATGTCGAACGACTGCACCATCGGTACGCCGGAGGCCATCATGGTCGCGATCTGACGACTGAAGATCGCGACATCACCGGGAGTGACCTTTTTGCCGGTAGATCCAAACAAAGGCTTAGCACGTTCGCGCACAGTTTGCGGGTTCATGCCCTGTCGGCGTAGCTCAGCTTTAACCAGCGAAGCGTTCTTCGCTGGCATGTCCCCCCTCATCCGCTTGCCGCGCTTGTCCAGCGCAACCCAGTCGTAAGTTGTCTGCTTGCTGACCTCCGCTCGCTGGGCGCCTAGCGCCCGCGACTTTTTGGTTACTGCGTTAGCCGTCGCCATGCCTATGCTCCCCTTTATCCTACTCAGACTCGCCAGCGTCTGCGCTTGGCGAGACGTCTATCCCATTTGCTTAGTTTGCACGACTTTTGGCTCAGAGGCGCTGGTCGATCTGGATGAGCCGCGTCCAAGCCGCATTGGTAGCCTTTTTCAGTCCTTGGTGACGCGATCGATCTCTGCCAGACTGGTAAAACCGTTTTTCACTTTCAGCATGGCCGATGCACGCAGGTCATTGATGCCGGCAGCCTTTGCCACCTCGGCAATCTGCAAGGCATTACCGCCCTGGAGCACTATTTTCTGAATTTCCTCAAGCATCGGCATAACCTGGTAGACGCCTACCCGACCCTTGTAGCCCTCATTGCAGCCGTCGCACCCCACCGCTTCGTAGATGACCATGCCTGAATCGATGTCTGCCTGGGTAAAGCCGGCTTTGATTAGTACTTCGGGCGGCAGGTTCTGCGGCCTTTTGCACTCATGCAGACGTCGCGCCAATCGTTGCGCAATGATCAGAGTGACTGACGAGGTGATGTTGTACGGTGCAATGCCCATATTCATCAGGCGTGAGATGGTTTGCGCGGCGTCGTTAGTGTGCAGAGTGGAGAGCACCATGTGACCGGTCTGCGCCGCTTTGATAGCGATCTCGGCGGTTTCCAGATCGCGGATCTCGCCGACCATGATCACGTCCGGATCCTGTCGCAGAAACGAGCGCAATGCACTAGCGAAGGTCATGCCACGTTTGACGTTCTGCTGGACCTGATTGATGCCCTCGACGCGGATTTCCACCGGGTCTTCCACCGTCGAGATATTGCGCTCTGCGGTGTTGAGCATGTTTAGACCGGTATACAGCGAAACCGTTTTGCCGGAACCGGTTGGGCCGGTGACCAGCACCATGCCGTAAGGTTTGTGTATAGCGTCGATATAAAGCTGCTGCTGCTCAGGCTCATAGCCGAGCTTCTCGATGCCGATCTTTGCGGATGAGCCATCCAGAATACGCAGTACGATTTTTTCACCGAACAAAGTGGGCAAGGTGCTGACGCGGAAGTCGATGGCGCGTGTCTTGGACAGGTTGAGCTTGATGCGACCATCTTGCGGCGTGCGTTTTTCAGCGATATCCAGCTGCGCCATCACCTTGAGGCGCGAAGAAATGCGGTTGGCCATTTTCATTGGCGGACTGGCGACAGCCTTGAGCATGCCATCCATGCGCAACCGAACACGATACTGCGTTTCAAATGGCTCGAAATGGATGTCCGACGCGCCGCGACGAATGGCGTCAACCAGAATCTTGTTGATGAACTTGACCACCGGGGCATCGTCATTCGAGTTCGCATCAATACCGGTTTTGTCGGCTTCTTCGTCTCCGCCTTCAAGATCCAGCCCTTCCAGATCGCTGTCGCCCATGTCGGGCATGACATCCCGCATGTTGTTCAGCAGGCTCTCGATCATACGCAGCAGCGAATTGCGCTCGACCAGAATCGGCTCAACCATGCAGTTGGAGTGGAACTTGATTTCGTCCAGCGCGTGCGATTGCATCGGGTCGGCTATGCCAACAAAAAGCCGTTTGCCACGTCGAAACAGTGGTAATGCCTGATGCTTGCTGATCAATGCCTCGCTGATCAGGTCCAGCGGCATATTGGCAGCGTTGAGTGAGGCCACATCCATAATTGGCATGCCAAATTCGGCCGATGCGATTTGCGTGAGCTGAGAACTCTCCACCAAATTGTGATCGAGCATCCAGGTCGTCAACGTGGCCTTGTTCTGCACGCTGTCGTTCACGGCCTTGCGTACGTCGGCTTCTGGCAACACACCTTCAGACACCAGTCGGCGGGCCATGCCGGAAAGGCCCGCAAGCGATGGCTGCATTTGAGATGACATGGTTTCTACCCCTTGAGCCGTATGTACTTGAATCTACCGCAGTTCGGTGCTCAGGTCATCCATTACCTACACTCAGAAATTACGTGCTGGGAAATCGTTTGGATGCGCCGTCCGGCGTTTTGGCCCTGAGTTGAAATTCTGAAGAAGCCGCCTGGATCATGTTCAAAACCGCTAATTAGCGAAACTTGACTTACATTTTTTAGTAAAGCAAGGATGGTGCCTGTATCAGCCGCATTTCCAATTCTTTTTTAGTGCCCCAACGCTGAGGCCTCTCGCTCAAGCTATGATTTGTCTAATTTCGCCAGGAAATTTGTCCGTTGAACTGTCTGAGCATCATATTGCCCGCAAAAAACGAGGCAGCCGCGCTGGCGGCGCTTTTACCGGAACTTCGGGTCGCGTACCCCGATGCAGAAATCATCGTGGTTGATGACGGTTCTACCGACGCGACACCTTCCATCTGCGCCCAAAGCGACATTAGCTGCCTTTCGTCGCCTTACTCCATGGGCAACGGCGCTGCGATCAAGCGGGGAGCGCGTGCGGCAACCGGTGACGTACTAATTTTCATGGATGGCGACGGCCAGCACGATCCCATCGATATCGCGCGTTTAGTCGTAGAATTAGACCGTGGCTACGATATGGTTGTTGGCGCCCGCAACTGGGGTAGCCAAGCCGGTGTTGGTCGAGGTTTGGCCAACACGTTATATAACTGGCTCGCAACTCGCATGACCGGCCATCCAGTACTTGATCTCACGTCAGGTTTTCGCGCAGTGCGCGCTAACAAGTTCCGGGAATTTTTGCACCTGTTACCTAACGGTTTCAGCTATCCCACGACTAGCACTATGGCTTTCTTCCGCAGCGCTTATCCGGTCGCTTATGTTCCCATCAAGGTGGCTCAACGCATCGGCAAAAGCCACATCAAGCCCTTGCGCGACGGGATACGCTTTCTATTGATCATCTTCAAGATTGCAACGCTTTACTCGCCACTAAAACTTTTTGTGCCAGCTAGCGCGCTGTTTTTCCTGCTGGGATGCGTCAATTACGCTTGGACTTTCATCCATGGGGGTAGGCTTACCAATATGAGTACGTTGATGTGGAGTGCTGCTGTTATCGTGTTTCTGATCGGGCTTGTGTCAGAGCAGATTACCGCGTTGACGTATCGCAGGGATGCGTGAACGCATCGATGTACGCCCTTTAGCTTTGCTGGTGACGCGTAATTTTCCGCCCCTGCTTGGAGGAATGGAAAAGCTCAATCAGCATTTGCTTACCGAATTGCAGCAACGCTGGGATACTTTAATGTGTGGTCCGGCAGGGTGTGCTGCGTTCACATCGCCAAATACCGAAGTAAAACAAAGCAAGGTAAAGCCATTACCGGCATTTTTGCTTGCTACCCTATGGCACGCGATATGGCTGGCATTCAGACGCAAACCCGAATGGGTTCTGGCTGGCAGCGGACTGACCGCGCCAATCGCGTGGCTTGCGTCGCGATGTGCGGGGGGTAAGGCCGCAGTCTATCTGCACGGGCTTGACATCGTGGCGCCCAGTCGAATTTACCAATGGATTTGGCTGCCTTTCATTCGGCGCTGCGACATTGCCTTGGTGAACAGCGCCAACACGGCGGAGTTGGCGCGCCGCTACGGGGTGCCTTCCGACACATTGCATGTGCTTCATCCTGGAACTGATCTTCCCACGTTGAATGCTGAGACTGCTCGTAATTTTCGTGAGCGCTTTAGTCTTGGGCAGCGTCCACTGCTGCTCTCCGTGGGACGGCTGACCGAACGCAAGGGATTGGTCGAATTCGTGTCGGAAACGTTGCCGGTGGTGCTTTCCCGCTACCCTGATGCACTTTTGGTGATCATCGGCGAAGATGCCAGCGATGCTTTACATACAAGGGCAGGTTCGGAGCGCAATCGTATTCTCGCGGCGGCGCAAACCGCCGGCGTCGAAAAAAACCTGCACTTTCTCGGTCGTTGTGATGAGGCTACCCTCGGAGAGGTGTTTCAGGCGGCCGATCTGCATGTCTTTCCCGTGCGCGATCTGCCCGGCGACGTCGAGGGCTTCGGCATGGTGGCGCTAGAATCAGCGGCACACGGGTTGCCCACCGTCGCGTTCGCGGTGGGTGGTGTGCCGGATGCCATGCGGGACGGCCATACCGGCATCTTGGTAGAGCCCGGAAATTATGTTGAATTAGGCGCGGCGATTATTCACCACTTGGCACACGCAAGTAATGTTGGGAGCATAGCTGCCTGTCGTGCTTTTGCTGCGGACAAGGCGTGGACGGTCTTCGGCGAGCGCTTGCGTGGCCTGCTTGGTGCTCCGCATGGCTAACATCCTATCGAACCATCGAAGCAACGTTGAACGCAGCGCACCTGACATAGTTGCGCAGAGGCTGCCGCATGCTCTGCTGGATATGCCATGGCGCCGCCTTAAGAACCCCGAAAATTGGACATCTGCTGGACCAAGCCGGTTGCGCGAAATCGATTTGCGAGCTGGAAATTGATATTTTTTCGAATTGCATGTCGAGATATTTCGGTTCGCATCCGGAATCTCGCTGCAGAGTGGATAAGGTGGATTTCTACGACGACCGAAACGTCACCGGAGGCTATCGCCACAATGATGCGCAAAACGCGAGGCGGCCAATCGCGAATCAGTAGTTTGATGCACTGTCGAGTAACTATATTATCGCGAACATGGGCGACGAGCTGGCTCAGGGGAAGTGTCTGTTAGAACTGCTTTGCGTGCTGCACGCTAGTAGTGCAGGAAGGTTTCTTGCCATGTTCAACTACTGGATGACGGTCGCGCACTGCAAACGCGCTTTCCTTAGTTTGCTGCCGTATGCTTGGACAACCCCAGATCTACGAACCATGCGCGATTACAGCGTTTACCGTTGCAAGAGATTACAAATACTGCGGCTTAAGCGGGTAGTTATCGACACGGAGTTTCATTATCGCGATTGTTTCAATACAGCCATTTTTGCCATGTCCAAAATTGAATTCACGCCATCCATAGATTCGCTGATATTACAAAGGAGTTCCGACGAGGCACTTCAAACGCCAATCGGGATCATGCCGACCACGATTTGTCGTTTCCATGAAGAGTGCGTGCAATCGAGAGTTTTTTTACTTCCTGCAATAATGGCTTTGTCGTGAATCCACTGTGCATGAATGACAAGAACGGTATTCATTGGATTTCTGGCCAGCGCGAGACGCTCGAGTGGAATCATGGTAATCGTGAGAAGCCGTCGTGAATATTCTCTGGTTGGGTAAGCGTTTTTATACCAACAAGGATGCTTTGCGCGAGCGCTTCGGCCGCATGTATTGCATACCTCGTCGGTGGCAGCAGATGGAACAGCAAATACGGCTTTGGCTGGTGGACTACCACACCCGTGAAACCATTCGCGAGTTCGATGCCGGTATGGAGGTCATTGCAACCCCATTATTTTGCTTTGAGTCATTGCGTCAGCTTTTTCGTGCTCTGGTGACGCGGCGTGTTCGATGTATTGTCGCTAGCGGTGATTGCTATCTAGGCTTGCTCGGATGGTTGCTGGCGAGGTTGTCTGGGGCCATTTTCGTGTTCGATGTTTATGACAAGTATGATGAGTTCAGTAGTTATCGTCAGCCGCCGGGTCTTGATCTATTCTCTTTCCTTTTAAGGCGCGCTGATCGGTTAATGTTTGCGAGTCGCGAACTAGCGACGAAGCTCGGGCCAAAATCTTGCGTACCATTTTGTGTGGTACCTAACGGGGTGGACTCGACGCTATTCTTTCCACGTGAAACGCGAGCAAGTAGGCGCACTTTAGGGTTGCCTGAAGATGTGCGTTTTGTTGGCTATTTTGGGAGTATGGAGCCTGATCGCGGCGTAGCCGATCTTATGGATGCTGTAGGCCGCCTCCGCGCAAGTGGTTTGTCGGTCGAGGTGCTCCTGGCGGGCAAGGCTCTCCCAGATTTACCACTGGATATTGTCGGAATCCGATACCTAGGCATGGTGCCGCACGCGCAGATACCCTTTTTGCTGAGCGCATGCGATGTAGTTGTTGTGCCGTATCGTCTCAGCCCCTTCATGGATATGGGAGCGTCGTGCAAAATCGCCGAATACTTGGCTTGTCGGCGTCCGATGGTTGTGACTAGTACACCAAATTTCGTGGCGAATTTCCCCGTACAGGTCGCAATGATGGGGCAGGCTCTATGTCAAGCCTCAGATCCGAATGACATGGCGCGAGCGCTGGCCTATCAGCTTGAGGCTTGTGTGATACCTCCGCCAGCTGAAAACATGACTTGGGATGCCATTGCGGATGATGTTTTGCGATGGATTCATGGTGGCGATGGAAATCGAGCCGTGGAAGACATCTGAAATTCGAGGGAAGGAAAATAGTTAGTGAACAAGCAACATCATGTTCTCTGTGTAGTGGGTACGCGCCCGGAGGCCATCAAAATGGCGCCGGTTATCCGCGCTTTACGTGAATCAAGTTGGGCGCGTTGTACAGTAATTGCTACTGCTCAGCAGCGCGGGCTTCTAGATCAGGCGCTTGAACGTTTCGGAATTGTGCCAGACATCGATCTGGACATCATGACGGAAGGGCAGTCGCTCGCCTCTCTTACCGCCCGACTGACTCCTGTTTTGTCTGAAGTCATATCCGCACAACAGCCGGACATAGTGCTTGCGCAAGGTGATACGGCAACCGTGTTCATCACTGCTCTGGTTTCATTTTATGCGCGTATTCCGTTCGGACATATCGAAGCAGGATTGCGCACCTACAACCTTGATCAACCTTATCCGGAAGAAGCGTTTAGGCAGATGGTCGGGCGTATCGCATGCTGGCATTTCGCGCCCACAGCCACCGCCGCGGCAAATCTGCGAAGAGAAGGTATTTCTGAGCGATGCATTTTTATTACCGGAAATACCGGAATCGACACGTTGCTGCAGGTTGCCACCGCGTGCGTCCCCATAGCGACTAAAAGTGAGCGCATGATCCTGCTCACGGTCCATCGGCGTGAAAATTTCGGAGAGCCGTTACTTGAAATCTTCGCCGCGGTACGCGCACTTGTTGAACGCTATCCAGATGTGCGCGTGGTGTACCCCATACATCCAAATCCAAATATCAAAACCGCAGCGTACGCGCTGCTAGGTGGACATGAACGCATCGATCTGCGCATGCCACTTGATTACTTTGAATTTGTAGAGTTAATGAGCAGCTCTTACCTAATCCTCACCGATAGCGGCGGAATTCAGGAGGAAGCTCCTGCACTTGCCAAGCCAGTTCTTGTACTGCGTCAGCAAACCGAACGCCCTGAGGCGGTCGAATTTGGTGTGGCGCGGCTGATAGGTACTGATCAATCCGATATTTTTGCGGCTGCGAGCGAATTATTGGATGATACAAATGCATATTCGAAAATGGCACAACGTGTCTCACCATACGGAGATGGACACGCATCTGAACGTATCGTCGAATTGCTAAGAAAGAGTGTGCTCGAGCCTGGTACCGTGGATGCTCCATGAGAGCCAACAACGAGCCGCCGCTCATCACCACCATCATCCCCACATATAGGCGACCAAGTCTTCTTCGGCGCGCCATCGATAGCGCCCTGGGGCAGGATGACGCGCAACTTGTTGTAGGCGTTTTTGACAATGCCTCTGGCGATGAAACAAGCAACATGGTTTCAGAGTGGTCTGTCGCCGACCCGAGAGTTCGTTACTACTGTCATGAGCGAAATCTTGGTGCAGCGGCCAATTTCGAGTTCGGATTACGCACTGTAACAACGCCATTCTTCTCCATCTTGTCTGACGACGACTATTTGCTTCCGGGCTTCTATCGACAGGCATTGAATGACCTCACCCAACATCCCGAAGCAATGTTCTGGGCCGGCCTGACATTGAATGTTGATGAGGGCGGTAGGATCTGGGATGCGCGAGTGGACCGTTGGTCAAGGGAGGGCCTATTTTTTCCCCCTGAAGGGTTGATGGAAATGATGCACGGGCTGGCGCCGACTTGGACAGGTATCTTATTCAGGCGTGAAATTCTTGATCGCGTAGGTCTTCCTGATCGGGAAACCCTCGGTCCATCGGATCTGGATTTTACCTTGAAAGCTGCCGCAGCCTGCCCATTTATCCTGCGCAAGTATCCATCTGCGGTATTTACGCTAAATTCTGCGTCATTCAGCGCAGTGCAGCCGTTATCTTCGTTCTGGCCAGGTTGGCAGAAAATGTTTCTCAACATCGAGACCAACGACGCGTTGGATGATCATGCCAAGAAAGCGGCGCTCGTCGCCTTGCATAAAGATGCAAAGCGCATGTTGCTCAGGCGTGGTGCGAATGCGTTGTCTGCCGGGCGCTACGATTTTTCAAGAGGTGCGGCAGATGTATTGCGGACATATTATGGGAAAATCAGTCATTCTTTTCTTTTAAAGTCTATAGCGGCTGCATGCGAACGATTCTCATGGTTTCAGCGCGCGTATATATATTTATATCGAAAAACTGAAAGTCGCATGGTGAACGCTAGAGCGCCTTTGGAGTCTCGTTTCGGACATCTTGTCGGCCGAATCGTATGGCCGGGTGATCAATAGGTCGACTCAATTTCTTGCTTTCATCCATTCTACGACCTGCTGCTTTGCATGTTCACGCACGAGAGGTGCCGATAGAGCCGAAGCAGCTAGCGTTGCTGCGCTCACGAGAGCCAAGATGAAAAGGCCCATCGGGTTACGCGAGATGGGAGGGAGTAACCAACCTGCTGGTAATGCAACTACTGTTGCTGCGATTGCGGGCGGCAATAGATCCCTTAGATACCATGTGCTCATTTCCCCACGCATAAGGTGACGGTGCATCAGTGGTATGGCTATGGCAACAAATCCGAAGTTGATGGCGAACCATAGGCAAGCCGCGCCAACTATGTCGTATCTACCAACTGCCCATATACAAAAAGGTATGCCAAGAATCAGAGCAACCAGGTTCGCCCCCACGGTAAGTCGCGTCCAGCCATATGCCAGCTGAAGTGCGTAAGGCAAATTCATCAATCCGTTGAGCGCGGTGCCGGCTACGAGGATAGATAGTGGCAGAGCTAGTTTCGTTGCCGTGGTTACGTCGCCTGTCCACAGATAGATCACATCTTTGGAGAAAACCATCAGCACTGCCGCTATCGCGGCCACGACTACGCCCAAATATTGATTGCTCAGATGATAGAGGCGAGTGAGCGCCGTCTGCTCCCCAAGCGAAGCCAACTTGCTGTAGCGCGGGTAAAGAGCATTGAACATGGGTTGAATCATGCGACCCATGCCGGCCGCCACACTCATTGCCAGGCTAAAATAACCAAGCTCCGCCAAAGGCCGCGTCGCGGAGAGCACAATGCGGTCGAGCTGGGTCACCGTGATAGATAGGGCCATGATGGCAAGCAAGCCGCCCGCGAACCGGCCCGTGGCGCGAATTTCCTTGAAACGAAATCGCGCGTGACGGCATGTGCTAGTTGGCAATAAGCGCCACAGCACGGCGGCAGATACTAATGACTGGCCGGCCCCGACAGCGGCATACCACCACATGAATGCCAGAATTGTTGGGGAAACCCAATAAAGCACAAACACTACACCAGCGCCGCGCAGCGTAGCAAAACCAGCGCTTATCATATTCAACACCGGCTGCTTCTCAAGTCCGGACAGACCGTTGGCGTAAAAACTGCTGGGCCATTGCAGTGCCACTGCCAGGCCCATTACGGCGATGGCATGCGCGGTTTCTGCGTGAGTCAGATGATCTGGGTGCAGCCAATGATTTGACAATGGTTTGCTGGCAAGCAAGATCAAGAGTGCAACAGCTAGCGCGATCGGCCAAACCAACCATTCAAACGTGCGGATCAAGTCGCCTGACGTCGGGGCAGTTTTGGCATTGTGAATACGGCGAGCTAGCTCCCGGTTCAACGCGCCGCCCATGCCCAAGTCGAACAGCATGGAAAGTGCCTGAATACTCAACATCAAGCCAACCAGACCGAACGCTTCCATGCCAATCTTTTGGATATAGAGAGGGATGAACGCCACTGCCATTATTGCCATCCATATCTGTCCAGCGTAATTGGCGAGGATATTGGTTCGTAGCACTGCCATTGAGAGCGATCTATATCCGGCGAAGGTAGCCGTTGGGGGCTACCGTAATAAGCAGCTTATTCTGCATCGCGGCATCGACTTCAAAAGCTAGGGGTTCGCCATTCGCCGCCAGGTGGCGCCCCTCTTTCAACCGGTTCAAATATTCCCATACCGCTGTTTTAGGGTTGTCGCCTTTGCCCCACGGTCGGTCAGGGAACATGGAATCAGGCAGGTCTTCGACTACAGTATCGAACACAATGCAATAACTTCCCGGGGAAGTTAACGGAGCGTACGCTTCGAGTTCGGCAAGTACGTGATCGTGTGTGTGATTGGAGTCGAGAATGACCAGCACACGCTGATAATTGGTTGCAATCTGTTGAACCTTGGCGATTATTTCATTATCGATCGAAGAGCCTTGGATCATGTCGATGCGATGCGACATCGGATGCGCCTCAATCGCCGCGCGATTATGGGCCCGGATATCGATATCGACACCGAGCACTCGGCGGAAGGTAGACCGTGGGTCGAGCGATTTTCCACTATTAACCGCGTCGCAATAGTCGAGCAGCGCAAGCATCGATGCGCTCAGGATCAAAGAGCCGCCATGGGCAATACCTGCTTCGATGATTAGGTCGGGCCTGATCTGCCAGATCAACTCCTGCATGGCCACTATGTCTTGGGGATACTGGATGATCGGGCGGCCGAGTGACGAAAAATTGTATGAATATTTGGGCAGCGTCGACGCGAGCATGAATGATTTTGCTGATGAGACGAGTTCCGAGTTCTTGCCATTAGCGTGGATTCGTTCTGCCACTTCGTCGCTGAATTCAGACATGATTTGTTACCAGAAAAGGTTTGAGATTATTTGAAGGCGCAGGAGAATCGTTACAACATCCAAAGATTGAGAGGCTTTGTTTAATCATTCAATATTCTTGGATTTTCCCTTGGAGCCAAGAATGAAATTTAGCTTGGATCGGCTCCCCCAAAACGACATTGGCTCAATTTCGGAATAGGGCACACGTCCCAAATTCATGGTGATGTTCGAATGCTTTTCGATAATCCATGTCTCAACTAGCCTGCAGACGGTGGTGGGTATGCCGCTGCATACGTTGACTATGCCGACGTCAGTCGATGAAAGCGCGACATCAACGATAATTTGAGCAGCTTCTTGGATGGGCAGGAAGTCGCGGACTTGTTCGCCGCCAGACATATCAAACTCGGAATCGCCCCGCTGTATCGCGTCGAATAGCAGAGAATACAGCGAATTCTTCGATTGCCCTGATCCATAAAGATAGAAAAGACGCAGCCAAGCTAATTGGAACGGATGCTTGAATTTCAACTCTTCGAGATATTTGCGTAGCTCATCTTTTGCAGCACCATATTGCGTACAAGGTTGTGTCTGGCTGTTCTCGGAAATTTCGCCAGAAGTCTTGCCATATTCAAAGCAGGTACCAGTTACGACCAGTCTCTTCAAGCCCGAGGCCACACAAGTCTCAAGAAATCTCCGTTGCGCGGGAAGCTCGTTTTCAACGTGCGCACTAGATTGATAATTGGGCAACCCACCCCATGCCAGATGAATGAGCACATCGGGCGAACCCATCAATAGGTATGGATCGGGAAGCTCTTGGGCAATGTCAATCGTTACAACGGCTGTTCTCGCATCTTCGACAAATGATCGTTCTAATGATCGGCTTACTACGACAATGTTCAAGTCTCGCGATTGCAGTTCGCGCAAAACATGTCTCCCGACGAATCCGCTTGCACCAGTGATGGCAACCCGCATCCGTCTACTCCACGTTCAGAGCCGGAACGAAAGTGACAAAGCGGCCACCCCATTCGCGAATGTAACTGAGCTGGGTGGTGATTTCGTTGCGCAGGTTCCATGGCAGGATCAGTACAAAATCGGGGTGGTCTTTACGCAGCCGCGATTCGTTGACGACAGGAATCCGTGATCCGGGAAGCCAATGTCCCTGCTTGTATGGCGACGCGTCGACTACGTAGGGAAGTAAGTCCGGTTTCACCCCGGCATAGTTCAATAGGGTATTGCCCTTGGCTGCGGCGCCGTAGCCGACAACTTTGCGGCCAGCACGATGTTGCTCTAGGAGGAAGGTCAGGCAATCGTTTTTGACCTCGTCGGCCTTTGTCTGGAAGCCCTGGTAGTAGGTTGCACTCTTCATGCCCGCATGGGCCTCCATTGCCAGCATTGCCGCGACCGCACCTGTCTCGGCTCGCTGGCTACCATCATGCACAGCCCAGATGCGCAGGGAGCCACCATGCGTCGTTAGTTGTTCGACATCCCACAGCCGGAGGCCATGGGCGGCAAAGATTATGCGCATGGTGTGCAACGAGAAATACGAGAAATGCTCGTGATAAACCGTATCAAACTGTCGCCGTGCAACCAGTTCCATCAGGTGCGGAAATTCGGCTGTTATAGTGCCTTCGCCAGCCAGAGCGGCAGCCATCCCGGCGACGAAGTCGTTGATGTCAGGCACATGTGCCAGCACGTTGTTCGCAACGATCAGATCGGCCGCCCGCCGTTCGCGTACGAACTCTTTGGCAAAGCTGCGACCGAAGAAACGTTCCAGCGTCTCAATGCCTTTCTGTCTTGCAACATTGGCTGTGCCGCTGGTGGGCTCAATGCCGATACAAGGGATGCCACGTGCAACAAAGTATTGCAAGAGATAACCGTCGTTGGAGGCTATCTCCATTACCAGATTACTGTGATCAAGATCCAACTTAGCTACGGCATCCACGACATAGCGTTCGGCATGAGCCAGCCAAGAGTGTGAGAAAGAGGAGTGGTACACATAGTCGGGAGCAAATAGTGCTTCATGAGACTGCACCTCGTCGACCTGTACCAAGCCACACTTGCCGCAAGTGAACAACTTCAGCGGAAACCAAGTTTCCGCTGAAGAAAGGGCTGCCTCGGAAAGAAAGGCATTCGAAGGTGGAGCGCTCCCCAGATTGAGGAATACATCCTGCAATAGCGTGGTGCAAAACCGGCAGTTCATGATGGAACACCATTGAAATAGATGCCAGTGAAATTGCCATCCAGCAACGACGTGTTGCGGTCCTTCTCCGAAACCTGCGTCACTGGCAATGGCCAGGCGATGGATAGTGCTGGGTCGTCATAACGAAGCGCGCCTTCATGCTGACGGTTCCATGCAGAAGTATGCAGATAGAGTAGTTGTGCATTGTGGGTCAGTGTCTGAAAGCCATGGGCAAAGCCTTCGGGTATGAAGAATTGCATCAACCCATCTTCGCCAAGCTCGACGCCATGCCAGCGCAAGAAAGTCGGTGAGTCGGCGCGCAGATCGACAGCAACATCAAACACCCGCCCTTGGAGACAGCGGATCAGCTTGGCTTCGGCAGTCGGTGGATATTGAAAATGCATGCCGCGAACCGTGCCCTTGTGTGTTGTCCTGGAAATATTGATCTGGGACCAATGTAGGTTGGGTCGCAATTCGGCACACACGGTTTCGCAGAAAACTCTGACGAACTGGCCCCGCTCATCCTGGATGGGCGCCGTTTCGATCAACATCAAGTCTTCCAATGGGGTGCGGTGAATTTTCATGCAGCCCAACTTAATCCTGCCGCCCGAGCAGCGGCTACGTAGTCTTGCAAGTCTTCACGGCTGCGTATTCGGCCAAGCTCGTAATAGGTGCGGTACCACGAAACGGTGTGTCGAAGCGTATCGTCGGCACTCCAAACTGGTCGCCATGCAAGTGACTGTGCGGCTTTCGAGCAATCCAAACGCAACGTTTTGGCCTCGTGTAGGTGCGGACCTGAGTGGTGCTCGCTGCGTAACTCGGGCCATTGGGCCTGCAGCTGAGATACCAACGCATGGACGGGCAAAGTGGCATCGGTTGCGGGCCCAAAATTCCAACAGCCTTCGACCGGATCTCCAGCAAGCAAGCTCTGTCCGAGTCGAAGATAACCCGACAATGGCTCCAGCACGTGTTGCCAAGGTCGAATGGCATCCGGATTGCGAAGTTTCAGCGTATTGCCCGTCGACGCTGCACGAACCAGATCTGGCACTAGCCGATCCTCCGACCAATCGCCCCCACCGATAACATTGCCCGCGCGCGCTGTAGCAATTCGCGGTCCTAAATCACTGAAAAAGCTCTTGCGATAACATTCAGTCACGAGTTCGGCGCAAGCCTTGGACGTGCTGTAAGGATCGTGCCCCCCCAGAGGATGATCCTCCTGATAACCGGAATCGGTATGTTGTTCGAGATAGACCTTATCAGTCGTGACATTTATCAGCGATTGTACTGATGGCAACGCACGGACCGCTTCCAGTAGGTGTACCAACCCAAGCACGTTAGTGTCGAAGGTTTCCAAGGGCTCGCGATAGCTGCGGCGCACCAATGGTTGTGCAGCCAAATGAAAAATGACATCTGGCCGGATTTGCTCGAGTGCTTGTCGCACCGCCCGCCCGTCACGCAGATCCACGCGCAAGTCGTGCACGTTGTTCAAGCTAAGCAAGGGCCAGTGCGCTGGATCTGTATAGGGCGCGAGTGCCAGCCCTGTGACGCGCGCGCCAAGCGCACTCAACCACAGGCATAGCCATGAGCCCTTGAAGCCGGTGTGGCCAGTGACCAAGACATGACGCCCGGCATAGACGCCGCCAAAAAGATTGTTCAAGGCCAGACCTTCCATGGCGCATCGCCGCTTTGCCAGAGTTCTTCAAGTCTGAGTCTATCTCGCAGAGTGTCCATAGGCTGCCAGAACCCCTCATGGGTGTAAGCGGAAATCTGACCATCTCGTGCCAATGCTTCCAAGGGCGCGCGTTCCCAGATCGTGGTGTCATCTTTGATGTACTCAAGTACCCCACGCTCCAGAATGAAGAAGCCGCCGTTGATCCATGAGCCGTCACCGGAAGGCTTTTCCTCAAAGCGGATGATGCGATTGTCCTGGATGTCAATTGCGCCGAACCGCCCGGGCGGTTGCACCGCGCACATCGTTGCCAATCCATTTCTGCTTCTGTGGAACGCAAGTTGAGCAGTGATATCAATATCGGCAAGACCATCGCCATAAGTAAAACAGAATGTTTCGTTATCCAGATAGTTTTCTACACGTTTCAATCGGCCGCCAGTTTGGGTCTGGTCTCCGGTATCCACCAACGTTACTCGCCATGGTTCGGCGTGCTGGTGGTGCACTTCCATGCGATTGTTGGCCAAATCGAAAGTGACATCAGATGTGTGCAGGAAATAATTGGCAAAATATTCCTTGACCATATAGCCCTTGTAGCCCAGGCATATGATGAAATCATTGATTCCATATCGAGAATAAATTTTTAGGATGTGCCAAAGCACTGGCTTGCCACCAATATCGATCATTGGCTTGGGCCGCACGGTGGTTTCTTCACTGATCCGTGTACCTAAACCACCTGCGAGGATGACTGCTTTCATGGGTGCCTCTGTTGCAGGAGAGGTAATGGGAGGGGATGTTGGACGGGACTCCGCGCAGGATAAATGGTTAATGGTTCAAACGGTGCAGCTGACGTTGCCTTTGGCTGCTTACACCGGGCCAAATCGTTCGCCGAATGATGGCAAGCCTTGAATACTACGTAATTCAGAAACCCAGCTGTCAAACAGATGCCGAAGTTTCGGGCCGCAAGCAGCATTTTTTTGATTGCTACATCGGCCGTGGTGCGGTCCCCGAGAGGTCCTGATGTGGACCAGCGCCGTATGTGCCGTGTTCTGGACGGATTGTTTTTTTAACTGGGAGACAGCACCGCACGCCGCATGGTAGAGGTGGTGCGAATGTGGTCGCAAGTCACCTGTTTACCTGCTGAGTGCCTAGCAATGCCCGAAGTTCGCCCAGACTGTTATTCAACCGTCCACCGATATTTAGTGAGCGCAGCTTTTGGAGCGCCTTATTGGCCTCGGCTTTGCGACCTTGCACTACCAACATCCGGATCAAGGTGATCTGGTAAGCGGGTTCATTCGGGCTGGCTTCGACGGCGTCCTCGGTCATTCGCAAACCCAGCTCGCGGTCATCCAATACATTCCACGCGTAATCACCGTACATCGCCAGCAGTCGCGCATCGGGCTCGGGGTGCGCCATAGCTGCGAGAAAGGCATCGGTCATGCGCTTCTTAGGCAGCTCGCAACGATGCTCACGATCGCATTGGGTCAATGCGCCCAGTGAACTTTCATCCTGCACGCCGGGCTTGTGCGCCTCGAGTTTGCCGTTCAGGCTGGTCCACCACGCATCCTTCAGCGGTAGATGCATGCGTGCATTCATAAAAATCAGCGCCTGCTCGGGCAGAATCGAGCTATCGGGCAGAGTGGCAGCGCGCTCCAGCGGTGCATAGGCCATCTTGGTGAAAGGCGATGACGGGTCGTAATGTGAGTAAATGATGTAAGTGCGGCCCAGCTCGTACTCTGCGCGGGGTGAATCCGGAGCGCGTGCGGCGAGGTCCTCGGCCAGTCGCAATGGGTTGCCCCAGGCATACGCGGTAAGCGCCGTCAGCGCCGTCCAGCACAGCATCAGCCCGGCCAACAGCACATAGCGCGGCAGGGCGAGAGGCAACGCGCGCATCCACAGTGGTGTTGCTTCCTTCGCCGATGCTGGCGCAGCTAACAACGGTACGACCGCGAGCAACAGTCCGAAGCTAGCAAAATAGTTGCGATGTTCATAAATCAGCTCTAGCGGCAGAATCGTGCCGGTAAGGAGTTGGCAGGTCAGAAAGAACGCAAGGCCGAGCGCAGCAATAGGCCGTCGGTTACGAAGCCAGATCATTAATGCACAAAGGGCAAAGAGAACGATTACGCCGACAAGTGTTGTCCAAGGCGTTAAAAGCCCTGTCGAAATGTGAAAATCATCGTGGTAGAAAGATAGTGAGTGCGGAGTGGGTATCAAGGTCCATACGATATAACCGCTGATGATGCGAGCTTCGCTAAGCAAGCGAGTCGTCAGGGTGAAGTCCCTCGCTGCCCAAGTTTCCGGCCGAAGAATACCGGGTGCTAACCAAGCGAGCCCGGCAATCATTGGCAGTACCAGCAGTACGCCGAAAAGCGTCAAGATCCGCCAGTCGCGATGTAGCTTCCCATCACTTGGGATGGGCGGATCTTTGGTGCATGACTCCGCTAAATATCCGCCTAAGTCGCCGTTAAAGGGTGCACTGTTAAATCGGAACAGAATCCACTCGATAGCCAGCGCATAAAGCGGAAGCATGACGGCGGTTTCCTTGGCAAGGGCACCTACAAGCACCGGTACAATTATGCTTATCCAGCAAAGCGCGAGGCTTGCAGTGTAGGCTGAGACGGATCTACGTTTTGAGATATTGCTCGATGTCGGCGCAGACAGGTTGAATCGGGAAATTCCGAGCATCTGCCAGCGTGCTGATACGTATCCAATAAGCCCAAGCAGTACGAGAGCATTAGCCATACTCTCCATGCGTTGCACTATGTAGAGCACGCCGGTCAGGTTGATCGGAAGTAACAGCCAGCCACCCGAAACGAGTGCCGCGATGATTCCTGCTCGGCGAAATAGGTCTGTCGCGCTGGCATTCGTGCGAGCGTTGTCTGTACCGCGAATATCTTGTGATAGAGAGCTGTCTACTTTGGCGAGGGAACCACCCCTAAGAAGGTGCTTAGAGCTGCCGCGAATTTGCCGAATGCCGTAAAGACCCTCGGTCATCAGTAGCGCCTTGGCTAGAAAAAATACGAGCAACCCGTTTAAAAGGTGAATGATGAGATTGGTTAATTTCATCCAGAACGGATCAAGTCCCGTTGCAAGATAGTTTGCCGCAAAGCTTAACGAAGCTAGCGGACGTTTGAAGTCACTGGCTGGCGATGAGAGCGCCGCGCGTGTCAACGAGCTGAGGCTCGCGGTACTCGGCTGAACCCCTGGGTTATCGACGATGTTTGGATAATCGTCAAACAAAAAACCGCCGTACATACCCGGCCAGTACACAGCTGCGGTGATGGTAAAAGCAAGCAGAAGAAGCCAGTAGCTTATTTTTAACGGCGATGACGAAAAACGACGCATTAATGGATCACATGCAGGTTGATGGGTGGTGCAGTATTGGTTTCATGCTTACTGGCGTCTGCACGTAGCTGCGATCGCAAGTGAGCTAGCTCATTCGACCAATAATTTTGATGTGCCATTACCCAGGCATGGAGCATCGGCATGCCCATGCCAGCCGGGAGCGCATTTTTTTGCACCTCATGGTAGTGATCCAGCATACGTAAGCCCTGTGTCGGATAGCCGGCAGCTCCCAAACTGGCGGCGGCACTCAAAGCGATATCTGGAGTTATCTGAAAATCTAATGCCTCTATAAAGTCTGCCAAAGCCGCTTCTGGGTTATGTTGCGCCAGTGCAATGCGTCCTCGTAAATAGATAAGGTCCTGTCTTTGTCCGGCTTCTCTCAATCTCGGATTGTGTAGTCCCGAATCAATTAGGTCGAGCAAAGTAGGTAGCGTTATACCGGAACAATCTCCCGAGCTCGCAACGGGGATCATGTTGTCAAACCAGTGCTCGAGCAACGTCCCCGTATTGACGGCCGTAGATATCGCTTGGCGTGCGGCGCTAAGATCACTTGCACCTACGCCACCCATCATGCAGCGCGCGCCGATAAGATTGAACGCAAGCTGCATTTGATTGGGCTGGGCACTAAGCATTTTCTCTAGTCGAGGGATGGCGCTCTGCGGCTGGCCGTTCTGTATCTCGATCTGTGCTGCGTTCGCCTGCGCACGCGGTGATTCAGGATTGACGCGCGCCCAGATCATGGCTTGCTCCCTTACATTCCCCCATACCTCGGCCCGTACATGTGTCATTAGCGCCAGGCTGATCGGCAGCACGATCATGATGACGCGCTTGAATGTCGATAAGGTTCGTAGATCGGCTAGCCACAGGCCGAGAGGCCAGAACATGAATAGCGCTGGCAAGTAATTGCGATGCTCGAAATATAGTTCTAGGGGTATGGAAGTGGATTCGAGCAATTGCCCGGCAAAATATAACAATACGGCCAGCGCTATCGCAGGATAGCGTAGCCTTAGCCGCCAGGCTGCGCCTATCAGCGCCAGCAACGCGACGATGGCCGGCAGGGTGGTGATGGGGCGCCACAAGGAAGTCGATGCCAAGTACTGGTCGTTGAAAAGGCCGCTCGAAAAGGGCCGCGGCAACCACAATAGCTGCAGATAATCTATTAGCACGCGGGGTTCGGTTAGCAGGCGCTGTGCATAGGTCCACGGGCGCATTGCAGGGCCGCCGGTGATAATGCCATGCACGCCGATCCACACTAGATAGAAGCCGATGACTGCGGCAGGAAACACAGCGAAAACCGACAAAAATACGTGGTAATCGCGCCTTATTTTGCCAGCCGGTAACGGGTGCCGGGGTGTCAGCACAATCGCCTCGATCAGCAATGCATAAAGCGGCAGCAGCGCACCATTGGCCTTGGCCAATACACCGAGCAGGGTAAACGCGCCCAAGCCAAGTACATTCCAAAACAGACCGTTGGCGGACTTGCCGATAGCCAACTGCGAGCGTCCGTGTAACCAGATCAGCAGCCCAGCCAGCGCGAAAGTGGCGGGCAGCATGGCTTCGCGCTGCACAATATAGAGGGTGGTGGAGACTAGCAGTGGGTGCAGTAGCCATAGCGCAGAGCCGAACACGGCGGCTACCTGACATCGTCGATTATCAAAGGTTAGCGAGCGACTGAGCTTGAAAAGTAGCAAGTAAAGTAGCAAGCCATTCAGCAGATGCAGAATTAGGTTGGTGCGCTTGAACGGGAACGGGTCAGCTGGCCAGTCGCGAGCATCGAGCAGAAACGATAAAAGAGTGAGTGGTCGCCCAGTGGGGTCGGCAGTGCCGGAAGTGATATAGCGCCAGAAGGTTGACCAATTATCGATGGGTCCGCTATCCCCAAGCGACGGCAGATTGGCGAAATCGTCGAATAAAAACCCCCCGTGTAACCCAGGTGCGTAGGCCAGCCAAGTCATCAACAACACAGCGGCTAGACAAAGGGCGAGTGCCAGAAAATGGCGCTTTGGGAGCATGCTTCACGGTCAATCAGGTGATGAAGACAAAAAAGAAGGGCCGCTTTAGGCGACCCTTCTGGTTAAATATTATACGACACGTTCGTTATTAGGTATGGCAGCTGGTTGGCAAATACGCATTCGGTACTGGGGTGCCGGTGGCGCCCGGCCTGCAGGACCACTTAACCGATCCAGCAGAAGTGATCGGAGAGAGCGTCAGCGTCTCGCTAGCAATTTTTGCGTTTGCCTTGTAGGGGCTGGTGGCAGAGTATTGAGCGGTAAGAATGCCGCCGGCTGTTACAGTTACGCTGCTCACATAAGTGCCAGTGATGGAGCCCGGCGACGGAATGCCCGCTGAACCGGCGGAACTCGGCAGAGTGCCTTTGTTGCTGTAAAATTCTGCCACCGCCGTCTGGCCGGCGCCCATCAGCGTCGGACCTTCAGCAACCTGTGCACGGATCAAATAGTTCTGGTAAGCCGGAATAGCAATGGCAGCGAGGATCGCGATGATCGCGACCACGATCATCAGTTCGATCAGGGTGAAGCCTTTTTGCATACTCTTCATGGTGGTTCCTCTGTATTTAATTTAATGGGCTAAATTGAAGTGATGCCCCCGTTGAGCCCCGATCCCGAATCCCCCGAGGTGAATCGGCACTCGCCAAATCTTGGTTAGGAACAACCAGGAAGCTCGGTGAAGCCAGAAGCATGTTACGTGCCATAGTCGCTTTCTGAGAAATGCGAGGTGTATTGAACTCCATGGCTGAGGATATCGTCGCGAATTTTAACCACGGAAAGCCCGCGATCTAGCGTATGTGCGAAAGCTGTTCTACATCCCTGCCGAAGCTTGCTGTCATGTGAAGTCAGTTGTTGACGTTTTTCGTCAGTTTTGCGCCGGCTTGCTTATCGCTGGCGGGAAGGCGGTAGGTATTGTGAGTGCTTTTTCGAACGCCAAAAATGGAAACAACCCGCCGCGCTTGTAAAAGCGAGCAAAATTTCAAAAGGGCGAAAGGGAATCGAGTAGCGCGGTTCCGATTGCAGAAGGCTGTATACCAGCGTCACGAAAGCAAAGAGAAGAAAGGCCGAACCTAACGAGGCTCGACTTTCCGGTTTAGTGGGAAAGACCCTTGCGAAATTTCGAGATGACGCCACAAAAAAAATGCTGGTCGCAGCCATGAGGAGCAAGAGAAAATTTAAAGCCTGGCAAACGGCTTCAAGAGCTATCCAGCTGCGTTTGCTTTGGAATGGAGATTTCGTTGTGGGATAGACGTAGATGTCTCCTTGCCCCACCACGATGTCCCAGCTCCACAGTTCCACAGGTTTTTTGATCAAGTACCAGACCGCGTAACGCAGAGGTTGTTTGCCGACCTTTTGCAAAAACGCTTTTGTGCCTTCAAGAGGCGATGATCTTAGCAGTGCATAGTCTGCTTCGACAGCACGCACCGTTAAGCTCGCTCTGGCTTTCGCGTTGGTATCGCCAAAAAAGGCGTCGCGATAAGCCGCGTGATACTCCGGCGACGCTCCTTGAGCAAAATTCTGCATGGCACGGCCCAACGATGATTCGCTGGAGGAAGGGGAAGGCAATTGTGTATTTCGGATCGCCCATGCGCCAGGCAGCAACATAGCACCGGCGGCAAGCGCGATGCAGAGATTCCGGGGTGCGGCTTTACGCCAGCCTAAAAGGCCTGCGAGAACAATGGCGAACGGCAGCAGCACCGCGTTTGTCAATGCTGCGGCACCCAATACAGTGCCCGCTGCAAATCCCCAAGGGACATTTTTACGGTTACAAGCTCTTGCCAATAAAAGAAGTCCAAGTGCACATAAAAAACTGAAAAGAGTTTCTGTCAACAGATATCCATTGATGGAGATGCTATGTGGCCAGATGGCCATCAGCATGCCTGCACATATGGCCCATCTTGACGATAGCCAGTAGCGCCCCGTTTGAGTTGCCACCGCAACTGTCAATGCACCCAGCAAGGCCTGAAAAAGCAGTACGGAGGCATACCACGCATCCCCGGTTCCAAAAGCCTTCATCAAAAGCGAAAGCAGGACTGGATAGCCCGGGTCCCGATAGTTGTCAGGCGTGAGCGTTGGCGATCCAGGCAAATCCTTGGCGAACGTGTGATGCTCGGTCAGGTTCCACGCATAAGCGACATACTGCGCGGCATCTCCTCTAACCGGCTCCATCACCAAGCTAGTACTCACGTAGTACCAGCGCATTGCAAATGCAAACAAAGTGAGAATTAATAACGCAACAGGCCATCGCCGGCGACTGCGGTTGCTTGAGTGAGTTTTCAGCATCAGATGACTATCCAGATTCCCCAGTGCGCAATTATGCACGAGCGAAGATAAGGCGACGCTGACGAGTAACTCGTGCACCGATCACAGCGCGCTTACCGTCGATCAATGAACCAGCTAAAGGAAACCTAATGAAACCGGTGATTGCGACAGTATGGTTTGCGTTGTTGGCTAGCCCGGTAATGGCGGGCGGCACCGACGCTTCGTTCGTCAAGGATAGCGGTGTCCACCCCTTCAACATCCGCGATCTGGTCATGATGGATCGTGTGAGTGATCCACAGCTTTCGCCGGATGGTCGCTACGCGGCGTTTGTGGTGCGCCGCACAGACTACTCGGCGAACAGGGGTGTGAGCGCAGTTTATGTGCTGGACCTTGATGATCACTCTGCGGCTGGGAGCAAGCCTTTTAAAGTTGTAGACAACGCTAGCTCGGCTCGTTGGTCAGCGGATGGTCGCAGTCTTTATTACGTGGCGTTGTCGAGTGGAGTGGACCAGCTTTGGCGGTTGGATCTGGGTGCTAAAAACGGTCTGAACCTCACCGCACTTACGAGCCCGGTGCAGGTTAGTCATGCGGCGCTGAATCTGGATGGCTATAAATTGTCGCCTGATGGGAAGCATGTACTGCTGTCGTACGAGGTTTTTACCGACTGTACAACCTTGGCCTGCACGAAACAGCGTGCCAATGCGCGTGATCAGGATAAGGCCAGCGGAACGCTTTACACCAAGCTGTTTGTGCGTCATTGGGATACCTGGGCCAACGGACGGCGCAACCAGCTGTATGTGGCGAGTTTCGATGGCAAAGGGCAGCTGCCTGTCGAGCCGACGCTGTTGAGTCGCGGCATCGACGGTGATATTTCGAGCAAGCCGTTTGGCGACGAGAGCGAATTTGCTTTTGCGCCGGATGGCAAGACGGTCTATTTTGATGTTCGCATTGCGGGAACCACCGAGCCGTGGTCGACCAATTTCGATATCTACAGCGTGCCAGCGAATGGCTCTTCGTCGCCCAAAAATCTTACCGCCGAGAACAAAGCCTGGGACGCGTACCCGGTGCCTTCTCCTGACGGAAGGACGTTGTACTACCTGGCGATGAAAACGCCAGGCTTCGAGGCTGACCGCTTCGCGATCATGGCGCTGGATATTGCAACAGGCGCCAAGCGCGAGATCGATCCGCGCTGGGACCGGTCTCCGGGCAGCATGACGATCTCCGCCGACGGCAAAACGCTTTACGCCACCGCAGATGACGAGGGGCAACATCCGCTGTTTGCGATAAACACATTGAACGGCGAAGTGACGCGGGTTTCCGGCAATGGTGCCGTGGAAGGCTATTCGCTGGTTGCCAACAAGCTGCTGACTTCCCGCGATGACTTGAAGCATCCGGCCGATCTCTATCTTTCCTCGGCGACCGGCGCAGACGCAACACAGGTCACGCACTTCAATGCTGAGGATTTAAAAAATGCCAAAGTCGGTGACTTTGAGTTCTTCAACTTCAAGGGTTGGGACAACGATACGGTTCAAGGTTACGTGGTCAAGCCGGCCGACTATCAGCGCGGTAAGACTTACCCTGTGGCCTTCATCATTCATGGTGGTCCGCAAGGTGCGATGAACAACGAGTGGAGCTATCGCTGGAATCCGCAGACCTATGCGGGGCAGGGCTTTGCGGTGGTGACGATTAATTTCCACGGTTCGACCGGTTACGGGCAAGCCTTTACTGATGCCATCTCGGGCGACTGGGGCGGCAAGCCGCTAAATGATCTGAAGCTGGGCTGGAAGGCGGCACTGGGCAAGTACAGCTTTCTTGATGGCAATCGCGCTTGCGCTTTAGGCGCCAGCTATGGCGGCTACATGACCTACTGGATTGCCGGCGTGTGGAATCAGCCGTGGAAATGCCTGGTCGATCACGATGGCGTGTTCGATACGCGCGCCATGTATTACGACACGGATGAATTGTGGTTCGAGGAAAAGGAAAACGGCGGCACGCCTTACGACCGTCCGCAGAATTACGACAAATTCAATCCGGTCAACCACGTGAAGGATTGGCGCGTGCCCATGTTGGTGATCCACAGCGGCGATGATTTTCGTATTCCGATCACCCAAGGACTGGGCGCATTCACTGCACTGCAGCGTCGTGGTATTCCGAGTGAGCTGCTGACTTTTCCGGACGAAAACCACTGGGTGCTGAAACCGCAGAACAGTGTGCAATGGCACGATGCGGTCAACGCCTGGCTAAAGCAGTGGACGGATCGGTTCAGCACCGACAGACCATGAGCTGATGACCTGTGGACGCCGCGGTGTTGGCTGAATTCTCGAGCTTGCTTTACTGATGTAGGCTTGGGAAGCGGTCGCTCAACGAGCCGACTGACCATGGCTGGTAATCCTTACCTGTGCCTGATGCTGGCCTTTTTTTATGGCTAGCTCCAGTGTTTTTAGACTTTCTTCGCGTGTGATCGCAGGCAATAATTCCAACGCGTTCATTCCGATGCTTCTTGCCTCCTCGACGTTGCCCAGCAGTCCCAAAGTAACTGCCAGATCATATTTTGTTTTGGCATCAAGCGGATCCATTTTTGAAGCTGCGCGCAAGAGTCCCTCAGCTTCAGCTAGCTTGCTTTCTATTAATGATATGTGGCCGCGCGCTGCAAGGTAGGACTCGAATGCACTTTTATCGCTTGCTAGTGCTGGAATAGTCTGCAGTAGGTCAAGAGCCTTGATCGCTGTATTGACATCACCTGAGGATAAGGCGGCAGAGGATTCGTTGAGTAGGCAGTTGAGGCAGTGAGTTTTTTCCGCCAAGAGCCGATCCCCGATACTACGTGCCTTATCTATCTGTCCAGCATTCAAATACGCGCTCATGAGAAGGTCTGTGGCGTAAGGCGATTTTGGATAGCTGCGGCTGACCCACTCCCATAACCGTACATTGTCGGACCATAAGGGTATGGTCGATCTTATGCTGATTATTCCGATAACCAGCCATACGCAGAGCAAAACCATGGCGGATATGGTGGAGGCTTGACTCTTTCGGAATACCTGCGGTGAGTCCACCACCGCCAGCAGCGGACACATCATCGCCAGCGCGGTCAGAGCGTAGCGTTCATGATAGAGGCTCGGGTCGAATTGGATAGGAACGATGCCGAGTACGGGCAGCAACGAAATCGTTGCTACAACAATCATAAGTCCTACCGCGGATGATCGGCGGAAGGCGGCATAGAAACCGGCTGCTGCTATCAACACAGTGAACGCTACATCGGCGGCAGCCGACCATGAAACGACGTCGAACTGTGATTGGTCATAAGGATGAATTGGGCCTTGGCCAGACATCGGCCAGATCAGCAGTTTCCAGTACAGCATGTAGCGGCGCGCGACTTGCTGCACATGACCAAGCGATGAGCTTGAACTGATGGCGTGATTGCCTATGAGATTATCAAGCGCCCAATGGCGAAATATCAGGTAAGCAATGCCCGCCAGTAGGCAGGCTGCGAAGGTGAGACCATTGCGCTTCAATAAGTAAATTAAACGGGGCTGTCGCCTGTCTGGCGATTGGCGGGCCATCACAAACCAATCAAAGCTCACCAGCAATAGCGGGAAGATCGCGGCGGACTCCTTTGCACACGCAGCTAGGAAAAAACTGCTTCCAACTAACACGGCGCGCAGTACGCGTCCGTGGATGTAAAAATTTGCAAGCAGGCCTAGCAGCGTAAAAAACACAACCACCAGCTCGAATTGGCAGTTGATCCATACAACGGCTTCTATCAAAACGGGATGCAGGCCATATAGCAGCATGGCAATCCCGATCGCCCAGCGGCGATCTCTTGATGCAAGCCTTGGATCAAGCGTGCGCAAGCGCTGAGCAAGCAAGCCTACCAACAGGGTGTTGACGAGATGCAATCCCAGTGAAACCGCATGCATCGGTCCGGGCATGCTGCCAAACGCTCTCACCTCAATGGTGAAAAGGCCGACCACGAGAGGGCGAAAGTAGTAAATCCAGCCGTTGAAGTTCTTGAAGATATATTGTTGCCACAGATCACCCTGGCGTAGCCACGGCATATCCACAAAATCAGTGAAATCGAACCACACAAAGTCGGCATGCAGTACCGGCCAATAGACGGCCCCCGTGATGAGCAGAACCAATGCTGCTATGCCCACGATGGACTTTGGTTGCGTGCCACGTGCGAGATTCAAGGGTATTTCCAAGCCTTTCATGGTGAGGCCATCTAGCGTCCGATTGTTACGGATTTATCTGCTGGCAGATAGCGATCCTGGCTGGAGGCGTTGTGGCTAAATACGAGCAACTTCAGTCGCGATCATGCCGGTGCTGGTAGCGATTCGTGGAGCTTAGCTGAAGGTCTACAGCCATTTCGCCCGCTTCAGCCCAACGTACAGTCCGCCAACGACGATCACCATTGCAGCGATCACGGCGGGGTAGGCCCAGGGTTGGCTGAGCTCGGGCATGTGGGTGAAGTTCATGCCGTACCAGCTGGTCAGGAGGGTGGGTGCGGCGAGCATGGCGGCCCAGCCGGCGAGTTTTTTCATCACTTCGTTCTGGCCGAAGGTCACCAGTGAGAGGTTGACGTTGATGGCGGCGGCCATCATTTCGCGCATCGCGCTGATCGATTCGTTGACGCGGAAAACGTGGTCGTAGACGTCGCGGAAATACGCGCGTAATTCTTTCGGGATGAGGTCGGCATGCAGTCGCGTTAGCTGGCTGATGATGTCCTGCATCGGCGCAACGGCAAGACGCAGCGTCATCAGATCGCGCTGCATGTTGTACAGGCGTCGCACGGTGCTGCGATTGAGCGTCTCGGCGAAGATGTCTTTTTCCAGCTGCTGCAGTTCTTCACGAAACCCGCGCACGATCGGCAGCAGATTGTCTACGATGAAATCGAGAATACTGTACAGCGCGTAGCTTGGGCCGAGCGCCAGGAGCTCGGGCGTTTGTTCGCAGGTGCGCCGTGCCGGCGTGTAGGACAGTGAAGTGCCATGGCGCACGCTAACCAGATAGCGTTGACCCAGAAAAATATGTGTTTCGCCGAACGCGAGGCTGCCGTTGACGGTTTGCGCCGTCTGTACCACCAGAAACAGTGAGTCGCCGTAGGTTTCTATCTTGGTGCGTTGATGGGCAGTGTGCGCGTCTTCGATGGCCAGATCGTGCAGGCCGAATTCTTCCTGCAGTTTTTCGAGTACCGCCTCGCCCGGCTCGTGCAGGCCGACCCAGACAAAGGTATCGGGCTGCGCCAGTACGTCGCTGATGGCATCCAGCGTGATATCCCCGATGCGGCTGCCATCTTTTCGGTAGGCGATGCAGTTGACCACAACGGTCTTGTCATCGGCCGTCGTTTTGGGTGGCGCAGGTCTGAGCGTATTCATGCCGTGCATGATGCCCGCCGCTGCAAGACAGGGCAATTGCAGCGGCGGCTAGCGAACGCGAGCTGCGTTTTGCCGAAGAGTCCATGCCAGCACAAGCCAGCAGGGCAGTGCAAACAGCAGCCATGGCTGATTCTGCTGTACCACGCCATGCAGCAGGTGCAGCGACAGCGCAACAAGCAGGGCGATCAGCTGCACGAGCAGCAGTATCTCGATGAATCGTGTGGGGGCGATGCCACGGCGTGCACGCCACAAGGTGGCCAGCAAAAAAAATGCCGCGGGGTTGAAGAAAAGCAGGTTGGCGTTGGCCCAGGCGGAGTGATGGGTGGTGAGTGTCCACAACGCCAGCAGGATCAGGCCAACGATGCCCGCTGCGATCAGGTAGATCGTGCCGAGCACGGCATAGCCGATCGGCGAAAAACGTCGGCTCAGCAGAATCAGCGCCGCAAAGCCAAGTCCCGTCGCGGCGAGTGGCATGCGCAGGTCCGGCGGGTTGGCCGGCGGAACGTCGAGCCGATTGGGCGAGAGCAGTTGCTCGCTTTGTACCAGCGGCTGCAGACCGCCGCTGCCGTTGCTGATGCGGATCGTGCCAAGATTTTTCTGCAGGACCACCGGCAGAAAGCTTTCCCGCCAGGCGTTGAGCGGCTGGTCCGCATAAGGCCCCAGGCCAAGATCGAGCACCAGCATCAGCCAGGGTTGTGCGCTCATCAAGCGTGCGGTCTGCTGGCGAAACGTCATGCCGCCGGCTTCGATGGTCAGCCGCTGCTGGATCGCGCCGCCCAGTACCTTGTCGAAAGCGTCGCGAACGCGGGTGGTGCAATTGTCCGCGTAATAATCGTAGGCGTAGCCGGCGTTTTCCGGGCGCAGGTTCCACAGCAGAAAGTCGCGCAGGTCCGAGGCCTGTTTGACCGAAAAAGCCAGGCGCTGTCGCGTGACGGAGCGGCCGTCTTCGGTGTAACTGGCCTGCTCGGGCGCGCTGAACTCCGCGTCCATCAGATAGTGCATGTGACCGCGGGCGAAGTTGAGAAAGAAGTTCGATTCGTTGAAATCGAACACGCCGTAATTGAAATCCACCGACTCACCGGACACGCTGTCGCGGACCTCGATCGCGTCGTGCCCGAAACGCTCCCAGTAGGTTTCACCGGGCCCGTAGGTGATCAGCGATATCTGCAGATTCTCGCCGGCAGCATTCGCCACGCTGGCATTGGCCACGGAAGCACCGCCCAGAAAGAGCAGCAGGACAAGCAGCAAGCGGCAGAGAGAAGGCATGCGGTATGGACCAGGGCAATCGATTGGAAGGCGGTGCGCGTACATCATGATCGCTGCCGCTGCCGCATGGAAGGTAGGCGTCTGCGGGATCGATCACCCGGCGGTGCGCGCGGTTTACGTTCGACTTCACGGCGCTGCGCGGATGACCAACGATGAGCTGGGTATCAATTTTTGCCGTGCAGCAGCACACGAAACGCTTGCACGCGGCGGTCATCGGCTTCGGTCACGTGGAACAGATACGCGCCGATGACGACCTCTTCGCCGACCTCCGGAAGGTGGCCGAATTCGGAGGTGACCATGCCGCCGACGGTGTCGTATTCCTCGTCGGAAAAATCGGCGCCGGTGTGTTCGTTGAAGTCGGCGATGGGCGTGAGCGCGCTGACGATCCAGTCGCCGCCGGGCTGTTCGTGCATCAGCTCGGGTTCTTCCTCGTCGTCGTGCTCGTCGTCGATCTCGCCGACGATTTGCTCGAGCACGTCTTCGATGGTGATGAGGCCGGCCACGCCGCCGTATTCGTCCATCACCAGCGCCATGTGGTTGCGCGTCAGCCGGAACTCGGCCAGCAGCACATTGAGCCGCATGGATTCGGGAATCATTACCGCGGGGCGCAGGATGGTGAGGATGTCGAAGGGCTCACTGCTGCCGAAAAATTTCAGCAGATCCTTGGCCAGCAGAATGCCGAGGATTTCGTCCTTGTCTTCACCATGCACGGGGAAACGCGAGTGGCCGGATTCGACCACGACAGCAAGCAGTTCCGGCAGGGATGATTCGGCGGCAAGCGCGACAATCTGCGCACGCGGCACCATCACGTCGTCGACGCTCAGCTCGGTGACCTTGATGGCACCCTCGACCATGGTCAGGGTGTCGGCCGACAGCAACCCGTTGGTCTGGGCGGCGCGCAACTCTTCGATCAATTCGACGCGGTTGCGTGGCTCGCCGGAAAACATGTGGCCCAGTCGGTCCCACCAACTACGGTGCGCCGGGCCGCTGGTACTGCCAGGGTCGTCGTTCATTTATCGCGTGGGTGCTGCCCGCAAGCGGGACGGTAGAAAGAGTCTAGCGGAAAAAACATGACGGTTCAGCGCATGGGTGACGGAGCCGCCGCAGCCCTGAAAGAGCGGGATTTCTCGAAATCGATCACCCATAGAACTAAGGCTGATACGGGTCAGCAATGCCCAGCACGGCCAGAATACGGGTTTCCAGCGCTTCCATTGTTTCGGCTTCGCTGTCCTCGATGTGGTCGTAGCCGAGCAGATGCAGCACGCCATGGATCGTCATGTGTGCCCAATGATCGCGCGGTTGCTTGCCTTGCTCCGTAGCTTCATGCAGGACCACGGGCGCGCAGATGGCCAGATCTCCCAACAGCGGCAGCTTGAGTTCGGGCGGCAGTTCGGCTGGAAAGGACAGCACGTTGGTTGCGTAATCCTTGGCGCGGTAGTCCCGATTGAGCGCGCGGCCTTCGGCGATATCGACCACACGGATGGCCAGTTCGGCAGGCTTCCTGTATTTCGCGCCGCGCAGCGCGGCGTTCACCCAGCCTCGAAAGCTGGCCGAGGAGGGGACGCCTGTGCGCGGTAGGCCGTAGCTCACCGAAACGTGGGGCACGGGGAACGGCGAACGGAGAGCTTGCGGAGCTGGCTTTGGCATGGTGACTTGGCGATATCTTTCAGCTGGTGCCGAGCGGTTTCGCGGCGTTTTCTTTCGCCCGTTCCGCACTGCTTGCCTCGTCTTCGAACGCCTCGTATGCGCGCACGATTTTTGCCACCAGCGGATGGCGAACCACGTCACGCGAGGTGAAAAAGGTGAAGCTGATGCCGCTCACATCGCGCAGCACGTCGGTCGCCTGACGCAGGCCCGATTTGACGTGACGCGGCAGATCGACCTGAGTCACGTCGCCGGTGATCACGGCAACCGTACCGAAGCCGATGCGGGTCAGAAACATCTTCATCTGCTCGACGGTGGTGTTCTGCGCCTCGTCGAGAATCACATAGGAATCGTTGAGTGTGCGCCCGCGCATGTACGCCAGCGGCGCGATCTCGATCACGTTGCGTTCGATCAGCTTGGCCACTTTCTCGAAGCCGAGCATTTCGTAAAGAGCGTCGTACAGCGGGCGCAGATACGGATCAACTTTCTGCGACAGGTCGCCGGGCAGAAAGCCGAGCTTTTCGCCGGCCTCGACCGCCGGACGAACCAGCAACAGTCGCTGCACGCGGTTGGCCTCCAGCGCCTCGACCGCACTGGCCACGGCCAGATAGGTCTTGCCGGTGCCGGCCGGGCCGATGCCGAAGTTGATGTCGTGCGTGGCGATGGCCTGCAGGTAGCGCGCCTGATTGGCGCCGCGGCCCTTGATGACGCCGCGCTTCACCCGGATGCTTACTTCCTGCGTGTTTTCGACCGAGGCATCGGTAATCGCGTCGATGCCGGATTCGGCCAGATGCAGGTTGATCTTCGCGCCGTTCAGCGATTCTTCTTCAGTCACCAGATACAGCGCGCGCAACACTTTTTCCGTCGCCTTGATGACGTCGTTTTCGCCGATTACCTGGAACAGATTGCCGCGATGATTGATCTCCACCGCCAGACGCAATTCGATCTGTCGCAGATGTTCGTCGAACGGTCCGCACAGGTTGGCCAGGCGCGCGTTGTCTTCGGGATCGAGCGCGAAATCGTTCTGCTGGGTGTGGCTTTTCAGGCTGCCGGTCATAGTTCTCGGTGCATCACGTAAACGTCGGTCGGTCCGTGCACGGCGTGGCGAAAAGCGCCCGGCACTTGCCCGATAATCTGGAAACCGTGGCGCTGCCACAGGCGCACGGCGACGGTGTTGGTGGATACCACGAAGTTGAACTGCATCGCCGTGAAGCCGGCGCAGCGAGCCTGTTCCATGGAATGCTCGCACATCGCCGAAGCAATGCCCTGACCGCGCGCGGCCGGCGACACCATGTAACCCGCGTTGGCGACATGGTTGCCGAGCCCCGCTTGGTTCGGTTTCAGCAGATAGGCGCCGAGCACGTCGCTACCGCGTTCGGCGACGAAGCAGCGGCTTGGCGGTGTGGTCCAGGCATCGCGCGCGTATTCGAAGCGTGTATCGGGCGCGTAACTGTAGGTATCACCGCCGGCAATCACCGACTGGAAGATCGGCCACACGCACGCAAATTCATCGGCACCGATTTCACGCAGCGTGACCGCTTCGCTCACGAAGCCAGCGCGACCGCAGCTTTGTTGAGTTCATCGGCCAGCACGAGCCGGCCGCGCAGCGAATTGCTCATCGCGTCGGTGATCAGCACATCGACGAACTGGCCGATCAGCCGCGGATGTCCGGCGAAGTTGACGAAGCGCATGTTCTCGGTTCGGCCGGTCAGCTCGCTCGGATCGCGCGTGCTGGGCTTTTCCACCAGCACGCGCTGCACGCTGCCGATCATCGCCGCGCTGATCTTTTTTGCGTTGTCGTTGAGCGTCGCCTGCAGGCGCATCAGCCGTGCATGCTTTTCTGCTGCTGGCGTGTCATCGGCGAGGTTCGCGGCGGGCGTGCCGGGGCGCGACGAAAAAATAAACGAGAAGCTCTGATCGAAACCGACGTCATCGATCAGCTTCATGGTCTTGTCGAAATCCTCGGCCGTCTCGCCGGGAAAGCCGACGATGAAATCGGACGACACGCAAATATCCGGCCGCACCGCGCGCAGCTTGCGGATCTTCTGCTTGAACTCCAGCGCGGTATAGCCGCGCTTCATTGCGCTGAGGATGCGATCGGAACCGGCCTGCACCGGCAAGTGCAGGTAATTGGCCAGCTGCGGTACGTTGGCGTACGCCTCGATCAGCGAGTCGGAAAATTCCAGCGGATGCGAGGTGGTGAAGCGGATGCGGCCGATGCCGTCGATCTGCGCGATGGCGTGAATCAGCACGGACAAATCGGCGACGCTGCCGTCGTGGGTCGGGCCGCGATAGGCGTTGACGTTCTGGCCAAGCAGGTTTACTTCGCGCACGCCCTGGGCGGCGAGCTGGGCCACCTCGACCAGCACGTCGTCGAACGGACGGCTGATTTCTTCGCCGCGGGTATAGGGCACGACGCAGTAGCTGCAGTATTTCGAGCAGCCTTCCATGATCGAGACGAAAGCGGTCGGGCCGTCGGCGCGCGGCTCGGGCAGGTTGTCGAATTTTTCAATTTCGGGAAAGCTGATGTCGACCTGCGGTCGGCCGGTGGCGCGCTGCTTTTCGATCAGCTCGGGCAGGCGATGCAGGGTCTGCGGGCCGAAGACCAGATCGACATACGGCGCGCGCTTGACGATGGCGTCGCCTTCCTGTGACGCCACGCAGCCACCCACGCCGATCAGCACCGGCTTGCCGTCCTTTTTGTGCTGCTTCCAGCGGCCGAGCTGGCTGAAGACTTTTTCCTGCGCCTTCTCGCGGATCGAGCAGGTGTTGATCAGGATGACATCCGCTTCGGACTCGTCCAGGGTCAGTTCCGCGCCATGCGACGCCGCGAGCACGTCGGCCATCTTGGCCGAGTCGTACTCGTTCATCTGACAACCGTGGGTCTTGATGAATAGCTTCATCGAAGCTGGCGTGCCGCTCATGACTGGAAACCACCGTGGTTCGTGTATCGAGGCGGATGGTGGCGACACACGCCAGCCATCGCGACGCCGCCGCAATGCGGCATCGAACCGCGCAGTTTACGCCGCCATGGGCGCCCTCGCCAGTGAGCTGGCCGCCCGCGTTATGCGGGCAGTCTGACTGCCGACTCAGAAGTCGACGCTGGCCGACAGCTTGATCGTGCGCGAGGCGCCCTCGGTCAGATAGCCACCCAGCGCCGAGGCCCAGTAATTGCTGTTGCCGATGTTCAGCACGGCGGCGCGGAAGGTCACCGGCTTGCCGTCGATCGCCGTCGCGTAGCTGGCGCCGGCGTCGACGCGAGTCCATGCCGGGATGCGCAAGGTATTGGCGATATCGGCGTACTCGTCGCCGGTGCGGGTCACGCCGATATTCAGCCCGAGACCGCTGGTGCCCGGCACGGCCCAGTCGACGCCGGCGTTGTACTGCCACTTGGATACGCCGACCGCGATGTTGCCATTGTCCAAGCCATCCGCGGTCTGGGTGAGCTTGGCATCGATATAGCTGGCGCCGCCGATCAGCTTCAGTCCATTCACAGGCTCGCCGTAGATGCTCCATTCAGCGCCGCGGTTGCGCTGTTCGCCGGCGATACTGAAAACGCGCGTCGTGCCGTCGGTGATGCCGCTGGGCTGCTTGATCTGGAACAGGCTGAAGGTGCTGCCGAAGCTGCCCTGGTCGTACTTGATGCCGGTTTCCAGCTGTTTCGATTTGTACGGTGCAAATACCTGGCCGAAGTTGGTCGCGCCGATGGGTGCCTCGGGCCCCTGCGACAAGCCCTGAATCGAGTTGGCGAACAGCGAGAAATTCGGGTTGAGCTTTACCACCAAGCCGATCACCGGCGAGGTGGCGGTCTTGCGGTAGTCCGCCGTCTGCACGCCGGTGGTGTAAGCGTAGCCAAGCGTTTGCAGGGTCTGTCGGCGGGCGCCAAGCGTGAGCAATACCTGGTCATCGGCAAAACCCAGCGTGTCCGACAGCGCCAGGCTGTGCAGCTTGGTGCGGCCGGTCACCACGGGATCGCCGCCGCTGAAGGTCGTTGCCGGGTACGGCATGGCAACGTAGTCGTAGAGGTTGGTCGGCGAGGACGCGGAGAACGTGTAGCTGACGGTCTTTTTCTGGTTCAGCGCGGAGACGCCCAGATTAATCTTCTGGCTGACCGGGCCGGTGTCGAAATGCGCATTGAGGCCGGCTTCACCGCTTTGCGCGTCATTTTGATAGGGCACGCCCAGGCGGTAGATCGAACCGTTGCCGCTACCGTCCACGGTGGGCGACGCATATTCGCCGTTCTCATTGGAATTATCGAAGCCGACAGCGACGTAGCCGGTCAGGTCGGGCAAAAAGTCGTATTCGGCGCGGACCAGACCGTAGGTATCTTCCAGGCTCGAATAGCTCCACGGCTGGGCGTAATTTGCGCTCGCCGGCGGCGGTTTGGGCACACCGTCGCCGCTGAGATAGACCACGCTGCGGCCGTCGTCGATGCGCTGTAGCTGATGACTGACGTCGGCCTTGATGCGGAACTTGTCACCGCGATAATCGAACGCAATCGACTGTTCGTTCGACTTGCGGCTTTCACGATCGATCGAGGTATCGCCATCACGCCCGCCCAGATTGACGCGGATGCCGTATTCGTCATTGGTGCCGAAGCGTCGGCTGAAATCAAACTGGCCGCCGGCCTGGCTGTCGCTGCCGTAGTCGACGGTGGCACGGGTCAGCGGCGCATCGAGCGCCCATTTCGGTTCCACGTTGATCGAGCCGCCGATGCCGCTGCCGCCGGGTGATACGCCGTAGAGAAAGGCGCTGGCGCCGCGCAGCACGTCGAGCCGGCCGATCGCGTCGGCGTCCACCATCTGGCGCGGAATGATGCCGTACAGGCCGCCAAACGTGATGTCATCACCATCGAGCGGAAAGCCGCGCAGTACGAATGTCTCGGCGAAATTGCCGAAGCCATCGGCGACGCGCACGGCCGGGTCGTTGGCGACCACGTCGGCGATGGTGTACGCCTGATGATTGGCGATGTAGTCCTCGGTATAGCTGGTCATCGCGAACGGCGTGCTCATCAGATCCTGATCGCCGAGCACACCCAGATTGCCGCGACGGGCGATCTCTCCGCCGCCGAATGTCGGCAGGCCGACGCCCTGCACATTTACCGCGCCCAGGGTTTGTGCCTTGTGGGTCTCCTTGGTGGTACTGGAGTCATTGCTGCTCGCCGCATCGGCCGGCTGCGTTTGCGCATGCACGCTAAAGCTGCTGGCTATCGCGATGGCCAGCAGGCATGGCATCACAGAACGGCGCACGTCGAAGCGGCCGCTGGAAGTTCGTGACGTTGTCGAAGTGTGCATGGTTTCCTCAAAAGGATGCGGATGATGGATAGACGGTCAGCGCGATGGCACTCAGCACGCCGATGAAGGCGAGCCAGCGCGACACGCGGGGGAGATACGGTTGCAACAAAACCCAGACGATGGCGGTCAGCATCCAGCTTGCGCACCAGTCGACGCTGCCGATGTCCCAGCCGCGCGAACGCACGCTGATGACGTAGGCGAGAAGGGTCGTCAGCCAGCCAACGATGCGCAGCACGCGACGGCGTGTAGACGATGGTTCGCTACTGAAATGGTGTCGGTAGTAACGCGCGACCGCGAGGCACAGCAGTGCCCAGCTCAGGTAGTTCAGCGCCAGCAGCGGCAGCCATATCGTCATGGCGCTTCTGCCTGAGCTTGCGTCAGCGACAGGGCTGCCGCGCGTTGTCTTGTTTCGGCGCGCTGACGCGTGCACGTGCTGAGCCAGCCAAGCCACGCGAAGCCGAGCCCAAGGACAAATGACGTTACGTCGACGCCGACAAGCACCCAGTCACGATCGGCGACGCTGGCCAGCAGGCTGCTACGCGGCTGGGTCAGCGCGTTCATCAGCGGCAGTGCGAGCAGCAGTACGGCAGTGACTGCGAACAGGTCACGCCATGGTTTGCCTCGCTGCAGGCGCAGCGCGCCCCATACTGCGGCAAGCAACCAGCTCGCACAGAAACTTTCTGCTTCCAGGTTCGCGCGATCGGGCAGATCGTACGGCAGTAGACGGTTGGCCCAGAGCAGAGCCGCGCTCGCTACCGGCATGCCGGCGATCACGGCCACATTCAGGATTTTTACCAGCCCGTAGCCGGAGCGCAACCCGGCCGCTCCAGCCTGTCGGCTACGCTTTTTTATCCATACCTGTGTCGCCGTGGCGAGCATCACAGAGCCCGTTGCGCCAAGCAGAAAATACAGCCAGCGAATGGCCGTGCCGCCGAACTGCACGCGGTGCAGTCCGCTCAGGAATTGATAGACGCGGTACGCCGCGGGCGGCGCGCTCAGCTCGGAACGGAAGCTTCCCTGCGCGCCGTCGTAGACCAGCGTGCGAAGCCCACCGGCCACCTTGCCATTGCCAGCGGCCAGCGCGCTGACGGTGATCGACGCATCGTGGATGTGCTCGACCTCCAGCGATGCCACCGGGCCGCCTAGCCGCCGCACAGCATCGTTGAGAATGGCATCGAGTGAAGCAACGTGATCGGGCGGTCGATGCTGCTCGACGATTTTTGGTGCGCCCGACAGTGCGTCGTAGTAACGGACAAGATCGCCGCGATAGCCGATCTGCACGCCGGCATACATGTAATTGGACATCATGATGATCACGCCGGTATAGGCGATCATCAGGTGGAACGGAAGCCCCAGCACGCCGGTGAAATTATGGCCGTCCAGCCACGCGCGCTGACCACCGGCGCGCGGTCGGAATACAAAAAAATCCTTGAACACGCGACGGTGAATGATCACGCCGCTGATCAGCGCCAGCAGCATGAGCATGCCGGCCAGCCCGACCAGATAGCTGCCGAGCTTGCCCGCCTGCAGGCTGTAGTGAAGATCAAAAAAAAAGTTGCCGCCGACGGTAGCCGGAATGCGCTTGCCGTCGCGCGGATTCAAGGCCACATCGAGATACGCTTTGCTCGGTTCGAAGACGAAGCCGTGAATTGAAGGGTCGCGCGCGTCTGGCGGCCTGAGATAAAGCGTGTCGGCGTGCGGTGCCATCGTGCGCAAGCTGGCCGCGGCGGCATCCATGGATGTCGGGCCAGGCGCGAGATGGTGCAGCGCCGGACGCATCCAGTAATCCAGCTCCTTGTCGAAGCAGGCCAGGGTGCCCCCGAGGAAAATTGCGAACAGCATCCAGCTCACGATCAACCCGGCCCAGGTGTGCAGCCACGCCATCGATTGCCGAAAAGCGTTTTTCATCGACGCGCGCTCACGGGCGCATGCCGTAGTCGCGGAAGGCGAGTGCGAGCAGCAGCATCAGGCTGCCCGCTGCCAGCAACGGCCACCAGCTTCGCCACGCGCTGCCTGCAGCGAAAGCCCAGACAGCGACCAACGCCCAGACCACAAAGCTGAGCAGGCTGGCGGTGACCGCGCGGTTGATCCGGCTGAAAGGCAAAATCACGGTGAGCAGGGCCGCACTGGCATAAGCCACCAGATAGCCGCCGGCCAGCGCGGCGGAAATTCGTGAAAACACAGCGAGCCGATAGGTGCGCGTTGTGCTCCGGCCTTGCTTCACGTTGCTGGGTGATGCCGACATGCTTTGACTTGACGCCTTGTTCAATGTGTTTGCACCCATTCGCTAATCAGGCGCATCAGGGGAGGTGATCTGGCTTCGCATCCAGTCAATGCTGGCGCCTCGCTTGCGGCGCGCAGCAGTCAGTAAAAGAAGTGCGGGGTATGCCGCTGATTGGCTGAATTGCAGCTGCCGCTCGTCATTTCAAACGAAGCTAGGTGGCCAATCTGGCTGCTGTTGAACTTGGCATATTAAATAGTTATTACGAATCATTCGCAACAACTATTTTCATCGCTCCCTGCCTATGGCTTGGCTTGCCCGATGCCATTCGTCAGACTCGCTGCCATGAATGCCGCCGTTCAATCAGGGGAGTGCGCCGGTTTCCGCTCCCGCTTCAGCCACTTTTTTGTCGCTGCCGTGCTGGCCCTGACGGGGTGGCTGGGCGGCTGCTTTTTGGCGTTGCCCCAATCCATGGCCAACGCCGGTTCGCTTTATCGCTGCACCGGCGCGAGTGGCGAAACGGTGTTCAGCAGTAGCACGGCGGGATACAAGGGCTGCAAGAAGATCGCCAGCTTTGCCAGCGCGCCTGTAACGCGCCGGCTAGCGACGCCCAGCGCCGCGTTGGTTCGAGTAAAAGGTTCCGTGGCGACGACGGCCCGCAGCCTGGTGGCGGATGCCGATACGCCGAACGCTATTGCGCCGGTGGATGCGACGACTGAGCGAGTATCGCTGGCTTCCGTAGCCGGTTCGGTGGAGCGCGGGCAAGTGGAGTCGCCGGCGCTGGTCAGGGCGGTGGTGGAGCGCAACAGCCATGAATCGGCGACAGCCAACGCGCTGCCGCAGCCAGCGGCGACTCAGCGCTTTGATCGGTTCGTCTATTACAAGGTTGTACACCCCGACGGCAGCCGGTATTACGGAAACGTGCTGCCGGCAAAGTTGAAGGGCGATTTGGTGACGCAGCATGTCGATCTCATCCCGACCTGCATCGCTTGTGACCTGCACTCGACCATTCACTGGGGCAGCACGGCGCTCAACCTCACCGCGTATGCGGAAACGATTCGTGCCGCGAGCGTCGAATACGGCGTGAGCGAAGCTTTTCTGCGAGCCATCATTCATGCCGAAAGCGCGTTTAATCCGCGTGCGCTGTCGCTCAAGGGTGCGCGCGGGCTGATGCAGTTGATGCCCGGTACGGCCAGCGACATGGGTGTTCTGGATGCCTTTGATGGCGATGAGAACATCCGTGGCGGCGCCCGTTATTTGAGCCTGTTGCTGCATGACTTCAATGGCAACGAGCGGCTGGCGGCAGCGGCCTACAACGCCGGGCCGGGTGCGGTGGTTCGTTACAACGGCGTGCCGCCCTATGCCGAAACGCAAGTGTATGTGGAGCGTGTGGGCACCTTGCTGAGCCGATACACCGCCGCGTCACCCGGCGGTGAAAAGCCCGCCGGCCTGAACTAGCGCACCAGACACCGGAGGGCGCGCTCAGTCGACGGGGTTGGGAGCGGCTTTCATCGGCGGGCGTTGTACCAGAGTCACATCGAGATGAAACGCGCTGCCGTCACGCAGACCGGAAATCCTGACCGTGCTGCCGGGTTTGAGGGCCGACTCGCGGCGGCGCAAATCGGCCGGATCGGCGATATCGTCGTCGCCTATTTTCAGCAGGATGTCGCGCGGCGCGATGCCGGCCAAGGCGGCGGGTCCGCCAGGAATGACGTCGGTGACCTGCACGCCACGAGCGGCCGACGGCAGACCGCTGTTGGCGGCGACCGGAACGAAGGAATAATCGGCGCCCAGCCAGCCACGCACCACGTGACCACTGACGAGGATCTGATCCAGCACCTTGCGGGCCGTGGCTAGCGGAATGGCGAAACCGATACCTTCGGCGCCGACGGCCTTGCCGATCAGCAAGGTATTGATGCCAATTAGCTCGCCCCGCGTGTTGATCAGCGCGCCGCCGGAATTTCCCAGGTTGATGGCAGCGTCGGTCTGGATGAAATCCTCCGCGCTGGAACTGTTGAGCTGGCGGCTGACGGCGCTGACGATACCCATGGTCACGGTCTGCCCCAAGCCAAGCGGGTTGCCGATGGCCAGCGCGACGTCGCCGGCGCGCAGCGGCTGCGTGTCGGCCATGCGGATCGCCGGCAAGTTGCTGGCGTCGATCTTAAGCACGGCCAGGTCGGTTTCCTCGTCCGCGCCAACCAGCGTGGCCTTGGCCACGCGGCCGTCGTACAGCAATACCTGGATATCCGCGGCCTGGGCGATGACATGATTGTTGGTGAGTACATAGCCCTCGCCGTTGGCCTTGACGATGACGCCGGACCCGAGCGTCTGTTCCTTATGCTGGTAGGTGGTCGGCATGCCGCCAAACAGCTGCTGCAACACCGGGTTGTTGTACATCTTCAACGCCTGCTCGGTGACGATCTTGTTGGCGTAGATGTTGACCACGGATGGCGCCGCCAGCGCCACGGCGTCGGCATACGATAAAGGTGCCGATGCGTTTGGCATCGCGATGGAAGCGGCTGGGCTTACGGGAAGACCAAACCGCGCGCGCAGACGTTGGCCGCTGCCCGGCCAGAACAGGCCAATGACGAAAGCGACGGCCAGTCCGAGGATGACAAAGCGTGCGATGAAGACAAGCAGGCCGGCGGCATGTTTCATGTCGAAAGGTGGTTCCCGGCGGGTGGCGGTGAAGTGCGCGGCGGACCCGAGTTCGCCGGTCTAGCGGTTTTATTGTATGGGTGCAGGGCTGACGCTACACTAACGCGATAATTTGGGGGGTCCTGAGCCCAGTCCTTGCCCGTACCGGAGAGCTAGATGGCGAATGAAGTTGTCGACCACGGCCGCCGCCGTTTCCTGACGGCCGCCACCGCAGCGGTGGGTGGCGTCGGGGTCATCTCGGTGGCGGTACCCTTCATCAAGTCCTGGGAACCCAGCGCGCGCGCCAAGGCAGCCGGTGCTCCGGTGACCCAATCACTCGCCAAGATCGAAAGTGGTCAGCAGCTGATCGTCGGCTGGCGGAGCCTGCCGGTATTCATCGTCAACCGCACCAAGGACCAGCTCTCGGTGCTGCCATCGCAGGACGCGCGGCTGGTCGATCCGAAGTCGGACGGAAGTTCGGCCCAGCAGCAGCCCAAGTACGCCCAGAACGAAACCCGTTCGATCAAGCCCGAGTGGCTGGTGATGATCGGTATCTGTACGCATCTCGGCTGCGTGCCGGGTTATGTGGGCGAGATGAAGCCCGAGCCGTTCGATCCGAACTGGAAGGGCGGCTATTACTGCCCCTGCCATCATTCGCGCTACGACATGGCCGGTCGCGTCTATCAGGGCGTGCCTGCGCCGCGCAACATGGAAATTCCGCCGTATCACTTCATTGACGATACGACCATCCAGATTGGCGTCGATCCAAAGGGGGCTGCGTAATGGCCAACGTCTTTACCAATATCGGCGAATGGGTCGGCGAGCGGGCGCCCGGGCTTGCTCCGTTCTATCGCAAGCATATGAGCGAGTACTACGCGCCGAAGAATTTCAATCTCTGGTATTACTTCGGCGTGCTGGCAATAGTGGTGCTGGTCAACCAGATATTGACCGGCATTTTCCTGACGATGAACTACAACCCGAGTGCGAAGGGTGCATTCGACTCGGTGCAGTACATCATGCGCGACGTGGAGTGGGGCTGGCTGATTCGCTACATGCACTCCACCGGTGCGTCGTTGTTCTTCGTGGTGGTCTTCCTGCACATGTTCCGCGGCATCATGTACGGCTCGTACAAGAAACCGCGCGAGATGGTCTGGCTGCTCGGCATGCTTATCTTTCTTGTGCTGATGGCCGAGGCGTTCATGGGTTACGTGCTGCCGTGGGGCAACATGTCGTTCTGGGGCGCCAAGGTGATCATCTCGCTGTTTGGCACGATCCCCTTCATCGGAAGCACCCTGGTCGAATGGATCATGGGCGACTTCTTGCCGGCTGACGCCACGCTCAACCGCTTCTTCGCCCTCCACGTAATCGCGCTGCCGATCGTTCTCCTTCTGCTGGTGGTGCTGCATATTTTCGCGCTGCACGAAGTCGGTTCGAACAATCCGGACGGTGTCGATATCAAGCACGGTCCGAAGGGCAATCGCTGGGATGCGAACAAGCCGGCCGACGGCGTGCCTTTCCATCCGTATTACACCGTGCACGACCTGGTTGGCGTCGGCTTTCTGCTGATGATCGCGTCGTTCATCATCTTTTTTGCGCCGACCTTTGGCGGGTGGTTCCTCGAGCACGACAACTCGATCATGGCCAACAACCTGATCACGCCGGCCGAGATCAAGCCGGTCTGGTACTTCACGCCGTTCTACGCAATCGTGCGCATGATCCCGTCCCTGTTTGGCACGGCCGTCTGGGGCGTGCTGGCCATGTTCGGCGCGATTGCAGTGCTGTTTTTCCTGCCCTGGATCGATCGCGGCCAGGTCCGCTCGATCCGCTATCGCGGCACCGGCTACAAGATCGGTTTGGGCTTGTTTGTCGTGGCGTTCCTGGGTCTGGGCGCGGTCGGCACCGGCATAACCGCTGAAGTGATTCCGGAATGGTTTGGCCATGTCGACCTGACCACGTGGGAAAACCTGTTTGGCCGCCTGATGACGATCATCTATTTCGGCTTCTTCCCGTTCCTTTGGGCTTATACGCACTTCGGCTGGGAAAAGACCAAGCCGGTGCCGGAGCGGGTGACCGGGCATGACTAATTCAACGACGATCCTCATGAAGCGGCAGCCCCTGATGAAGCAGCGGTATATGAGCAAGCGTTTCTTGTGCGCGGTGGCCATGGCCTTTGGCCTGCTGGTTGGCAGTGTGACGGCGCAGGCCGCGGAAGAGCCCGAGCTGATGGCGTCCGGCGCCAGCGTGCGCGATCAGGCCTCGCTGCAGCGCGGTGCCAAACTTTTCTTCAACTACTGCGTTGGTTGCCACTCGCTGAAGTACGTGCGCTACTCGCGCATTGCGCAAGATCTGAATCTGTCCGAACAGGACGTGATGCAGAACCTCAATTTTACGGGTGCCAAGTTCGACGATCAGATCGTCTCGAGCATGCCGGCCGACTCGGCGACCAAATGGTTCGGCAAGGCGCCGCCGGATCTGTCGTTGGAAGTCAGTGCCAAGGGCGAGGATTGGGTCTACACCTATCTCAACTCGTTCTACCTCGACCCGCACAGCCCGATCGGCTGGAACAACACCGTGTTGCCAAACGCGGCTATGCCGTTCCCGTTGTCCGAGCTACAGGGCCTGCAAACGGCGGTGATGAAGCCGGGTAGCACTGACACGGTGGAGAAGCTGGAGATTTCCAAACCCGGCAATTTGACGCCGGCGCAGTACCAGCAATCCATTCGCGATCTGACCAGCTTCCTCGAGTACACCTCCGAGCCGGCTGCCCTGCAGCGCGCGCACTACGGCTTGTGGGTGGTGCTGTTCCTGGCTTTCTTCACCTTGCTGGCCTACCTGCTCAACAAGGAATACTGGAAAGACGTCCATTAAATCGGATGGATGGACATCGTTCTATGGCGGCGGCCGCGAGTCGCCGCGTTCGTATTACTGCCGGGGAATCGCGCATGGTACACAGCGCACGGTCACGCAACGCATTAACGCTTTTTACCACCGCCGATGACATCCAGTGTCATCGTGCCCGACTCGTACTTGCGGCCAAAGGCGTGAGCTACGAGCGGGTTATCGTCGATCCGGCCAAGCCGCCGGAGGATCTTGCCGATCTCAATCCTTACGTCAGCACGCCGACGCTGGTGGATCGCGACCTCACCCTGTTCAACACGTCGGTGGTATGCGAATACCTTGACGAGCGTTATCCTCATCCGCCGTTGATGCCGATCGATCCGCTGTCGCGCGCGCGGCTGCGTGTTGCCGCCGTACGCATCGAGAAAGACTGGTTGCCCGAGGTCGACGTCATTCGCGCCGGCGGACGCCCGGCCGAGCCTGCGCGCAAGCGTCTTCGCGAACATTTGCTGGCGAGTGTGCCACTGTTCAAAGCGTCAAAATTCTTTCTCAACCCGGAAATGAGCCTGGCCGATTGCCTGGTGGCGCCCGTTATCTGGCGGCTGTCCTGGCTGGGCATTGAGTTGGGTCGTGAAGGCAAGCCGATCATCGATTACGGCGAGCGCCTGTTCAACAGCCAAGGTTTTGCACGCAGCATGACCGAAGAGGAAAAGGGCATGCGGCCCATCAATGAACAAGCCTGAAGAAACATCAATGAGCTCGAATCGTCCGTACCTGTTGCGGGCGATCTACGACTGGATCAGCGATAACGATCTCACACCCTACGTGCTGGTTGATGCGGGCATGAACGGCGTGCGTGTGCCGCCGCAGGTCATCAAGAACGGGCAGGTTGTGCTCAACCTCGCCATGCGCGCGGTGGCCAATCTGGACCTGGGCAATGAGTGGATCAGTTTTTCGGCGCGTTTTTCCGGCGTCAGTCAGACCATCAATATTCCGGTGCAGGCCGTGCTTGCGCTGTATGCGCAGGAAAACGGCCAAGGCATGATGTTTCCGGCGGAAGAGGGTGGCGACAACCCGCCACCGGATATGCCCGATGATGCGCCGCCGCCATCCGGCCCGGACGACGCGGGCGACAAGCCGAAGCGCGGTGCGCCACATTTGCGCGTGGTCAAATAACCGCAGCTGGAGCGCCCGTGGATTTGCGCGCGGGGTTTGCTCACGCGGATTCTGATGGATGGGAATCCGCCTGAGCGATCGCATCTCGTATAACCCGACGGGCGGCGGCCGGTCATCGTCGCGGTAGCGCTAATGCAAGCGGTCATCCAGACCGCGGCGCGGATGCAGTTCGACAACGTTGCTGGCCGCCTTGGCGAGCGCCGAAGCAACGATGGATTCGGGCGATGCCTGCTCCGTGGTCGGCAGGCTGAGGCCGCTGAGCGCGCTGCCGATCATCCACAATCGGCCCTGCTCGCGGTCGTCACCATCGATGCTGACGTCAAACGAATAGCCTCGTTCGATCACGCGCCGGCCGTTGACACGACGCAGGCGAACCGCGCGCAAACCGACACTCTCGTCGAGCAGCTGCAAGCCGTGTTGCTGACACTGTCGGCGCGCCTCTCGCATGGCGCGCTCGCGCGCGCTGGTGAGCTTCAGCCATAGCGCGACGATGGCGCAAAACGCCAGTAGCACCAGCATGTCTTTGATATCACTCATGCCTGCAGTGTGTGGGTGGCGGCATCGGTGCGCAAGGCTGTCGAGGATCCATCAAGGCCATGCCGCGAGTGATTCAGTCCAGACGCAGTCGCAGCGACAAGTCGATTGCGCGTACATGCTTGGTCAGCGCGCCGACCGAAATGAAGTCCACGCCAGTGCGCGCGAAGGCGGAAATGGTCTCCAGGTCCACATTGCCGGATATCTCCAGCGGCACGCGTCCGGCGGTCAGCTGCACGGCTTCGACCATCAGCGGCAGCGGAAAATTGTCGAGCATGATCCGATCGACGCCGCTATCAATGGCCTGCGTCAGCTCGTCGAGATTTTCCACCTCGACCTCCAGCATCAGCTCGGGATGCAGGCGACGCGCGGCCTCCACCGCAGGCGCGATACCGCCGGCAGCGATGATATGGTTTTCCTTGACCAGAATGGCGTCGTACAGGCCCATGCGCTGGTTGAATCCACCGCCGCATCGCACGGCGTATTTTTGTGCCACGCGCATGCCGGGTACGGTTTTTCGCGTATCCAGCAGCTGCGTCCGGGTGCCTGCGACGGCGGCGACGTAAGCCGCTGTCTGCGTGGCGGTGCCGGAAAGCAGCTGGAGAAAATTAAGCGCCGTTCGCTCGGCGCTGACCAGCGCACGCGCCCGCCCGGATATGCGGCAGATGATGGCACAGGCCTTGACATGTTGGCCGTCGGCCGTTTGCCAGTCGATCTCCACGGCGCGATCCATCCGGCGAAAGCACGCGTCAAACCACGGGATGCCCGCGATGACCGCGTTTTCGCGGCAGGTCAGCTGCGCGGTGGCGCGCGCGTGCACCGGAAGCAACTCGGCGGTGGCATCGCCGCTACCGAGGTCTTCGGCAAAGGCACGTTCAATATCGGCAGAAATCTGGGCAGCAACAGGGACATCAAGCAATGGCACAAAACTTACTCGGCAGAAGTTTCAGGTTGGCTCAGGCGATCGACGATAGAGGTCATCGCTCGATCGAAAAGCGCGTTGGCGGCAAGCACGATGGCGTGGCCATCGGCCAGCAGCACCGCGAGCTGTTCGGGAGCGTAGTCTGCCACTTTCAGCCCGCGACGATTGACGAACAGATAACGCCCGGTCATCGGGCTGATCCACGAAAGCTTGGCGCGGGTCATGGCTTCGTCCGTGTGGTTAAACTCCAGCCACATGCCGGGTTTCAGCGCCTGTACCTGCAGCCATTCGGGACTGTCCAGCGGCAGCATCGCCGACTCGACGTTCTGTCGGACATCCAGCTTGGCCTCTTGGTCGATCACCGGTTGAATGGTGTCGGGAATGGCCAGCATTGCCGGATCTTCTTCGGCGATGGCAGGCTCTAGCTGATCGGCGTCATCGCCCAGCTTCTGGCGATAATAGGCGTGCAACTGGGCGAGCAGGCGCTCGATGTCGTGATCCTGAAAAGCCACATTGGCCAGGCCCAGCTGCAGCGAACGCTCGATACCTGGCATGGATTGCCTTAGCCGCTGGCGACTCGCCGCATCGCGTATGGGCCTCGTGCTGTCGATAAGATCGTCGACAAAATGCAGAGCGTGACTGAACTCGCTCGATGCCTCGCCCTGACGCAGCAAAATAAGTACGAGATGATTTGCCCATGCCCGCGCGAGCACGCCGTGGATCAGCGGCGGCAACTGGTGCGGGCCAATTCGGTCGAGAATTTCACGCGCCGCGCGTCGACGCGCCTGCTCCAGTTTTTCACGGCCACGGGTAGATTCGGCGACGCGCTGTTCGGCCAGTTCGGAGCGCCGCTTGTTGGCGTCGTGAAACTGCTGAAGGTCCACCTGCATCCGGTCGAATATGCCCATGTCGTCGTCGAACTCGTGCAGCAGCTTTTCGACAATGGATTTTATTTTTTCGTAAAGGCGGCGGTCGCGATCAGACTCTTCGGACCAGCCCTTTGCCTGCTCGGCCAGGCCGTCGAGCAGGCGGCGCGCCGGATGCTGACGATGGGCAAACAGCTTGCGATCGAGAATCGCGGCCTTGAGATAGGGAATTTGCAGCCGCGCCAGCAGTGCCTGCATTTCGGCGGGCAGATTACGATCTTCCAGTATGAATTCGAACAGCATGCCGACCAGGTCGATGGTGTCCTCATCGATCGTGGAGACGTGACTCGGGCGTTCGCCGCGCAGCGCGCCGATCTGGTTCAGCAGCTGGCTTTTCAGCTGCAGGACGTCTTGACTCGGTTCGGCCGCCGCATGGCGTGCCGACGTCGGAAACTGACCGGCACCGGCGATCTGGCTTTGCAAGACGCTCAATGCGCCGAGCAATTCATGCGCGGACGGCAGCGGAGGCCCGGGCGTCGTCTCAGCGGCTGATCTGGAGCTTCCCGACGCGGCCGCCGCAGCGCCCGTCGGCTGGCGCCTTGCGCTGAACAATGCCTGCAGTGTCTCCAGCAAGTCGCTGCGTAGTTCGCCCGGGTCGGCGGCCGCCGCTGCGGCGTGCGGTGGGGATGCTTGGAGGTCGGCGTTCTTTTGACCCGAGGCCGCATCGGCGTTGCTGTCACGCCCGGCTTCATGCCGAACTTGCGGCATCGGCAGTACGCCGGCCGCAGCCAGTTCGGTATTGATTTCCTGGTAAAGCTCGTCCAGCGACGACAGCACATAGCGATCAAAAAGCTTGTAGATGATCAGCTTGACGCGCATGTCGGTGCCGAGTTCGCCGAGCGACTGGCGAAAGGCGTGCGAGAGCATGGCCGGCGCAACGGGGTTATTGGCATCGTCGATCGTGTGGCCGCCGCAGATCACCGACAGTCGCTGATTGACGGCGAACAGCTCGCGCGAAAGGCGCGCGTCGTTCTTGCTGATCATGCTGGTTATTGCCAGCGACTCTTCCAGCTCGGTTTCATCAACCAGCGACAGCTCGACCGCGTAGCCTGACGAGGCCGTTCTCGACGTATCTTCCGGCGCGCGAGGATGAGCCAGTTCGCCCAGCTGACGGCTGACCGTCGCCAGGAAATGGCGTTCTGCCGCCGGGCGTCGTTTGCGCACGTCGCGCATGCCGTCGAAATAGTGCATCTGCGCCGCGTTGTTCTCGGCTTTTTCAGCCAGGTCAAACAAGGCATCGTCCACTTGCTCGAACGCATTGCTGACCCACGGCTGCAAGCGCTGGTTGACGATGTTGCGAACGCCATTCAAAAGCTGGCCAACCTGCTCGCTGGAAGGCGCAGGCCGTTGTCCGAAGTGGACGATTTTGCTTGACTCGGGGGCTTCGTTCATCGCCGCGTTCCGGGGTGCTGCATAAGGCACGGATGGCCCGATGGCCCGCACAGGCATTGACGATAGGCTAAACCGGAGCCCTTGTCATGCCTGTTCGCGCCTATTCGGAATTCCGCCCTATGCGCCTCAGGCGCCGACAGGAAAGTCGGTCAGTTGGGTGGTGCCGATGCCTTCCTCGGGCAGCATCACCGGAATGCCGTCTTCGACGCGATAGATGACCTTGCCATCGGTGGTGATGAGGGCCTCGGAAATCTTTTCGCGCACGGCGGCGCCGGCGACCGAATCGACCTTGCCCGCGGTGACGGCCGTGTTGAGCGCTTCGAGCTCATGCTTGCTCAGCGGTCGAACCGGAGTCTTGCTGACGGGGCAGCACAAAATATCGAGCAGACGCTTGTCCATGGCGGGTTCGCAGGGTGTGCCGTAGCATGGCAAAGCAAGTACGATAACCGTTTTTGGACGGCCCGACCATGACATCGACAACCAAGCCGCTGCGCGTTGGCGTGGTCATGGGCTCGCGCTCGGACTGGGAAACCATGGAGCATGCAGTGAGCGTGCTGGACGCGCTGGGCGTATCGCACGAGGTCCGCGTGGTGTCAGCGCATCGCACGCCCGACCTGCTGTTTCGCTACGCTGAAGAGGCGATTTCGCGCGGAATTCAGGTAATCATCGCCGGCGCCGGCGGGGCGGCCCATCTGCCCGGCATGCTGTCGGCCAAGACGCGCTTGCCGGTGTTTGGCGTGCCGGTGCAGTCCAAGGCGCTCAGCGGCATGGATTCGCTGCTGTCCATCGCGCAAATGCCGGCCGGTATTCCGGTGGGTACGCTTGCCATTGGCCGCGCCGGCGCGGTCAACGCCGGGTTGCTGGCGGCCGCGGTGCTGGCCTTGCACGACCCGGATGTAGCGGCGGCGCTTGACGCATGGCGCGCGCAGCAGACGCAGGCTGTGCTCGATCAGCCGGATCCGCGTTCGTGAGCGAGCGCAAACAAATGGTGCTTGGCGTGCTGGGCGGCGGGCAACTCGCGCGCATGCTGGCATTGGCGGCGGCACCGCTGGGTATAAAAACGCTGGTAGTCGACAGTCTGGCCGATGCGTGTGCGGGGCAGGTCGCGCCTCTGGTGGTCGCCGACTGGAACGACTATGAGGCGCTCGAAGCGTTTGCGGCGAAGGTTGACGTCGTCACGTTTGATTTTGAAAACGTGCCTGCCGAAACGGCGCGCTGGCTGGCTGAGCGGGTAGCCGTATTTCCGCCGCCGCCAGCGCTGGCTGTCGCGCAGGACCGGCTGGCCGAGAAAACCCTGTTTCGCGAATGCGGTCTGCAGACGCCTGAATTCATGGCCATCGATTCACGCGAAGATCTGGATCAGGCGCTGGCGAAAATCGGCGCGCCGGCCATCCTCAAGACTCGCCGCCTGGGTTACGACGGCAAAGGCCAGTTCCGCCTGAAAAGCCTTGCCGATGCCGACGCGGCGTGGTCGGCGCTGGGCGCGCAGGCGTCGACGCTCGGGCTTATTCTGGAAGCCTTCGTGCCGTTCGAGCGCGAGCTTTCAGTGATCGCCGCGCGTGGACGCGACGGTGATTTCCGTACCTGGCCGCTGACCCGCAACTGGCACGTCGACGGGGTGCTGTCGATGAGCCTGGCACCGGCGCCGGCTATCGATCAGCTGCAGCAGCGCGCTACGGCATTGGCGCAGACATTAGCCGAGCGACTGGACTACGTTGGCGTGTTCGCGCTGGAGCTGTTCGTGAAAGACGGCGAGCTGCTTGGCAATGAAATGGCGCCGCGCGTCCACAACTCCGGCCACTGGACGATCGAGGGCGCGCACACCAGCCAGTTCGAGAATCATGTGCGTGCGGTGTTGGGTCTGCCGTTGGGCGATACCGATGCGCGCGGCGTGTCGGCGATGTTCAACTGGATCGGCGATCTGCCCGATGCAGCGCCGGTGCTGGGCGCCGTCGATGCGCATTGGCATGACTACGGCAAGCAGGCGCGGCCGGGACGCAAGGTGGGGCATGCCACATTGTGCGCGCCGGCCGCAGAACAGCTCTTAGGGCGTTTGACCACCCTGGCCAAAGCGTTGCAGCGAGCGGAGCAGGTGGCACCCGTGCTGACTGCGCTTGGCTGAGTCCTTATAAGCGGCTTTTTTTCGCATCAGCCATAAAAAAAACGGAGCCGAAAGGACTCCGTTTTTTTACACGTTTTTCGTTTTTCTAAAAGCGGTTTTTCTACAGGCGAAGATTGAAGAATCAGGCCAGGTTGCTGGCGGCAAATTCCCAGTTCACCAGATTCCAGAACGCCTCGACGTACTTCGGGCGCGCGTTGCGGTAATCGATGTAGTAGGCGTGCTCCCACACGTCGGTGGTGAACAGCGGCTTGTCGCTGCCGGTGATCGGTGTGGCAGCGTTTGACGTGTTCACAATGCCCAGCGAACCGTCGGGACGCTGCACCAGCCACGTCCAGCCCGAGCCGAAGTTGCCGGCGGCGGATTTGCTGAACTCATCCTTGAACTTGTCGAACGAGCCGAAGGCCTTGTCGATGGCATCAGCCAGCTTGCCGCTGGGTGCACCGCCGCCCTTGGGGCTCATCGAGTGCCAGTAGAAGGTGTGGTTCCAGATCTGTGCTGCGTTGTTGAACACGCCGCCGGAAGATTTCTTGATGATGTCTTCCAGCTTGGCATCGGCAAACTCGGTGCCTTCAATCAGCTTGTTGAGATTGGTCACATAAGCCTGGTGATGCTTGCCGTAGTGATATTCCAGCGTTTCGGCGGAAATATGCGGCTCAAGCGCATTTTTTTCGTACGGAAGCGGGGGCAGTTCAATCGCCATGAGTGGCTCCTTAGCGGTGGCTGGGGGATAGGGGTCGGCACGGCAGACAGCAGTCGACGACTGCCTGATACAATACCGTCCTGCCTGCATTGTAAAGATGAAACACGAAGCCATGGACATAAACGAGCGAATCCGCGCCTTGTTGGCCGAGCATCCCATCGTGCTTTTCATGAAGGGAACGCCGCAGTTTCCGATGTGCGGTTTCTCCGGTCGAGCCGCGCAGGCGTTGACCGAAGCCGGTGCCGATTTCTATCCGGTCAACGTGCAGACCGACCCGCAGCTGCGCTCGGCGTTGCCGCATTTTGCCAACTGGCCGACGTTTCCGCAGTTGTTCATCCAGGGTGAACTGATCGGCGGCTGTGACATTGTTGAAGATCTCAAGGCTGCCGGTGAACTGACTCGCATGGCGAGTGATGTCGCCGGGATAGCCTATTAATGCCGCTGCCGCGGGCCACCTTGCCGGCTGGCTGGCTGCCGGCGGCAGACACCTTGTGCGATCGCGTGGTGCTGGTGACTGGCGCATACGGCGGCCTGGGTGCCGCGGTGTCGCGCGCCGCAGCGCGTGCGGGTGCCACGGTTGTCATCACCGGCAAGCGCAAGCGTCAGCTGGAGCAGTTGTACGACGCGATGATCGCCGAAGGCCTGAGCGAGCCGATCATCCACCCGCTGGACATGGAGGCGGCCACGCCAAGTGACTACGAAGCGTTGGCCGACGGCTTGCAACGCGATTTCGGCCGGCTAGACGGCATCGTGCACGCGGCGGCCAGTTTTGCCGGCCTCAGTCCGATCGCCATGCACAAGCCGGATGACTGGTTGCGCGCCATGCACGTCAATGTCTCCGCACCGTTTGCACTCACCCAGGCATGCATGCCGCTGTTGAGCAGTGCGAACGACAGTTCGGTCGTATTTCTGCTGGACAACCCCGAACTGCTGCAGCGCGCGCACTGGGGCGCTTATGGCGTGTCGAAGGCCGCGCTTGAACGCTTTGTGGCCATTCTGCATCAGGAGACCGATGACGGTGCGTTGCGCGTACATGCGCTGCTGCCGGCACCGATGCGTACGGCGTTGCGGCGACAGGCGTACTTCGGCGAAGACATCATGCAGCGGCCATTGCCCGATGCGGCGGCAGCGGCGGCCGTGTATCTGCTCAGCCCCGCGTCGGCCGATGCGCGAGGCGCCATGCTGGACTTGCGCATCAATCAGTAAAAACGAACGGTGCGACCGGTTCGGTAACGGCTATCCTTTGATGGCCTCCACGGGGAATGAGTCGAGATGGAAACGCAGATGACCACGTTGTCAGCGGGGATCATGTTGTTTCTGATCATGGACCCGCTGGGCAACATTCCATTTTTTCTAAGTCTGCTCAAGGACGTGCCGCCCAAGCGCCGCCGTCTGATCATGGTGCGCGAACTGCTTATTGCGCTGGGCGTGTTGCTGGTGTTCTTGTTTGGCGGCCAGCACATTCTGGAACTGCTGCAGCTCAAACCGGATTCGATCAGCATCGCCGGCGGCATCGTGCTGTTCCTGATCGGCATCCGCATGGTCTTTCCGCCGGCCGACGGCAGCGGGATTTTTGGCAAGCCCGGCGGGGGTGAGCCGTTTATCGTGCCGATGGCGATTCCCGGCGTTGCCGGTCCTTCGGCTATGGCGGCACTCCTGCTGCTGACGAATACGCAGCCGGTACGCACGGCCGACTGGGTGATTGCCTTGCTGCTGGCGTGGCTGGCAACCTCGCTAATTCTGCTGAGCTCAACCTATCTTTTTCGCTGGCTTGGCGAGAGCGTGTTGACGGCATTGGAGCGTGTAATGGGCATGCTGCTGATCGCGCTGTCGGTGCAGATGTTCATGTCCGGCGTGGCGTCTTTCATCCACGCCGCTGCCTGAAGTGGTCGGTCACCCGCAGTGCGTCACAGGTCGGTCTTAGTGCGCCTGCGGGAAACTTGGCTTGGCTCGCCCGGCGCTTGAAGGCAAGGACCGCTGCTGCGCATCAGCGTTATTTCGATACACCGGCCTAGAGCTGCGTACTAGCCACTTGCCATCGTCACGCAGTAAATAACGGAATGCGAAAAGTGCGCCGCCGCAAGGCCGTGCGCCTCATCGCAAAAACAGATTGCTGCAATGCGATATTTTTCTGGCAACTTTGTAAAGATGTTGTAAAATTGCGCGGTGATGATGCGGGGGTTGCATCACGAAAACATGGGAAGCGCAAGAAATCACCTGTGCGGCACCGCGTTGGCGGTGGCGCTTTTGACGGGTTTCAAAAGGGCAAAACACTCTGATCCACTTCAACGGCACCGCGGTGCGCGTTGACTGATTCATTGGCATGCCGCTATCGCCGCCGAGCATGTCTGCCACACCTGCCACTACCGACCAAACTGGGGATAAAAACCAATGAAGCGAAACCATCTTTCCGCCGCTATTGCGCTGGCATGTCTTCTCGGCGCGGGTTCGGTCATGGCGCAAAGCGCCGATCAGCAGCCATCCGACGGGGCGGCGGTGGCACCGCAAGCGACCCAGCGTACGGGCGTATCGAGCACCTCCAACACCACCACATCCAACGACACTAAGCGCGTGCAGGAATTGTCCGCCGTGCAGGTAAAAGGCCAGTCGCTGTCGCTCGGCAGTGGTCTGATGTCCGTGCAGACAGCGCCCAAGGCGGTTTCGACCATTACGCGCGACGCCATCGTTCACGCCGCGCCCGGCGCCACCTTCGTGCAGCTGATCGACAGTATCCCTGGTGTCAACGCATCGACCGACGACAACAACGGTCTGGCCAACGGCAACTACAGCATTCGCGGCTTTACCAGTGACGAAGTCGGCACAACCGTCAACGGTGCGCCGATCAACGACAGCGGTAACTACAAAGTATATTCGACCGAATATGGTGATACCGAAAACATTGGCGATATCACCGTGCTGCAAGGTTATCCAGATGTCGATTCACCGATTAGCGGCGCTGCTGGCGGCTCGATTGCATGGGCCACCATTGATCCTTCGCACAAGCCGGGCATCGACGTAACGCAGACGTTTGGCAGCGAAGACTACCGCCGCACATTTGTTCGTTTGAATACCGGCGATACCGGCGCATTTCGCTCATGGCTGTCTTATTCCAACAACCAATCAAATCTGTGGCGTGGTCCAGGTAGTCAAAACACGAGTAAGGTGGACGGAAAGACGATATGGACTATCGATGACAACAACTCGATTTCGGGTTCGTTTCAGTACAACAGAGAAGCCAACATCACGTACGAAAACCTTACCAAGGCGCAGATCGCGGCGGGTGGCTACAAGCAGGGTTACTCCGATACCTTTAACCCTACAAATTTCACTTCGACCAGTACGAACGGCTGTGGCCCAAGTACCGCCGCTAATTATGCTGTCTGCTACTACAAGTTGCACACCAACCCGTTCAAGAGCGCGCTGGTCAGCTTGGATGGTGAGTTCAAGCTGAGCGATAACCTGCGTCTTTCCGTTGTGCCTTACTTTCAGTATGGCAACGGGGGCAGCGGTGCTGGTACAACGTTCACCGAATCGACGCAGTCGCAAGATTGGTATCAGTACACCAAGCAGGATCTGAACGGCAATGGTGTTGTGGGTGGCAAAAACCCCAGGGCGCTGGTGTATTCCATCAGCAATACCTACACCATGCGCCCTGGCGTGATCGCCAAGTTCAATCAAGATTTTGGTCAGGACAACAGCTTGGAGTACGGTGTGTGGTACGAGCGTCCTCGGCAAGAGCAGAGCCAAGCGTTTACCTCTGTTGATCCAATCACGGGTGTGCCCTCTGATATCCAGGGGCAATCCGCGTTGCTGCGTTATCCCGACGGCAGGGTTCAGCGCGCTTATGACGAGTACACGGTGACTGAAACCCGCAAGGCTTTTGCGACGGACACCTGGACACCGAATGACTTCTGGACGTTTACTGCCGGTACGTCGTTCCTGTCAGAAAAGCGCAGCGGTTTTGACTATGAAGATCCAGATTCGGTACGTTCCGGCTACCTGGGCTATGGTGTGGATGACGCGAAGCAGACATATCACAAGTGGAGCCCGACCGCAGGTGCGAAGTTCCAGTTGAACGAGCAGAACCAGTTCTACCTCGGCGTCGGTAAGACATTCCGCGCACCGATCAATGGCGCGGTGCTGCAAAATGCTGCTGCCGCCAATAATCCTCAGCAGATTGGAGCAGCGAATAATTACACTAATAAACCTGAGACAGCGACCACGGCTGATCTAGGCTGGCGCTATTACGATGATACGTTCTCGGCAAGTGTCGATGCCTACGCATCGAACCTTAACAACAAGCAGATTACCGGCTACGACGAGGTAACTTTTGCGCCCGTTTATTTGTCGCTCCCCAAGGTGCACAATCGCGGTATCAACAGCGAGGCCAGTTACAAGCTCACGCCGGATTGGACGTTGTACGCTTCTTATACGTACGAAAAGTCTACGCTGGAGACAGACCTCAACACTGATACGGTCAATCCGGCGCCGGGCATCAAGCCAAGTCAGCTCGGTGACGGCATCTACAACACCAATGGCAAGACTCTACTGAACACGCCACGCAATCTAGGTTACCTGCGGGTCAGTTACGATCACGGTCCGTTGTGGGCTAGCCTCGATGAGAAAGTGCACAGCTCGGTCTACGGCGACTGGTCCAATACGGAGAAAGTGGGTGGATACGCCACACTCAATTTCAGCGCGGGCTGGCGTTTCAACGACATCTCATCGTTGATCACCAAACCGTACATCAAGTTCAACATGTTCAATCTGACCGATCGCAAGGCGCTTACCAGCGCGAACAACGTTGGTGCGTTCCTGGCGTCGAATCCGGACAAGACAACGGACGTAAATGGCACGCAGCTTTTTGCATCGGCGCCTTACTATTCGTTGCTGCAGGGGCGTTCGTTCCAGCTGACGTTCGGGGCTTCGTTCTAAAAGCTTTGATCGACAAGGCACGGTATAGCAGCCGGATGCCGTTTCGCTCGATGCCCTCGCTAATGCGGGGGCATCGTCGTTTCAGCGGATGGATCAGGTTACGCCACGTTTTCTTGACCAGCATTCACTGACGCGGGATGCTACTTGGCTAGCTTTTGTATGGAAGTCGACGAGTTCAGCCGGAACGGAGTTAAACGATGAACACGATTCAAACCGGCGTCGCCGGTGCCAGCGCCACCGTCAGTGCGCGCGTTTCGCCGGTGGGCGGACTGGATATTCTTTCCCGTAACGAAGTCGCGCGGCTGCGCGGCGCCAGCGATTCCGGCCTGCACGCGTTGCTGCGCCGGTGTGCGCTGGCGGTGCTTACCTCGGGCAGCATCAGCGACGACCCTCGCGCCATTCTCGAGCAATATCCCGATTTCGATATCCAGGTATTGCAGCAGGATCGCGGCATCAAGATCGAACTGAGCAACGCGCCGGCCGCGTCCTTTGTGGATGGCCTGATCATTCGCGGCATCAACGAGCTGCTGGTCGCGGTGGTGCGTGACATCGTCTACGTATCGACCCAGCTCGAGCAGACGGGCACTCCCGATGACACCGCGGGTCTCACACAAAGCGTGTTCGAGATTCTGCGCAATGCGCGCATTCTCAAGCCGAACACTGACCCCAACCTGGTGGTGTGCTGGGGTGGTCACTCCATTTCGCGCGAGGAATACGACTACACCAAGGCCGTGGGTTACCAGCTTGGCCTGCGTGGGCTGGATATCTGCACCGGCTGCGGACCCGGTGCCATGAAGGGCCCGATGAAGGGCGCGACCATCGGTCATGCCAAACAGCGGCGCCGGCCGAACCGCTATATCGGGATTACCGAGCCGGGCATCATCGCGGCCGAGTCGCCCAATCCGATCGTCAACCATCTGGTGATCATGCCGGATATCGAAAAGCGGCTTGAGGCGTTCGTGCGGATGGGCCACGGCATCATCGTGTTTCCCGGCGGCGTCGGCACCGCGGAGGAAATTCTTTATCTGCTGGGGATTTTGCTGCACCCGGACAATGCCGGCGTGCCGTTTCCGCTGATCCTCACCGGGCCCAGCCAGTCGGCCGCCTACTTCGAGCAGATCGATCAGTTTTTGCGCCTGACGCTCGGCGACGAGGTGGCCCAGCATTACCAGATTATCGTGGACGATCCGCCGGCGGTGGCGCGCGCCATGGTCAAGGGTATCGACAAGGTCCGCCGTCACCGGCTGGATACCACGGACGCGTTTTTCTTCAACTGGGCGCTGCAGATTCCGCTGGCGTTCCAGCTGCCGTTTCGCCCCACCCATGAAGCGATGCGTGCCTTGCAGATTCACCACGATCGCCCCCGCCACGAGCTGGCAGCTGATCTGCGCCGCGCGTTTTCCGGCATCGTCGCCGGCAACGTCAAGGAGGAAGGCGTCAAGGCAATCGAGCGGTTCGGCCCGTTCGACATTGACGGCGACGCCGACATCATGCGGGCGCTGGACAAGCTGCTGCAGGCCTTCGTCGAGCAGCATCGAATGAAGCTTCCCGGTGGCGCCGCCTACGTGCCGTGTTATCGCGTGCTTACGGGCTGAAACGTGCGGCAACAGCAGCACGTATGGCTTGACAGCTCGGCGCACGATCTACAAACTACGCAGCTCACGCCCGAATAGCTCAGCTGGTTAGAGCACTTGACTGTTAATCAGGGGGTCGCTGGTTCGAGTCCAGCTTCGGGCGCCAAGTACACCAGAGGGCTGACAGTCATGTCGGCCCTTTATTTTTGGCCTTCGTCGTAGAGACGTGGCCTGATCCCCAAACGCGGCTTGCCGCAGCGAAGCCGGGAAATTTCCGCCGGATGATGCTCGTGCCAGGCAATGAAGCAGCGCGGCTTCCTTTTTTTCAGGACGCGCCTTCGGCTTCTGAGTCACGCCGGCCAGCTGAAAATATGGCCAAGGCCTTGGCATGCTCGCTTTAGGGATCGATCAAGTGATTGCGGGCGCGTGAAACCACCACGTAGGCACGGGAACTGAGCGCAGCGTGGCTTTCGCGGTAACGATGACCCCGCCCTTGGTGACGACGCCCAACAGGCAGGCCAGACGCATGCCCGAATCAGGCCACCGTTTTTGAAAATGGCGTGGTCAAGGACTGGATGACGGATGGGTTTTCTACAGCGGTTTCTGGTCCCGCATTTTTGTCTTTCAGCGGGTTATTTCGTAAAGCTCAGGTTATAAAAACGCCGACCAACGAAGCCCACGCCTTGTCCATCAAGGCTTGTCCGCGCGCGCGATAATTTTTTTGTTGAGATCATTTCTCATGCGCGGTTTTATGCTCAATCATCGTTACTATGTTTATGAACTTCAGCGGCAGCGCGGTCAGCCCATCGTTCTGAGTTAACCGATTAGTCAGCGCCTGGTCACTGAGTACTCCGAAATTTTCAGCAGCGCGGGACCGCTCGGCACGATTGGCATTTAGCCGATCGAAAATGACGCACTACTTCGTGCTTTTATTCAACGTGGAGACATCGATGCTTTCTTTGCAGGTGAATGGTGAATCGCATTCCGTCGATGTTCCGCCAGACATGCCACTGCTGTGGGTGTTGCGCGACGTGATCGGTTTGATGGGTACCAAATTCGGCTGCGGCATTGCGCAATGTGGCGCGTGCACCGTGCATCTGGACGGCCAGGCCGTTCGATCCTGTGTGTTGCCGGTCGGCTCGATAGGCACCAAGGCAGTGACGACCATTGAAACGGTGGGTAAAACACCGAGTGGCCAGAAGATCCAGCAGGCGTGGCTCGATGTCGATGTCGTTCAATGCGGCTACTGTCAGTCCGGCCAGATCATGTCGGCCACAGCCTTGTTGGATCGCACGCTCAATCCGACCGATGCGGATATCGATGCGGCGATGTCCGGCAATATTTGCCGCTGCGGAACGTACGTGCGTATTCGCGCGGCGATCAAGCAGGCGGCAACCGGCAAGCTGGATATCTTGCAGACCATCGTCACGCCGCCGGCAGCCGCCAGCGCTGCGCCGAATACGCCGGTGGGGGCATCCTCATGACGCTGAAAATTGGAAAGTCGAAGACGCCCGTTGACGCGACGCCCGAAACAGTCGACCTTGGCCGTCGTCGCGCCATTCAGTCCGGTGGTCTGGCCGTGGCATTTTTGTGGCTGGGCAGCACCGGCGTCGCATCGGCGATGGCCAGTGCCACGCGCCAGGCCGGCGATGACGCTGCGGCTCTGGCCGACGGCAATCCGCCCTTTGCGCCCAACGCGTTTATTCGTATCGATGCCGATGGCTCGATTCGACTGGTCATGCCCAGCGTGGAAATGGGCCAAGGCATTTACACCGGCATCAGCATGTTGATTGCCGAAGAGCTCGGCATCGGCATGGACCAACTCAAGGTCGAGCATTCGCCGCCGAGTCTCGCGCTTTATGGCATGCCCGCACTCGGCGGGCAGATTACCGGCGGCTCGACCAGCACGCGCAGCGAATGGCAGATATTGCGCGAAGCCGGTGCGGTGGCGCGGGTACTGCTGGTTTCCGCCGCGGCAACGCAGTGGAAGGTCGACCCCGCGAGTTGCACGGTGGAACGCGCGGTGATTCATCATGCACCCAGCGGTCGTAGCCTCGGTTTTGGTGCCGTGGCGACGGCGGCCGGCAAGTTGCCCATGCCCAATCCGTTGCCGCCGTTGAAAGATCCGAAAGATTTCGTGTTGATCGGCAAGCCGCTGCGGCGCGTCGACTCGTCGGACAAGATCAACGGCGTCACCCAGTTTGGCCTGGACGTCAAAGTGCCCGGTATGAAAATCGCCGCGGTGAAAGAGTGCCCGACGTTTGCCGGCGTACTGGCGTCGCTTGACGACAAGGCGGCCAGGGCGATGCCCGGCGTCGTCGACGTGCTGCGCATCGGCAATGCGGTAGCTGTCGTCGGCGATCATTACTGGGCCGCAAAAAAGGGCCTGGAAGCGCTCGATATCCAGTGGGATCTCGGCGTAAACGCCAATCTTTCCACCAAGCAGCTGCGTGATGCGCTGGCCGATAGCGCGCGCAACGGCAAATCGATCGTGGCCAAGGAAACCGGATCCCGGCCAGCCACCGGCACCACTGTCGATGCGGTGTATCAACTGCCGATGCTGGCCCACGCGACGATGGAACCGCTCAACGCAACCGTTTCCGTTACCGCCGATCAGTGCGAAATATGGACCGGCACGCAGGTACCAACGCGCTGTGTCGACGTGGCGGTGAAGATCACCGGCTTGCCGGAAGAAAAGATCGTCCTGCATAACCAGTACCTCGGCGGTGGCTTCGGCCGACGACTGGAAACCGATCAGGTCGAGCAGGCGCTCGCGTTTGCCAAACAGGTGAAATATCCGCTGAAGGTGGTCTGGTCACGCGAGGAAGATATTCGCCACGACCGCGTGCGCCCCATGTATCACGACCTCATCTCCGCCGTGGTCAATGCGGACGGTTTGCCGGTGTGGTTCGGTGCTCGCACCAGCGGCGGTACGGTGCTCGGGCGCTGGGCGCCGATGGCGATGGGCAAGAACGGACTCGACAGCGACGCGGTCGAATGCCTGGATGAGTTGCCCTACGAAATTCCCAACCTCAAGGTCGAGTGGATACGCCACGACATGCCGCCCGGCCTGATCGTCGGCTGGTGGCGCGGCGTCGGCCCCACGCACAACCTGTTCGTCGTTGAAAGCTTCATCGATGAACTGGCGCATCGGGCCGGCAAGGACGCGGTCGCTTTTCGTCGCGCAATGCTGCAGAAAAATCCGCGCACGCTGGCACTGTTGAATCTGGCGGCTGAAAAAAGCGGTTGGGGTAGTGCATTGCCTGCACGCGTCGGCCGAGGCATCGCCCTGGGCGAACCCTTCGGAAGTCGCGTCTGCGCGGTAGTTGAGGTTGAGGTGACGCCGCAAGGCGAGGTTCGGCTGCGGCGTGTGGTGGTCGCGCTGGATTGCGGTATCGGCGTCAATCCCAGTTCCATCGAGGCGCAGGTGCAGGGCGGTCTGTTGTTCGGACTCAGTGCCGCGTTGTATAGCGGTATCACGATCAAGAACGGCGCCATCGAGCAGAGCAATTTCAACGATTACCGCAATCTGCGTATCAACGAAACGCCGCTGATCGAGGTGCATCGTATTGAGAACCTCGAATCGCCGGGTGGACTGGGCGAGGTCGGTACGGCCATCGCCGCACCTGCGCTGGCCAATGCCATCTTCGCCGCGACTGGCGTGCGCCTGCACGAGCTGCCGGTGGACTGGACGCAGCTGGCACGTGATGCCGATGCCCTGATGTCGGTGGCTTCGGTTGGCAAAAATGTCGAAGGAGACCTCGTATGAAGCGCTTTTCCTCCTTCATCATCTTGCTGCTGATCATTGGCGCGGTCGCGTATTTTGCGCTCAACCGCACGGATAGCTCGGACGGCCAGGCGCCGACGATTGTGGGTGCACCGGCAAGCGCCGCCGTTCTCGCGCGCGGTGAATATCTGACCAAGGCGGCGGACTGCATTGCATGCCATACCGTACCGGAAACCGGCAAACCCTTTGCCGGTGGCGTTGCTTTCAAGCTGCCGTTCGGCACAATCTATTCGACCAACATCACTGCCGACGTCGCGACCGGTATTGGCAGCTGGAGCGACGACGATTTTGTACGTGCCGTACGCGAAGGTGTGCGCAAGGATGGCAAGCGTTTGTATCCCGCCTTTCCGTACACCTCGTATACGGGCCTGAGTCGTAGCGACGTGCTGGCGATCAAGGCGTATCTGTTTACGCTGCCGAAGGTGGCTCAGCCGGAGACGCCCAATACGCTCGGCTTTCCGTTCAACCAGCGCTGGGCAATGGGCTTCTGGAATGCGGCCTTTTTCAAGAGCCATCGTTTCGTCGCCGACGCGTCCAAATCACCGCAGTGGAACAGCGGCGCCTATCTCGCCACCGCGCTGGGCCATTGCGCCGAATGCCACACGCCGCGCAACGCAGGGTTTGGTCTGGAGCACGGCAATGAACTGGCCGGCTATTCGCTGCAAGGCTGGCGCGCCTACAACATCACGGCCGATCAGGCGCATGGCATTGGCGCATGGAGCGATGCCGACATTGCCAGCTATCTGTCCACCGGCCATGCCGACGGACGCGGTTCGGCCGCTGGCCCGATGGGCGAGGCCGTGGCCAACAGCCTGCAATATCTGAAGCCTGAAGACACCGCTGCTTTGGTGACCTACCTGCGCAGCGTGCCGGCGCGCGAGGGCAGCGATCCGATTGATATTGATGCCAACGCGGCTCCCGCCGTGAAGTCATCCAATGCTGCGCCGTTTGTCGACGCCAGCGGTGCAAACGCGCAAGGCCTGAAGCTTTTCGAAAGCGCTTGCGCCAGCTGCCATCAGTGGAACGGCAAAGGCCAGGAAACGCCGTATGCGTCGCTGCTCGGTACGGCAGGAGTGAACGACGTGAGCGCTGCGAATGTCACCCAGGTCATCCTGCATGGCGCGAAGATGCGCATTGGCCAGAGCGATGTCTACATGCCTGAATTCGGCAGTGCCTATTCCGACACGGAAGTGGCACAGTTGGCCAACTATGTCGTGGCGCATTTCGGCGACAAGAAGTCTGCCGTGACGCCGAAGGATGTTGCCGACCGACGCAAACTTTCCGACTGAAAATTTGCTGCCGCTTGATTTGAGCGTCAAAGAGCCTGCCCTGCGCCGGCTCTTTGACAATGGGAGCTACTGATTCTGCGTGCAGCCCGCTGCCTGCGCTGACGTGGCGGGAGCACCGCGCACGCGGCCGGCGTTGGATGTCACCACGGTCAGCGCATCATCGCTGCTGCCCGAACCGCAGAAAAGCAGGGTGATATTGCTGCCGCTGGCGCTGCCGTCAGGATGAAAGCGGACAAACCGCCGGCCCGCGCTGCTCTGAATCGTCAGTTTGCCGGTATAGCCACGGCTGCCGTAGATCGGCGCGTCATCGGGCTGATTATCCAGGTTGCTGTCGTGGGCGAGCAGCCAGCCGCTGTCCCAGCGGGTACTGTTGCTGCACTGTGCGCCATCCGTGGTCGGGCAGAGCAGTGTCGGCTTTCCGCTGGTAATCGCCGTTTCCCGCGCATGCTCCAGCGCCGCGATGAAATCGGTCTGGGCTACCTGGGTCTGGCTGCGGCTGAGCAGCTTTCGCAGCGGCGGCGTGGCCATACCGGCCAGTGACGCAATAATGACAAGCACCATGATCTGCTCGATGAGGCTGGTGCCGCGTTGCCGACGCCGCGCGGGACCAGTCCGTTGCTTTCGCGCCTCAAAATGAAAGTAGGTGGCCATGGCCTGTTCCTGCGTTGCCGGAGTCAGCCATGCTATCGACGAGGAATATCGCGCCAAGCAGCCGTTTGTTGCCTTCGCTGTGGGTCTCTGCTGACAGCCTGTGTCAGCACAGCCAATTTAAAATGCCGCTTTGAACCCCTATGTGTAGTCCATGACTGACCGCTTCGAGCTTGTTTCCCCCTACCAACCTGCCGGCGACCAGCCGCAGGCAATCGAACGGTTGACCGAGGGCTTCGAGGCCGGCCTGGCGGCGCAGACGCTTTTGGGCGTTACCGGGTCGGGCAAGACGTACACCATCGCCAACGTGATCGAGCGGGTGCAGAAGCCCACCATTGTCATGGCACCGAACAAGACGCTGGCCGCGCAGCTGTACGGTGAGTTCAAGGAGTTCTTTCCGAATAACGCGGTGGAGTATTTCGTCAGCTACTACGACTACTACCAGCCCGAAGCCTACGTCGTGGCATCGGATACGTTTATCGAGAAGGATGCGTCGATCAACGAACACATCGAGCAGATGCGGCTGTCGGCGACCAAGGCGCTGCTGTCGCGCCGGGATTCGATCATCGTCGCTACGGTGTCGGCGATCTACGGCCTCGGTAATCCTGCCGATTATCTGTCGCTGCGGCTGATCCTGGCCAAGGGCGAGCGCATCGACCAGCGCAAGCTGATTCATCAGTTGACCGAGCTGCAATACACGCGCAACGAAATGGAGCTGCGTCGCGGCACCTACCGTGTGCGTGGCGAAAGCATCGACGTGTTTCCGGCTGAGTCGGAAACGGAAGCGCTGCGCATCGAGCTGTTCGACGGTGAAGTGGAAAACATGGCGCTATTCGACCCGTTGACCGGTGAAGTCATCCGCAAGGTGCAGCGCTACACCGTGTATCCGCGTACGCATTACGCGAGCACGCGGGAGAGCGTGCTGAACGCTATCGAGACGATCAAGCTCGAACTGAAAGACCGGCTGGAGCAGCTCTACAAGGACAACAAGCTCGTCGAAGCGCAGCGGCTCGATCAGCGCACGCGCTTCGATATCGAGATGATGACTGAGGTGGGTTATTGCCAGGGCATCGAAAACTATTCGCGGCATCTTACGCGCCGCGCGCCGGGCGAGCCGCCGCCGACCCTGTTCGACTATCTGCCGGCCGACGGCCTGCTGGTGGTTGATGAATCCCACGTTGGCGTGCCGCAGATCGGCGCTATGTACAAGGGCGATCGTTCGCGCAAAGAGACGCTGGTGGAGTTCGGCTTCCGCATGCCGTCGGCGATGGACAACCGTCCCCTGCGTTTCGAGGAATGGGAGGAGCGCGTACCGCGAGCCATCTATGTGTCGGCCACGCCGCGCAAATACGAGCTGGACAAGTCCGGTGATGCGGTGATCGAGCTGCTGGTGCGTCCGACCGGTCTAGTCGATCCCGAGGTGGAGGTGCGCCCGGTTCGCACCCAGGTCGATGATCTTCTCGGCGAAGTGCACAAGCGCGTGGCGTTGGGCGACCGCATTCTGGTCACTACGCTGACCAAGCGCATGGCCGAAAACCTGACCGAGTATCTCAGCGAGCACGACGTGCGCGTGCGCTATCTGCACTCGGACATCGAAACGGTGGAGCGCAGCGAGATCATCCGCGACTTGCGCCTCGGTGAGTTCGACGTGCTGGTCGGCATCAACCTTCTGCGCGAAGGCCTGGACATGCCCGAAGTCTCGTTGGTAGCAATTCTCGATGCGGACAAGGAAGGCTTTCTTCGCTCGACCGGTTCATTGATCCAGACCATTGGACGGGCGGCGCGTAATGTACGCGGCAAGGCCATCCTCTACGGCGACACCATCACCAACTCGATGCGCGCGGCGATTGATGAAACCTCGCGCCGACGCGAAAAGCAGATTGCGTGGAATCTGGAGCAGGGCATCACGCCAACGACGATCGTGCGGCGTATCGCCGACATCATGGAAGGTGCGCGCAGCGAAGTGGGCAATCGTCGCGGCAACAAGTCGGCGCCCAAGGCGCGTGCCGTGGCCGAGCCGGCGGCTGATTACGCCTCACTGAGCGCACAGCAGGCCTCAGCCATGCTGAAGAAGCTGGAGGCGCAGATGTACCAGCACGCCCAGAATCTGGAGTTCGAGGACGCCGCCAAACTGCGCGACCAGATTCATCAGCTGCGCGAGAAAGCGCTGCGCTGAGGCCTGCATTCAGGCCGGCATTGCAGGTGCAACGCAGTGCCTGTTGTCGGGCGTGCGCCGCTCCCGTATAATTCGGCGCTCACCCGGCCAGTCCGCGGTGAACGGGCAGTTAGCTCAGCGGTAGAGCACTTCCTTGACATGGAAGGGGTCACAAGTTCGATCCTTGTACCGCCCACCAATTCGAAAACGAAAACGGCGCAGGCTCCCACGGGTCTGCGCCGCTTTTGTTTTCGGGTTCAGAGCTCACGTCGATTCGTGACTTTTTGCCCGAGGGGGGCACTGCCGTCATCGCGTTCTGCGATCGATTTGGCGCTTCTGAAAAGAAATTTTCAAAACCCGCACCCTTTGATTCGAGCCGGCCGTATAACCGCGACTAGGGCAATTTTCTAAGGAAGGGAGCCATTTCGACACCTCTTGCGGACCTGGGTGAAGATAAGTAAAATTTTTGTGAAAATGATGACTTGCGTCACATTCCGACATCTTGAGTCGACATAGCCTCAAAGCATGGGCGGGATGGACGAAATTGGGGATGGGGTGTTTTGGGGTTCAGCGTAAACCTTCTCTTAGTGACTGATCTTGCTGCGGTCTCTATGAGCGCGCCCGCAGCAAATATGTGAAGACGGGGTGAAAAAGATGGCGTTGATCTTGCATATTGATCAGCGCTTTGGGGATTGGGTCGAAGTAACAGGGCTGGGGTCTGCTGGGTAGAAACGCGAAGCATGTTCGACGCACAGCAGTCCGCTGGTCGTCTGCTTGCCGCTTTTTTCAGTGATTGCTGAGTCAGACGTGCGGATGCCTGCTTTGAGCGCACCGCCGGTAATTGAAGATAGTTTTTCAACGTTTTTTGACAGCTGCTTGAGCCGCGAAGTCCACGGAATTTGATCTACATGTACGAATCGAACCGTCAACAGTCAAACGCGGCCTCGACATCGGGCCGGAGCGGGCGACTGTTTGCTGGCTGGTTAAGGCATGCGGCGGCGCTGGCCTTGGTGCTTACAGCTGGTCTGTTTTCGGCAAGTGCATCGGCGACGGTTGTTTTTGACAATTACCAGGCTCTCAGCAACGTAGCGCCCAACCCACCGACCCCGAATTATCAGAATTTCCAGCCGAACACCGACCCTAATAAATCCGCAGATCAGCTGCAGAATCTCATCACGCTGGCTACGGGCTATAACGGCGCATCAAGTGGCACGGCTGCCAACATCGACTGGGCCCAAACAACGCACACACTTTGCGACAGCACCGTCGCCAATTTCGCGACTGCAGTCCCTTCCTGTGCAGCTTGGATCGATGGTCGCGTAACTTACGCGGTGGTCAAATTTGCCACTGCGGGTACGTACACGTTTGCGGTAGCACACGACGACGAGGTCCAGGTCGACTTTGCCTCGCAGTTCACGGCGGCCAACGCGGCCAACTACCGTACTTTCAACTACAACGTTCCCGTTGGCGCGCTGACCGCGTACACCACCAACGACACCACGTTTGCGAACTTGCCTGGCAACTTTCAGATCTCGCAGGCCAATAGCTGCTACGTGATGCGGATTTACTGGAATAACCAGGCGGGTCTGAATGACCTGCATCTGGAGTGGACGACGCCTGGTGCCACCGCAGCAGTGATAGTGCCTGCGGCGTCTTTGTTGGATCCCAGTCTTCCAGCTTCCTACACCGGCTGCGCCAATCTTGCGACCGATCTGGGCATTTCCAAAACGGGCCCGACTACATTTACGCCTGGCACGGACGTCACTTACACCATCACGGTTTGGAACTACGGTCCTGGGGCGGCAACCAGCGCCAACTTTAGCGATACCTTGCCCGCAAGCCTCACTCCCAAAAGCTTCATCTGCACCAAGACCGGCGCGGCGGTGTGCGGCACGATAACCAATAACGGCAACGCTTACGCGGTGACTACGGGCGCGCTGCCAGTCAATACGACGCAGACGTCTGCTGCCACCCCACCTACTTCGGGCGACTTTCTTACCTATACGGTAGTAGCGACGCCAAGCGATGTCGCCAGTATTGTCAATACGGCGACGATCACCAACAACGACAACAACGCCGCTAACGACACCAGTACCGTCACCAGCACGGCAGCCAGCCATAACAACACGCTGACCAAGGTCTGGACCGGCGCCACGGCTGGCAATAAAGTCAGCCTGAATATTACCGGCACTGGCGTTACCAATGCCGTTGCGGGCACGTCCACTGCGCCGAATACAACGACGGCGGCGACTGCTAGCGCGACCGTCGGCACGACGCTCAATCTGGTCGAGGCGTTCACGGCCGGCACGGCGGCCCAGTACGCCACCACGCTCGCCTGCGTCAAGAAGACGGACGGTACGGCGGTGGCAGTGACCGGTACCGGTCTGAGTCGGTCCATCACGGAGCCGACGGACAGCGGCGTCACTTGTACGTATACGAACAAGCTCGCAGCGAATGTTGCCGTGACCAAGACGGGTCCCACAACGGCGCTTATGGGCTCCAGCTACAACTACACGCTGGCCGTAACTAACAACGGCGGTGTTGCCACCGCTGCCAACGTCATCGTGCGAGATCAGCTTCCGGCCGGTGTTGCAGCAACGGGTTCTTCAAACAACGCAACCTGTACCCCACTCAATAGCGCAGGTGCGCTGGTGACGTGCACCATTGCGAACGCCATTGCGGCTGCCGCTACGACCAACGTAACCCTGACCGTCACTGCGCCGACGACGGCGGGCGTCATCACCAACTATGCCGCCACCAATCCGGCGGGTACGGGTAATCCGACGTCAGCGCCGAGCGCGACGTGCGATACCACAACGACAAGCTGCAGCAGTGCGGCTACCACCATTCCGGCGTCGGTGTTAACGCTCACCAAGACGCATACCGGCAATTTCGCCGTTGGCGCCAATGGCGTCTACACCTTGACGGTCAGTAACAGCAACGCCGCCGGTACCGCGCAAACGACCGGCACGGTTACCGTGACCGACACCCTGCCCAACGGTTTGACCTTTGTCTCGGGTACGGGCACGGGCTGGACGTGCAATGCAACCGGCCAAGTGGTGACCTGCACCAGCACAACAGCCATCGCCGCCGGCGCTTCATCGACCGCGATCACGCTCACTGTGGGTGTGGCAGCGGCGGCGGCGCCATCAACCACCAACACGGCAACCGTTAGTGGCGGCGGCGATGCCAGTTGCCCGGCTACCGCGCGTTGTACAGCAAGCGATCCGACCCTTGTTTCCAACGTCACGGTAACCAAGACGGGTCCGGCAGCGGCAACGACCGGCAGCAGCTACAACTACACTCTGGCGGTGAACAACGCGGGCGGTGCGGCGACGGGCACAAACGTCGTTGTACGCGATCAATTGCCGGCGGGTGAGCAAGCGACGGCTTCGACGGGCGCGACCTGTACCCCACTGAACACGCTCGCAGCGCTGCTGACCTGCACCATCCCCGGTCCCATCGCAGTTGGCGGCACAGCTTCCATAACGCTCACGGTTACCGCGCCCATTCTGCCTGGATCGGTCACGAACTATGCGGCGACGAATCCGGCAGGTACGGGTAATCCGGCATCGGCACCGGGTAACAACTGCGATACCACGACGACAAGTTGCAGCAGCGTAGCGACCACGATCAGCGTGCCGCCGGTTTTGAATCTGACCAAGACGCACACCGGCAACTTTACGGTGGGCACGAACGGCACATACACGCTGACTGCAAGCAACAGCGGCGCGGCCGCGACAACCGGTACGGTCACCGTGACGGACACCTTGCCGACCGGCCTGAGTTTCGTTTCGGGCACCGGCACGGGCTGGACCTGCAGCGCGGCCGGCCAAGTCGTGACGTGCACGAGCACCACAGCCATCGCGGCCGGCGCATCGGGCACACCGATCACCTTGACGGTTGGCGTGGCCGCGGCAGCGTCGCCTTCGGTTACCAATACCGCGACCACCAGTGGCGGTGGTGATGCCACTTGTCCAGCGGCCGCACACTGCGCTGCGAGCAATGCGACGACGGTGAACACGGCTGCGGCGGTCACGGTGGTCAAAACCGGCCCGGCGACGATTGCGATGGGCGCGGCCTACAACTACACGCTGACGGTGAACAACACCGGCGGCACCGCAACGGCGGCGAACGTCGTGGTGCAGGATCAGCTGCCGGCCGGTGTGCAGGCGACGGGTGCAACCAACGCGACGTGTACGCCGCTCAACAGCGCCGCAGCGCTGGTGACCTGCACGATCCCGACGGCCATCGCGGCGGCGGGGAATACCGCCGTTACTTTGGCCGTGACGGCCCCGACGACTGGTGGTTCGATCACCAATTACGCGGCGACCAGCCCAACAGGTACGGGCAACCCGGCGACTGCGCCGGGCACGGCGTGTAACACCACCACAACAAGCTGCTCGAGCGCGGCAACAACGGTGCAGGCACCGGTGTTGAATTTGACCAAGACGCACACCGGCAACTTCACGGTGGGCACGAACGGCACTTACACGCTGACGGCTAGCAACAGTGGCAATCTCACCACCAGCGGCACGGTGACGGTCACCGATACGCTGCCGACCGGCCTGAGCTTCGTCTCCGGCACCGGCACGGGCTGGACCTGCAGTGCAACCGGCCAGACGGTGACGTGCACCAGCACCACTGCGATTGCGGCCGCGGCATCGGGCTCGCCGATCACGTTGGTCGTGGGTGTGGCTGCGGCGGCGTCGCCGTCGGTTACCAATACCGCGACCACCAGTGGCGGTGGTGATGCCACGTGCGCGACGCCCACTTCCGGGGCTGCACATTGCGCCGCGAGCAATGCGACCACCGTAATCACGGCCGCCGCGGTCACGGTGGTCAAGACCGGCCCGGCGACGATTGCGATGGGCGCGGCCTACAACTACACGCTGACGGTGAACAACACCGGCGGCACCGCAACGGCGGCGAACGTCGTGGTGCAGGATCAGCTGCCGGCCGGTGTGCAGGCGACGGGTGCAACCAACGCGACGTGTACACCGCTCAACAGCGCCGCAGCGCTGGTGACCTGCACGATCCCGACGGCCATCGCGGCGGCGGGGAACACCGTCGTTACCCTGGCCGTGACGGCCCCGACGACCGGTGGTTCGATCACCAACTACGCAGCGACCAGTCCGACAGGTACGGGCAACCCGGCGACTGCGCCGGGTACGGCGTGTAACACCGCCACGACGAGCTGCTCGAGCGCGGCAACAACGGTGCAGGCACCGGTGTTGAATTTGACCAAGACGCACACCGGCAACTTCACGGCGGGCACGAATGGCACATACACGCTGACGGCCAGCAACAGTGGCAACCTCACGACAAGCGGCACGGTGACGGTCACCGATACGCTGCCGACTGGCCTGAGCTTCGTATCGGGTACTGGCACCGGCTGGACCTGCAGCGCCAGCGGGCAGACCGTGACGTGCACAAGCACAACCGCGATCGCAGCTAATGCTTCTGGCTCGCCGATTTCCCTGGTGGTTGGTGTTGCATCGGCAGCGGTGCCGTCGGTGACGAACACTGCTAGTGCCAGTGGTGGCGGGGACACTTCTTGTCCGGCAGCAACACATTGCGGCGCGAGCGATGCGACCACGGTGGGTGGTACAGCGAGCTTCACGATCACGCCGACGGGTACGGAAGCGGACACGAACGGTGACGGCACGACGGGTGATGCAGGCGACACGATCACCTATACGTACAGCGCGAAGAACACCGGGACGGTGGCGCTGACGAACGTGGTGGTGAGCGATCCGCTGCTGCCGCAGCTGAGCTGCACGATCCCGACGCTGGCGGTGGGTGCGACGGCGACGTGTGCGGCGACGAACAACGTGTACACGATCACGGCGACGGACGTGACGAACAAGAGCGTGTCCAATGCGGTGACGGCGACGGCGAGTGCGCCCACGGGCGTGACGGCGCCGCCGACGGAGACGGGCACGGCGACGAACCCGACGGTGGCGACGCCGACGACGAGCGTGACGGTGAGCCAGACGGGGACGGTGGCCGATACGAACGGTGATGGCGTGACCGGCGATGCCGGTGACGTGATCACGTATGCGTTCACGGCGGACAACACCGGCACGGTGGCGCTGACGAACGTGACGGTGACCGACTCGGTGTTGCCGAACCTGAGCTGCGTGATCCCGAGCCTGGCCGCGGGTGCGAGCGCGAGCTGCACGGCGACAAAGAACACGTACACGATCACGTCGCAGGATGTGACCAACGGGCAGGTGACGAGCAAGGCGACGGTGACGGGTACGCCGCCGGGCTCGCTGACACCGCCGACGAACACGAACACGATCACGACGACAACGGCGACCACGCCGGTGGCGAGCTTCACGATCACGCCGACGGGTACGGAAGCGGACACGAACGGTGACGGCACGACGGGTGATGCAGGCGACACGATCACCTATACGTACAGCGCGAAGAACACCGGGACGGTGGCGCTGACGAACGTGGTGGTGAGCGATCCGCTGCTGCCGCAGCTGAGCTGCACGATCCCGACGCTGGCGGTGGGTGCGACGGCGACGTGTGCGGCGACGAACAACGTGTACACGATCACGGCGACGGACGTGACGAACAAGAGCGTGTCCAATGCGGTGACGGCGACGGCGAGTGCGCCCACGGGCGTGACGGCGCCGCCGACGGAGACGGGCACGGCGACGAACCCGACGGTGGCGACGCCGACG
>Ga0302220_10000019_pt1 | contig 154341 bp, 122 predicted proteins | sample II_Palsa_E1_3_FD_194572 | JGI IMG/M metagenome (GOLD analysis project Ga0302220, IMG submission 194572) | Peat permafrost microbial communities from Stordalen Mire near Abisko, Sweden - II_Palsa_E1_3 | ecosystem: Environmental > Terrestrial > Soil > Palsa > Peat permafrost | place: Sweden...
TTACGACCAAGCCGGTTGGACAGGGAACCGGCCTAGGATTGTCGGTGACCTACGGCATCGTGGCCGCTCATCATGGGCGCATCGACGTCGACAGCGAAGTGGGCCGTGGTTCCCGTTTTCGCGTGACCTTGCCGCGCACCCAGCCGGCTCAACCCCAATCCCATTCTTAAGGAGTACGGTACATATGAGCGATAACGATTTGGATGAAATGCAGCGCGATGCGTTGCAGGAAATCGCCAACATCGGAATGGGCCGGGCAGGTGCGGCATTGGCTCAGTTACTCGGAACGTTCGTCACGCTGTCGGTGCCGAATTCCCAATTGATCAGCGTCAGCGATCTGGCTCATTATCTGTCTGAAAAGAACGATGGTTCCAAGGTGGTACGGCAAGCGTTTCAGTCGGATATCTCCGGCGAGGCGATTGTGATGTTCGGCCAGGACGGCTACCGTGAGTTACGTGAGCTGATGGGCTACGAAAGCGACGCAGAAAAAATCGAACTGGAGATGCTTTCCGATATTGCCACCCTGTTGGTCGGCGGCTGCGTGCAGAGCATATTTGAGCAACTGGGATGCATACTGAGTTTTACCGCGCCCACGTTCCTGAGTTTGAATGCGTTGATCGAGACCTTGCAGCCGACCTTGCCGATACGCTGGGAACGTGCTTTGCTGTTGCGCGTGCATTTCACCTTGGAGCACGGCGGCTTCGAGGCGCAACTGGTGATGTTGCTGCCGGACGATGCGATCCAGAGCATGAAATTGGCGCTCGACGAGTTTTTGAATTCGCTTTGAGAAACATGGGACATGGGGAAACAAGCAACATAATGCCGAAGAAGTTACCGACCAAAGACCGACTTGAAGATTTACTGACCTACCGCCTGCATGTTGTCAAAAAACTGACCGACAAGGTAATCCACGACGAATTTCTTGCGCATACGGGTTTGAGCCTGCCCGAAGCGCGAGTGGTCCTGTGTGTGGGTGCCTATGGACAGTTGTCGGTATCCGAACTCGGACAAAAATCCAATTTGGACCGGAGTCAGGCGAGCCGCGCGGCGGACGGATTGGTACGGCGCGGTTTACTGGCAAAAACCAGCAGCGAGATTGATGCCCGTGGAGTCGAAATCCGCCTGACCGGAGCGGGCAATGAGGTGTTTAAACGCGCTTTGGCTGTGTCGCAGCAGCGTAATGCCGCATTTCTTGCTTTGTTGGCGCCCGAGCAGGCAGATGCTTTGATGTCGGCCTTGGAAATATTGACGGCCGCGCTGCGGGATTCTCCCGCTTAAGCTGCGCGTATGGTTTGGCCCACGGTTTTCGTGCGGCATCTGGCTATGTCGAGACCGCCTGTCTGTCGGCGATGTCACGTTTTGGCGGTGTGCCGAACATCCTCGCGTATTCGCGACTGAACTGCGAGACGCTCTCATACCCCACTCGATAAGCGGCGCCCGTTACGTTGGCTCCGCCTTCTACCATCAGGCGGCGTGCCTCGAGCAGGCGCAGTTGCTTTTGATACTGGATGGGAGTCAAGGACGTGAGTAACTTGAAGTGCTGGTAAAAGGAAGATGAACTCATCTGAGCCGTATCGGCAAGTTGCTCGATGCGGATAGGACGCGCGATGTCATCGCGCAAAAGGCAGATCGCTTCGGCAATGCGTTGCGTGCGGCCGTTAGGGGACACCAGCTTGCAGATTTCACCGGCACTCTCGCCGGTCAGCAGCCAATAGGATACTTCCCGCATGATTGAGGGGTAAAGAATGGTCGCAGCCTGGGGTGTCTCAAGCATCTGGATCATCCGGCCGATGCACTCGGCCAGCGGCCCGTCGACATCCATCGCGAAGACTCCCATGCGGGCATTTCCATGCGGTTTTGGAGGCGGGGAGAGTTGTGCCGTTATCTCGCGCAATATGCCGAGATCAAGCTGCAAAAAGATGCCCAGATAGGGCTCGCGTAGGCTCGCTCGCGTCACTCTGCCGACGCCGGGTTGTTCTACGCCGACCAAGAGGGCTTGCATCTCACCGTAGTCAAACAGCTTGTCGCCGAACAAGACCTGTTTCGCTCCCTGCACAGTAATGCAGAGCGCCGGTTTGTACATGACATGGTGCGGCAGCCTCTCGCCCGTCGAACGCATGAGAAACAATCCTTCGACCGGCGTGACGAGTACTCCGTCGTCCCCGCCGTTGCGGTCCATGTATTGATTCAAGGCGGCTATCAAGAGCGGTGACATGCGGGGCCTCCAGAGCGGATGAGAGGAATTCATTGCGGTTTATAGCGTTGGGGCAATCTTAGCGCTAAATCTCAAAATACAGATTGGGTTTGGAGGATTGTGCAAAATATTTGAGGATTCCGGCATGCGGGCCTCGGTCCCTTCAGCCCATACTTGCTGGCATGGACAACCCACTCACGAGGTACGACATGTCGGGCGAAATTCAAGAAAACGCAATGGGCAAGGTGGCCGCCGTAACGGGCGGCGACCGCCCAACGCACAAAGGTTTTCGGCGGCATCTACCTTTAACTCTACCTCTAACACCCGGACGAGGGTGATCCCATGAAAACCATCGTAATGACCGGCGGGACGTCGGGTCTGGGCGCAGTGGCCGCACAACAGATCGCCGGCACTCCAGGCATGCGTCTTGTGCTTGGCGCCCGTCTTGGCAGCCAATCAGCAATCGAGACACTACCGCTCGACCTTAGCCGCCTGAGCAGTGTCCGCGAGTTTGCGCAAGGCGTGATTCAGGAGCTTGGGGATAAGTTGATCGACGGACTGGTGCTGAATGCCGGGACGCAGTTTCCGAATCTTGAGCAGCGCACCGAAGATGGTTTTGAGAGCACGTTCGCCATCAACCATCTGGCACATTACCTGTTACTCCAGTTGTTGCTGCCGAAGCTGGCTCAAGGTGCGACGGTGGTTATCACGACCAGCGATACACACGACCCCGAACAAAATCCAATGGCGCCGAAGGATCTCGATCCGGAGTTGCTGGCTCATCCTCAAGCCCGGCGCCGTCCCACGGGATTTTCGGCGGGATTTCGCGCCTATGCGGCATCGAAGCTCTGCGATCTGCTGATGGCCCGCGGCTTGGCCGCATCCGACGAGGCCAAGGCAAAGAGTCTCACTGTGGTTGCCTATAATCCAGGCCTCACCATCGGGACCTCTCTATTTCGGGCGTGGCCTCTCTGGGCACGGCTGGCCATGGGTGCAGTCGGTCTGATGCGTCCGATGACGGGTCTCGCGACCGTGGACCAGGCTGGTCAAAACCTCGCAGACCTGGCACTCGGACGGATAACGCCACCCGCCGGACGGCTGTATGCCTCGCTGGTCAAACGTCGGCTCACGTGGCCCGATCCGTCGAAGCTGGCGCGCCAGGATGACGCGATGACCGGTCTTTGGCGCGACAGCGCACGCATGGTAGGTCTTTCAAGTCCCGCATGACAGGGTTAAATCGAGGCATCAGATGAGTGGCAATTGGGCAAAATATTCCTTGATCGCGGCGCTGGCCGGTCTCGTCATCGGACTGGCGAGCTGCAGTTCAGCCCCGGTCGGCAGCGATCCATCGCTCACGGCAGCACAGCGCGACCAGGCGCAACGGGACGCCACGCGCCCACCTGCTGGGCCAGACGAGTCTTACCAGAGCGTGATCGTTGAATACGATCTTCCAGTTCCGTTTGACCAATTCTCCACATGGTTTGCGGAGAAAGGCGCTGTCGAACTCTCGGTGTTCATGACGGGTACCTCAGCGGTGCCACCGGTCGGGCTGGTCGCTCAGATTCACCATGACGCGGTGCGCAGCGATGCGCTGATCGGCTCGTGGAGAAAGGTTGGCGACCGTCGACGAGTGGTCTTTGCCGATGGCACCAGCGCCCTTGAGGAGATTACAGCCGATCAATTGCCACAGCGGTTCCAGTATGAAGTATGGAATCTCACGAACGATACCGGTCGATACATCACCTACGCGCTTTCGGAGTTTCGCTTCTCGGCAAGCGAGCGCGGCACGCACATCCGTTGGGAATATTCGTTCCGCCCCAAGGGCTTGCCCGACGGTTGGTTTATTTCCCGATTTGTCCACCAGGACTTCCGGCAGTTCATGGCAGCGACGTTGACCGCGATGTCAGGCTGGTAAATCAGATTGCGGAATCAGGCGAGTTCTTCGAGTAATGCCATTTCAAGCGCTTTGGCATGTGCTGCACGAATTGCCACGTCGAATGACGCATTTTTCGAGACTAAAGATCGATCGAAATAGATTTCCCAGGATTTCCGGTCTCGATGCCAGCACAAGCGGCCTTCTTCGAGCGAGTTGGCAAACCAGCGCCACAATCTGGCGTCTTCGGCATTGCTATCGGCCAAAGCTTCCAGGCGTACGATATTCAGCCTGCTCATCACATCCATGGTGACTTCTCCAATCGAATCACGGCTTCATGCCATGTTGCATGACCTGCATTGGCCAGTCCGGAATAGTCTGCAAGGCCGGCGCAGCCCTTGTGAGGCGGCGCCCGGACCTCATCGGATCTGTTTACAGGGCCGGCGGCAGAATCAGCGGGGAGTTGCTGATATAAAGGTTTTTTACGTGGCACATTATGAAACATGATGACCCTGAAAATTAATCGATAATTTGCAACAATGATTTGCGTGGTTCGAGGTTGATCCAGTACCAAAATCGCGGATACTTTGTGCAGCCTTTAATCAAAGCTTTGTCTCGACGCAGGCGATGACCCGCGATGATTACACCGAAATCAGCAACACTGCATGTCCAGGATGGGCAAAATCTCCGAGGACAAGACGCTGTAAAATAACTGTCACAAACTCCCCAATTGATTCGGGCGGTTCTGGACCCAGGCCAGAACCGCCGCCAATGAGCGCCGCAAAACGCGCACGCCGATCAAGCCGTACAACCTTCTTCAATGAGGTGTTACAAGATGACCAAGCTAGCCGACCAGCACTCTCTTCGGGTCTATCCGGTAGTCGATGGGGAGGGAACGGGCGAGGCAAGTTCTGGAATCACGCGGCTGGCCGCCATCGCTCAGGCAAATCTGGCCGATGCGCAGGTGTGGCGCTGGTTTTCGGACGGGATGGAAGATGGGCGGATTCGGGTCACCCGGCAACATGCCAATTGGGTGATTGTGGTTGACGGCGTTTCTTCAGGCGTCGATGAATCACTCGATGCCGCGGTGCGCGACGTGTACGAGCGAATTGGCACCTTGGCCCCGACAACGACCTCGTGGAGCCGTTTCTCGGGAAGTTTTATGGCGCCGATGGATAACGACGATACGTCGTCCAGCAACGGTTGAGCGGCCGTCCGGCAACCGCGGATGCGCCAGATGCCTCATGACAACCAGGCAGCGTTGCGCTGGCGCTGTTCAATACACCCCGGCCATTCCGCTGGGGCGGCTTTTGAAGCGGCGGTGCACCCAGTAGTATTGCTCCGGAAAACGCAGGATCTGTTGTTCCAGGAAGGCGTTCATGCTGCGCGCATCATCGGCTTCACTGGCCGAGGGGAATTCAGCCATAGGCTCGAAGATGGTCAATTTATAGCCGCGATAGCCGGGCAGCACTTCGGTAATAAAAGGCACCACCCGCGCGCCACCGAGCTTGGCCAGGCGCGACACCGATGTCAGCGTGCACGCGTCGACCCCGAAAAACGGCACAAATACCGAATTTTCCACGCCGTGATCCATATCGGCCGCCAGCATTACCGGCGTGCCCGAGCGCAGCAGCTTGACAATTTTACGGGCGCTGGAGGAGCGCGAGATCATTTGGGCGCCAAAGCGCCCGCGCTGCTGTTTGGCGAGCTTCTCGATACGCTGGCTTGACATATGCATATAGAGTGCCGCGATCGGATAGGTCATGGAATACAGCATGCAACCCGCTTCGATTCCGACAAAATGGAATCCCATAAAAATGGTCGGGGGGGCATCTTTATCCTGCAGGTCGATCTTGCTGTCGATTTGGACCAGCCGGCTCAAAGCCCGCTCGCTACCAAACCACTGTATGCCGCGCTCAACATAGCTGCGAATCACGTGACGAAAATGATCGCGCGCCAGATCGGTGTAGTCTTTTTCGCTGCGATCCGGAAAACACAACCGCAGATTGGTCATCACCACCCGTTTGCGGGAACTGGGCAAACGATGTAACAAACCGCCCACACCGCTGCCAAAACGAGCGACCAGGCCATAAGGCAGCAGCGCGAAGGCGCGCAGCAAGCCGATAACAAGATAAAAACCGATTTTTTTCAAATGAGCATACCTGCGGCAGCGGCGCGGTCTGCTCTGAGAAGGAAAGGGGCAGAGATGAACTTGTCGACGGAGGCAGCGCCGGAGGCCGTCGTTGGGGATGCATGCAGAGCGTAATCGCCTGCATTCAAGTGAGGTGCCAAGCTCAAGATGCCCACTGCGGCGTGCGATAGACCCGCCGAAGCGCGCGACAAAGCTGACATCTGGTTTCTTCTTTTCAAGGGCTCGGCCTTGATGGTCGAGCCGGTATTTCGGCTGTCCTAATGGATCTGGCCCAAGGCCAGCAATAATGCATGACCGACCGGTGTAACAAAAGGCAGGATTAACCCGGAGGTGATGCAAACCAGTCGCACCAGACGTTTTTCGTGCAAGGCCCCCAGATCGGCACACGACAACTCGACTTGCTCGGGGGAGCGTTTGACGAGGATCAGGGTGGCAAGTTCGTGAGCACTCAGCATACATATCTCCTCAAACCAGACATCGGTTATGACACGCCATACTAACGGCGGGAGAGTCTGCAAAGAATACAGCTTCGTTTCCGTATCTTACCTATGAGTAGCCAAGCGGCGGCATACGATAAGAGCGGACGAGCTTTAGATTCTACGGACTATTTTGCCTGGCAGGCGTTTTATTTACATCGCACCGGCGCGCTCCGGCTCATACGTATTCAACCGAGCCTGTAACACCTTCATTGCATACATCCATCGGCGACATTCACCAGCCGCATCGCAGCAGAGAAACTCCCGGTGGACGATGGCTCTGCCTGTCCCAGTATCTCGAAATTATGGATGACGAAATAGATATTACGATATATGACGAAGCGAGGATAAACCCGGTTGGGAGCGTCCATGCAGTACCCACGTCAGTGAGCTTCAGATATTTATTCCGTCTGAAGGTCTGTTCTAGTGGAAATTACCAAGACGCGTTTCGCTCGGGTCCTGAGCGGCCGTGACGATGTCGTGCGAATGGCCGTATTCAAGATGCTAAGAGCTTGAGCGCAATCATGTTTTTTTATGATGGCGCGTCGCTTCGGTTTGTCCCTAAATGATTCGATTTAACCGCAAACGTTTGCTATTTCGCTTTGCCAGGACTGCTGCTGAGCCCGACGGCGCCGAATTAAGGAAAAATGCGGCCGCCTTTGTTTTTATCTATGACGAATGTGGGTTGAACTTGTTATATTGTTCGCCGACTCGACCCGTACGTGAATTTTTTGTGAATTCGCCAGGGCTTCGACAGCATATGTACCGTATTTTTGGGCAGCGCGTGAGTGCTGTTTTTTTTATAACAGGCGGAGCACGTACTCCGCCCCTTAAGCGACTCATGCACGGTACTTACCAGCCTTTCCTTGTTTGTTTGTCGATTGCCGTTGCCGTCCTCGCTTCTTATACGGTGCTTGAGCTTGCCGATCATTGTTCGACCGCCGCCGACGTGCGGTGGCGCACTCGCTGGTTAGCCGGCGGGGCGCTGGTATTGGGCGCGGGCATTTGGGCGATGCATTTTATCGGCATGCTGGCGTTTTCGCTGCCGATCGAACTCGGCTACGACTTCAAGCTGACCGCGATTTCGTTATTGATTGCGATCGTTGGCGCTTATCTGGCATTGCGCGTGGTAATGCTGGATGCGCTTACCGTGCCCAAGCTGCTCAGCGGCGGTCTGCTGCTGGGCGCGAGCGCTGCCACCATGCACTATACCGGCATGGCGGCGTTGAAGATGGACCCGGATTTGAACTATCGGCCGTTATGGTTCGCGGCATCCGTGATGATTGCTGTGGGCGGCGCGACGGTCGCGCTGTGGCTGACCCATCGTTTCACCTATCGCCGCGCAGCGCAATCGACCTCCGGTTTTGACGGCACGTCACGCGGGCAGGTGGCCAAACGCGGCGCGGCCGCATGCGTCATGGGTGCCGCGGTTGCCGGCATGCATTACACCGCGATGGCCGCGGCGAGCTTCGGCGTCGACGCCATTTGCCGTGCGGCGGCGGGCGTCAGTATCAACTGGTTGGCGTTTGCGGTGTCCTGCGTGGTTTTTGCATTGTTTGTGATTGCCTTGGTGGTGTCGTTGCTGACGCGTTTTGTGGAACGGCAGAAACAGGCTTACGCACGCTCGCTCGATGCCTTAAACGATCAATTGATCCGGCTGGCGACACTTGATCCGCTGACTGAATTGCCGAATCGCACCACCTTGGCGGCACGTCTTGAAAATGCCATCGAGCGTTGCAGTTTCGAGCAGCAGATTTTTGCCGTCCTGTTCATGGATCTCGACGGTTTCAAGACCATCAACGATTCGCTTGGACACGCGGTGGGCGATAGTTTGCTGCAGGCTTATGCCCGGCGACTGCTGACGCTGGTTCCGCCGCACGACATGGTGGCGCGTATTGGCGGCGACGAATTTGTGATCGTGCTGGAGCATCTCGCGTCGCCCGACGAGGTGATAAAAATTGCCGATAATATTTTGCATAAAATGCAAGAGCATCTGGTGGTTGATAACGCACCCATGCACGTGACGCCGAGCATGGGGATTGCGTTATATCCCCGCGATGGCGAGTCGGTGGGGGAACTGCTGAAAAATGCCGATGCCGCGATGTATACGGCGAAAGAAGCGGGGCGTAACACCTACCGCATGTTCGAGTCATATATGAACGAAAGCGCGCGGCGCGCGATGGAAATTCAGCGCGGGCTCTACGACGCAATCGAAAACCATGAATTGCGCCTGCATTTTCAGCCCAAATTCAGCGGCTTGGCACGCGAACTGGTTGGCGCGGAAGCTTTGATCCGCTGGGAACATCCGCAAATGGGGCTGGTATCGCCGGCGCACTTTATTCCGGTTGCGGAGCGCTCCGGACAGATTATCGCGATCGGTTATTGGGTGGTGGCCGAGGTCTGCCGCAACATCAAGGAATGGGAGGCTTGCGGCTTGCCGGCGGTCAAGGTGGCGATCAATTTGTCGCCGCAACAACTGCGCCATTCGGATCTGGCCGGCAATATCAATGCAGCGGTGGCTGCCGCCGGGGTCAGCAATAGCCAGATCATGTTTGAAATCACGGAAACGGTGGCGATGGAGAATGCCGAGAAAACCTCGGAAATCATTCGCGATTTTCACGCCTTCGGTTTCGAAATTGCGATCGACGATTTTGGTACCGGTTATTCCAGCCTGGCCTATCTACAGAATTTCCGCGTCAAGCAATTGAAGATCGACCGCTTTTTTACCAATGGGCTCGATATCAGCGGCGACGAAGGTTATTCGATTGTGTCGGCGATTATCGCGTTGGCTCATTCGCTCAATATGGATGTGGTTGCCGAAGGGGTGGAAACATTTACCCAGTTGACCAAGCTCAACGAGCTGCATTGCGATCAGGTACAGGGATTCTTTTTATCCAAACCGTTGGCGGCCAATGACTTCCAGATCTTCCTCGATCGTAGCGACACACGCATGGCGGTGTAGGCGCGGCCGGCCGCGGGGCCGGCCTATCCTCCGCCGAAAAGCGGATTTTGCTGATCGATTTGGGGTTGCATCTGCCGCCGGAGTCGCCGCCGAAAACCGGGTCGACGCCGAGCTACCGCCGGATTATTGTTTTTCCGCAGCCTCGCGCGCGTTGCGCCGGCGTTCCTCGCGCATCGATTGGACAATGCTTGCGAGCGCCATCAGGACGGCGATGCCGATCCCGGTTCCCAGTACGATATAAGTAGCCATCTAAAATCCTTTACTTGAACGACAGGCCCGCCAGCGAGCCATGATAATACAGGGCATCCAAGCCGGGGTTCGCCTGCCTGAATGATCGACGCGGTAGCGCCGGTTAGCGCTTGGGGTTCACCGCTTGGCGGGGCAGCACTTTGCCCGGATTCATCCGATTTAAGGGGTCCAGCGCCTGTTTGATGGCTTGCATCAGCGCCAGTTCGACGGGGGATTTATAACTTGCCGATTCGTTGGACTTCAATTGCCCCAGGCCATGTTCGGCACTGATGCTGCCATGATGTCGATGGACGCTGTCGTGGACCGCGCGATTGACCAGGTGCTGGAATTCCTTGAGGAACTGTTTGGGATCGATGCCGGCGGGCGCTTGGACGTTGTAATGCAGGTTGCCGTCGCCGAGATGGCCGAACGTCACCATGCGCGCGCCCGGGGCCGCTTGGGCAACCAGCGCATCGGTGACTTCGATAAAATGCGCGGTCTGCGAAATCGGCACGGCGATGTCATGCTTGATACTGAGGCCTTCCTCGGCTTCGGCGAGCGGAATATGTTCGCGAAAATGCCAGAAGGCGCGCGACTGCGTCAGATTTTCCGCGACCACGGCGTCGCTCACGATACCTCGCTCGAAAGCGGTTTCCATCAATTGCTCAAAGAGCGTTCGCGCATGGGCCTCGCTTTCGTTATCGGAAAGTTCCAGCAGCACCACTTGCGGATGGCGTTCGGCAAACGGATAACGCAACGCCGGAAAGTGCCGGCCGACCAATTGCAGGCAATAGTCCGACATCAGTTCGAAGCCGGTCAACAGCGGCCCGGTAATCTGCTGCGCCAGTTCAAGCAGCGCCAGTCCGGCCTGCGGCGACTCCAATGCCGCCAGTGCGGTGACCTGTGCCGCCGGCAGTGGATAGAGTTTCAACACGGCGGCGGTAATAATACCCAAGGTGCCTTCGGCACCGATAAACAGATCACGCAGATCGTAGCCGGTATTGTCTTTGCGCAGACCGCGCAAGCCGTTCCAGATTTCGCCTTGCGGCGTCACGACTTCCAGTCCCAGGCATAAATCGCGGGCGTTGCCGTAACGCAAAACACCGGTGCCGCCCGCATTGGTGGCAAGGTTGCCGCCTATGGTGCAACTGCCTTCCGCTGCCAGCGACAGCGGAAATAGCCTGCCGGCCTCGCGCGCAATGCGTTGCACTTCCGCGAGAATGCAACCGGCTTCGACGGTCAGGGTGTGGTTGACCGGGTCGATCTGGCGTACACGGTTCAAGCGGCGCAGGCTGAGCACCGCTTGTTGCCCGCTGGCGTCAGGTGTGGCGCCTCCGGCCAGTCCGGTATTGCCGCCTTGCGGCACCAGCGCAATGCCATACTGCGCGGCGAGTTTGACCAGCCCCGCGACCTCCTGGGTATCGGCCGGGCACAACACCGCGCAGGTGCTTCCGGTATAACGCTTGCGCCAGTCGGTGAGATAGGGCGCCGTGTCTTGCCCATCGGTATGGATATGCGCACTGCCGATGAGTTCGGCGCAGGCCGCGATAAATGCCGTGGCGGTGGCGTCGGGCGTAGTGGGCGTAGTGGGCGTAGTGGACGAATTGGCTGGTGTGGCGGTCATAGGGCGTTCTGGTTCAAATAAGCTGCGGAGTGGCACGGGGTGGATCGGCTTGGCGTTGCGGCGGCGCTGCGCCGCCGGCGGTTCCGGTCATTTATGCGTCCAGGGCCAGCGCGGCACGCGCCAGGCGAGCACCGAGGGCGGTCGCCAAGGTTTTTTCGTCCTGGCTCAAGAGCCCTTGGCGTGCTTCGCCCCCGGCACGATCGGCGCGCGCAAAATGCGATGCGCCGTAAGGCGTACCGCCCGTCTGGGTGGTGCTCAAGGCGCTTTCCGAATAAGGGATGCCGAGGATCAGCATGCCGTGATGCAGCAACGGCAGCATCATCGACAGCAGAGTGCTTTCCTGGCCGCCGTGCAGGCTGCCGGTAGCGGTAAACACACAAGCCGGCTTGCCGCTAAGCGCACCGGACAGCCATTGCGGCGAGGTGCCGTCGAGAAAATACTTGAGCGGCGCGGCCATGTTGCCAAAACGCGTCGGCGAGCCCAGGGCCAATCCCGCGCATTCCTCCAAATCGCTATTTTCGACGTAGGGCGGCCCGCTGTCGGGAATCTCGGGTTGACTGGCTTCGCATACGGTGGAGACCGCGGGGACGGTGCGCAGGCGGGCCTGCACGCCGGCCACGCTGTCGATGCCGGCGGCCAAGGCCAGCGCCAGCTCGCGCGTAGCGCCATGCCGACTGTAATACAGTACAAGTATGTCTTTCATAAGCTCTATCGGTTGAGCAGGTATTATAAGAGGCTGGCGCTGGGCGCGCGGTATTGATGCAGCAATTTTCCCCCTCTGACGCCGCGTTTTTGCGGCATGTCAGCGACGTTTGGGCGGTGTGCCGATATCGCCCCACCTCTGGAGCACGGATTGATGGTTGCATTTGATTTTGACAAGTTGAGACGTTTGGCGCGTTTTACCGCGACACGTCTCAATGAAGACCGGATTCCGCAAGTGGCCGGCAGTTTGACGTTTACCACCGTGTTGTCGCTGGTGCCGTTGTTTACCGTGGCGTTTGCCATTTTTACCGCGTTCCCGATTTTCGGCACGTTTCAGTCGTCGCTGCAGAATTTTCTCGCCAATCACCTGATGCCGGCGCAAGTCAGCAACCAGATTTTCAAGTATCTCGATTTATTCGTGTCGAAAGCCAAAGGTTTGACCACCGTCGGCTTGTTGTTTCTGGTGGTCACCTCGGTGATGACCATGATGACCGTCGAATCTGCTTTTAACGTGATTTGGCGGGTGCGCAAACCGCGTCCGTTGGCTCATCGGGTGGTGATTTACTGGGGGGTGATCACCCTCGGCCCGATTCTGTTTGGCGTCAGCCTGTCGGTCTCGTCGTATGTGCTGTCGCAATCGCTGGCGCTGTCGGGCATGCAACATGTGCCGGCCTTGATCGGCTGGGTCTTCGAAGCTGCGGCACTGCCGTTGACCGTTGCGGCATACGCTTTTTTATATAGTTATTTGCCCAATTGCCGCGTCGAATTACGCGACGCCTTGCCGGGCGCGGTGTTGGCCGGCGTCGGGTTTGAGTTGGCGCGTCATGGTTTCAGCCTGTATATCAAACGGTTTCCGACCTATGCCGCGGTGTACGGCGCGTTTGCCGCGGTGCCGATTTTCCTGCTGTGGGTCTACCTGCTGTGGTTTATCACCCTGGCGGGCGCGACGGTCGCGGCCTTGTTGCCCGCAATCCGCGCCGGCCAGTTTCATCGCCAGCATTTTGCCGGCGGCGATCTGCTGGACGCGATCAACGCGCTGGCGTTGTTGCATGAAGCGCGAGCGCGCGGCGCGGACGGTTATCCGACCATGACGCTGGCGCGTATCTTGCGTTGCGACCTCGACACCGCCAAACGGGTGTTGCGTGTGCTGGATAAAGCCGAATGGATTGCGCGCTTGCCGCGGCATAATGCGCCGGACAATTGGATCATGTTGGCCAATCCGAAGCAAATCACACTCAATGATTTATACGAACGTTTTGTGCTTGACCGTACCGAGTTCAACTATCAGATCGGTCAAGCGCCGACTCAACTGAATAGCGTGGCATTGACGGCGGCGCTCAGCGGGCGGCAGATGGATGTCACCTTGGCGGATTTGATTGCGCCTCAGTTAAATGAAGTAACGCCCGATGCTGTCCCGAAAATCGCCGGCCGGCTGAATTGACACGCGGGCGGGTGGTCAAGCCCGTTGCTGCGTCGCTTCGGAATATTCAGAACATGATCCGGCCGCGGCAGATATCGGCGAACATGGCCCAGTCGCCCAACAAGCTATACCAGGGGTGTTTGAAGGTCGCCGGACGATTCTTCTCGAAAAAGAAATGGCCGGTCCAGGCGAAGCCATAACCGCACACCAAGGCCAGCGGCAGCCAGATCCAGCCGGTGGTGGCGATAGCCATCGACAGGCAACCGAGGACTCCGAGCGAGCCGATAAAATGCAGGCGGCGGCAGGTCGGGTTGCGATGTTCACCGAGATAAAACGGGTAAAACTCGGCAAAGGTCGAAAATTGTTGCGGGTGGGTCGAATGGTTCAAAATGTCCCTCCATACCGGATGCGAGTGTCGCAGCACACATCATGCGGCGATTTTCCGCGTTTGTGTATAGCGTCGCACCCTAGTGCCTGATGATGCAGAACGCTATTAGCCCGCATCGATTGGACCCGATTTCAGGGGCGGAGTTCGCCTACTGCTTATCTGTCTATCACCCGCTTGCTTGGGTCCCGGATCTTAGCTCGCGACCGCCTGCTCCTTGGCAAAAATAAACAGCGCATCCAATGTTTCATCCGGCCGTTCGGACATGATCGCGTGGCCTGCGTCGATCACGATGGTCTCAACCGTCACGCCGTTGGCCGCGATGGCGGTCGACAGCGATAGTGCCGCGCGTAATGGCGTCATCTGGTCGCGCCGGCCTAACACAAACAAGGTCGGGCAGCGGATCTGGGCCGCGGCTTCCAGTCCTCTTGAGTACGCATTGCACGCGGCAAAATCCGTATGCAAAACCTGGGCCGGATTGATGTGTGCGATCCGTTCCATCAGGCGCTGATTGCTGCCGTGCATCCAGAATCCCGGGCCGGGGAAGGACGGTTTGGCGGCGATGGTGGAATGGGACCAGACGTTGACCATATCGATGGCGTCGGGCTCGCGCTGCAGCGCCGCATTCAGCAGCGCCTCGGAAACCTGCATGGGATAGGCCGTGGCCACCAGTGCCAGAGCACTCACCCGTTGCGGAAAACGGGCCGCGGTGTCGAGCGCGATCAGCGAACCCATGCTGTGGCCAACCAGCATGGCGCGTTCGACGCCGGCGGCGTCAAGCAGCGCGATCAACCAGTCACCCATCGCGCCGATCTCGCTCAAGGCTGCTTGGGTGCTGCGCGCATGACCCGGCAGATCGACCGCCAATACGTTAAAACCATGATGCGCGAAGTAACGGCTTTGCATGGCCCAGACGCTGTGGTCATGCTGAGCGCCATGGATAAATACCACGGTCGGCAGACCCGCCGTCGGCGCGCGACCGCCGGTATAGGCATAGGCTTGCGCCTCGGCCGGGGCATCGGCCAGCGCATCGGTCAGATAAGTCGTCAGCTCGAACTTCATCATGCGGCTCCCGGTTTGGCGGCAGGGGCTGCGGCTCTAGGCAGGGTTTTTTGCGCGGCTTTCAAGCCGCGTTTCAGGTCGTCGATCAAATCGTCGGGGTCTTCCAGTCCAATTGACAGGCGGATGGTGCCTTCGGCGATGCCGGCTTGGGCCAGTGCCGCGGCGTCCATGCGGAAATGAGTGGTCGAGGCCGGATGGATGACCAGGGAACGGGCGTCGCCGACGTTGGCCAGGTGCGAGAACAAGGATAGATTTTCGATAAATTGGCGGCCGGCGCTGCGATCGCCTTTTAAATTGAAGGTAAATACAGCACCGCAACCTTTGGGCAACAAGCGCTGAGCGAGGGCGTAATCGGCATGGCTTTCAAGTTCCGGGTAAGCGACCGATTCGACCGCGGCGTGCGCCACCAGGAATTCAACCACGCGGCGGGTATTGTCGATATGCCTGGCCATGCGCAGCGGCAGGGTTTCGATGCCTTGCAACAATTGCCACGCCGCCTGGGGGTGCAAGCAGGCACCGAAATCGCGCAGGCCCTCGCGCCGTGCGCGCAGCAGGAAGGGGGCGACGGTGCTTTCCTCGGCAAATACCATGCCATGGAAACCGTCATAAGGTTCGGTCATTTCAGGAAAACGTCCCGATGCGTCGAAATCGAAGCGGCCGCCGTCGATCACCACGCCACCGATGGTGGTGCCATGTCCGCCCAGAAATTTGGTGGCCGAGTGATACACCAGATCGGCGCCCAGATCGAAGGGCCGCATTAACCAGGGCGTGGTGAAGGTCGAGTCGACCAGCAGCGGCACCCGATGGCTATGGGCGATCTCGGCGACCGCGGTGATATCCAGCACGTCCAGTCCCGGATTGCCCAAGGTTTCGCCAAACAGCAACCGGGTGTTCGGCCGGATCGCGGCGCGCCACGCGGCCAGATCGCGCGGCGGGACAAAGGTGGTTTCGATGCCGAAGCGGCGCAAGGTGTAGTGCAGCAGATTGTGCGAACCGCCGTAGAGCGCCGCCGAAGCGACAATATGGCTGCCGGCGCCGAGCAAGGTCACGATGGCCAGGTGCAGTGCCGCCTGACCGCTGGCGGTGGCGACGGCGCCGACGCCATTCTCCAGGGCGGCCATGCGTTCTTCGAAAGCGGCCACGGTCGGGTTGGAGATTCTCGAGTAGACGTGGCCGGCGCGCTCCATATTGAACAGCGCTGCGGCGTGGTCGGTATCGCGGAAGACAAAGGACGTGGTTTGATAAATCGGCGTGGCGCGGGCCCCGGTCGCGGGGTCGGGTGCCGCGCCCGCATGCAGCGCGAGGGTGTCAAAACGATTGACGGGCATAACGTGATGCTCTCCGTTTGTATGGGTGCCGGCGGGCCTCAGACCCTAAAAAAGGCGACTGCCCGGACCATGGACAATTACCCTAATAGCGGGTGCATGGCTTCCCTTTTATAGGGCTTTCAGCTAGGATCAAATAACTATATTAAAGCAGGAGGGGACCATGCGAGTCAGCGACATACTTAAAGTGAAGGGCAGTGCACTCTTTACGGTGACGCCGGACACCCTCTTGCAGGATGCAATCAACTCGATGGCTGAGCATGATATCGGCTCGCTGGTGGTCATGGAATACGGCGATCTGGTCGGCATGCTGACCTTTCGCGAAATTATCCTGACCTTGCGCACCAACAGCGGTATCGTCGGCAGCAACACCCTTCGCAAGGTGATGGACGACCACCCGCTTACCTGCACGCCCGAAACCGAAGTCAACGAAGTGCGCCGAATGATGCTTGAGCGTCACGCGCGTTACTTGCCGGTGCTTGAAAATAGGACCCTGATGGGCGTCATTTCGTTTTACGATGTGGCGCGTGCCGTGGTTGAAGAGCAGGGTTTCGAAAACCGCATGCTGAAAGCCTATATTCGTGACTGGCCGGAACAGGAAGAGCAGGAGCAAGTCCGGTAAAGGCACTCTTATAAGCCGAGCGCGCGTTTTGCGCGCTTTTTTTTTGCTTACGTTGACTGTACTGCCGGTACTTCACCCGGCGGCTTCACCCACCCCTTAACTTCGATCCTATATTGATGAGCCTCGCACCCAGTACACCACCTGCTGCCGACTCACAGCCTGAGCATCCGAGCCAATACCGCTTGTTGCGCGAAAACCGTTTTGCCCCGTTTTTCTGGACTCAGTTCCTGGGGGCGATGAACGATAACGTGTTCAAGATCGGTTTCACCTCATTGTTGACCTACCAGGCGGTTTTATTTGGCGGGATAGACAGCAAGAGCGCCGCTTTTCTGATTTCGGCGATCTTTATCGTGCCTTTTGTATTGTTCTCGGCGACTTCGGGACAAATCTCGGACAAATTTGACAAAGCTTTCATGATCCGCCTGGTCAAGACGTTTGAGATCGCGGTGATGCTGGTCGGGGCTTTGGGTTTCTATCTCCATAGCGTGGCTTTGTTATATTTCTGTACCTTTTGCATGGGTTTGCATTCGACCGTATTCGGTCCGGTCAAATATGCCTATCTGCCGCAACATCTGAGCCGGGCCGAACTGGTGGGCGGCAACGGCATGGTCGAGATGGGGACATTTGTGGCGATCTTGATCGGCACGATTGTGGGAGGCGCCGCGGCGGCGCTCGGCGGCCACGGTGCTGCGCTGCTGGGCGGCAGTTGCATCGCGCTGGCCTTGCTGGGGCGGCTGGTGTCGGCCAAAGTGCCGGTCTCGCCGGCTGCGCAACCCGATCTGGTGATCAACTGGAATCCGTTTTCCGAAACCTGGCGCAATCTGAAACTGGCACATGCCGACCGTACGGTGTTTCTCGCCTTGATGGGGATTTCCTGGCTGTGGTTTGTCGGAGCGACCTACCTGACTTCGTTTTTTAATTTTGCCAAGTTCGTTTTGTCTGGTAATGCCGATGTCGTGACGGTGCTGCTCGCCACTTTTTCCTTGGGCATAGGCCTGGGTTCGCTGATGTGCGAACGCATGTCCGGGCGCGGTATTGAAATCGGCCTGGTGCCATTCGGCTCGATCGGCATGAGCGTATTCGGCATCGATCTATATTTTGCCAGTCGTGGCGCGCCGTTGCTCTCCCACTTGTCGGGGGTGTCGGAATTTCTGCTGCAACCGAGTCATTGGCGCGTGCTGGCCGACCTGTTTTTACTCGCCATGTTCGGCGGCTTTTACAGCGTGCCGCTCTATGCCCTGATCCAGACCCGCAGTCAGCCCAGCCATCGGGCGCGCATCATTGCCGCCAACAACATCCTGAATGCCTTGCTGATGATTCTGTCGGCGCTGATGGCCTTGGCATTGACGGCGATCGGCTTCACCATTCCTCAATTGTTCCTGACCACGGCCTTGCTGAATGTGCTGGTGGCGATATTCATTTATGCGCAAGTCCCGGAGTTCTTGCTGCGGTTTGTCATGTGGCTGCTTTTGCATACCGTATACCGCATGACGACGCGCGATCTGGAATACATCCCCGAGCAAGGCCCATGTGTGCTGGTCTGCAACCACGTCAGTTTTGTCGATGCGGTGGTGATCGGTGCGCTGGTGCCCAGGCCGGTGCGGTTTGTGATGGATCACCGGATCTATAACGTGCCTGTGTTGTCGTGGTTCTTCCGCACGGTCAAAGCCATTCCGATTGCCTCCGAGCACGAAAACCCGGCGGTGCTGGAGCGCGCTTTTCAGCTGATTGCGGCGGCACTGGAACAGGGCGACGTGATTTGCCTGTTTCCGGAAGGGCGCCTGACTGCCGATGGCGAGATCGGCCAGTTTAAAAGCGGGGTACAGCGCATCATCCGTCAAACACCGGCGCCCGTGGTGCCGATGGCCTTGCGCGGTTTATGGGGCAGCTTCTTTTCGCGGCGCGGTGGCGCGGCGATGAGCCGGCCGTTTCGCCGCGGTATGTTAAATCGCCTGGAACTGGTAGCCAGTGCGCCGCACGATCCGGTGACCTTGAGTGCCGAGCAACTGCAACGGGCGGTGGCGGAATTGCGTGGGGCATGGCGCTAAGAGCATTGGCCCGAGGGGCTATCTGGCCTCCTGTGACGAATGCCATGCAGCGATAGATAAACTTGCCGGCGCGGGTTTTTGCTCGCAGGCAGAGCAACAACGCGGGCACAGCGCAGGCCCGACGAGGTAAAATAAGGTTTTTGTCGCTGAGCACGTCGAACCATGTCCGGTAATAGCTTGGGTACTCTTTTCACTGTCACCACCTTTGGCGAGTCGCATGGGCCCGCCATCGGCTGTGTGATCGATGGTTGTCCGCCGGGTATGGCGCTAAGCTCCGCCGATATCCAACTGGAACTGGATCGCCGCAAACCGGGCACCTCACGGCATGTGACGCAGCGCCAGGAAGCCGATGAAGTCGAGATCCTGTCCGGTGTGTTCGAGAATTGCACCACCGGCGCGCCGATTGCGCTGCTGATACGCAACACCGACCAGCGCAGCAAAGACTACGGCAATATTGCCGAATCGTTCCGGCCCGGTCACGCCGACTATACCTATTGGCATAAATACGGCATCCGCGACCATCGCGGCGGCGGCCGTTCGTCGGCACGGCTGACGGCGCCGACGGTGGCGGCCGGCGCCGTCGCCAAAAAATGGCTGCGCGAGCACTACGGCACCGAAATCCGCGCTTATATGTCGGCTTTGGGTCCCATCGATATTCCATTTGTGGCCTGGGATCATGTACGCGAAAATCCTTTTTTCGCGCCGAACCAAGCCATCGTGCCCGAGCTTGAAGCTTATATGGACGCTTTGCGCCATGACGGCGACTCGATCGGCGCCCGCATCCAGGTGGTCGCCAGCGGCGTGCCGGTCGGTTGGGGCGAGCCTTTGTTCGACCGGCTCGATGCCGATATCGCACATGCCATGATGGGCATCAACGCGGTCAAAGGCGTGGAAATCGGCGCCGGCTTCGGCAGCGTGGCGCAGCGCGGTTCAGAGCACGGCGACGAACTGACCCCGGCCGGGTTTCTCAGCAACCATGCAGGCGGCGTACTCGGCGGTATTTCGACCGGCCAGGACGTCATGGTGTCGATTGCGATCAAACCGACCTCAAGCATTCGTACACCGCGCCGCTCGATCGACAAAGACGGCCAGCCCGCCGTGGTCGAAACCTTCGGCCGCCATGACCCGTGTGTGGGCATCCGCGCCACGCCTATCGCCGAAGCGATGCTGGCACTGGTGCTGATCGACCATGCACTGCGGCACCGCGCGCAGTGCGGCGACGTGCTGGTCGGTACGCCGAAAATCCCGGCTGCGGCGCCCTGAACTGACGCCCCAAACAAAAAGCGCTTCAGCAAAAACCGAAGCGCTTTTTTTACGGCGGCGAAATTTGCTGCACCGCCGGCAGCCTCAGAATTGGCTTCGGCGGCGGCGCGATCCAGCTAAAGCGCCTTACATATTCGGATAGTTCGGCCCGCCGCCACCTTCCGGCGGAGTCCAGACAATATTCTGGGTCGGGTCTTTGATATCGCAGGTTTTGCAATGCACGCAGTTCTGGGCATTGATCTGCAAACGATCCGAACCGTCTTCGTTCTTGACGAACTCATAGACCTGGGCCGGGCAGTAACGGCTCTCAGGCCCCGCGTAGGTGGTCAGGTTGATGCCGACCGGCACCGAGGGGTCTTTCAAGGTCAAATGCGCCGGCTGATTTTCTTCGTGGTTGGTGTTTGAAATAAACACCGACGAGAGCCGGTCGAAAGTCAGTTTGCCGTCGGGTTTGGGATAAACGATAGGCGTATAGTCCGCCGCCGGGCGCAAGCATTCGTGATCGGCGTGCTGGTGATGCAAGGTCCAGGGGGCTTTGCCGCGGAACAGTTTGTCCTCGATCCCGACCATCAAGGTGCCCATATACAAGCCCTTGCTCATCCACTGCTTGAAGTTGCGCGCGCCATGCAATTCCTGGTGCAGCCAGGAGCTTTTGAAGGCTTGCGGGTAGGCTTGCAGCTCGTCGCCTTGACGACCGGCCTGCAACGCCGCAAAGGCGGCTTCCGCGGCCAGCATGCCGGACTTGATCGCCGCGTGGCTGCCCTTGATGCGAGGCGCATTGAGGAAGCCTGCGTCGCAGCCGAGCAGGGCGCCGCCAGGGAACACCAGCTTGGGCAGTGACACCAAACCGCCGGCGGTAATCGCGCGGGCACCGTAGGAAATACGTTTACCGCCTTCCAGGAAGGTGCGGATCGCCGGGTGTGTCTTGTAGCGCTGGAATTCCTCGAAGGGCGACAGATAGGGGTTTTGATAACCCAGACCGACCACAAAGCCCACCATCACCTGATTATTTTCCAGGTGATACAGGAACGAGCCGCCGTAGGTGTCGCTTTCCAGCGGCCAGCCGGCGGTGTGCATGACCAAACCAGGTTGGTGTTTGGCCGGGTCGATTTCCCACAATTCCTTGATACCCAGAGCGTACGATTGCGGGTCGCAGTCTTTGTCCAACTGATATTTTGCGTTCAGTTGGCGGCCGAGATTGCCGCGTGAGCCTTCGCAAAACAGGGTGTATTTGGCGTGTAATTCCATCCCGAGCTGGAAATGGTCCGTGGGTTCGCCATTTTTGCCCAAGCCCAGGTTGCCGGTGGCGACACCTTTGACCGAACCATCGTCGCGATAGAGGATTTCAGCGGCGGCAAAGCCCGGGAAAATCTCGACGCCCAGCGCTTCGGCCTGGGTGCCTAACCAGCGCACCACATTGGCCAGGCTGATGACGTAGTTGCCGTGGTTATGCAAGCTGGCGGGGAGTGCCCAGCCCGGTACTTTACGGGCGCCGTCTTTGGTCAGGAACAGGAAACGATCTTCGGTGACCGGCGTGTTCAAGGGGGCGCCTTGTTGTTTCCAGTCGGGTATCAGTTCATTGAGTGCAATCGGGTCCATCACGGCCCCGGACAAGATGTGGGCACCGATTTCGGAGCCTTTCTCCAGGACGCATACGCCCAGTTCGACGCCTTTTTCAGCCGCTTGCTGTTTCAGGCGTATCGCGGCGGAGAGCCCTGCCGGGCCGCCACCTACGATCACTACGTCATATTCCATCGACTCGCGTGGGCCGTACTGCTCTATCAGATTGGTCGGGGTCATTAGTCTAGTTTTATCTGCCGGTGGGTTATGATTTTACTGGGATGTGGCGGCTAGTGCGTAAAAAACGCAGCAGCAATCCCAATCGAGCCTGAAATGCTTTTAGCACGATCGTACTATTTCATGATAGCTTAATGCGTAGAATCCATGCTCGAATTAAGCCCTTGAGCAGTTCAAACCGAAGTAAACAGAGGTCACCATGGGTCGTTCGATCAATCTTGAAGGCAAAGTTGCACTGGTTACTGGCGCGTCCAGTGGCTTGGGCAAGCGTTTTGCCCAAATTCTTTCCATGGCCGGCGCCAAAGTCGTATTGGCCAGCCGTCGCACCGAGCGTCTTAAAGAGTTGCGTGCCGAGATCGAGGCTGCCGGCGGGGCAGCCCATGTGGTTGCGTTGGATGTCACCGACCACGCCAGTATCAAGGCCGCCGTCGCTCATGCGGAAACCGAGGCCGGCACGATCGATATCCTGGTCAATAATTCCGGCGTATCGACCACCCAAAGACTGGTGGATGTGACGCCGGAAGATTTCGAATTCGTCTTCGATACCAATACCCGCGGCGCTTTTTTTGTGGCGCAGGAAGTGGCCAAGCGCATGATCATGCGCGGTAATCCGAATGGCAAACCGACGTATCGCATAATCAATATCGCTTCGATGGCAGGCTTGAAAGTACTGCCGCAAATCGGCTTGTATTCGATGAGCAAGGCGGCGGTGGTGCATATGACCAAAGCCATGGCGCAAGAATGGGGGCGTCATGGGATCAATGTGAACGCCATTTGCCCGGGTTATATCGATACCGAAATCAATCATCATCATTGGTCCAGCGAAGGCGGTCAGAAGCTATTGCAGATGCTGCCGCGCAAGCGCGTCGGCGCTCCTGAGGACTTGGACGGGCTGTTGCTGCTGCTGGCCTCGGACGATTCGCAATTTATCAACGGCGCGGTGATTTCCGCCGACGACGGATTTGGTGTTTGAGTGTTTTTTTTATCAATAGTTAGAAAGGTCGTAATCCAGTGAGTGATTTTCAATTAGTCCACACCTGCACCATGCCCATACGCTGGGGCGACATGGATGCGTTCGGGCATGTCAATAACACCAACTTTTTCCGTTATATGGAGCAGGCTCGCATCGAATGGCTGGAATCCCTGGGGCTGGCGTCCGTCGGCGACAGCGGCACCGGCCCGGTGATCGTCAATGCCCAGATGACGTTTTTGAAGCAATTGCAGTACCCCGGCGACGTACTGTGTCATACCCTGGCCGGCCAGCCGGGCCGCAGCAGCCTCGAAACGCATTTTGAACTGCGCCGGGCCGACGATCCGGCCACGCTGGTGGCTCAGGGCAGCGCCAAAGTAGTGTGGGTCGACTACGCCTCCGGCCGCTCGACACCGATGCCCGATACCCTGCGCGCCAGAGTGGAGGGGGAGCGACCCTTGAAGGTCGACGCGGCCTGAAAATCGATACCCGCCGCTCCTCGCTACCCGCTACCCGGCCCCTGGGTTGGCTGCCCACGACGGATTGTCGCGGGCAGCCTTGGCTGTCCCGGCAAGCACGGTTTGTCGCCCGCGTGCAAGCAAAGCGCGGCGAGCTATGGCTTACTCTGATTGCGCAATGCACCATGCGAGGCGTACCCTATAGGGCGATCTGTGCCTGATAGATTAGACGATAGAGGGACTTAGATGAATAAACTGTATCCCAGCGCTCAAGCGGCGTTGGCGGACGTGGTCAAGGACGGCCAGACGTTCGCGGTGGGCGGCTTCGGCCTGTGCGGCATTCCCGAGGCGCTGATTGGCGCGCTGCGCGACTCGGGCGTGAAGGATCTGACCTGTATCAGCAATAACGCCGGGGTCGACGGTTTCGGCTTGGGCTTGTTGCTGGAAACGCGCCAGGTCAAAAAAATGATCTCGTCGTATGTGGGTGAAAACAAGGAGTTCGAACGCCAGTACCTGGCCGGCGAACTGGAACTTGAATTCACCCCGCAAGGCACCTTGGCCGAGAAGCTGCGTGCCGGCGGCTCGGGCATTCCGGCCTTTTTTACCAAGACCGGTTACGGCACCGTGGTGGCCGAGGGCAAGGAAATTCGCGAATTCAACGGCGAACCCTACGTCATGGAGCACTCGCTGACGGCCGATATCGCTCTGGTGAAGGCCTGGAAAGCAGATAAATCGGGCAACCTGATTTACCGCCGCACCGCGCGTAACTTCAACCCGATGTGCGCCATGGCCGGCAAAATTACCGTGGTCGAGGTTGAGGAAATCGTTGAGACGGGCACTTTCGACCCCGATGAAATCCACACGCCGGGTATTTTCGTGCAGCGTATCGTGCTGAATGCCCACCCCGAAAAACGTATCGAACAACGTATCGTCCGCAGCGCGGCCGGCTCTAACTAAGCAAGTAAGGAGGCAGAACATGGCCTGGACTCGGGACGAAATGGCGGCGCGCGCCGCAGGTGAATTGCAAGACGGATTTTATGTGAACCTGGGTATCGGCTTGCCGACCCTGGTCGCCAACCATGTGCCTGCAGGCATGGAGGTCTGGCTGCAATCGGAAAATGGCCTGCTTGGCATTGGACCGTCGCCGTATGAAGACGAAGTCGATGCCGATTTGATCAACGCGGGCAAACAGACGGTTACGACTTTGCCCGGCTCGTCGATTTTTTCTTCGGCCGACTCGTTTGCCATGATCCGCGGCGGGCATATCAACCTGGCGATTCTCGGCGCGATGCAGATCAGTGCGACGGGCGACCTCGCCAACTGGATGATTCCCGGCAAGATGATCAAGGGCATGGGCGGCGCGATGGATCTGGTGGCCGGCGTCAAGCGTGTGGTGGTGATCATGGAGCACGTGGCGAAAGGCGATCAGCACAAGATCCTCGATAAATGCACCTTGCCGCTTACAGGCGTCGGTGTGGTCAACAAAATCATCACCGACCTGTGTGTGCTCGACGTGACCCCTGAGGGCTTGAAGCTGACGGAATTGGCTCCCGGCGTCAGTATCGACGAAATCAAGCAAAAGACCGGTGCGCCTGTCGATACCAGCGCCCTGTCGTAAACTCCGAACGGCCGGCGAGGTGCGGCCGGCGTGGATGCCCTTGGCTTGTACGCGATGATCGACGGCGGTTTGCGCGGGGACGGCAGGCACCGTAAATAAAGCGGGCAGAGCGATCTGTCCGCTTTTTTTTTACGGCGGCACTGAAGCCGCGTTAAAATCCGGATTGAATCTTGCCGTGTTTTGATTGTCTGTGTTGGGCAGTCTTGTTTGCGATGGCTACTGCACGGTGCCATTTTTCTCTCAGCGTTTATCTGCGCCATGGACAAGGAATTCATATGTCAAAATTGCAAACAGATCACGCTTTTGTCCAGCCTCGCAGCAGTCATGTCGTTTGCCTGAGCCCCGCCGGCTTGCATCGGATGGCATATACGGAATGGGGCGACCCCGCCAATCCCAGGGTGCTGATATGCGCTCACGGGCTGACGCGCTGCGGTCGCGACTTCGATGTTTTGGCCCAACGCCTGAGCAGCGACTACCGGGTGGTGTGCCCCGATGTGGTGGGGCGCGGTTTATCGGATTGGCTTGCCAATCCGGCTTCTTACGTTTTACCCCAGTATGTTGCCGATATGGTGACGCTGATTGCGCGCCTGGGAGTTGAAACGGTGGACTGGTTTGGCACTTCGATGGGAGGATTGATCGGTTTGTCTTTGGCCGGTTTGCCGAATACGCCGATTACCCGCCTGCTGCTCAACGATATCGGCCCGCATCTTGACCCTGAGGCATTGGAGCGTATCGTCGCCTATCTTGGGCAACCGGTGAGCTTCAAGTCGGAGCAAGAGGGTATCGATTATCTGGCCGCGGTGGCGCTGTCCTTCGGCCCGCATACGCCGGAGCAATGGCGTGCGCTGAACGGCCCGCTGTTGGTCGAACGCGATGGTGCCTGGCATGTGCGCTACGATCCGCAAGTCTCAGCCGCGTTCAGCACTGCAACGCCGGAACTGATGGCGGCGGGCGAAGCCGCGCTGTGGCAGCTGCTGGAAAATTTCAACGGACCGACCTTGGTGGTGCGCGGCGCCGAGTCCGATTTATTGTCGCGCGATACCGTCGGCTTGATGAAACAACGCGGCAAGCATATCAGCAGCGTCGAAATTAACGGTGTCGGACATGCGCCCACCTTCGTGCCCGACGATCAGATCCGCATTGCGGAAGCTTTTTTTCTGGGCAGTCATTAACACGCCAGTCAATCGCCTGTAGGGGTTTGGTAAGCATTACGTGGTTAAATGGGGTATCGAATTATGGCAATCAGCCGTCTGCACGTAGGAAAACGTTTGTCGGAAGTGGCAATTCATAACCGTACCGTCTATTTGGCGGGACAAATTGCTGAAGATACGCAGCAGGATATTGTGGGCCAGACGCGCGAAGTGCTGGGTCATATCGATCGCCTGCTGGCCGAAGCGGGCAGCGACAAAACGCTGATCCTGTCGGCACAGATTTTTATCAGTAATATGAGCCACTTCCCAGGCATGAATGAAGTCTGGGATAGTTGGGTCGCCGCCGGCCATGCACCGACCCGTGCCACGGTTGAAGCCAAGCTGGCCAATCCGGCCTGTCTGGTGGAAGTGGTGGTGGTTGCCGCGCAGCGCGACTAAGCCGCCGCTGGTTTGCGTCGTTGGACCCCGGGCGGTTGACCCGAGGCTGCCGACCGAGCCAACGACTTGAGCCGGGCCCGCTGTGTAGTTTGATTGATTGTGTTTTTGTTAAAGTTGTCTGCCATGCAAACCGAACCTCCTGAAATACTCTCGGCGTCCTTTGAGGACGCATTGGGGTTTGTGCGCGAGCAGGCAGGCGATAGTGTGCTGTCATCGGGTGAGTCGATGGTGGAACATGCCCTGGGTACCGCGCACATCGTCGAAAAGCTGCGGGTCGACAAAGCGACCCTGCTCGCAGCGGTGCTGTTCCCGCTGTCCTTGCTTATCGATAATCCCGAAAAAATCCTCACCGAACGGTTCGGCGAAGAAGTCTGCGCGCTCGTCATCGATGTGCGCAAATTATTGAAACTGGGCGTGGTCAGCGTCAAGGCCGCCGGAGCGCAACCGGGTGAAGGACGTGAGGCCGCGGCGGCCCGCCGGGCGCAGGTTGAAGCCTTGCGCAAAATGCTGCTGGCGTTCGCCCAGGATATCCGGGTGGTCTTGATCCGGCTTGCCTCGCGCTTGCAGACGCTGCGCTTTCACGCGGCAACCAAGACTTCGCCGGCGGACGGCGTGCCGCAAGAAACGCTGGATATTTATGCACCCCTGGCGAATCGTCTGGGTATCTGGCAACTCAAGTGGGAGCTTGAAGATCTGGCTTTCCGTTTCCAGGAGCCGGATACCTACAAGCAGATTGCACGCTTGCTCGACGAAAAACGCGTCGAGCGCGAAGGTTACGTCAAAAGCGCCATTGAGCGTTTGCAGCATGAATTGGCGACGGCGGGCATCGAAGCCGAGGTGAGCGGGCGACCCAAGCATATCTACAGCATCTGGCGCAAGATGCACGGCAAGGATCTCGATTTCACCGAGATGTACGATGTGCGCGCCTTTCGCGTCATCGTGCCGGATGTCAAAGATTGCTACACGGTGCTGGGCATCGTGCACAACATCTGGCAGCCGATTCCCAAAGAATTCGATGACTACATCTCGCGGCCCAAGCCCAACGGCTATAAGTCGCTGCATACGGTGGTGATCGGCGAAGACGGACGGGCCTTCGAAGTGCAGATCCGCACCCAGGAAATGCATAACTTTGCCGAATACGGCATTGCGGCGCACTGGCGTTATAAAGAAGCCGGCGTGCGCGGGTATTCGGGGCAGTTCAATGCCGATGACGAATACGACGAAAAAATTGCCTGGCTGCGCCAGTTGCTGGCCTGGAAAAGCGATGTCGGCGATGCTGAGCAAGGTGATGAAGAGCTGGCCGAAGAACATTGGGAGCAGTTAAAAAATACCGCTATCGACGACCATATCTATGTGTTGACGCCGCAAGCGCGGGTGGTGGCGCTGCCGCAAGGGGCGACCGCGGTCGATTTCGCTTATCACTTGCATACCGAACTCGGCCATCGCTGCCGCGGGGCGCGTATCGAAGGTGCGATGGTGCCGTTGAACACGCCTTTGCGTAACGGCCAGACGGTCGAGATCGTGGCGATCAAGCAGGGCGGCCCGTCACGCGACTGGCTTAATCCGCAGCTCGGTTATTTGCAAAGCCCGCGGGCGCGCGCCAAGGTACGCGCGTGGTTCAACACCATCGATCACCAGGACACCATCAATGCGGGCCGCGCCTTGGTCGAAAAGACCTTGCAACGCGAAGGCAAGACTTCGGTCAACCTGGATGAATTGGCGGGCAAGCTGGGTTTCAAGTCGACCGAGGAGTTGTTTGTTCAGGTCGGCAAGGAAGAATTCAGCCTGCGCCTGGTGGAACAAGCTTTGCATGATGCACCGCCGGCGGAACCGGTTGAACTTGAGCCGGCCTCGATTGCCAAAAAGAGCAGCGGTTCCAGCGTCGCGGAGGGCGCGTCCAGCGGCGTGCTGGTGGTGGGCGTGGGCAAGCTGTTGACACAATTGGCGCGCTGCTGCCGTCCGGCGCCCCCCGACGAAATTGCCGGTTTTGTGACGCGCGGCAAAGGGGTGTCGATCCATCGGCTCGATTGTCCCAGTTTTGTCCGAATTGCCGCGCGCGCGCCCGAGCGTGTATTGCAAACCGCATGGTCGGGCGACGTGCTGGAAGGGCGCGGCCAGAGTGTTTATCCGGTCGATATCGCGATTGAAGCTTCGGATCGGCAGGGCTTGTTGCGCGATATCTCCGAAGTGTTCGCGCGGGAAAAGATCAATGTGATCGGCGTCAAAACCGTTTCCAAACGTCACACGGCGTATATGCAATTCACGGTTGAAGTCTCCAGCGGGGCGCAAGTGCAGCGCGCGCGGATCCTGCTCGGCGAAATCTCGGGCGTGGTGCGCGCGGATCGCAAGGTGTGAGATGCATTTTGTCTTGCCGTCGTCAGCGCGCCCATGCTGCGCGACGGATCGCCGCTAACGCATCGGCAGCTGGCATATGGTCTTGTAGCAAAAGAGAAAATTTGTTGACGGTACAGCAATGGATCGCTCAACGATGACGCCGTGAGCAATCTTCAAGCTCGGTTTTTACGCGGGAAGATAAAAATATTCTCACGAGACGCTTGGCAAAACCTGAAAAGCTCCTTATAATCGCTTTCTCCTTAGGCTCGTAGCTCAGCTGGTTAGAGCACCACCTTGACATGGTGGGGGTCGTTGGTTCGAGTCCAATCGAGCCTACCAACGAAAACGAGTCCTGAAGAACATCTCGGGACTTGAGTAGTAAATATGTAATTAATGTGCAACAAGCGTGCAATAAGCGCAAAGGTCTGGTTATGACACCGCGAACGTCTCCCGCTATGATGTCGGAGCGACGCTAAGTCGAGGACCTTTCGCGAGCTTGAAAAAATGCGGCCTCGACGGGCCGCATTTTTTTTGTCCGCGTTTTTTCACCTGCGAGGCTGGCGCGTCAGATTGACGGCCGCGGCGCATTCTTAGATAAAACCGTCGTAACGCGACGGTCGGGAGAGCAGAATGATCTCAGTACGTCTGCCGGATGGCTCACAGCGACAGTTCGACCAGGCGGTCACGATTGCTGAAGTCGCTGCGTCGATAGGTCCGGGACTCGCAAAGGCGGCGCTTGGCGGCAAACTCGACGGTGTATTGGTCGATACCAGCACCTTGATCGAGCATGATGCCGAATTGGCTATCGTGACCGAAAAAGACCCCGAAGGACTGGAGATCATTCGTCACTCGACGGCCCATTTGCTGGCCGCCGCGGTTAAAGAGCTGTTTCCCGAAGCCCAGGTCACGATCGGCCCGGTGATCGACAATGGCTTTTATTACGACTTCGCTTATAGCCGGCCCTTCACGCCGGAAGATCTCGAGAAAATCGAGAAGCGCATGGGCGAGATCGCCAAGAAGGACCAGCCGGTCACGCGCCGTGTGGTGTCGCGCGATGAGGCGGTGGCCTATTTCAAGAGCCTGGGTGAAAACTACAAGGCTGAGTTGATCGAAGCGATTCCGGCCAATGACGAGATCAAACTTTATTCGCACGGCGATTTCACCGACCTGTGCCGCGGCCCGCATGTGCCGTCGACGGGCAAGCTGAAGGTCTTCAAGCTGATGAAGCTGGCCGGCGCCTATTGGCGCGGCGACTCGAAGAACGAGCAATTGCAGCGCATCTACGGTACCGCCTGGATCAAGAAGGAAGACCAGGAAGCGTACCTGCATATGCTGGAAGAAGCGGAGAAGCGCGATCACCGCAAACTCGGCAAACAGCTTGACTTGTTCCATCTGCAAGACGAAGCGCCGGGCATGGTGTTCTGGCATCCGAAGGGCTGGTCGATCTGGCAGCAGGTCGAGCAATATGTGCGGCGCCGTCTGAGCGAAGTCGGCTACCAGGAAATCAAGACGCCGATGATCATGGACCGCTCCTTGTGGGAGCGCTCCGGCCATTGGCAGAATTACCGCGAAGGCATGTTCACCACCGAATCGGAAAAACGCGATTACGCGATCAAGCCGATGAATTGCCCGGGCCATGTGCTGGTGTTTAATCATGGCCTGCGCTCTTATCGCGATCTGCCGCTGCGTTTTGCCGAATTTGGCTCGTGTCACCGCAATGAAACCTCGGGTGCGCTGCATGGTTTGATGCGCGTGCGCGGTTTTGTGCAGGACGATGCGCATATTTTCTGCACCGAAGATCAAGTGATTGCCGAATCGATTGCCTTCAATACGCTCGCCATGAGCATGTATAAAGATTTCGGTTTCGATCAGATCGACGTCAAGCTGTCGCTGCGCCCTGAGTTGCGCGCCGGCACCGACGCAACCTGGGACCGCTCGGAGCAGGGCCTGCGCGATGCGCTGTCCGCTTGCGGCGTGAGCTGGGAAGAATTGCCGGGTGAGGGCGCGTTTTATGGCCCCAAAGTCGAATATCACATCAAGGACGCGCTGGGCCGTTCATGGCAATGTGGTACCTTGCAGCTCGATTTGGTATTGCCTGAGCGCCTGGATGCCGAATATGTGACCGAAGAAAATGGGCGCAAACGCCCGGTCATGCTGCATCGCGCGATTTTGGGCTCGATGGAGCGTTTTATCGGCATTTTGATCGAAAACTTCGCCGGGGCCATGCCGGTTTGGCTCGCGCCGGTGCAGGCGATGGTGCTGAGTATTACGGAAAATCAGAGCGAATATGCGCAGAATCTGACCCAAACGTTGAAAAAACAAGGGCTTAGGGTCGAGAGTGATTTGCGCAATGAGAAAATAAGCTATAAAATACGCGAACACGCGCTTGAAAAAGTGCCTTACCTCCTCGTGGTGGGCGATAAAGAGCGTGAAACGAATACGGTAGCCGTGCGTGCCCGTGGCGGGGTCGACCTGGGTTCCATGCAGGTCGACGCATTGCTGGAACTGTTGCAAAAGCAAGTGCAAACGTTCCAGTAACCCGCTGCGATGCAGGCACGGCTAAGTTTTTTGAATTTTTAAAGGAAACGTAACATCGCTACGGATAAGTCTGCTCACCGCATCAACGGCGAAATCACCGCACTTGAAGTGCGCTTGGTTGGAATTGAGGGTGAAGCCCTGGGTATCGTGAAACTGGCCGATGCGTTCCGTTTATCGGAAGCGTCAGATGTGGATCTGGTCGAAATTGCGCCTCAGGCAGTGCCCCCGGTCTGCCGTTTGATGGATTACGGCAAGTTCAAGTACCAGGAATCAAAAAAGGCCCATGAAGCCAAGCTGAAACAGAAAGTCATCCAGGTCAAGGAAGTCAAATTCCGTCCCGGTACCGATGACGGCGATTATTCTGTAAAGCTGCGCATGCTGGTCCGTTTCCTGGACGAAGGCGACAAGACGAAAATCACGTTGCGTTTCCGTGGTCGCGAAATGGCCCACCAAGAACTTGGTATGCGCGTGCTGGAACGCCTGCGCACCGATCTGGACGAATACGGTCAGGTCGAGCAAATGCCGAAGATGGAAGGGCGCCAGATGGTGATGGTGTTGTCGCCCAAGAAAAAGAAGTAAGCATTGAATTCGGTGTCGCTGTGGCGCGCTTTTCGCGTGTCGCATCGATGTCCGGTTTCTGGATGGCGATTGGGTTGCCATTCCGGAAGCGGTATTGGACCGGGTCAAACCGGAACCGATGCCGCATATAAGTGAACGTAGGTTTTAAAAGGGCAGCGATAGCTGCACACCCACGCTCATCTAAAAAAACCTGGAGTTGTTTCATGCCAAAGATGAAAACCAAGAAGAGTGCTGCAAAGCGCTTCGTGGTGCGTCCGGGCGGTACCGTCAAGCGCGGTCAAGCCTTCAAGCGCCACATTTTGACCAAGAAGACGACGAAGAACAAACGTCAACTTCGCGGTACCGTGGGTATTCACGCAGCGGATATGCCGTCCATCCGCTCGATGTTGCCGTACGCATAATCCCAACACTCACAGGAGCAAACTATGCCTAGAGTTAAACGTGGGGTTACCGCACGGGCCCGTCACAAAAAGATCATTGACTTGGCGAAGGGCTATCGTGGCCGTCGCAATAATGTCTATCGTATTGCTAAACAAGCTGTCATGCGCGCCGGGCAATATGCCTATCGCGATCGCCGCAACAAGAAACGTGTGTTCCGCCGCTTGTGGATCGCCCGTATCAATGCGGCCGTGCGTCAGCACGACATGACGTACAGCGTGTTCATCAACGGCCTGAAACGGTCGCAGATCGAACTCGACCGTAAGGTCTTGGCCGACATGGCGGTGTTCGATAAACCTGCTTTCGCGGCTATCGTGAATCAGGTGAAGGCCACCGTCGCGCATTAATGCGGCTAGCATGTTGCCGGTTTAACCGCCGGCAGCAAGATGCGTAGACAGCCGCATCGCCGGGGTCAAACCTGGCAGTGCGGTAAAAACGGGGCTCTCACCGAGCCCCGTTTTTGTTGGTGCTTTGGTTCGTGTCAGGGGTGTGCTCGGTTCGTACTCAGTTTGCACTTCAACACGTAAAAGACAGGTGAAGCCGGGGTTCTCTCGATCGGAATCATGCCGGGTTCACGGTTTTAAACCAAGAATAGATGCAGTGGAGTCAAGACCGGCAGGCCGGGGCTCACGCTGAAAGACAGACGCTTACAAGAAGGGCTCCATGGATCTGGAACAGATTGTCTCGGATGCACGTACTGCATTCGCCAACGCCGCTGACGCTGCGACACTCGAAAACGAGAAGGCGCGTTTCCTTGGTAAGGCCGGCAAACTGACTGAATTGCTCAAAGGTCTGGGCAAGCTGGACCCTGATACGCGCAAGACGGAAGGCGCGCGTATCAACCTGATCAAACAACAGGTCGAAGAAGCGCTGACGGCACGCCGTCAAGCTTTGGCCGATGCGCTGATGGATCAGCGCCTGGCCACCGAAGCGATCGACGTGACACTGCCGGGCCGCGGCGCCGGCGTGGGCAGTTTGCATCCGGTGATGCGTACCTGGGAACGGGTCGAACAGATTTTCCGGACCATCGGTTTTGACGTGGCCGACGGCCCCGAAATCGAAAACGACTGGTACAACTTTACCGCCTTGAACAGCCCGGAAAACCATCCGGCACGTTCGATGCAGGACACGTTCTATATCGACGCCAAGGATGACGGCGGCCGCCAGTTGCTGTTGCGCACGCATACCAGCCCGATGCAGGTACGTTATGCCCGCATGAATCGTCCGCCGATCAAGGTGATTGCCCCCGGGCGCACCTATCGCGTCGACAGCGACGCAACCCATTCGCCCATGTTCAACCAGGTTGAAGGGCTGTGGATAGACGAGAACATCAGCTTTGCCGACCTGAAAGGCGTGTATAGCGATTTTCTCTGCCGCTTCTTCGAGCGCGACGATATCCAGCTACGTTTTCGCCCCTCGTATTTTCCCTTCACCGAGCCGTCAGCCGAAATCGACATGATGTTCGAGCAGGGCAAAAACGCCGGAAAGTGGCTGGAAATCTCGGGTTCGGGGCAAGTGCATCCGAACGTGATCCGCAATATGGGACTGGACCCGGAGCGTTACATCGGGTTTGCCTTCGGTAGCGGCCTCGAACGTCTGGCCATGTTGCGTTACGGCGTGCAGGACTTGCGTCTCTTTTTTGAAAACGATTTGCGCTTCCTGAAACAGTTTGCTTGAAGTGAGTGAGCGCGGGCGCGTTCCGCGCCGCTTCCTGAAAACAGAAAGCCGGCCTGTGCCGGGACCGATAGTCGACAGCATCGATCCCGGCACAGGCCTCTAGCAAATCCAACCTTCACCGAATACTGACACTCATGCAATTCCCAGAATCCTGGCTCAGAAGTTTCGTCGATCCCGCATTGTCGACCGACGCACTGGCACACGCACTGACGATGGCCGGCCTTGAAGTCGAAGGGCTGCGCCCGGTTGCACCGCCGACCTCCAACATCGTGGTCGGTAAAGTGTTGGAAACCGCCAAACATCCGAATGCCGACAAGCTGAACATTTGCCAGGTCGATGTCGGTACCGGCCATAACCTGACCATTGTCTGCGGCGCACCCAATGTCGCGCCCGGCATCAAAGTGCCGTGCGCGCTGGTCGGCGCGAAATTGCCGCCGGCCGAAGAGGGCGGCGCACCGTTCGAGATCAAGTTGAGCCAATTGCGTGGCGTCGAAAGCCAAGGCATGTTGTGCTCGGCGCGCGAACTCAAACTGAGCGAAGACCACGGCGGTCTGCTGATTTTGCCGGATGACGCGCAGATCGGCCAAGATATTCGCGACACCTTGAAGCTTGACGACACCATTTTTGAAATCAAGCTGACGCCCAACAAAGCCGACTGCCTGTCGGTCTTCGGCATCGCCCGCGAAGTCGCGGCGATTACCGGTGCGCCGTTGTTGAACCCGGCATTCCCGGCGGCGAAGGTGAGTCTGGACGAGCGTCTGCCGGTTACCCTCTCCGCGCCGGATCTGTGCGGGCGTTTTTCCGGACGCGTGATTCGCCACGTCAATGCGCGTGCCGCCACGCCGGCCTGGATGGTTTCGCGACTGGAACGCGCAGGACAACGTAGCGTCTCGGCGCTGGTCGATATCTCGAATTACGTGATGCTCGAACTCGGCCGCCCGTCGCATGTGTTCGACCTCGACAAAATTCACGGCGGCATCGACGTGCGCTGGGGCCGTCCCGGGGAAACGCTGAAACTGCTCAACGGCACCACTATCGAGCTGGATGCCGGCGTGGGAGTGATCGCCGATACGCAGCAAGTCGAAAGCCTGGCCGGGATCATGGGCGGCGACAGCACCGCGGTGACGCTGGACACCCAGCATATCTATCTGGAAGCCGCATTCTGGTGGCCCGACAGCATCCGCGGCCGCGCCCGCCGCTACAACTTCTCGACCGATGCCGCGCATCGCTTCGAGCGTGGCGTCGACTATGCCACCACGGTTGAACATATCGAGCGCATCACCGCGCTGATTCTTGAGATCTGCGGCGGAAACGCCGGTCCGGTGGACGACCAAAGCGTCAATGTGCCGACGCGTGCGCCCGTTACCATGCGGGTTTCGCGCGCCAATCGGATCCTCGGCATCACCGTCGATGCAGACCAGATCGCGGACATTTTCACGCGCCTGGGCTTGTCCTTCGAGCGTAGCGCGGACGCGTTTGTCGTCACGCCACCGTCCTATCGTTTCGATATTGAAATAGAAGAAGACTTGATTGAAGAAGTCGCGCGCATCTACGGCTTCGAAAAAATCCCGGCACGTCCGCCGATCGCGGCCAATGCGATGCGCCAGACCAACGAAGCGCAGCGCAGCATCCACACCATCCGGCATCAGATCGCGGCGCGCGATTATGCCGAAATCGTCAGCTTCAGCTTTGTTGAAGAAGAGTGGGAACGCGATTTTGCCGGCAGCACTACGCCGATCCGCCTGCTAAACCCGATTTCGAGCCAGATGTCGGTGATGCGCAGCTCGCTGATGGGCAGCTTGATCAGCACCTTGCGCCATAATTTGAACCGCCGTGCCGACCGGGTTCGCTTATTTGAAATCGGCCGCGTCTTCCATCGTCACCCGAGTATCAAGGCCGGTGAACTGAGCGTCGAAGGTTTTGCCCAGCCGAAGATGGCCGGCGCCCTGGCTTATGGGCCGGTGCTTGAGGAGCAGTGGGGCAATACCACCCGCGCGGTCGATTATTTCGACCTCAAGGGCGACCTGGAAGCCTTGTTGGCGCCGGCCGTCGCACGTTTTGTGCCGGGTGAGCATCCGGCCTTGCATCCGGGCCGCAGCGCACAAATCGAACTGGACGGCGTGGTGGTCGGCTGGCTCGGTGAATTGCACCCGCGCTGGCTGCAAAAGTACGATTTGCCGCATGCGCCGGTGTTATTTGAAATTGAAGCTGAAGCGCTGATCGCACGCGGTTTGCCGCAACCGACCGAAGTGCCGAAATTCCCGCCGGTACGGCGCGATATCGCGCTGGTGGTGGGTCAGGAAATCAGTGTTCAATCCTTGATGGATGAGATGCAAAAAGCGCGCCTGGAAGAGGTTTGCAAACCTGTCCAGCGTATCGCTTTGTTCGACGAATTCCGACCCAAAGCCGGCATCGCCGGTGGGCTCGCGCCGCACGAGAAAAGCCTTGCGTTCCGTGTTACCTTGCAAGATACTGGTGGCACACTGCAAGACGAAACAGTTGATTTGGCCATCAAAACGATGGTCGACCGGCTGGCTCGAGTATATGGCGCAAGGTTGCGCGGTTGATCGGCGTTCTCCCTAACTCCCCTCCACCGCATCTCAGCTTGGCGCCCATTTTTTTTATATGAACGAAATGAACTCGAGTGAATTTGAAGCACTGGTATCCCTGCAGCGAGACGCACAGCTCCGCGATCATCAGATGCAAACAAGTCCGGTTACTGATACACCGACGCTGACCAAAGCCGAATTGGCCGAACTGTTGTTCGACCATGTCGGCTTGAATAAGCGTGAGGCCAAGGATATGGTCGAAGCCTTCTTTGAGGTCATTCGTGACGCGCTGGAAGGCGGCGAAAGCGTGAAGCTGTCGGGGTTCGGCAATTTTCAATTGCGTGACAAACCACAGCGTCCGGGCCGCAATCCCAAGACCGGCGAAGCAATCCCTATTGCCGCCCGGCGGGTAGTGACCTTTCATGCGAGTCAGAAACTCAAGGTACTGGTTGAAGGCGGCGCAGAATCGACCGCAGCATTTGCCCGTTAATTTGTCCGTTAATTCGAACCGTCAGCATCAAGCGGCCGTAGCCTCACTTTGAACTTTTGATCGAGTGACGATGGAAAAAGTCACACTGCCTCCCATCCCCGCGAAACGCTACTTCACCATTGGCGAAGTCAGCGAGCTATGCGGCGTCAAGCCGCATGTGCTGCGTTATTGGGAGCAGGAATTCACGCAGCTTAAACCGGTAAAACGGCGCGGCAATCGCCGCTATTATCAGCACCACGAAGTGCTGCTGATTCGCCGTATCCGCGAGCTGCTGTACGAGCAGGGGTTCACCATCAACGGTGCGCGCAACCGCCTCGACGCCCGCGAAAGCAATCGGCGCGATGCCGCGGAAGCCGAGAGCAATCTCTTGGCCGAAGCCATGGAAGCGAGCGGCCCGGAATTGATCCCGGTGGATGTGAGTCAGTTACGCGATGAACTGCGGCAACTGATCGACTTCCTGGCCGGACACAAAGGTGAGCTCGAAGGGCAACATACAGGGCCGCATGAAAGCGCAAACGAAAGCGAATAAACAAATGCATTTTTTGTCGTAATCGGCTTTCAAATGCGGCGACAACTCTGATACAATTTCGGTCTTCGGGAGTCCTCCAAAGGGACTTCCCGATGAAATGGCTGAACGCCATTTCATCTCGGGGCGTAGCGCAGCCTGGTAGCGTACCTGGATGGGGTCCAGGTGGTCGGAGGTTCAAATCCTCTCGCCCCGACCAAGATATAACCCGCACAGCGTAAGGCTGTGCGGGTTTTTTTGCGTCTTGGGCATGTGCAATATTTCAGCAAAAATTAGATCTGGTATTAGTCACCGTCTAATACTTCCAGCTCTCACAAAAAGATATTGTACCGACAGCCGGTCGGTAAGTTCCTCGGTAAAAAATACACTCCGTGCATCAGATATGCTGCGCGTTCGGTCGAACTTCGCGCATAGCCTATGGCGCGCTTCCACGCTCACTCACGGCGTACCTGCAATTGCAAAAACGGCGATCCACTCGGATGACCTTGCTGCACGACCGATGTCACTCGGCTCCAGGCATCCTAAATGCTACTGTGCATATTTGTTGGGCGACCCTTTCCGGTGCTCACCGGCACCATGCGTGAGTGCGCCGTCCCGCGCGTGAAGATCGTTGAAGTGAGGTTGGGGTGTCGCATGAATGACATACGGCGCGCCTAGGATCTAAAGGCGTGTTGGGCGGCCGGGTGGTCGTCGGGTAAGCAACTGAGTCGAACGCGAAGTATTTCCCTTGGACCATTTGGAAGCCTACATGCTTGTTCACTTCGTTCCTTCGTCGGGCATCGTCATTGCGATGTTGATTATCTGTTTCGTCATGGTGCTTGCATTCGAGGCGACTAACGGCTTTCACGATTCGTCCAACGCAGTCGCCACGGTAATCTATACGCAGGCGTTGAAGCCCGGTCCCGCAGTGATCTGGTCGGGCGTGGTGAACTTTTTGGGAGTGCTGGTGGGCGGCATCGCCGTCGCCTTTGCATTAGTCGAGATCTTGCCGCCCGATGTCTTGACGCCCCCTGACGGATCGCCCGCGGTGCCGATGCTGGTCTCCATTTTCGCCGCAGCGCTGTTCTGGAATATCCTTACCTGGGCGTTCGGCATTCCCAACAGCAGCTCGCATTGCATCATCGGCGCGTTGATTGGCGTGGCGGTGGCCGATGCGCTGCTGAAGGCGCGCAATCTGGCCCAAGGTGTGGATTGGAAGCAGATCCTGACGGTGCTGGAAGGTCTGGCGATTTCGCCCATCCTGGGTCTGGTGCTGGCAGGCGGCTTGTACGGCATGCTTCGGCTCGTGGTGCGTCACGGCCACTTGTTCGAGCCACCGAAAGAAGGGCAGCCGCCCGTCTGGTGGTTGCGGGCACTGTTGATACTCACCTGTACCTCCGTGAGCTTCTCGCATGGCACCAACGATGGCCAAAAAAGCATTGGCCTAATCATGTTGACCATCATCGGCTTATTGCCCGCCACCTATGCGTTGAATCCGCAGGCGAGCCAGCAGATGGCGCAGCTCGGCCAGAATGCCGCTGCTGCCACGCCGTTGATCCGCCAGTATGGCGACGATGTGAAAGTGCAGGCCCTGCAATCGGCCGCCACCTTGCAAAACGCCGGTGCCTTACTGCCCGCCGAAGCGACGGGACGGCGAACGCCAGGCTATACCGATGCACAGGACCGAGCCACGCGCTCCCAGCTACGCGGCGCCGTGTATGACGTGCTGTCGGAATTGAAGCATGTGACCGAGGCGCCGCAAGCCAGCTCGGGCGACAAAAAGCAGGCGGCCAACTTGCTCAAGCAAATGGGGCCGCCGGTACAATACGCGCCCTGGTGGGTACGGGTACTGAGTGCGCTGTGTCTCGGTATAGGTACGATGGTCGGTTACAAGCGCGTGGTAAGGACGTTGGGTGAGCGGCTCGGCAAGCAGCACATGACGCCCGGGCAGGGCGCCAGCGCCGAACTGGTGGGCTCGTTGCTGATCGGTACCGCCGGCTTTACCGGGCTTCCGGTCAGCACCACGCATATTATTACGTCCGGCATCGCCGGCACCATGATCGCCGGTGGCCAGGGCGTCCAGGGCGGCATGTTGTGGCGCATTGCCCTCACCTGGGTGGTGACGCTGCCGGTAACCATCTCGCTTTCAGCCGGTTTGTTTTACGTGCTGGCCAATCCGAGGTTTTGAATGTCGCCGCCGTGCGCCCGGTGAGCGCACACGATATTCCACTGAACCAGGATTCGCGAAGAGGAACATCGCGGATGTTCAGTACCATTCGACATGCATTCGCCACCTGCGACAACTAAGATCGCTGATGCAGGGCGAGGTGTGTCCAAGTCGTTGCACACCGTCGAAAATATGAGCGTAGGGAACCGCGACGGACCCGGCAACCTTGCGAGGTCGAGGTTCGTTCTGTCGTGGATGCATTGGGAGCCGGACGCCATGAGGCACGTTAAGCAGCGCGGCGGGCCAGCACATATGCAGGGCTTTACCTTGATTGAAGTATTGATCGCGCTGGCGATTGTGGCGATTGCCCTGGGCGCGGTTCTGCGGGCAATCGGTGCTCTGGGTTCGAATGTGGAAACGGCGCGTACTCGTTTGTTGGCGCTGTGGAGCGCGGACAACGTACTTAGTCAAATAACGATTGCCCAGCAATGGCCCGAAACCGGGCGCAGCACCGCTTTTTGCCCCGAAGGCGGCTACCGATTTGTGTGCCGGCAAACAGTAACGCAGGTGGGAAATCCGCCGGTACGGCAGATCGAGGTGCGTGTGTATGCCTCCGCCGCAAGTGCCGATGTACTGGCCGACACTTTAACCGTGGTGCAGAATGCAGCGCGACGCTAACTACGCGCGCGCGCATGGCGCGCGCGGTTTTACCTTGATCGAAATGCTGGTCGCCATCGGCTTGCTGGCAGTGATCGCGATGTTGTCGTGGCGGGGGCTTGACGCCACGATCGAAGGCCGGGATCACATCGTCGGAACACTGGCTCAGACACGCGGATTCGGCCGTTACTTTGCGCAATTGCAATACGACGCGCTGAATCTGGTCGCCCCGGAGGAAGTTTTCGGCCCTCCCTTGCGAATGAAACCTGACGAACTGGTTCTGGTACGGCATCTGGATGTCGGTTCCAAGCCGACGCGCCTGCAAGTTATCCGCTATCAACTCAAGGGGCATCAGTTGTCGCGCAGCGCTTCCGCGCCGTTATCGACTCTGTCGCAATTGAACGATGCCTTGCAACACATGGATACATTTCCCGGCGTGGTGGTCAGCGACAAGGTGGGTTCGATGAACCTGTCGGTCTGGTTGGCGCCTGGCGGCTGGACCGATCGGCAATCCAGCATCGCCGACGCTTATGCGCGTTTTCTGGCGGCGCATGGTGTCGGCACGATTACGTCACTCGGGATGCCCTTGCCACGGGGAGTACGCCTGTCGGTTGTTACTTTGCCGCCGGTGGTGGAGTACGTACGGACGATTCCGCTCGGGCAATAAGTCCGTATGCACCACGCGGAATTTATTGTGCTTAGCGTTGCCCCATAAACTGCGCAGAGATAATCGCCGGCGATCAATCAAGCAATGTTGCGTACAACGCGTCATACAGTTGTTATGGCTTGCCCGTTAATCTGTTTGTGAAACTTCAAACCGCAACGATTGGCCGAAGGCCGGCTGTATCTTTGATCGGCGTATGGCGATTTCGAGGATATGAAAATGGATGCCGAGCTTTCATCAGTTAGTCACGCGAGGAAATTTACTATTGCTGCCGCAGAACAGCCGGCGCCGACCGCAAGTATTTCTCGCGCGAAGGAATTGCATGAGCAAGGTCGGCTGGATGATGCGGTGCCTCAATACCAGGCAGTATTGGCGGAGCGACCGGATGATGCCGAAGCGCTGCATCTATATGGCGTTCTTCAATTTCAACGCGGCTATGTAGCTGAGGCCGAAACGCTGATACGACGCGCGATATCGATTTCCCCCCAGCCGCTCTGGCTTGCAAACCTCGGCTCGATACTGGCGCATCAAGGGCACCGGGCCGACGCATTGGAACAATTCGAAGCGGCACTGCGTATCGATTCAAAGCATGTGCAGACGCTGGTGCGTCTGGGCAATACCTTGATTGAACTGCGTCGGTACGAGTCGGCTCTGAGCGCATATGGTCGTGCGCTCAAGGTCGCGCCCATGTTGCTTGATGCGTTGTGCAATCAGGGGGCCGCCTTGCGTGCGCTGGGCCGATACCAGGAGGCATTGGAGACCTATGAGCGTGCCTTGACGGTCGACCCAAGGTCGTTTGAGTCGCTTTACAATTTGGGCAATGTTCTGCGCGATCTGCAGCGATATCCGCAAGCACTGGGGAATTATGAGCGTGCGCTTGCGGTGATGCCGGGCAGCCCGGAAGTTTTATCTGCCCGTGGCCGCACGCTGATCGATCTCGGACGCCCAAAAGAGGCGCTTGCCAGTTTTAATGAAGCCATTGCCGCGAAACCGGATTTTGTGGAGGCGCTGTACAACAGCGCAGTCGCACTGGAACGGCTCGGCCGTGCGGAAGAAGCCATACAGCGTTGCAATCGGGTGCTTGCGCTAGAAAATCGCCATGCCAAGGCATTTGCCAGTCGCGGCAATGCATTATTGCATTTGAAGCAATACGAAGAAGCGTTGTCGGACTATGACTTAGCATTGGAAATTGAACCGCATGCCGCGAGCGTATTGTGCAATCGAGGTACCGTTTTGCGGCAGATGAAGCATCACGAAGCGGCGCTGCGAAGTTACGCTGCGGCGCTTACGGTAGATGCCGATTTTCCGGAAGCCTGGTGCAATCGCGGTGGTGTCCTGCAAAGCATGCATCGATATGAAGATGCGTTAAGTGCGTTCGATCATGCGCTGGCTCTGAATCCGAAATATGCGTCCGCCTGGTTCAATCGCGGCAATACTTTATTTGAAATGTTCAGAATCGATGACGCGCTGCGAGCCTACAATCAGGCTATAGAGATCGACCCGGACTACGCCGACGCACATTACGCGCAAGCCTTGGTTTATTTGCTGCAAGGTGATTTTGCTCGCGGATGGGAACAATATGAATGGCGTTTGCGAGATCCGAAGAACGAGCGGAACGAGAGATTTTTCTCGCAGCCGCGATGGACCGGAGATGAATCGCTAGATGGCCGGACGATATTGATTTACGCCGAGCAGGGTTTGGGTGACTCGCTGCAGTTCTGCCGTTATATAGAATTGGTGCGAGCCCGCGGCGCCAGCATCGTTCTCGAAGTGCCGGCAACGCTCAAGTCGTTGATGGCGACGTTGCGTACCCCGGTGCAACTGGTATCCACGGGCGAACCACTACCATCGTTTGACTTCCATTGCCCGCTGTTGAGTCTACCGCTGGTCTTCCGCACGGACTTTCACAGCATTCCGAATCAGACGCCTTATCTTTATCCGGATGCTCGACAGAAAGAAAAATGGGAAACCCTGCTGGGCGCGAAGCGGCGTTTGCGTATTGGCGTTGCCTGGTCGGGAAATCCGGAACACCGCAACGATCATAATCGTTCACTCGAGCTGGCGATGCTGATGCCTTTATTTGAGTTGGACGTTGAATGGATCAGCTTGCAGAAGGTAGTACGCGAACACGATATGGCCATTTTGGAAAATACCCCAATGCTTCGTTTCGATGATGAGTTGGCTGATTTTTCGGATACCGCCGCACTGATCCAGTCTTTGGACCTGGTGATTGCCGTTGACACGGCAGTGGCCCACTTAACCGGCGCGCTAAATCGTTCCCTATGGGTATTGCTTCCTCATCTTTCCGAATGGCGTTGGTTGATGGACCGGGACGACAGCCCCTGGTACCCCGGTGCCCGTTTGTTCCGGCAATCGGCCGCGGGTCGTTGGACCGACGTGGTGGATGCGGTGGGGCGCGCGATCGGAGAGTTACTCCAGGTTACTTGGAAATCCGGGGAGGCGCGAGATGGAGGCGGATGCTGGAAGTGAATCGAAAGATAATGAACGAGCGTCAGCCCGCTTGTTTGGCGCAATCGCGGTAGCGGATCTCGGGAATGTTGCCCTGTCGGCTGAACATATATTAACGCAGGCACGGGCGGCGCATGATCGTGGGGCGCTGATCGATGCCGAACGTGGTTACCACGATCTCCTCAGGATTGATCCAGAACATGCCGAAGCATGGCACTTGTTGGGTGTGCTGCATTTTCAGCGAGGGCAGACGAAAGAGGCCGACGCACTGATGCGGCGTTCTATCGCAAGTATGCCGTCCGCCCTTGCGTTGACCAACCATGCATCGGTACTCACGGTGCTTGGGCGGCTTAATGAAGCGCTTGCGTGTCTCGATAGGGCATTGGAGATCAATCCTGTACATCTGCGCGCTCTGTTTTTGCGCACCAACACGCTGATCGAATTGGGTCTCCATGCGGAAGCCGTCGATGCGTGCGATTGCCTGCTCAGGGAGGCGCCGACTCTTATCGACGGCTGGTGCCGGCGCAGCGCCGTACTTGTATCCATGGGGCGCCATGCCGAAGCTTTGGCTTCCTGCGATCGCGCTTTGGCGATCGACGCCAGGTCATTCGATGCGTTAATGCAACGCGGCCAGGTATTGCACGGCCTGAACCGGCTTGACGATGCCGTCGAAAGTTATGGCCATGCGCTCGCGGTTATGCCTGGCAGCACGGGAGCGCGGCTAAAACGCGGTACTGCATTACTCGGCCTTGGTCGACTCGAACTGGCACTGGAAGACTTTAATGAAGCGCTTGCCGCGCAGCCGGATTTGCTTGACGCACTTTATAACAGTTCGATCGTGCTTGAACGCTTCGGCCGTTATGAACAGGCACTTGCACGTTGTGATCGGCTGCTTGATTTGAGTCCGCGGCATGCCGGTGCGCTCGCGAATCGCGGCAATGCCTTGCACGGCTTGGATCGCGATAGAGAGGCACTTGCCAGCTATGATGCCGCGCTCGAAATCGAGCCGGAATCCCGCGAAGTGTTGTGCAACCGGACCGAAGTACTCGAACAGCTAGGACGGCAGGTGGAAGCGCTGGAGAGCTGCGAACGCGCTATCGCCATCGATGATGCTTATGGCCCTGGATGGATTGCTCGTGGGCGTGTATTACACCGGCTGCACCGCTACGGCGAAGCATTGGCGAGCTTTGATCGCGCGCTCACAGTGGTGCCGGACGACACCAGGGCGCTGTATCAACGTGGCAATACCTTACACGTGATGATGCGCCATGAGGATGCCTTGGAAGCATACGATCGTGTGCTCGCTATCGATCCGAAAAATCTTTCCGCGCACTTCTCCAAAGCATTTGTATTTCTGACCTTGGGTGATTTCACGCGAGGGTGGCCGGAATACGAATGGCGTTGGCGGGAGGCGCAGGTTGGGATTCATCGAAGGGAATTTGCTCAGCCGATCTGGCTCGGCGGCGAATCTATCCGTAACAAAACGATACTGCTCCACGCGGAACAGGGGCTCGGGGATACGCTCCAGTTTTGTCGTTATGGCCACCTGGTGAAAGCACTCGGCGCGAGGGTTGTACTCGAAGTTCAACCGGCATTGAAATCATTGCTTGGAAAGATCGCGGGGATCGATCAACTTGTTGCCCGCGGTGAACCGCTTCCGCCTTTCGACGTGCACTGTCCTTTATTAAGCTTGGGATTGGTGTTTCACACAGATCTGACTTCGATACCGTCGGATGTTCCGTATCTGCGCGCCGAACCTGACGCGATCGGAAAATGGGAAAAAAGACTGGGCGCGTCGAGTCGCCCGAGAATAGGGATTGTCTGGTCGGGAAATCCACAACATCTGAATGACCATAATCGGTCGATCCCGTTTGCGCATCTTTTGCCGTTATTCACGGACGATTTCGAGTGGGTCAGCTTGCAGAAGGTTGTGCGGGAGAGTGAACAAGTTTTGCTGGAAGGGTCTGCAGTGCGGCATTTCGGCGATGAGATTATGGATTTTTCAGATACTGCCGCATTGGTTCAGATCATGGATCTGGTCATCAGCGTCGATACATCGATCGCGCATCTGGCCGGCGCAATGAGCCGGCGGCTCTGGCTGTTATTGCCCTATCTGTCCGACTGGCGTTGGTTGCTGGAACGGAATGACAGCCCTTGGTACCCGGGTGCCCGATTATTCCGCCAACTCAAGCCGGGCGATTGGGATGACGTGTTTGGTCGCGTACAAATGGAGTTGCCGTCGATGACGGCGGCTCGCGGGACTGTTTCAGCGAGATAAACCGCGGCGGACAATACGACGAGGAGCCGGGAGCATGAAACGTAAGAAAACCCAAAGCGATCCGGCCGCGATCAATCGCCTGCCTGTAGACATGAGCACGGCTATCCGCGGTAGCCTTGAACGTGCCCGCGCTTTCCACGAGCGCGGTGATCTGGAGGCGGCGCAACACCTGTATTGCGGGGTCCTGTCGCTCGACCGGAATAATGCGGAAGCCCTGCATCTGCTGGGGCTTGCATACGATCAGGGTGGCGATCCTCAGCGAGGCGAACCATTGATCGCACGCTCGCTGCAGCTCGAACAGCGATATGCGTGGGCATATGCCAATCACGCTTCGGTATTGATTAAACTGGGGCATTATGACGATGCGCTCATCGCATTACAGAAGGCGCTGCGGCTCGACGACCGATATGCACCCGCGCTTGTCGCCCGCGGCAATGCCTTGCTCGGCCTCCAGCGCTATCAGGAAGCACAGGCGGCGTATGACCAGGCGCTGACGATTTCTCCGGCGCGCGCTGAAGCATGGCGCAATCGCGGCCGTGTTCTGCGGGTTTTGGGGCGTCCGGCGGACGCGCTGATTAGTTTTGATCGCGCACTCGAGATTATGCCCGATGATTATGAGGCCCTTACGCATCGAGGTCATGCATTAAAAGATCTAGGCCGGATTGAGGAGGCGCTGCGCTGTTACCGGCTGGCGCTTGTGGTTCGGCCGCGCACGTCTGAACTATTGGCCTTGTGTGGCACGATGCTGCTCACATTGGGGCACGGCACGGAGGCGTTGATTTATTACAATCAGGTGCTGCAAGCGCAACCGGATAACGTCGATATTCTTTATCGCAGTTGCGTCGCCCTGGATCTGTTGCATCAGCATGACGAATTGCTGGCGCGATGCGACCGGATACTTGCGCTTGACCCGGAACACGCTGCTGCGTGGCTAGGCCGCGGCAATGCATTGCAGGGATTGAGACGGCATAACGAAGCCGCCGATGCATATGGGGAAGCCCTTGCCCGGGATGCCGCCTTGGAGACGGGGATGACCAGCGAGGGAGGCATCTTGAGTATGCTGGCGCGCTATGCCGAGGTGCTGGAAAATTGTGATGCCGGCGCGCATCCAGCGGCACCCTAACCGGGTCAATTCTTGTCGCCCATGTTCCAATTCTTCGGAACATGGGCGTATTGCTTCAAAACTCGGTTTCTGAGTTGGCGAACCGTATTAGCGACCCGTCACACTACCGGAACAAACGGTGCTGTCACCAATGTCAAGATTGAAGCCGCTGCTGTTGCCCAGAAAGTCCGCTTCAATTTGGGTCAGGTAATTCGACGGCACCGTGGTGAAGCCGTTGCTGGTGACGATCGAAATGAAGCTGGAATTTTCATAGTGATCCGTGAGGAAATCCACCACTGCCAAGGCCGGGCTGGGGCTATTGGCTGCCGGGTTGGCATAGCACTGGCTAACGATGATGTTGCTCGTACCCGAAATCGGATAACCGGTGGTCGGGTTATTGGCATTCGGCACCCAGTTTGCCTGAGCCTTGGCCAACATTTTGGTGGTCGGCGGAGCGAAAGATTTCACCGCTGTGTTGGCTTGTGCCGCGGTTGGGACTATATCGTTGACATTGCTACCGGCGGGAGCGGTCGGGAGATTGCTGTTCAGCAGACTGGCGACCGACAGATTGTTGGTTGCAGCCGGTGCCGTCGTCGAGGTTGCCAGGGACGAGTTGGTGTAGTCCGGGCTCAGGTAGCCGATGGCGGCGGTCGAAGCGGAGCGCAGGGTCGTCAGCTCGTTTGCCACGCCGCTGCTACCGGATTCGCCAATAAAGTTGCTCGGCGCGGTGGCCAACGGAAACACGGTCTTGAAGTTTTGCGTTTCGACGAACGTGACGCCGGATGCCACAGGGGTCGAGGCCGTGCCGCAGACTGCTGCGAGGTGGCGCGTCAACAGATCGGTCGTGCCGCTGTTATCCGAACGGTAAACCACCGTGATCGGAGCATTGAGCGAGTACGCTGAACCGGTGTCGGGATTGACGACTTGGTTCCAGTTGGTCAAGGCACCCGAGAAGATCCCGCACAGATCGGCGTCGTTCAGCGCTACCGTCGGTGTGTTGGTGGTATCGAGGGGAAGCGACGGGCCGGTACCCGTCGGCGCGTTCACCAGGGGAATGGTGATCGGCGTGACGATATACGGAATTTGAATCAGCGGACCGTTGGTTGCGGCCAAGCCGCCGCTTGCCGTATAGGCCGAAAGTTGCGATGCCGACAGCGCCGCATCGCTATTGGCGAAATCAACGGTGCCGGTGACCGTCGCGCCGAATGCCGAGGCTTCATTGTTCAGGAAAGCGGTTTGGCCTACGCCGGAACTGCTGGTGAAATAAGTAATGCTGCCGTCGGACGAGGGGAAAATAGCGATTTCAGCATTGATCGACGGACCGACTAACGACGAACCACCACCGATGAGTGACGGTGTTTGGGCCATGGCTGCGGAAGCTGCCATCGCGGACAAGACCAGGGCGACGGCACTACAGATTTTGCGTTTACTCGATTTCATGAAGATATTCCTCGAAGGAAAAATGAATTAGAGAAGATTCGTCGCAGCCCGCATGCTTCGCAAACTGCATCTCCAATATAGATTCGAGTTCCTTTGCACACGGTGAACTGTTGATGAACTGCATGAGTCGAATTGGCAACAAAAGGTACTAATCATTACAGTACGTCTACAGTGTTACTTACCATGATGTCTTGTTGCATTCGTTTAGATGAGACAACGCTCGATTTGAATGTCGGCGGCCGAAATCAAGATGTGGCACACGATAAAATTATTGCGGCGTAAAGCAATCCGTTTTGGTTTTATTTTTACTCCAGATAGTGATGCGTCTTGGCTGGTTGATCCTTGGATTGAGTCGATTGTTGTATGAAATTTTCAAACGTGAAGACCTCGGACATCAAGATGTGTGGGGTATTTCCGTGCAGGAAATCGCCGTTCATCGGCACTTCCGACCAATCGAGCAAATGACGTGCATTCGGGAACATCGAGGAGAAAGAGGCGCGATAGTGCAAACGAAAAAGATGGGGTGAATTGGATCCTGGTCGACGTATTTCGGTCGGATCTCTAATTGAAGCGTCAAACAGAAAGCGTAGCCACGTCGAATGGGCGGCGCCTGGCGTCTCGGCGATGAAGGTCGACAGGACAAGCAGGATGTACGGTATATCTTCCTGTATCAGCGTGGGAGAAGACCAAAGATGCAGGACATCGGCGTGCGCGATAACTTGCGTGAAGCGAATCACACTGAAGTGGGGCACATGTCGACGGATCTCGGATAGATGATGTTTCCACTGTGCGATGAATTCGCCGCGGCAGCGATTTTCCAAACCTGGGTCGGGAGGATAGATGGTGATGAATTTTGTGTCGGGCAGCGTACTGTTGACCAGCGGGCACGCGGCATGCTCACCGGCCGCATGGGAAAAATAAGGCGTGCGCGCTCGGTCATGCATGCGGCTGATATGCACCTCTTCCCGGCAAATCGGGCAATGGGCGGGTGGGCGCTCCGCGGCTTCCAAATGACCAAAATCTGCTAAATATTCGTCGACGCCGACGCACCGGCTATCAAGCGGGTGCAATGCAGATTCCAGGATCAGTTTCTCTTTCATGGTTGAACAACCATTCGCCGCGAGACGTCGCATACGTACCATTCGAGGCGCGCAAGCGTCTCGGGCGTTCGTTGTTTTCGTGTCGCTTTTTTGTTTATAGGTATCGCGAACCGCGTGAGCCGCCAGACCTGGCATAAGATCCGCCCCGCAGTTCCTGTCATCGGAAACATGGCAGCCAGAATAACGATTCGCCAAGTCGACTCCATGAAAGATTGTGCGTACACGATCTATGCACTGGACCTGCTCATGATATTGAGCCTGCTCATTAAAAATGTACGCAACATCTGTCACACGTTAGATCGATTGGCGGACTTAATCTACGGCTGTCACTTGCGCTGATTTGGACTAGGCAGGTGGACAATATCCATACGGGGACTATCATTCGGATGCCGCTGGACATTGCGGCGTCAGATGGATAAGTCTGTTGATGCAGAACGCTTATAGCGGTAGCGTAGAAGGCTCATGACACGTACTCGTTCGGTCATCCGTCAGGCAGCAGCTCGCGCGCTGTTCGCGATCTGCCTGACAACAGCGCATAACGTTTATGCCCAGGTTAATTTAAGTTTCTCGAACGTCGATATCAGTCAGGTCGCCAAGGCGATCGGTGCGGCAACGGACACTACCATCATTGTCGACCCCCGCGTCAAGGGGCAACTTAACCTGGTGTCGGACAATCCCGTCAGCAAGGAACGAGCGCTGAAAACCCTGGAGGCTGCCTTGCGCATGCAGGGTTACGCGTTGGTGCAGGATAACGGGATCCTCAAGGTGGTGCCGGAGGCCGATGCCAAATTGCAGGGTGTGCCGACCTTCGCCGGCAATGTGCCGCAGGTGCGTGGCGATACGGTCATCACGCAGATCTTCCGCTTGAAGAATGAATCTGCGACCGCTTTGATGCCGGTGCTGAAATCGTTGATCAGTCCCAACAACACCATCGCGGCCTATGCCAACGACAACACGCTGGTGGTGACCGACTATGCCGATAACGTGCGTCGCATCGCCGCGATTATTGCCGGGGTGGATTCCGGGGTATCGCAAAAGGTTGCGGTGGTCTTGTTGCAGCATGAAAGCGCCGTCGACCTCGCGCCGATCGTGCAAAAAATGCTGGACCCGAGCGGCATCGGCAACACCGACGCCACCCTCAAGGTCTCGGTCGCGGCGGATTCGCGTCTTAACTCGCTGTTGCTGCGCGCCAGCGACCCGGGACGGATCAAGGATGCGAAAGAGTTGATCGCCCAACTCGATGCGCCAACACGAGTGGCGGGCAATATGCATGTAGTGCGCCTGGAGAACGCCAACGCGGTCGATCTGGCCAAGGTGCTGCGCGGCATGCTGGGCCAATCGGGCGATACCGGTTCGGATCCGGCTAAATCCAGTTCGCAGAGTTTCAACCAGAGCAACGGCGGCGGGACAGGAACGAGCGGGACCGGAGGCTCGGGTAGTTCCACCAGCGCCGGTGTCCTGCCACCCTTGCCGAGCGGCGGTCTTGCTTCCGGCGGTGCCGGAGGTTCGGGTACGGGCTCAAGCAACGGCGGTGGCGCGTCCAGCCAAGGCGGCCTGATTGCAAGTGCCCGCGGCGGCGAAAACGACAACGGCGGGGGCATGATCCAGGCCGATCCTGCGACCAACTCCCTGGTGATTACAGCCCCCGAGCCGGTGTACCAGGATATTCGCAATGTGATCGACCAGCTCGATGTGCGCCGCGCGCAGGTTTATCTCGAAGCGATGATCGTTGAGATGACGGCGACGACCGCAGCCAATCTTGGCGTGCAATGGCAGGGGGCGTTACAGTCCGGCAACGGCAACAATGTGCTGTACGGCGGCACCAATTTTGCCACCACCACCAGTCAGAGCATCGTCAATCTGACCGCGCAAGGCCAGAATCTGGGCCAGAACCTATCGACCTCGGCGGCCACGACGCTGCTGAATAACGGTATCAATATCGGTCTGTTGCATAAGTTCGGTAGTGTCTTTGGGCTAGGCGCATTGGTGCAGGCCCTCTCGACCGTCAGCAATGCCACCATCCTGTCTTCGCCCAACCTGATTACGCTCGATAACGAGGAAGCGAGAATTGTGGTGGGGTCGAACGTACCGGTCGAGACCGGCTCGTATGCCACACCGACCGCAAGCACCAGCACCACGGTTACCGCATTCAATACCTTCGACCGGGAGGACGTGGGTATCGTGCTGCATGTGCAGCCGCAGATTACCAAAGGCGGTGTGATCAAGCTGCAGATCTATTCGGAAGATTCGTCAGTCGATCCGACTTCGACCAACAATCCCGGCGGCGTGACCATTATCAAACGTTCTGTGCAATCGACTGTGCTCTCCGACGACGGCGAGATTATTGTGCTGGGCGGCTTGATCCAGGACAACTACTCGGAAGGCAATAACAAGGTGCCCTGGTTGGGCGACCTCCCGGTCATCGGTTCGCTGTTTCGCGCGGAAAACAAGAACCGCACCAAGACCAATGTGATGGTATTCCTGCGTCCAGTGATTATCCGCGATAACGAAACGGCGACCGACATTTCCAATAATCGCTATAACTATATCCGTCAGCAGACCAATGACTATCAGTCGGATAACCGGATCGAACGCGACCATGATGCGCCGACGGTGCCGCCGCTGGCGCCAGGGCCGCAGTCGGGCGTGCCGGCGGCGCAGGGGCTGTTCGACTTGAATAGCCTGACTCACTCCAATCCGGCCACAGCGGGTACGAGCGCTGCTGCGCCTCCTGCGACGCATATTGAAAAGGGGCCGGTCAGCGGTCAGGTCGATGGTATTGGCGGCGGCAGCAGTCCCGGCGGTACCGTCACCTTGCCTGGCAGTAATGGGAGTTCGGCCGTTCCACCGATGGCGCCGGTACCTGCCGATGCCGTGCCGCCGGCAAATCCAGGACAGGTTCTGCCATGAACGCTGAACTGCCCGCCGAGACGATGTCGCGCGCGAGCGCCACCGCCGATGCGTTGCGCATGCTGCCCTATAGCTTTGCGCGCAGCGGTCAGATCCTGATCGTCAACCAGCATCCGGACACGCTCGAAGTCTGGGTCAGTGAACGCACCCCGATGCCGGCGATTGCTGAAGTGGCGCGTAATTTCGGCCGGCTGACGCTGGTGCGGGTGCCGGCCGACGAACTCGCACTAGCGATCAACACCGCCTATTCTCGCCAAGACGGCGGGGCGGCGCAGGTGATCGGCGAGGTCGAAGGTGAGGTCGATTTATCGCGCTTGATGCAGGACATTCCTGAGATCGAAGACCTGCTTGAGTCGGAGGACGATGCCCCGATCATCCGCATGATCAACGCGCTGTTGACCCAGGCCGCACGCGAAGAAGCTTCGGATATTCACATCGAGCCATTCGAGACGACCTCGGTGGTGCGCTTTCGTGTCGACGGCACCTTGCGCGATGTGGTGCGTCCCAAAAAGGCGTTGCACGGCGCGTTGATTTCACGCATCAAGATCATGGCGCAGCTCGATATCGCCGAAAAGCGCTTGCCGCAGGACGGCCGCATTACCCTGCGTGTCGGCGGCCGGCCGGTCGACGTGCGGGTTTCGACGCTGCCCACCGGACATGGCGAGCGCGCAGTGCTGCGTTTGCTGGAAAAGGATGCGGCACGGCTGAATCTAGAAGCCCTCGGAATGGCGCCCGACACCCTGGGGAAATTCGACAAACTGATCGCCAAGCCGCACGGCATCGTGCTAGTGACGGGGCCTACCGGCTCGGGCAAAACCACCACGCTGTACGCGTCTATCTCGCGGCTGGAGACGGCCACCACCAACATCATGACGGTCGAGGACCCGATCGAATACGACCTGTCGGGCATCGGTCAGACACAAGTCAACGAACGCATCGGGATGAACTTCGCCCGGGCGCTGCGTTCGATTCTGCGGCAGGACCCGGACGTGATCATGATCGGCGAAATCCGCGACCTGGAGACGGCGCAGATCGCGGTGCAAGCGTCGCTTACCGGCCATCTGGTTTTAGCCACATTGCACACCAACGATGCCGCTTCGGCGGTGACGCGCCTGGCAGACATGGGAGTGGAACCTTACCTGCTGGCTTCGTCGCTGCTGGGTGTCCTGGCGCAGCGGCTGGTGCGCAGACTGTGCGCGGCCTGCAAGGAAGAACGTGCCGAACCGGGCCAGGTGCAATGGCACCCGGTGGGCTGCGACAAGTGCGGGCGTTCGGGTTATGCGGGACGGCGCGGCGTCTATGAGCTGTTGCTGATCGACGACGGGATCCGTCCGCTGATCCATCGCAACGCGGCCGATGCCGAGATTTTGGCGGTGGGCCGCGCGGCTGGTATGCGCACACTGCGCGAGGATGCAAATCGGTGGCTGGCCAACGGACTGACCTCGCTCGAAGAAGTTTTACGCGTGACAGGCGGGGAGTAGCGACATGCCGGCATTCCGTTTCGAAGCATTGGACCAGGCGGGCAAGACCACCAAGGGCGTGCTCGATGGGGACAGCGCGCGCGGCGTGCGCAACCAATTGCGCACCCAGGGTTTTACGCCGGTTTCCGTCGAAGCGGCCGGGGTCCGTTCGAGCGGCGCGCACGCGCAGCACTTGGCTTCAGGCCGAAAACTGTCGCAACGCGAACAGGCGATCCTCACGCGGCAACTGGCAAGCCTGCTGGTGGCGGGCTTGCCGCTGGACGAAACCTTGGCGGTGCTCAGTGAGCAGTCGGAGCGGCAGTACGTCCGCGAGCTGATGGCGGCCATTCGCGGCGAGGTTCTGGGCGGCCATTCGTTCGCCAATGCACTGACCCAACACCCGCGCGACTTCCCCGAGATCTATCGGGCGCTGGTGGCAGCCGGCGAACACACCGGCAAACTCGGCTTGGTGCTGACGCGGCTGGCGGACTACATCGAACAAAGTAATGCGCTGAGACAGAAGATTCTGCTTGCCTTCACCTATCCGGCGGTGGTGACCGTGATTGCGTTTGGCATTGTTACCTTCTTGCTGAGTTATGTGGTGCCACAGGTGGTCAATGTTTTTATCAGTACCAAACAGCAGTTGCCTATCCTGACCATCATGATGATGGCGCTCTCGGCTTACGTGCGCCAGTGGTGGTGGGCCACCTTGATCGCCGTGGCGGTGCTGGGTTGGGTGGTGCGGCGCATCCTGGCGCAACCGGCGCCGCGGATGGCGCTGGACCGTTGGCTACTCAACGCGCCGCTGCTCGGCACTCTGGTACGCGGCTATAACACGGTGCGTTTTGCCAGCACCTTGGGCATCCTGTCGGCCGCAGGCGTGCCTATCCTGCGAGCCTTGCAAGCCGCTGCTGAAACCCTCAGCAATCATGCGATGCAGCGCACCATCGACGAGGCGATCGTGCGGGTGCGCGAAGGGACTTCGCTGTCGCGCGCCTTGGGCAACACCAAGATTTTCCCTCCGGTGCTGGTGCACCTGATTCGTGCCGGTGAGGCGACCGGCGATGTGACCACCATGCTCGATCGTGCCGCCGAAGGCGAGGCCCGCGAACTGGAACGCCGCACCATGTTTCTCACCACGCTGCTTGAGCCGCTGCTGATACTGGCGATGGGGGGCATGGTGTTGATCATCGTACTGGCTGTGATGATGCCGATTATCGAACTGAATAACATGGTGCAGTGATGCATGGCCAGCGAGCTGGAATGCAGTCTGGAGCGGCGGAACCTGTGTCGCGGTTCGGCCGAGAGACGGGTTTTTAGTGGACGAAGGCGCTGGGGTTGAGTGCTGCCGGCAGCATGATTTCGTGTTGTATGCCGTTGCGCTCAATCATGATCGAGTGGGGGCGGACTTCACTCAAGGTGGTCGAATCGGCTACCGAGCCGTTCAAGCGTACCACCTGCGCCGGTTCGCCGCCGACGCTGACAACCGCCGCGGCATGGCGCGGGTCGAAGGCCAGGATGCCCAGCAATTGCACCGCATCGTGCTGGCCGCGGTCGGGTTGGGCGCCGAACAGGGTCGCGCCGGCTGTTGCATCGATCTCGGCCGGCGGCGCAGGACGTGACGGTGCGGGCGGTGCCGGCGCATGAAAAATCCAGGCCCACCAGGCTAGTACGGCGATAAACAGCGCCATTGCGGCAAGCGAAGCGAATCCTGCCGGATGCTGGAACGAACGTAGGAAGGAACGGAGCATGGTGTGGTTCCTGTTGGGCGATGGGTTGGATGATTGAAGCGGTGCGCCGCAAGCCGGCGCATCATGGACCGCAGGTCTTTATTCTGGAACAGGAAGGTGAACCGATGATGACCAATGTGACTGTGCTTCAGGGACGCCGTTCAGGGCGGCGCATGCAAAGCGGTTTCACGCTGATCGAAATGATGGTGGTGATTGCCATCATCGGCGTCCTGGCGGCCCTGATCGTACCGAAGATTATGAGCCGTCCCGACCAGGCGCGGCGGGTCGCCGCGACCCAGGACATCAGTACCGTGATGCAGGCTCTCAAGCTCTATCGGCTCGACAACGGCCGTTATCCGACCGGTGAACAGGGCCTGCGCGCCTTGGTCGAAAAACCGACGGCCGATCCGATTCCCAATAACTGGAAGGATGGCGGTTATCTCGAACGCCTGCCGAATGATCCATGGGGCAATCCGTATCAGTATCTGAATCCCGGAGTGCATGGCGAAATCGATGTGCTTAGCTACGGTGCCGACGGTAAGGCGGGCGGGGAGGGTAACGATGCGGATATCGGCTCTTGGCAATAGCGCATGCCATCGGCATCAGGCATCGGCTGGTTTTACGCTAATTGAAATGCTGGTGGTGCTGATGATTGCCGGCCTGTTGTTGGCGGTGGTGGCGCTCGCGCCGACTCGCAATCGCCGCGGCGATCTCGCCGAGGAAGCGCAGCGGCTGGCCACCATGCTGGAGTCCGCCGACGACGAGGCGCAGGTCCGTTCGGTTTCGATAGCATGGCAGCCTATGGCTGGCGGCTACCGGTTCTATCAACGCGGCGAGAATGGCAGTTGGCAGCCGCTCGCCGATGAATTGCTCGGCCCGCACCGCTGGGGCACGGAGGTGACGGGCGTGTCGATTCGTTACACCGGCAGCGGCGAAACCGTGCCACGGGTGGTGTTCGGCGACGAAAGTATCACTGCTCCGGTGATCGTGACGCTGGATGCCGGTACCGCACACTTGCAAGTGGTGGGCAGCGGAATCGGCAACTTTGCGGTGTCTCAACCATGAACCGTGTGTTCCATCATCCTTGTCGGAACCGGTTTCCACATGCAAGCCGGAATGAGGAGTCTGCATGTCGAGCTTGATTGTGCTGTTGCCGTCCAGCGACGTGCTGGCTCCGGGTGGCTGGGAAGCGACGCCGATGCCGTTTGTGCAGCTCGGCCGCAACGGCGAAACCTTGCGCGCCGGCTATGCGCAGTTCGAGGCGTTGCCCAAGGCCGGTGCCACAGTGCTGGTGGTGGCGGCACGCGACACACTGCTGTTGCAGGCGAAGCTGCCGCCCGTAACCGGGCCCAAATTGCGACGCGTGCTGCCCAACGTGGTTGAGGAATATTTGATCGGCGATGCGCAGCGCTGCCATATCGCGGTCGGTCCGCTCGTGCCCGGCACGGCCGAGCATTGCGTGGCGGTGATCGATCGCGACTGGTTTGCCGCTATTGTCGAGCGTTTCGTGCAAGCGGGCCATCGACGGTTGCGCGCCGTGCCGTTGATCCATTGCATTCCGAGCCTGGACATGCCGACATTACCGCCGATTTCCCCAAAGCCGGTGGAAATCGCGATGCCGGGCGAGAGAGCGGTAAAAGTGGAGATGGAAACCGAAGCGGCGCCGATCGATTTTCCGCCCACGCCGCCGGCAACCCTTGACGCACTTGCAGAAGAGGACCGCACGGCGCCAACTGAGACAACCTCAAGCGCCCTGATTGTGCGGCATATCAGCATCGACGCAACACCCGTGCAGGCACAGAGTCCCGGTGGCGAATGGGTGGAGTTGGCGCTCAGGCAAGGCGCGCTGGGATTTGGCATGAGCGTGAACGCGGCGCAACTGGATGCGACGCTGATTGAACTGGCGCAGCGCGGCCTTCTGGCGACGTATGCACTTGCCGTCGAATGTGTTGTCGAACCCGGTTTCGCCGTCGATGTTGCTCCGGCAACCGCAGCCCTCGGCGGCGAGCCGCAACAGGATGCCGAGCGTGTGCCGAGCATCCATGCGTTGCCGCTGGCGACCGTAGTCCGCGAGGCGTCCACCTGTCGTTTTGACCTCTGCCAGTTCGAATTCGCCAATGCCGGGCGCAGTCGGCCGGGCGCCGCTGGACTCAAGCCGTGGCGTATCGCGCTGGGCTTTATGGCGGCGTCGCTGCTGGTGTCGCTGGTGGCACTCAATGTGCAGTGGTTGCAACTGCGTCAGCGCCGGGATGCGCTGAACCAGCAGATGACGCAGTTGGTAAAAACCGCATTTCCGGGAACCAGCATTGTCCTTGAACCGCAGCAGCAAATGACCATGGAATTGACGCGCTTGCGCGGTGTGGCCGGCGAATTGCGTAGCGATGATTATCTCGCCCTGGCAGCGGCTTTGGCCCATGCATTAAGTCCGGTGCCGTCGAGCGCAATCGCCGAGTTGAATTACAGCGGCGGTGCGCTTGAGGTGACGTTCAAGGCGGGTACCGATATCGACGAAGATGGGCTCAAGCGCCGCCTGGCGAATAATGGCCTGTCCGCACAGGAGGACGACGAAAAATGGACGCTCAAGCCCGCGCCATCTGGGCCGCGCTGACGCAATGGTTTGCCGCGCGCGCGCCGCGCGAGAAACGCCTGCTGCAACTGGGCGGAGCACTGGCAGTGGCGGTGTTGATTTACACCGTCTTGTGGCAGCCGGCCTGGGACGGACGCGCCCGGCTCACGGCGAGCCTGCCGCTGCTGCAAGTGCAACTGGCCGAGGTGTGGCAGCAGGCCGACGAAGCACGCCGGCTGAAGGCCGCAGCCGCGGTTCGTGCACCGACCGGGATGGGCCTGCGCGATGCGTTGGCCGCATCGCTGACGCAGGCAGGTATCGCCACAGCGCATTTCACCGTACTGGGCAAAGGAGTTCAAGTCGAGGCGAAAGACGTGCCTTTTGGCGTATGGATGACTTGGCTGGATCAGGTACGCCGCACCGATCGGGTGCGAGTGGTCGACGCGCATGCGAGCGGCGAGGCGCAAGTGGGACACGCCAGTGTATCCGCCACGCTGCAACCGGCGGCGGAACGCTGAGCGCCGGGCGGACTTCAGGTGGCGAGTCGGTGGACCCAGACTACCGCGGTCCAACTGAAGCCGCCGATACCATACCGGCCGATCAGCGTGTCGACGCGGGTATTGATTTTCGCGGAATGAACCCGGCAATGCACAATGAAATAACCGCTGTTGACCCCGGCGATCGATCCCGGCGGCAGTTCCGCATTGGTCAGCGTGGGCGCCAGCACCACCGCGAGGTCGGCGGTGTCGACGAAATAAGCGCTGCTGCGCCGTTCAACCAGCATATGGGCCTGGCCTGCCGAAAGCGACGGAATGGCCGCCACCAGCACCGGCTCGGCCGCTGTGTTGGCGTTGATGCTGGTGTAATCGGGCAGGACCGTGACGAATGCCGATAAGGTCTGGACCGCCTGCTCGCTATAACCGGGAATGCGTGCAAGGTCCTGCACTGAAACCGGTTGCAGCGGCCAACCGCCGCCGTTGCTGTCTCCAAGTGAGCGCAACAGATAAGCGGCGGTGAGCGGGGCCAAGCCAGGATTGAGCGACAGTTGGCCCAGCAGCCGTCGATAGGCTTCCAGGCCGCCGCCGTCGATCTGCCAGGGCTGGCTGGGGCCCGGCCGGGACACCAGGTCCATCAAATTGAATTTCGCCTGCGCATCTTCGACCGCGCCCGAAATGTATGCGCCCGCGAGGTCGCCATTCACCTCAAGCGCCTCGCGCGGCAGGATATTCGCGAGCTGGAGGTCATCGACGGGGGCCGACCAAGCCTGGCCGACATAAGCGACATTGGATGTCGCACTTTGGGCGGCCAGCGTTGCACGCGCCCATTCGACCGCGGCCCGCTCGACCCACATGGTTTCAACGTTCAAGCGCTGGTTTTCGACTTCGCGCACCGCCACCAGTTCGCGCCATACCACGCTGGCGACCAAGGCGGCCGTCAGTGCCACCACCAGTAACACCATCACGATCGCAATGCCGCGTTGGCGCGCGCCGGGCGCCGTGCGCCTGCCAAGAAGAGCTGGATCGTAGATGTTGCGCATTGTTCCTCCGTCGAGCGGAACCGCCAAGCGCAATATCATTGCGCCCGACCTCGCTGCATCCTAACCAACCATCGGGGACGCTGTCGTGACAGATGTTGAGCACCAAACCATGCGCGGCATGGGGTATACCGGCGGAATGTGGCCTGGTTTTGCCACTTTTCTTGAACTCCTTATTGTTTGCCGGCTTTGATTGATCGGGAAACTTCGCTAAGGCGCGGCGGCCAGCGGCGCATCGATTGATTTATCAAGTGCCGCAGCATTTTAATATTATTTTTCACTTCTTTATCAAAAAAATATATAAAGAGGCTGGTGGTCGCGTTGTTGATGGAAATTTTTACGGTAATTTATGTAAGATTTTTAATTTTTTTAAAAAAAATTAGCATGATTATTAATCTCCAAGGCTTGGCTTGTCGTTTTACGTATTATTTGTATTTAAATTGTCACTTTAATACTCTGTAATGGATCGTGCCGGTAAGCATCAATCCCAACGGTAAGTTGGGGATTTTTATTAATCCAATCTTTGGCGGAGTTGCGATTGAGTGAAGGTTTTTCAGGATGAAGGGAACCACGTCGCCGATCGATTTTGGCGATGACTTGCGGAGCGTATAAGGGGCTAGACGGTGGAATTATTTTCTCGAAAGCATGCCATGTTGGTGGCGACGCGTGAATTCAGCAAGAATCCTTCCAAGGTACTCAGGAACGCAGCCGAACACCCCGTAGTGGTAACAAAATACGGGCAGCCGGTTGCATGTCTGGTTTCGATGGACTATTGGTATAGCTTGATGAGGCAAATGCAGGAGAAGGAATTCGACGAACAGGTGGCGCGCGCCGGCGATTATGCGATTGGCGACAACACCGGCAACACTCTGCCGTCGTAATACCTCCGGCGGCCGAACTGGTTTGCCCGGAGGCTCGCGCTAGGGGCGCGCCGGCCCGGTCCCGCAGGACGGGCTGAGCGGGCGCCTGAGGGCGCTCGCCGAAACGCGCCCGAGCGCCCGACTCAAGCGCATCGGCGTTCAAGGCACTGGCTTCTTGCACTCGCGAGCAGGCCAAAACACGGGTGTCACATCGGGGTCATATGCTCCGGCCACACTATGCTGCTTTGATAGTGTCGCCATGCCCACTGCATATCGTCCCGATGAAACTGAAATCCCGAACGGTTCCGCCCGGAACGGATGGGTTGCGGCTGCGTGTGTCGGGGAGCCCTTGTGCATCCTGTCGCCGGCAGACTGAAATGGCCCATCCTCGCGCTGTGCTTACTGTGGAAAGTGGCTGCGGCGCAGCCTGCCGGTCCGCAGTTGCTCGAAACACGGCCGGTTCAGCCAGCGACACCGTCTGCCGCACCCTTATACAGTTTCAACATCGCCGCACAACCTCTGGCTGCCGCGCTCGAACAATACGGGGAGCTCTCCGGGCGGCCGGTATTTTTCGATTCGTCGCTGGTGGCGGGGCGCACTTCGACTGCCGTGCAGGGAATTTATGCGCCGGAGGCCGCCTTGCGTAAGCTACTGGACGGCACGGGCTTGACGCTGGACTATGGTGCAACGGGCCAGGCGGAGGCTTTTGTCCTCAGAGCCGCCGATCCGATGCCGGCAGCCCCATTGCCCGACAATAGCGCGGATACCCAGAACTACCGCGACTACGACGGACTGTTGCAGACGCGCATTTGGCAAGCGTTTTGCGAAAGTCCGCTGGCCGGGCCGGGCGACTATCGCACCGCGCTGCGTTTCAGCATTGATGCCGCCGGCCGGATTATAGAAGCCCGGCTGCTCCACAGCACGGGCGAGCGCGACCGCGATAGCGCGGTGCTGACCATCCTGCAGACGATCCAGCTTGACGAGCCGCCGCCGCCGGAGATGGCGCAACCTATTTATATGGTGATTCTGCCGCGCGGGGCTATCCCCGGGGTGGAATGCCGTTCGCGTCCCTAGCGGACCCCGGAGAACGGATCTACCATGCCCGACAACGCTCTTCCTGCCTTGCGCGATTTTCTGGTGCAACGTTATGACGACCTCAAGCGGCGTCTGACCTGGCAACTGGGCAGCGCCGACCTGGCCGGCGATGCGTTGCAGGACGCCTGGTTGCGCCTGGAAAGCCGGGACGACTCCGGCGAGGTGAAAAATCCCGCTGCCTATCTGCTGCGCATGGCGGTCAATATTGCAATCGACTATCAGCGCAGCCGTAGCCGGCTGTTGAGCGAGACCGAGGTCGAGGTTTTACTTGAGCAACCTGATCCGATGCCGGGTCCGGCCGATACGGCCGAGGCGCGCTCGGAATTGAACGCCTTGCTGGAAGTGATCCGAACCATGCCGCTGCGGCGCCAGCAGATCTTGCTGATGGTGCGCTGGGAGCATTTGCCGCAACAGGAGGTTGCCGATCGTCTGGGCCTGTCGCGGCGCACCATTGAGCAAGAATTAAAGATAGCTCATGACTATTGCGTCGAGCGCACTGAGCGGCCGCGAAGCACGGGCACAAAATAAAATGAGGATTTACGTGTCGAGAATCGTCTATCCGATATGGGGCCTTTAATCTTAAATGCGACCTTTAATCATAAGCGCGCCGAATTCGGCGGCAATAGCCATGTGGGCGGATAGAGTTACGCAATGAAAGCATCGGCAGACCGGGCGGCAGTCGCGCCCGAACAACTTCAGCGTGAGGCACGGGCCTGGCTGCGCCACCTGACGGCCGGCCGAGTTACCGAGTTGGACGCGCGGGCCTTCCGACGCTGGCGCGCGGCCAGTTCCTCGCATCAGGCAGCATTCCAGGACGCGCAACGCTGGTGGCAAACCCTGGATCCTGTGCTGGCCAAGCTGGTTCGCGAGAACAGCGGTTTGGCCGTCAAGCCGCCGGCGTCGAGCCCTTCGTCATGGGGCCGCCGTACCTTTCTGGGCGGTGCTGCGACCTTGGCCGCCGCGGCCGGTGTGGCAATGATTTACCCGCCGTTCGACTTGTGGCCCTCGGCCGGCATGCTGCGGGCGGACTATAGTACCGGCACCGGCGAACAGCGCCAGTTGGCGCTGACCGACCATGTCAGCGTGGCCTTGAATACGCTGACCAGCATCAACCGGCAGCAGGCAGGCGGCCAAACGGTGGGTATCGAACTGGTTTCTGGAGAAGCCGCGGTCGATTTGCTGGCTCCGGCCCGGCGCTTTAGTGTGACGGCAGGCGTAGGGCGCAGCATTGCGACGGATGGCCATTTCGAAGTTCGCCATCTGGATGGGATAACCCGCGTGACTTGCGTCGATGGCGCGCTGCGGCTCATGCACCCCTTGGGGGTGCGCACTCTGGCGGCGCGTCAGCAAACCACCTATGACTCGCATTCCTTGGGCGCGGTGGCGGCGGCCGATCCGCTTGCTTTGTCGGCTTGGCGCGACGGCATCCTGGTGTTCCGGCAAACGTCATTGACCAATGTTATTGCCGAAATTAACCGCTACCGCCCGGGCCGAGTCGTGCTGCTGGATCAAAACGTCGCCAAGCGCCAGGTTAGCGGACGTTTCGCGATCCATACGCTGGACACGGTGCTGCTGCAGATTCAGCATACCTATCAGTTACATGCCAGCACTCTGCCGGGTGGTTTGCTGGTGTTGACCTGAGCGCGCTTCGTCGAGCAAATCCGCCGGCGTCAACCACCGAGGGGCCTTTGCGCGGAGGCCTTGTTTGAGGTGCCGGCATGCCGATTTTCTGCATCACGCCTGTTTTAACTCTATTTTCTGCTTACCCATTCCCACTATATAAGATTTTTGCGGTAACGCATTGACGTTATTGGGGCGGAATAGCGTCCAAACCATGCGGCAACGGCATCCCCCCCGATTTCAAATTTTTTTGAAATTCTTCTGCGGATTCAGCTTTCGAGATACGTCTTACAGGTATCAGGCACTTCTTGAGAGTCGCAATGAACGCATGTGGGCAGAGTCGCATAGATAGAAATCCGACAAGCTGAAAAATCAATGCTTTGATTGTCGCACTATTGTCGTAAGCGGTTGCGATGATAGTCGCTGTGATTAAAGCGAACGGTACGTCGATATTCACTCACTCGCTCTCATTCTCAAGCGAGTGCTGAACATATCTGCATCTTCCATTTATTCGTATTTGAGTTCGGCGTGTCTGCCGCATCAGTCACCAAGTTTGTTTGATTCGCTTGTCACCGGGGAAGTTGTTTATGGCCGCTTGCAGATTTACACCATTAAAACCCGTCCATCAGTCATCTAAATCAGTTGCGCCGACATTGCGGCCCCTGTGCCGGGCGATGACGGTAATGCTGGCCGCCGGCGCCACAGCGGGCGCTCACGCCGGGGCCATTATCAACCTCTCGCATGTGGCCACCCAAATGAGCGCGGGTGGCGGTGCGGCAGGCGCATCCGGTAACTCCAATCTCGGGATTTCGCCGCAGCAGGCGCTGTCGGCAAGCCAGCCGTCGATTCAGAACCTGGCGCGCGCAGCGCAAGGCATTGCGCAGCAAATGGCGGCGCAGCAAGCCGCCGCGGCGGCTGCCGCGGCCGCCCCGTCGAATGTGCCGAACGGCTTGGCGGTTGGGGGCCTGCAAGTGGCACCGGGGGTCAGCTTCGATAGCAACAACGCGCCGACCACCGCCACCGCCAATCCAAGCAATCCCACTCTGTGGATCAATGCAAATGGGCCGCAGCAAACGGTCAATCCTAATGGAACAGTCAATGTCAACGTGAAGCAGACCGCGCCGGATGCGGTGCTCACGTGGCAGACAATGAACGTCGGTAAACAGACCACCCTTAATTTCGACCAGTCGGGTGGCACCCAGACCAACGGTGCAAACAACTGGATCGTGCTGAACCGCATCCAGGACCCCTCGGGCGCACCGAGCCAGATCCTGGGGAACGTTACCGCACAGGGCACGGTGCTGGTGCTCAACCGCAACGGTATCCTCTTCGGCGCGGGCTCGCAGGTCAATGTGCATTCGTTGGTGGCGTCGTCGCTCGACGTGCTGAATGCCAACGACGATCTGGTGCAAAGCGGTACGGATATCGCCGCCAGCAACAAGTCGTTTTTGAACGGCGGTCTGGCGGTACTGGAGGCGGGCGAGACGCAACCGGCCGGTGCCAGCAGCGCCGGCGCCAACGAAATCCTCGGCCTGGGTAACAACGTGTCGATTTCGTCGGCAAGCCAGTACCAGGCGCCAGGAAGCATTACCATCGCGCCGGGTGCCTCGATCACCACGCACGCCAACGGGACCGCCAGCGATGGCGGCCTGGTGCTGGTGGCAGCTCCGGGGGTGAACAATGGCGGCAGCATCACAGCCACCGATGGCCAAGTGATACTCGCGGCGGGCGTGGGCGTCAGCCTGACGCCGAACGCCACCAACCCGCAGATCTTGCTGCCGGAATTGACTGGCCGCATCGCGGTGGGTAGCGGAGGCAGCGCGATCGATATTACGCCGGTGAGTAACTTGAACAACACGGGCTTGATCCAGGCGGCACGCGGCAACATCGACCTGCTGGGCACCAATGTCAACCAGAACGGCGTAGTGGGAGCCACCACGAGTGTCAGTTCTCCCGGCGGGATCGTCATCTCGACGGTCGACGAATATATCGCCAATACGCCCACAGGCACCTCGTACATTGTATCAACGCCGCCCGTCACACTTGCCGATGGCGGCGATGCAACCAATCGAGCCGGGCAATTGATCTTCGGCAACGGGTCGCTCACGGCCGTCCTGCCCGACACGGACGGCCAGACCGCGACGTCCGCGCCGGGCACGGTCTTCACTCCTGGCAGCATCACGATGACGGCGGGTTCGGTGTGGTTCCAGTCCGGGTCGCTGATCGAAGCGCCGGGTTCCACTGTCTCGGTGGCGGCACTGACGCCATCCGCGGCGCTGGATCTTACCCCACCGGGTGACACAGCGGTGCAGGGGCGGATCTTCGTCGACACGGGGGCGACCATCGATGTATCCGGTCTCGCCAACGTCGAACTGCCGATCTCCTCCATCTTGCTCGACGTTGGAACCATCAACGAGAACGATCTGGCCAACTCGCCGCTGTTGCGCGACAGTTTTCTCAACGGCCTGACGGGCGTGGTGGTGGATAGCACGTTATCGGGTACCAACGCCGACGGTCTGCAGTGGGTGGGTAGTCCGATCTTGAATCTGGCGGGCGCGGTTAACTTGATCCCGCGCACGGTCGACCAGTTGCTGACCAACGGCGGCAGCATCACGCTTTCCGGCAACCAGGTGATGACGGCCGACGGATCGTCGTTGAACCTGAACGGCGGCTACGTCCATTACCTCGGCGGGATGGTTAACACGACACGCCTGATCGATGCCAGCGGCGCGATCGTGCCGATCGGCCAGGCTGACCCAAACGATATTTATGTCGGAATTGCCGGCGAGTTCATCGAAAATCATCCGCGCTGGCAGGTGACCAATGACTGGTTCAACCCGTTGTTGAGCGGCGGCGCTTACGAGTCGGACTACATCGTGGGCGGCAACGCCGGCACACTTAACGTGTTCGCGTCGCAATCGATGGTCCTCGACGGCAGCATTACCGCCCAAGCGTTCGGCGGTTCGAACCAAGTGCAGGGCAATAACCAGCCGGTCGGCGGTAACTTCAATCTGGGGGCCGATGCGGCCGGGACACTGGCCGGACTCACGCAGGGCGTCAATACGTCCGCTACCGGCGAGTCAAGCACGGTAATTCTGCAAAACAGTGCGCCGCAATTAAGCAGTCTGTCGCCCGATTTCACGGCGAACACGCCGTTGGACACCACGGCACTCAATAGCTTGGGCAGTACCGACCCCAACAACGTGCTGGCCACCATGGTGGTGCCGGTGAACACCTTGAACAGCGGCGGTTTCGCCAATGTCAGCGTGACCGAAGATGTGTTTGGCGGCAAGGGCATCCTGGTTGCGGCCGGTACTCAACTGGCGGTGCAGCCCGGCGGCTCGATTACCTTGAAGAATCCGGATACGTCCGGTCAAATCGACGTGCTGGGCAGCCTGAGCGCCCCCTCGGGCACGATTTCCATCTCGACCGGCGGCGGCAATATTGCGGTCGGGCCCAATGGGTCCATCAGCGTGGCCGGACAGTGGGTTAACAACGATACCCAGTCCACGCCCGCTACTGTGCCCGGCGACAGCGAGTTCATTAACGGCGGCAGCGTCAAGCTGTCGACGGCGCAGGCGAGTTCAGGTGGGGCCGACACCAGCGGTTCGATCCTGTTGGAAAACGGCAGCGTGATCGATGTGTCGAGCGGCGGCGAGATCCTGGCCGATGGCCAGATGCTGACGCAAAATGATATTGCTGAGGGGATGGGCGGTAACCTGTCGCTGTTGACCTATACCGGTGCGGCTTTCGGCTCGGGTGACGGCGCCCCCAATCTGCCGGCCAGCCAGCCTGGCGCCGGCCGCATCGAGATGGACGGCAGCATCGACAGTTTCGGTTTTGCCGGCGGCGGCACGCTGACGTTACAGGGTCTGGGTTTCCAGATCGGTGGCGATCCAAGCCAGGCACCGAGTTGGGACTTGGCGTTGCCGGTCGACTTCTTCAGTCGCCAGGGTTTCGGCAAGTACGTACTGAACGCGATGTACGACACCACGGTTGCGCCTGGGGCGACGGTTCAACTCACGCAACAGAATTTGCTGCCGAATGTGCCGGCGTTGCAGCAGGCGGTCAGTGGCAGCAACTTGTCGGCCGATGGCCTGACCACGCTGGGCACGCTTGATTCCTATCACCGGCAGGCGACCGATCTGGTGCTGACGGCGGGCGGTTATCTGGCATGGAGGACACCCGCCGGGACGCCACCCGCATATGCCGATGCCGGTGTGACGGGCGCGGTGACGGAAGCTCAAGGGGCTTCGATTATCGGCGACGCCGGGGCCAGCATCGGCTTAGGTTCACCCGCGCAGGTAACGGTACTGGGCTCGATTATCGCGCCGGGCGGTTCCATCACGCTCAGTGCGGATTCGGAGAATGCCCAATTTAGTCAAAGCGGCCAGTTGCTCTCCACGGGTTTTACCAGCGTTAGTAAATCGGTGTGGCTCGGGCCGGACGCGGTGCTCGACGCGGCCGGGGTGGCCTTGACCGATCCGCTGGCGGCTCCGGTCAAGCAAGGGTTTGGCGCGGTGGTTCCCGATACGGGCAAGGTATTGCCCGGCGGCACGGTGGTTATCTCGGACGACTCGGGCTTTGTGGTGGCGCAAGCAGGCTCGCTGATCGATGTGTCGGGCACCTCGGCTAGCTTCGACGAACTGCAGTCCAACGGGCAATATGCGCCGCAGCAAGTGTGGAGCAATGCCGGCTCGATTACCCTCGGTGCCTCCAGCGGCCTGTATTTCGACGGCAGCTTGCAAGCGCAGCCGGGCGCGAGCCAGGCGCAGGGCGGTAGTTTGACCTTGCTGCCGGAGCAGAGCTCGGTGAGCAGTGCGCAACAACCCGGCGGCGGCCTACCGGTCGCCAGTCCGCCGGCCCAGGTATTGATCCTGCAGCAGAGCGGCGATCTGGTCCCGGCGGGACTGATGCCGGGTCAGGACTTCCCGGGCGAATTCACCACCACCTCCAATGGGAAACAGACGCTGCACACCTCATACGGCGTGCTGCAGTTTTCGGTCGATAAGCTGGCGGGTTCGGGTATCGCCAACTTGGTGATTGACGGCTCGCAGAATGTAAGCGACGCAGCGGTGCCTATCGCTTTTGAAGGTAACGTCAACCTGAGTCTTCCCGGTTCGGTGATTCTCAATACCGGCCGACTCGTTGCGCTGACGAGCGCAGAAGTGAACAGTCTGTTGGCGGGTAGCGACACATTATCCCCCCCGCCTTCGGCGTCGTCTTCCACCGCGCCTCCTCAGTTGCTGACGGCAGGGTCGACGCCGCTCGGCGCGCCCACGGTGACGATAACCGCGCCGTACATAGCGATTATCGGTCCGAGCCTGATCGGTAGCTCAACGGAGCTGGCACCGGTAGAGGCACTCGGTGACGCGACCTTGAATCTCAATGCGTCGTTCATCGATCTGGAAAACCAGTTTCAACTGAACAATTTCGGGCAGGCCAATTTTGTCAGCAGCGGCGATATCCGGCTGACCTCGACCAACGGTGTCTTGAACGGCAGCAATGCACTTTTGCCCGGAGAACTGTTTACTCCCGGCAACCTGAGCTTCCAGGCGGCGGACTTGTACCCGTCGACCGGCAGTACTTTTATCCTCGACGCGGTTGGCCCGAGCCAGGCGCCGACGAGCATCACTTTCCTGGCCAACGGCACCTCGGGTGTACCGCTGTCGGCGGGCGGCACGTTGCTGGTCGACGCGACCGACATTGTGCAGGCCGGTACCGTGCGTGCGCCTGCCGGCAGCCTGGTTTTCGGGGTTGGAGATCCGACCAATACCGGCACCCAGGCGCAGTTCAATAGTCTGCCGCTGGTGGCGACCGATAATGTGACGTTGGCCGGCGGCAGCGTGAGCTCGGTCTCGCTCGACGGCGCCATCATTCCGTTCGGCACCACGGTCGACGGCGTCGAATGGCAGTTCAACCCGGTGTCCAATGCGAGTGCTGCACCGGACCTGACGGCGCCGCCGGCCAAGTTTATCGGAGTTAGCGGCAGCAACGTGACGTTAAGCCAGGGCGCGACCGTCGATCTGTCCGGCGGCGGGGACTTGCAGGCCGAGGAATTTGTACCGGGTACCGGCGGCACGCGCGACCTGCTGTCGCAGTTCAATGTCAGCTTTGCCAGCAATCCCAGTGGGGTCGCAGTGCCGGTCAATCCGGGCGCTGGTAACGTCTATGCGATTCTGCCCGGTGCCCAGGCGCCGGTGGCGGCATACGACCCGGTGTTGGCCCAGACTGTACAGCCGTTGACCAACAGCAATGGCACGGCGACGACCATCACCGACAGTATCGGGGTAGGGCGTGCCGCATTGACCAGCGAAGTCGGCCAGTCGGTTTATCTAGCGGGTGTGCCCGGCCTGGCTGCCGGTTTCTATACACTCCTGCCGGCCAAATATGCGACTTTACCGGGGGCGTTCCGGGTCACGCTATCGGGCGATTCAGGGCCGGTCATGCCGGGCTCCAGCCAGACTTTGCCGGACGGCACGGTGGCCGTGGCTGGTTACTTGGGCAATGCCCTGACCGGCAGCCGCAGCGCGACACCGATTTTGTTCGACGTACAGTCCGGCGCGGTGTGGCAGCAATATTCTCAATACACGCTGACCGGCGCGAATGCTTTTTTCCCGCCGCTTGCAGCGAATGCCGGCAGCGTGACGCCGCCGCTGCCGATGGATGCCGGCCAACTGGTGCTGGCCGCAACCCAGGGTTTGACGCTGGGCGCAACCCTCAATACCGCGGCGGCCGCGGGCGGTGCTCCGGCCGAAGTCGATATCGCGTCGCAGGACATTCAGATCGTCGGCAATGCCGCCACTGCGGGCGAAGCGGCATTGCCGGGTTATCTGCAGATCAGCGCCGACCAACTGGATGCATTGGGCGCCGGCAGCTTGCTGATCGGCGGCACCCGCACTCAGACCAGCAGCGGCATCACCGTCGATGCGATTGCCAATAGTGTGGTGGTATCGAACGATGCGGCCGACCCGCTATCGGGGCCGGAAGTCATCCTGGTAACCAAAGTGGGCTCGACCGCCACCGATCCGAACGCGGCCAACGGCTTGCGTGTCGATGCGGGCAGCGTGATTACCGCACAAGGCAGTTTCCCGGCCGCCAAGGACCAGCCGATCACCATCGGCAATACCGCCACGAGCGGGTCGGGCGATGGGGCGCTGTTGAGCGTTTCCAACGGCGGCCAGGCGGTGGTTACGCGACTTGACAGCAACGGTACCGGCTTGTTGACAGTCGGTGCCGGCGCGGTATTGACGGGCGGCCAGGCATTGACGCTGGATTCGTCGGGCAACCTGAGCTTCGACCCGAGCGCCACACTGTCGGCCAAGGATATCGCGGTGGACGGCTCGGCGATTACCTTCACCGACCAGAGCGGCGCGGCAGCAGCGGCTTTGCCGGGTTTTGTGGTTGGCGCGACCCAGTTGGCACAGTTGGCGAATGCCCAGCAAGTTACGCTGCGCAGTTCGGGCGCAATGAATTTCGACGGCAGCGTCGACGTGACCTTCGGCAACGCCGTCGATTTAAGCGCGGGGACTTTTGTCAGCGACGGCGGTGCGGTAACCCTCAACGCAGCCCAGGTGGAACTCACCAATGAAATGGGCGCCCCGGTCTCGACCGGCATCGCCGGCACCGGCACCTTGACCGTGAATGCCAAGGAGGTCGACTTCGGCACCGGCGACAAGACAGTGTCGGGCTTCGATGCCGTCACCATCAACGCAAGCGGCGGTATCGTCGGCCAGGGCACCGGCACCTTTGATTTCGGGGCCTTGCCGGTGACCCTGAATGCGCCGGTCTATCTGGCTGATACCAATTCGGCGGCGACCATCAAGACGAGCGGCACGCTCAACCTCAACAGCGCCGCCGGTACCGCGCTGGCCTTGACCCCGGTGGGCGGCGCCTTGAGCTTTATCGGCGGTACCCTGAACGACAATGGTGCCACCATCGAAGCACCGGCGGGCAATGTGAGCCTGGAGGCCAGCAGCGGCGACCTGACCATCGGCAGCGGTTCGGTGGTCAGCTCGGCCGGGGTTTCCAAAGTGTTTTTCGACCAGACCGAATTCGCTCCGGCCGGTGCCATTACACTGACGGCCGATACCGGTACGGTCAACGTCGCGGCAGGTTCGACGCTGGACTTCTCCGGCGCCAGCGGCGGCGGGGCGGCCGGCAGCCTGACGCTGTCGGCCCCCGACCAGGCGGTACAACTGGCCGGCACGCTCAAGGGCAGTGCGGCCAGCGGTTTCCTGGGCGGCTCGTTCTCGCTGAATACGGGTGGGGCGGTCGACCTGGACAAGCTGTCCACCGAATTGGCGTCGAGCGGGGTCAACGACGGCATCAGCGTGCAGAGCAATGCCGGCAACTTGATACTGTCGGCCGGCAACACCTTGACGGCGCACACCGTATCGCTGACGGCGGATGGCGGCGCGGGCGGCCAGGACCCGAACAACGGCCAGGTGCAGATTCTCGGTACCATCAACGCGGCCGGCAATGCGGGCGGCGAGATCGACCTGTATGGCAAGAGCGGGGTCGATCTCGAAGGTTCGCTGATTGCGAGCGGGACCAGCGCGACCGAACTGGGCGGTAACGTCAACCTCGGCACCAGCGCTCCATTCGATACAACTTCGGTGAATCCAACGTACGGCTACGAGAACATTGCGGCGGCGAGCTCGGGGGTGATCACGCTGGGTAGCCACGCGGTGATCGACGTCTCGGGCGGCACGGCGGGTGGTTTGTCGGGCGGCACGGTCAACATCGTCGCGCCGCTGCTGGAGAATGGCGGCGTCAATGTAACACTCGCGCCGACGGCCCAGATCAAGGGTGCTCGCAGCGTCGGTCTGGAAGCCTACGCAGTTTGGAACACGGACGACCAGAGCACGGGAGCACAGCATTTCGACGGTATCGTCGATCCGGCGGGTTGGTACGGCAGCAACGGCAACCTGGTGGCGGGTACCTTTACCGTTCAGAGCACGAGTGGCACGCCGGTTACCTTGACCTATACGCCTAATGGCGACCCGCAAGGAGGCGGGACGCTGACCAATAACGCCACAGGTGTCACGACAACGGTCACAGCGGCACAACTCGAAAACGGCGATCCGGCAATCGGCTTCGGCGGTTTGACCAGCGACTTTTTCAGCCCCACGACAGCGGATACGAATCACCAGACTTTTTACGGTTATCAAGGCGGCAACGCGACCAGCGCGATACCCGGCACGCTGATGGGCTTCGTCGAGAACGGGGTGCAAAGCGTGGCAAACCAGTTCGCGGGAAGCAACATCGCGAACTTCTCGGTAGTGCCAGGCATTAATCTGGATAATCCGGACCCGGCGATTAACAGCGGCAATATCTCGATCCTGACCAACTGGAACCTGGGGGCGGGCACTACGCCGGATAACCTGGCTTTTCGCTTCAATGGGCAGGCACCCGTCATCACCTTCAAGGCGGTCAACAATGTCGAGGTCGATGCGAGCCTGACAGATGGATTTTTCCAGATCGCCAATCCTACGGGTAGCGTGCCGACGATTCCCGTGCCGGTGGCCTTTTATTACAACAACGGCACCAACGGCACGTTTGAGGAATACAACAGCACGCTACTTGGGACCGGTGCCCCGTTCAGCGCGTATTCCAACGCCAATGGATATAACTACGGCATAACGGCGCCGGCCAGTTTTTCCTCGTTTCCTGCGGCAGATGCAGCCGAGATTGCCCAGTATGAGGGGCAGTACAACGCCTATTTCCAATATCTCGCACATACGATCCCGCTAAACGGTGGCGAGAGCGCTTTTCCGGCGGCGGTGGGTTTTAACAACACGCAAACACCGTTAGTCGGCCAGCCAACCTTGACGGTTGCGCCACCAACAGTGGCACAGGCGATGCAGGATCCCACGCTCTACCTGAAATATCTGGCGGACTGGGAGTCGGTATTCACCGCGCTGGTGAACCTGGAGGTGGGGTCCAGCGCGGTTGGCTCGCTACCCATGCTGCAGCCGCCGCCTGTGGCGCTTGCGCCGGTGATCCAGGGTACGACCATCGCGAACGGCAGCGTGGTAACGGACAATTCACCTTCTCCGGCGGCCGCTGCCGGCAATGCCTTGCCGCTGGCCTCAGCGTCATTGAACGGTGGTCCCAGTTCGACTTTCAAACTGGTGGCAGGTTCAGACCTGTCCAGTGCCAACCCGCTTGCTTTGCAGGCGGCAGCGCTATTTTCCGCAGCGGCGGGAACGCCGCTGGCCAACGGAGGGAACGTCACGCTGGATGGACATTTTGCCTATGACAACGCGACCGATCCGACCTCTCCGAATAATCTGATCTTGCTCGCGCCGACAATGATACGGACCGGCACGGGTTCGATCGACATCGCCGCTGGCAATGACGTGGCTTTGCTGGATTCGACCGCGCCAGGGGTCATCTATACCGCGGGCGTGCCGGCGGCGGGCGCGCCGGTTGGGGGGGCCGCGACTATTGTCGCAGGCAACGCGGCGAGCGGTATTCCGGATATTTTGGTCAGCTCCGCGGTCAATCCCGATGCAGGCGGGAATATCTCGATTCATGCCCAGAACGATATTAGCGGCATCGAAAATGTCGTCGATACCAGCGGTGCCGTCTCCGGTCTGGCTAATACAAACATCAGCCAGTTCTGGTGGCAATGGATGGAAATTGGCAATCCGACCGCCTCGAATGGACAGATTACGCAAACCTCGATCGACTTCGGCGCGTTCGATCAGGGCGTGATGAGCGTCGGCGGTAACGTGTCGATCTCGGCGGGCGGCAACATTACGGATCTGGCGGTATCGTTGCCGACCACCTGGTATTTGACGAACAACAATGCCACCGTCAATACGGTCGGCGGCGGCAACCTGATGGTCGCCGCAGGCGGCAACATTTTGAGCGGCGACTATTTTGTGGCGCAGGGTACGGCCACCATCACGGCGGGCGGCCAGATTGCCCCGGACTTCAGCATTCCAGGCGGGAGCGGACAAGTTGCCCCGGTGGCGACCCTGCTCGCGACGCAGGATGGCATTCTGAATGTCAGCGCGCGACAAGGGGCCAATATTGGAGGGGTATTCGATCCCTCGTATATTGAAAGCAATGCGCTGCTGGATGTGTATAGTCAGCACGCCGATTTTCAGGGGTATTCGACGACTTCTGCGGTCAACGTTTCGACCACCACGGGTAATGTTGATTTCGGCACCTTGGGGTCGAGCACGTTGATCGGCGGGGGTGCCTCGAGTGACCTGTCATATATTCTACCGGCGACCGTGAGTCTAACCGCATTCAATGGGGGCATTACGGTGGCCTCCGGCGGCGAACTCTTTCCGTCGGCGAGCGGCAATTTGAGCCTGATCGCCGATCAGTCGATCGATCTTTCCGGCCAGAACGGATCGCTTACCGCACTCGGTCTGCTCGATGTCGATCCGTCCGCGATGCCGTCGCCAACAGATCCGGGCGCGAGCATAGCAGAATTGGGCACTAGCGCGAGCGACAGCAGTACCGCACATGCGCAGAGCCCGCTCCACGCGGACGACCTGATTCCGGTGCGGATCTACAGCTTGACCGGCAGCATCGTCGATGGTGTTTCTGAACCGGCGGGCGCGGCCAATGCCGGTTTCTATGACAAGCTGGTCAATCTGGTGGTCGACAAACCCGCCTTGATCGAGGCCGGTGACGATATTCTGAATCTGGCTTTCCAGGGGCAGAACCTGCGTGACGATGATGTGACACGCATTGTGGCCGGGCAGGATATAGACGATACGCCCCTGCCGCCCAACACCAAAGTGATTCCGAGCTTGCAGCTCGGCGGCCCGGGGACCTTCGATATCGAAGCGGGACGCAATATCGGACCCTTGACGAATGTGCAGCAACAGGTCGATTCACAAGGCGCGAGCTTTGTTTCGACAGCTACCGGCATTGATGCGGTTGGTAATGCCAATAATCCGAATTTGCCGCACGACAGTGCCAATGTCCAGGTGCTGTTCGGGGTGGGACCGGGTATCGACGACACCGATTTTATTTCAAGCTATATCAATCCGGCCAACACGGTAGCCGGTGTGCCAAGCAGCGCCTCGGCCCTGGTCAGCTTCATGGAGCAATACGATGCCGGACACACCGTCGATACGGGATTGGTCGCAAACCAGCCGCCGCTCCAGACCCTGAGCGTCGCTGCGGCATGGTCTCAATTCCAGGCCCTGCCGGCCTATGTACAGCAACTGTTTGCCGAACAGGTGTTCTTCAGCGTCCTGACAGATGTGGGTAACGATTTTAATAATAAGTCGAGCCCCTTCTACAATCAGTACGCCCGTGGTTTCCAGGCGATCAACACGCTGTTTCCCGCCTCGCTGGGTTATACCGCAAATAATCTGGGCGGCGGCGGCAACGGCGCGAATGCGCCGGTCCAAACCGGTAATCTGGATATCCGCAGCACCACGATCCAGACGCAACAGGGCGGTAATGTTTCCATCCTGGGGCCGGGCGGCGAGGCGTTGGTCGGCAGCACTTCCGCTCCGCCGGAAATCGTCGGAAGCAACGGGCAGGTTGTGGCCGGTCCGGGCACTCAAGGTATTTTAACGCTCGAACAGGGCGACATCGACATCTTTACCGACCAGAGTCTGTTGCTTGCACAAAGCCGCGTTTTCACCGAGCAGGGCGGCAATATGACGATCTGGAGTTCCAATGGCGATATCAATGCGGGTAAGGGTTCGACATCGTCAGCCGACATCACGCCGCCGGAATACGTGTGTGACGTCAACCATTACTGCACGCTCGATGTCAAGGGCGAGGTGACCGGTGCCGGGATTGCCACATTGCAATCCATTCCCGGCGCCACTGCCGGCAACATCAATCTGCTCGCACCGCGCGGTACGGTCGATGCCGGTGCCGCGGGTATCCGTTTTTCCGGCAACCTGAACATTGCGGCGCTGCAGGTTCTGAATGCGGCCAATATCTCGGGGCAGGGCAAGGAAACCGGTGTGCCGACGGTTTCTGCGGTGGATGCCGGAGCGTTGACGGCCGCCAGCTCCGCGACCTCGGCGGTGATGCAAGTGGCGCAGAACCTTGTCAGGAACAATGCCGGCGGCCTGGCGCAACGCCATTGGTCGATCTCGGTCGAGGTCGAAGGTTTCGGCGACCCCAATGACGACGATGACAACGACAGCGACGACTCGAAAAAGAAGAAACGCAAGGGGGAGTCCGTCGGTTACAACCCCAACAGCTTTTTGCAGGTGGTGGGACATGGCGCCTTGAGTCCGCAGCAGTTGACCAAGCTAGGCGACGCCGCGCATTTGAGCGAGGCCGAGCGCCGTAGCGTAGAGCAAAACCAATGATGGAGCCGATGCGGGATCGGGGGGCGGCGGGCGCGTGGTCGGCGCGCGTCGAGAATGCGGCGCCGTCGGCCGAGGCCGGTGCCGCAGCGCCGTTAATCAATCTGCGCGACACCGGGCGCTTCCTGGACGTGTTGGCGTCGCTCAAATGTACGCTGGCCATCAGCCGCAGACCCTCGGGAGTCGCGCTGCTGGGGGTGGACAACGGTATTCCGACACTCTCGGCATGCTTGCTGCCGCGTTCGATGGGCATGGCGGTGGCGGGTAATCGGCTGGCGATTGCCACCAGCCACGAGCTGATGATTTTCGCCAACGTGGCATCGATCGCGGCTTTGTATCCGGCACGCCCCGGCTACTACGACGCGGTATTCGTGCCGCGCGTGACGCACTACACCGGTGACCTCGACCTGCACGACATGGCGTTCGACAAGCAGATCGTGCTGGCCGTGAATACGCGTTATTCCTGCATCAGCGTGATCGACAGTTATTTCAACTTCACGCCGATCTGGCAGCCGCCGTTCGTTACCGATTTCGGGCCGGATGATCGCTGTCATTTGAACGGAATGGCATTTCACCAGGGGACGGTGCGATATGCGACAGCCTTGGGCAAGACGAATACGCCGTCCGGCTGGCGCGAACAGATGGCCGACGGCGGCATTGTGATGGAAGTGCCTTCGGGCCGTATTGTGGCCTCCGGCCTGTCGATGCCGCATTCGCCGCGAGTCATAGACGGGCAACTCTATGTCCTTGAGGGCGGTCGAGGCCGGCTGTTGCGGATCGATCCGGCATCCGGCGTGAAAGAGGTCGTTGCAACCTTGCCGGGTTTTACCCATGGCTTGGCCGAACATGGCGGTGTGCTGTTCGTCGGCTTGTCGAAATTACGTGAAAAGCGCGGCCCGCAAGGCCTGCCGATCGAAAGTCAGTCGCAAGATTTGGTCGCGGGTGTCGCGGCGGTCGATGTAAAAAGTGGCGCCGTGCTCGGCATCCTCCAGTTCTACAACGGTGTGGATGAAATCTTCGATGTTCAGGTGATGCCGAACATCTTGCGAGCGGAAATCGTTGCGCCCCAGCAGTGGTTTGCCACGCCTTCGATCATGACCATGAAGGGCGGTTTTTGGCAGGCCCGCCCGGCCGAAGACGACGAAGCGGATAAACCTTCATGAAGGGCATTATTCAATCTTGGTTTGGTTTGTGACGATTTGATGTAAATGCCGCTGTAATTTGAATGGTCGGCCGAAAAATTTATTAAGGAATGCAAACTGTATTTCACACAATTGTCGCAAAATAAATATAGGTCGAGGTGCGGGTTTTGCCTTCGGCGAGGCAGATTTATTGTTTCAAGAAATTAAGGGGAATGGCGCATGACGCCAAGAACTAACGGGAAATCGAAGCGCAGCGCTGGCCTGTGTCTGGCGACGGGGGCATTGCTGATGGGTGGCGTGACTTGCGCCGCCCAGGTTTACGGACAAACCGCGCCCACGGCTGCCGGCGCGGCGCCGCATAGCTTCGACGTGAATGAATTTGTGGTGCGCGGCAATACGACTTTGCCGAGCGTTGAGATCGAGAAAGCTGTGTATCCGTTCGAAGGTCCGGGTCGATCGCTGGCGGACGTAAACGCGGCCCGCGATGCTCTGCAAAAAGTCTATCAGGACCGAGGTTACCAATCCGTGGTGGTCGAATTGCCGCCGCAGCAAGTCAAAGACGGGGTAATCATTTTGCAGGTAGTTGAAGCGACGGTCGGCCGTCTGCGAGTTGAGGGCGCCCACTACAATTCGCCGCAAAACATTCGTGAAGCGGTCCCGGCGCTTACCGAAGGCAAAGTACCGGATTTCACCCAGGCCCAACAGCAGTTGACGGATTTGAATAAATCGCCGGACCGCCAGGTGGTTCCGGTGCTCAAGCCGGGGGTGTTGCCGCAGACAGTCGATGTCGACTTGAAGGTCGACGATCACAGTCCCTGGCATGGCAGCCTGGAGCTGAGCAACGACAATAGCCCGGATACCACGCCGTTGCGCACCACCGTGTCCTTGAGTAATTCGAACGTGTGGCAACTGGGTCATGTGTTGTCGGGCACCTATCTGGTGGACCCGCAGAGTCGGTCGGATGCCGAGGTGTATTCGCTATCCTACTTGGCGCCGTTGAAAGGCACTCATTGGAGCCTGTTGGCGACGATGTACCACTCGAACAGCGACGTGTCTTCGCTGGGCGGCACCGACGTGCTGGGCAAAGGAACGTCCTACGGCTTGACGGCGATTTACACGCTGCCGTCGACCGAATCGTACTCGCAGTCGGCGAGCATCGAGATCGATCATAAGCATTTCGACGAAAACGACACGATTGCCGGCACCACCTCGCAGGCACCGCTGACCTACATTCCCGTCACCTTGTCGTACAACAGCCAGTTGACGAAAAAGAACTCGCAAACGGCATTCTCGTTGTCGGTGACGACCAATGTGCGCGGTTTAGGCAGCGATGCTTCAGCCTTCGACAACAAGCGGTTTAATGCCACCGCGGATTTCATCTACACCAAATTCGATGTCAACCATACCCAGGACCTGCCCCACGATATTCAAGCCAACGCGCATCTCACCGCGCAACTGGCGAACTCGCCGCTGGTGTCGAGCGAGCAGTTTTCCGCAGGCGGCATGACCAGTGTGCGAGGTTATCAGCAAGCCGAGGATACCGCCGACAACGGGGTGATCGGTTCTTTCGAATTGCGCAGTCCGTCACTGGCGAAATATGTGGGTAGTGACATCAATGAATGGCGCTTCCATGTATTTACCGACATGGCGCATCTATGGCTGCTGAACCCATTGCCGGAACAAACCTCCAGTTTCAATCTGCTGAGCGTGGGGTTCGGCACCACCATGCAACTGCTGAAATATGCCAGCGCCGATTTCGAAGCGGGTTGGCCGCTGAAAGACGGCAGCGTGTCGACCAAGGCCTATAGCCCAAGGTTCGATTTTTATCTGCGGGTGGGTTTTTAACGGTGAAATAGCACGCTTTACCGTAATCGATTTTTAAATGACTTGTACCGGCTGGAGCAGCCGGTTTATCGGGGAGTACGACTGTGAAACGAGCTTTATTCTTGTTCCTGACGGCGGCATGCCTGTGGCTGCCTGGCGTAGCGAATGCCTGGTGGCAAAAAGACTGGTCGTACCGCAAGGCGATCACTATCGACACCAGCCCCAAGGGCGCGAATCTGATGGATTCGGCCGGCCGTGTGCCGCTGTTGATCCGCCTGCATTCCGGCAACTTCCAGTTCGATGGGCTTGAGGATAACGGCGCCGATATCCGTTTTATCGCGGCTGACGACAAGACGCCGCTGAACTATCACATCGAACAATACGACCCGGTGCTGGGCGTGGCGCTCATTTGGGTCGATGTGGCCCAGTTTCCGTCGGGTGCGGCCCAGACCATCTGGATGTACTACGGCAACAAGAAGGCACCGGATGGCGGCCGAGCCGCGGAGACTTTCGATCCGGACTATACGCTGGTCTATCACTTCAACGATGCGGCGGGTACTCCGCCCAAGGATGTGACGGCGTACGGCAACAACGCGCAGAACACCGCGGCGCGTACCGTGGAGGACGGGATTATCGGTCGCGCCGCGCAATTTACCGGAACGGCATCGCTGAACGTCGCAGCCAGCCCTTCGCTGGCGCTGGCCGCGGGCGGCAATTTTACTTTCAGCGATTGGGTCAAGCCCGGCGTTCCGGCGGCACAAGCGCTGCTCTATAGCCGCCGCGACGGTGCCAATGCATTGCTGATCGGGCTCGACAACGGCGTGCCGTTTATCGAAGTCGACGGCGGAGCGGCGCCGGTGCGCACGCCGGCGGTCCCGGCGTTGGCGGTCAGCCAATGGGCTCATATCGCCGCGACCGCGGATGGCAAAAATATCACCCTCTATGTCGGCGGCAAGCAAGTCGCGCAGGTCGCGGCGACTCTACCGGCGCTGAATACCCCGATTGCGATCGGGGGCGACGTGGCGAACGCGCCGGCCGGTTTTTCGGGTTTCAGCGGTGAAATGGACGAGCTGCGCTTGTCGCGGGTGGCCCGCTCAGCGCCATTGATCGCGCTTGACGCGCTGAGCCAAGGCGCCGAATCGAAACTGGTCAATTTCGGTGCCGACGAGAAGCAGGCGGGCTTCGGCTTTGGTTACTTCGGTGTGATCGTCAAGTCGGTCACGGTGGATGCGTGGGTGGTGATCGGCATCTTGTTGGTGATGGCGGCTATTTCATGGGTGGTGATGTGGAATAAGGCGGTTTACGTGGGCGCGGTGGATAAAGCCAATTACTTCTTCGTCGAGCGGTTCCGTCAGGTCGCGGGCAAACACTTGGTGGGTCTGGCCCATGCCGATGAAGACAGCGGTGAGGCAAGGCGTTTGATTCATTCGTCGCTATACCGGCTGTATAAGGCCGGGGTCAGTGAAATTCATAGCCGGGTCGATCGCAACGGTCGGACCTTGATTACGGCCGAGTCTATCGAAGCGATCCGCGCGACTATGGATGCGACGCTGGTGCGAGAAAACCAGCGCTTGTCGAAATCGATGGTGCTGCTGACCATCGCGATCTCGGGCGGCCCGTTCCTCGGACTGCTCGGCACGGTGGTCGGCGTGATGATCACCTTCGCCGCCATTGCGGCGGCCGGCGACGTGAACGTCAACGCCATCGCACCGGGGATTGCCGCCGCGCTGCTGGCGACTGTGACTGGCCTGTTCGTCGCCATTCCGGCGCTGTTCGGCTACAACTACCTGCTGATCCGCAACAAGAACGTGACCGCAAACATGCAGGTGTTCGTCGACGAATTTGTGACGCGCCTGGCCGAAGCGCACAGCAGCCCCGACCACTCGCTGGCGGGGAACTGAGGAGCGGTCTATGCGAGTTCAAGACGAAGAGAAACCGTACGACGACATCAACATCACGCCGATGCTGGACTTGGCGTACGTGCTGCTGATTATTTTCATCATCATGACGACGGCATCGGTGCAGGGCATCAAGGTCGACCTGCCCAAGGCCAGTTCGTCCACCAGTCTGGCCAAGCCGCAGACCAAGGCGATCACGGTGTCGAATTCAGGTCAGATCTATCTGGATGCATACCCGGTATCGATGGACGAGCTGGAGAACCGCTTGCGCACCCAAAAGGCGCTGACGCCTGAGTTCCCGATCGTGTTGAAAGGGGATTCGACGGTGGCGTACCAGAAAGTGATGGATGTGCTGGATCTGTTGCGCCGCCTCGATCTGTCGCAGGTTGGATTGGTGACCGGCAAAGCGGCGCAGGGTAGCTAGGGACCGACCATGGAAATGACCTATAACGGCGGCGGCAAAGGGCCTGGGCGGTTTATCAAGCCGGTGGTGATGGTCCTGATCGCGTCAGGTTTGATTGCGCTGATTTGGCACTATGCCGGCGATACGGCCGGAATCAAACGTACCGAAGCGCCGCAGGTGACCACCGTGATTCCGTTACCGCCGCCGCCCCCACCGCCGAAAGTGAAACCTCCGCCTGAAAAAATGCAGGAGGAAACCAAGACGCCGCTGGACAAGCCGACGGTGGCGCCGAAACCGGCCGACTCACCCAAACCGACGGATAACCAACCCAAGCAGATGACGATGAATGCGCCGGCTCAGGCCGGTACCGATAGTTTTAATATCGGCGCGGGCGACGGTAGCGGGATGGCGGGTAGCGGAGGTACCGGCAGCTTCGGCAACGCGAGCTATGCGCAGTACATGGTCTATATCCTGCGCCAGGCAATCGAAGGCGACAAACAGGTGCAGGAAGCAGGTGGGGCGCGTTTTACCGGCAGCCTGAACATCTGGATGGAGCCGTCGGGGCGCATCACCAAGGTCTCGGTGGTGCAGTCGACCGGCGATACCAAGCTCGATGAAGCGGTGGCCGCCGCCGTCCAGGCGTTGGGCAAGGTCGACCAGCCGCCGCCACGGGCCACTCGTTATCCGGTGCTGGTCAAGCTGCAAGGACGGCAAGCGGCTTAGGCGGCAGCCGCTGAAAAATATCGAAGCGATACCGCGATACCCATATACGACGAAGCTACAACGAACCACGCAACGAATTCGACATAATCTGGAGAACAGGAATGCAAATCAAGACGGCAGGGGATGGCCGCAGTCAGCGCAACGGCGCACAATACTTGCGCCGCTCGCGTGTCAGCTTTGCGGTATTGGCCGCGTTGAGCATGGTGTTGTCCGTCGGGGTCCGGGCGCAATCGCTGGAAGCGCAGGCCGCGGCAGGAGCCGCAGCACCGACGCAGAATACGGTGATCAACTTGATCAACCTGTTGGTCAAGCAAGGCGTGATTACGCAAGCCAATGCGCAAGGCTTGATCCGCGAGGCGCAAGCCGAAACCGAGCAGGCCAAAGCCGCGGCGACGCAAGCGGGCACTCCCGCCGGCCGGCCGGGCGACGTGCATGTGCCGTATGTGCCGCAGATCGTGCGCGATCAAATTCGCGATCAGGTCAAGCAAGAAGTCGTGGCACAGGCCAAAGCCGAGAACTGGGCGCTGCCCAACACTTTCCCGGACTGGATCTCGCGTATCACGATCAGTGGCGACATGCGGGTGCGCGACGAGTTTCATTTCTACTCGCCCAACAACGTCACAGGGTTGACCAATTTCGCCGCGATTAATTCGGGCAGCCCATTCGATATCAGCAAGAACAATACTTCGTTGCCGCCGATTTTGAATACTACGCAAGATCGCGACAATATTGAGCGGATTCGCGCGCGCCTGGGAGTCACGGCGAATATCTCCGATCAATTGACGGCCGGCATGCAACTGGCCACCGGCAACGACGACGGCCCGGTGTCGACGACCGCCAACCTGGGCGGCGGTTTTGCAAAATCGGACATCTGGTTGAATCAGGCCTATATCAAGTATCAGCCGGTACCGTGGATCAACGTTACGGGTGGACGTTTTGATAATCCCTTCTTCTCCTCCGATCTGTTGTTCTCGAACGACCTTGAATTCGACGGCATCGCGGTGAATGCCAAACATACCTTGCCAGGTCGCGACGATGTGACCTTGTTCGGCACCGTCGGAGCATTCCCGATCCAGTATAGCGACGATAGTTTCCCGGCCGACAGCGTTGATAAGTCAAGCGATACGCGCTGGATGTTCGGCGCGCAGTTTGGTGCCGAATGGCAGATCAATGAGCAAAATAAGATCAAGGGCGCGATTGCCTATTATGACTTCATGAATATGAAGGGCCAGTTGTCGACGCCGTGTTCGGTGTACCTCGGGGTTACCAGTTGTAGCACCGATGACGATGCGCCGGCCTTCATGCAGAAAGGCAATACCTTGATTGCGCTGCGCAATATCGTGCAGGACCCGAATTTGCCTGCCGGAGATACGCCGGATCCGCAATTCTTTGGTCTGGCATACAACTACCGCTTGTTCGATAGCAAATTGCAGTGGGATACCAAGGTACCCGACACCATGAAGCTGCGCCTGGATGGCGAATTTGTGCATAACCTGGCCTATAACCAGAATGCCGCGTTCAACGCCGCCTCCACGCCGATCAACAACTTCAACAACGCAGCCAGTTCGGCCAGCACGGTGACGGCGGCGGACTATAAGAGCGGGCCGAACGGCTTTATGTTCAAGGCGACGCTGGGCCAGCCGGAAACCGTCAATAAAGGCGACTGGAATTTCTCGCTGACCTACAAGTTCCTCGAACCGGATGCCGTGCTTGATGCGTTTACCGATCCCGATTTCAATTTGGGCGGGACCAATGCAAAAGGCTACATCATCGGGGCGCAATATGCGGTGGCAAGCAACGCGTGGCTGTCGGCGCGTTACCTGAGCGCGCGGGAAGTGTACGGACCGCCGTTGCTGATCGATGTGCTGCAGCTTGAGCTCGACGCCAAATTTTAAGGACCATCATGAAAACCCCTGATTGGATTGATGGTGTCTTGTGGCTTGCTGTTCTGGCGATCTCGGTGGGATTTTCCGGGACGGCCTCGGCGCAAAGTATCGAAGACAAGCTGCGCAGCCAGTTGCGCTCGACGACGGAACAACTGCGTACGCTGCAGGATTCCCAGGCGCAGGAACAGGCCGATAAGACGCAGGCCGAGCAGCAGCGCGACCAGGCTTTGGCGGGGCTGAAACAGGCGCAGGCAAATCTGGCGGCGGCACAGGGTAAGTCGAGCGCGGAGATCGGCGCGCAGCGTGCGCTGGCGGCGGAGAAAGCGGGTCGTGCGCAGGACGAGCAGCAACTCGCCAAATACAAATCCGCTTATGAAGATTTATTGGCGCAATCGCATGCCCGTGATACCGAGCATATGCAAACCCAGACTGCATTGAAGCTCAGTCAGTCGCAAATGCAGATGTGCGTAGCGAAGAATGTCCAACTTTATCAGGTAGGCCAGCAGGTGTTGTCGGCTTATGAACACGTTGGATTGGGAACCGTGCTGGAGTCGCGCGAACCGTTTGCGCAGAGCACGCGTGTCAAATATGAGCAGATCGCCCAGGATTACGGCGACCAACTCTATGCCGGAAAGTTTGACGCGCATGCAGCGGTGGCGAGTTCCGCCGCGACGGCGTCGGCACCTGTCGTATCGAATTAAATTCGCCTTAATAAAATGGACCTCAACATGACAGACAAAGACAGCAAATCCTCGAAAAAACACGACGTGGCACCGGCTCTGATCGAGTCTGTCGGAGTCGAACAACTGGCGGAAATCTTGAAATCCGCCGGTTACCGGGTCACGCCCGCCGAACAAAATGGTCGGATTCAATTGATGAGCGCCAGCCAGGGGATGGGCTTTGCAGTGCGCTTCGGCAATGCGGTACCCGGTACCGATACTCACATCGATTACACGCTAAGTTGCGCTTTGCAAGTCCAAGGCGATTTGCCGGCCGACTTGGTGCCAAGCTGGAATCGCTTGAAGCGTTTTGCGCGCCTGTCGTCGCAAGCTCAATTTCTGGTGCTGGAGATGGATGTGGTGGTGGCGGGTGGAGTGTCCGAGCGTTATTTGCGCTCGATGATCGAATTGTGGGACCGGTTGATTCAGGAATTTCTGCTGCATTTGCGTAATCGCCCGACACTCGCGGCCGCCGAAACCGCAACCGCGGATACCGGCGTCCAGCCGGCGGCGGTGGCCGGCCAAGACAGCGACATCAAGGCAACCTTGCAATGAAACGCCCTGGCCTGACAGGCCTGCTCGGCGCCGTCTTACTGGCGCTCTGGGGCGGAGGTGCTGCGGCGCAAACGCCTGCCCCCGAAGCCATTCCACGAGCATGGATTGCCTATGCCCAGCGTGTATCGACCCATCTCCAAGCGGCACTTGAAGGTGACAGTGAGCCGGCACAGCGCTTTCAGGCGTACTTTTCGCGGCAGGTGGCTGCAGCCGATGAGCCAACGGTACCGGTAACCGAAGGGCCGCTCGCGGGCAACTCGCCGCGACTCGATCCGCCTACCTTGCGGGTGAAAGTCTGGCTGGACCTTGCCGGACGTGTGACGCGCGTCGACGCGGGCGGCCTGGGCGACGCACAGGCGCTAACCGACTTGCGAACCTTGCTGCTGCAACAATCGGTTGGCGCGGCTCCGCCGCGTGCCATGCGACAGCCGGTAGTGGTCCGTTTGAGCTTGTCGGCGCAGTTATAGGGCAGGGACCGATGATGAAGCTTGGGCGAACTTGTCGCTTAGCATCGATCAATCAACAGTAGGAGGCGATGGTGAAGAGATTAACAATTCTGGCGAGCAGTCTGGTTTTAGGCATGCCGTTGGCGCTGGCAGCGCCGACCCAAACACAAAGTGACGTGATCGCGAGTGTGGGCCAAGCGTCGGTGACACAAGCGGAGGTCACGGCCCTGGTCAACTCCTTGAGTCCCGACAACCGTGTGAGATTGGCGGCCGACCCGAGTCAACTGGACCGTGTCATACGAGAACGGTTGGCTGAAAAGGCGGTTCTGGCTGAAGCGCAAGCCAAGGGATGGGACCGGCAACCGCAGATCAAGGCGATGCTGGAACAAACGCAACGCCAGGCCATCGTCCGCGGTTATCTGGCCGCAGTCAGTGTACCGGCAGCCGACTATCCGTCGGAGCTTGAGATCGAAGCTGCCTATGCTCATAACCCGGCTGCATTTACCGCTCCGAGCGCATTCCATGTGGCGCAGATCTATCTGGCTATTCCGCCGAATGCCGATGCGGCGATACTGGAACAGGTCCGCAAGCACGCGACGGAGTTGGCGCGTCAGGCACATGCGAGCGGTGCCGATTTCGCAGCATTGGCGCGAGCGAATTCAGAGGACAAGCCCGCGGCCGCCAACGGCGGCGATATGGGGTATCTGCCTGATACCTCGCTGGTACCCGAAGTCCGTCAGGTAGCCGAGCGGCTGAAGCCGGGCGAGGTGAGCGGCCCGATCCAGACAGTGGCCGGTTTTCATGTGATCAAGTTGATCGAAATCCGCGCTGCCGGCCAACTGCCGTTGACACAAGTCAAGGAACAGATTCGCACGGCACTGCGCCAGCAGCGCGAGCAGCAAAATGCGCAGGCATATATGGCCAAGTTGGTGGGGCCGAGTACGGTAGCGATCAACGAAGACACGCTTAAAAAAGCGTTGTCCGCGGCGCAGTGATCTGGCGGCTGGTGACGCTCATCCTGCTTGCCGTATTGTTCGGCCGCACGGCGGCGCAGGCGCAGGGCACGACCGTGGACGGCGGCACGGCAAGCAGCCAGGAGAGCCGGCCGGTCTGCGTCGATGCCGAGATCGACGGCGCTCGAACCTTGTCGTATGACTGCCTGAGTCGGCAGTTGGCGCCCAAGACCCTCGCCGGCAACCCAGGCGCCGCATCGAGCGCGGCCGAAGCGCTGGCAACGGGGCCGTCCAATCGTGTCGGCACGTTTAACGAGTCGGCGGAGAGCATCCGCTTTGGCTCGAGTTGGGGCAAATCGGTGTTTCCGCAGCGTCCGCCGCCGCTGCAAATGATGTCGCCGGGACATTAAGCCATGCGGAACTCGTTATAGGACCTTGAAAACGCGATATGACAATTGAAACGTGGAGTATTAAACGGGTCGTTGCGGGTGCGGTATGGGTTGCTGCGACGATACTGGCAAATGGTTTGGGTTTGGCTTTGTCCGCCGCCGCGCAGGAAGTCACGCCTACGGTCCCCACGCAGCTTGCGATGCCTAACTTCGCGACACTGGTCAAGCGTTATGGACCGGCGGTGGTTAATATCAGTGTGACGCGCGAGGTGACCCAACTTGGGATTCAGTTGCCGCCCGGGGTTGAACCAGGCAGTCCGATGGCGCCATTCCTCGCGCGCCGCGTCATCGGCAATCGCGAGGAGGTCAGCCTGGGTTCAGGTTTTATCGTCAGCGTGGACGGCTACATCCTGACCAACCGTCACGTGGTGGGGGAGGCCCAGGTGGTCAATGTCAAGTTGACCGACAAGCGGGAGTTCAAGGGCCAAGTCATCGGTACTGACAATTTGGCCGATATAGCATTGATAAAAATCGATGCCGACAACCTGCCGGTAGTGGTGACCGGCAACCCGGATCGCACCGAAGTGGGCGATTGGGTAATGGCAATCGGCTCTCCCTACGGTTTCGCCAACACCGTTACAGCCGGCATTGTCAGCGCCAAATCCCGCTCCTTGCCCGGCGAAACCTACATCCCCTTTATCCAGACCGACGTGCCGATCAATCCCGGTAATTCGGGGGGGCCTCTGTTTGATTTGAGCGGCCATGTGATCGCGATTAACTCAATGATCTACACCAAGACGGGCGGTTATCAGGGCTTGTCATTTGCGGTCCCGATCGACGTGGCATTGGATGTGGAGCAGCAGTTGCTCAAGACCGGCAAGGTCAGCCGGGGACGCCTGGGGGTTGCGGTGCAGGAAGTGAGCCAGGCGCTGGCGCACTCGTTCGGTCTATCCAAAGCGGATGGCGCCTTGATTAGTTTGGTGGAGGCGGGCGGTCCGGCGGCGCAGGCGGGGCTGCAGCCGGGAGATGTCGTACTGGCGGTCAATGGTGCGGCGGTTGGCGACACAGCCGACTTGTTGACCTCGGTGGCGCGGATCAAACCGGGGCGGCAGGTCGATTTGTTAGTGTGGCGCTCGGGTACGGCAAGCCATATGGGCGTGACGGTCGGCGCGCTGGACAGCAACGTCGCGGCCCCGGCCGCAATACAGGAGTCGCCGCGTCTGGGGGTGACGGTGCGAGCCCTGGCGTCTCAGGAATTGCAAAAACTGGGAGTCGATCACGGATTATTGATCCAGCAGGTGACGGGGCAGGCCGAGCGTATCGGATTGAAGCCTGGCGACATTGTGTTGGCGGTGAATGAGGCTCCCGTTGCGACGGTAGAGCAACTGGCCGCGGAAATCCGGCAGGCACATGGCAGTGTCGCGCTTTTGATCCAGCGAGGTTCCACCCGTTTGTATCTGCCGGTCGACCTGAGCTGACGTGCCCATATTCAACTGCCGGACTCCCGAGTTCTTTAACCGATAGAGACGCCATATGTCTGTGAATGGAAAGATGACCGTAGATATTTCAAAACTATGCCGCCAGCCCTCCAAGATGGTGCATGCGGCGCAGGTAGGGCCCATTGTGATATTGCGGCACGATAAGCCGGTGGCATGCCTGGTGTCGTTTGCTTGCTGGGAAACCATGATCAAATGTATGCAAGACGTCGACAAACTGAAATCCAATTCGACCGATGGACCAAGCCTTCCCTGAAGTTTATCTGCCATAGATGGCGCAAATTTAAAATGCAACCCGCAAGATGTGGAACAAAAATCGGGGTAATAAAGCTCAATATCAGGGGAGGCGATGGCAGGCAGAAGAAGCTTGATTTGCTTAATGATCGGGTTGAGTGCACTGGCGCTGAGATTCGTCGGGCCGGCAAAGGCGCAATCGCTGGAGGTGCCGCAACGATGGATCGGGTATCGGTGTGTCGTAAATAATTTGACCACTATAGTGTGCACGTTCTTGGTTTCGTTATATAGCTCCATCGATAAATTTTATCGAAAAAGAGCGTCTTGAAAAATCAGACTCCCTTAAGCTGCTCTATGGACTAAACAATTAAATTTCTGCTTTGGCTAATTTATCAAGGACCTTATTGATAGCTTGCGGATGAGCGTCATACACCTTGCTGAGAAAATTTGTCATGAAATCCTGCTTCTGAATTTCGCCGATCATTGCGCTAACTTCGTCTTCGGACGCAGGCCGAAGCTTGCCTTCATCGTTCATAAAGCGATCGCAATACAGATCCATAAACGCATGAGAGAACGCAACTTCGTAAAAAGAATGGTCTCCGGCCAGTCCCATCCACGCATACAGACTCATCGATAAATTCAATAAATCGGTATGGAGAGCGTGACGGTCGATTTTTTCGTTGCTTACGTGACCGTCGTTTTGCAGATATTTTTCAAACGATGCAAGGCGCACGTGTGCACAAAGAATTCCCACTGTGGCTCCCGATGCTCCGGCAACATAATAGTCCTTCTTCGTGGCGTTTTCATTGTAGGCATTCCCAGATTTGGGCTTATAACTGGATTTGACGCTCTTCCAGCCTGTCTCTTGAAAAAATTCTGACGGCGCTTCCTTGGTCGACAGGCCCATCGCTTCGGCAAGGGTGATTTCATTCGGCGCGGTGAACGTCCCGAACACATCTTTTGCAACCGATGCGTGCGGCTCCATGCGTGAGTCGCGCGCGCCATAATTTGTTTTAAACAAGTGATGTTTAATAAATGGTACCGTCAAAATTTTTGCGATGGTACTAGTGTTCTGCTTTACTCCCTTGTTGCTTTCCCCAACCATAGGTACCTCATGGCCAACATAATGCAAATTCATTATGAGAGACAGAGCATAAAACGGGTGTGAATTATTCAAAAAATTCCGGTCACCGGGCTTATTTCCAATAATCTTTCCTTCGTTTCCCGATTTGTCATAGGCATAGTTTCGATATTGATAAAAAGCATCGCCGTCATTTTCTGGATTGTAGGCTCCAGTATTTTTTGAATCGTGTGTGAATTTTATATCTTCACCAAAAAAACCTCTAATGATGGTTTCTTGCTTTTTAGCTTGATCTTCTTTTTCCGGGAGAATAAATAATGAAGCAAGCGTTTGCATTCTGACAGATAGAGTGTCGATCGGTTTTTTTAGATCCGCGTTTCCGACCAGCTCTTGTTCGAACGACTTGGCCAGCAATGTCCCAACAAGTTTTTTGTTCAGCTTTAAGGATTCTGCCGCCGTTGTGCCATCAGGCCCTTCTGGTGAAAAATTTTCTTCCAGTTTTGCGCACATGGAATCAAACTCGGCGGTCCGGGAGGGTTTATTTTTGCAGGATGTCCTTTGATACTCACCATCTGTATGATTTAACACAGCAACACTGGTTTGCTTTCGAACCTTCATGAAATCCGCTAGCTTCGCTGCAGTAGACGTACACTCCCCGGGAAGCGCACTTCTCGACTGTTGCATGGTTTGCAGCGACGACGGTTTTCGTGGAAGAGTGTTGAAACGCGCGTCAGATGATTGTCGAGTGGGTTGACACGGCAGCGGCCTCATCCCCGACCGTTCTTTCGAGTGAGTGTCGGTCTCGTGATCGTAGGCCGTATTCGCCTCAGTTACTTTAAACACAAGTCGTCACCCATCGTGTCAGGAGTTCATGGCAACAGCACACGTCGAGAGTGCCTCAGTATTACCGACCGGCAGCGCGCAAAAACGGCTGAAAATTTCTTCCAGGTCGAAAGACGTCACAGATGCGCCGCCCCCTGACAATTGGGTCCGTCAGAGACGATAAGGCACATTCCACCTCGCGAAGATATGTCCTTTGTCTTCGCAAAGAACGTCAGGCACGAAGTACAAACCCGTCACCCGAACGGAACGATTGGCGTTGCGCAAAAAGACGCAGCAACGCCTGCAATTGGGCCAGCCTGACGGCCTCGGACTCAGCGGTAATTTCCAGCGCTTCGAGCATCTTTCCCGAAAGACCTTCCGGCCGACCGCTGTCGTCTGTCGCCGCCTGCTGTTTACCGAGCAGTAGCTTTTCCTGGCGGTGCAATTCCTGATCGAGCGCTTCCAATTCGTGGTCGGTCATTCGGGCATACTCGGCCACTTTGCCGGTATCCGCCAAATCGATGCTCCCCTCGTCGTCGTCATCTTCGTCGACAAGCTCTTTCTCGATCAGATAGCGCTGGTGTGACAGGTTCAGGCGCCCCGTCTGTGCATTGATCCAGGCGATGTTGCCCTCGGTCATCTTGATGAAGTGCCGGATGGTGGCCACGCGTTCCTCGGCGGGAACGGGAGCGGAACGTCCCTCGGTGCGTACGGCGGCGAGCATGCGCTGCAGCAACCGGTCGCCCTCCTGTTTGCCGTAGAGTATCGCGATGTTGTCGAGAGCATGCCTCGCTCGGGTGAAGTACTTGATAGCTTTGTCCACCATCGACGTGGAGCGGCCCCCCATGCCGCGGACGCCGACGTAGGAGGCGTCGTAGCGCTCATTGGCCGATTGTCCTTTTTTGTTCACCGCCAGATGCTGCCACTGCCGGTCGGCGGTCAATTTTTCCAATTCGGTCTTGCTCTGCATCTCCTTTAGGATCGACGGCGGGATCAGGCGGCTCTTCGGATGGCTGTCGTTCTCAATGAAATACACCTTGCTGCCGTCTTCACTGCCCCAGGGCAGCTTATACGCGGCCGGACTCACCTCGCCGTCCAGCAGACGGTCGAGCATCAGGTCGAAGCCGGGGTCTGCGCTCATGGCGCGAAGCTTATCGGCATGGAACATCGCGTAGATAGGGCAATCCGAAACCGAACTTTGCGAATGGGTGTTAATGACCATGGCCACTACGTCACGCTGCTTCTGAATATCCATCAGGGATTTGAGTTCCATAGCGACCTCCGACGCGCTCGATCCGTCGACACAGAAGAGCACCGTCACCGGCTTACCATTCCGAGCGGTCGTGCGCAGCTCAGCGGTGACCACGTGCAGCAGGCTGCCCAGCGCGAACGTCACCCGGTTGCGCACGGGCTCGGGCATCAGGCCGGAAGCGATGTCGGCGCTTATCTGCTGATGGGTGGCTTCGACGTGCCGCAGCATGTCTGAGGTGCCGACGAATCGCTTCATTTCCAGCGGCCGGTTCTTCTCCGGTGTCCCGCCGGGGGGAATGTCGCCAGGACGGAATAGCGTGCTGACGCCGGAGGATTCGAGTTGCGCGCGCTCATTGGCTGTGAGGACCAGGATGTCCTGCAGGACGGCGTTGCGGAAGGGGATGCGCACGATTTCACCATCCTCGCCCTTGAGCTTGCATTGTTCCATCATCGATGGGAACCTAGCCTGAAGCCTGTCCAGACGCGAGATTCCCGATGCCAGCAGGGTGTTCAGCGAAACCAGGTGGTCCTCGATCTGTGACCTCCACTGGTCCACGCCCGCCTGGTTGTTCCACAGCAGGCCGATCTGCGCACCAAAGAGTTTCGGAACCATCTTGCCGCGGTCCATGGAAATTTGCTGCTGCTGTTCAGCCTTTTCAGCCTCGGATGGGCCGTCCATCAGCCTCCGCAGTTCGGCCATCTGCTTGAGCGTGAATCCCTTATCCAGGTAAGACTCGAATCCGGAAGGGATCAAATGGAGGCGGCCCGTCAGGTCGAATTTCGCCAGCGCGTCCTTTGCGGCTTCGCTTCCTTGGATCAGATTTCGGTTCAACGAGGCTAGGGAACCGGATTCAAGACGATTATTGGCAGCCTGTTGCAGGGTCCCCAATTGAGACGACAAGGTCCGGTGTTGAATGAGCTCTGTCGTTCCAAAGCTTGTGCCTATCCTCTGCGCAGAAATCTGCCCTAGCGGAGGACGCGTTGCCGCAACGCCGATAAGCGGCGATGCCACTGACTGACGACGCAACGGCGCAAGGGCGGGAGCAATGGACTCGTGCTGCTGACGTGCAGTACCTGCGGTTAAGTTGTTTGCCGAATCGCGCGATGCCTCTTGCGTTCGATTGGCCGGCGGTGGACTCGAACTCGATTCCGGTGAAACATTCATTTTTCACTTTTCCACAAAGATTTGATGCACTGACGCGGGGGCAGCAAAGCGTATTTGCCCATGGCCGGAATTACTGATAATGAGCGGGGGGGATTTCAGGGATGTGTTTGACGCGAAATCCTATTCTAAAAAGCGAAGAGATAACCTGGACCGGGGATGGCGAGCATACCGGCGGCAGTATTGGATTTTGTCGGGAGGTTCGAACGAAGACATCGCGGTTTTAGGGCTGAGTTCACTGTTCCATTGCTACCCGGGTCACTTATCGGGAAAGATAGACCTCGACCGATTGCAAAAGATCGACTACATCCGCGGGATCCGTGAAATCAAAGAGGACCAGCCCGGTAAAATTAGCCTTTGCCTCGAAAACCGTTCCGGCTGGACCCTTCACGGTCGAATCGCCGTAGTGTGCAGTACATTTGAGCAAGTGTTTTTTCCCGGCGCCAGTGATGTTGAATCGATTCCCGTGACCCATATCGACATCCGGTCTGTGAAAGTCTCGGAAGTAGCGGACATTGGCGCGTTTTGCCTAAATTTTTCTTTATGCAACAACACCGCCTTTTGCAGCCGCGTCCAGAGCCCTCCGCTTCTGGACCGTTTGATCGAGGAGATAAGCTGTCACCACCGCGTAGTCCTCCATCGCGGCGCGCGTCGCGGCCATCGATGTACCCTTGCCGGGCATCGTGCCCGGCAAGGGCTCCGAACCCTGCGGCGCCGGTTCGGGTAGGCGCTTGAACCCGGCGCCCTCCAGTGCCTGGTGGACGGCCTTCAACTCGTCGTGCCCGAGCCCAGGGCGTTCATCGCCCCCCAGCTGCTTTCCCCACGACGGATGCTTTGTAGGAACCCATGGACAGTTTGTAGTTGGTGTCGGCGACCTGGTACAGCTGGTACGCGGACCCGAGCATGGCCTCGACGGCGTGGCGGTGATGGTCGGGAAGCTCGTGGAGTTCGGGCACGCCCTTCGGGTAGGCATGGTTCCAGTCGATGGCTTGAAATGCCTCTCGGCAAGTCTGCGTCTGTGCCCGCTGTTCTCGCAATACCTGCGGGTCCATGGCCGCCGCCTTTTCCAACCCAGGCGCCAGGGTTGGAAAACCGTACTGCAAGGCGAAGTTCTCGAACACGTCGGTATTGGAGCGCGCCCAGCCCGTGATCGTCGGAGTCAGGATGAAGGTGGGCAACACACTGCACACTGCCTGGCCCGCCAGCTTACCCAGCTGCGTACGAATGGAAGCGTTTGCGTGAATGGCCGGGTCGCTGCTGTCAAGAATCTGATTCCCGCGCGATCGAATTTCTCCGCGAGGCGCCGTTGTGCGCGGCACTGCAGAGCGATCCGCGATTCCGGGTCTAGCGGCAAGTGGACAAGCGGCTTTACAGATTATCGATCTGGACCGGCTCGATGACATCGGCCGGTTCATAGCCGAAGATTTTCCCGTAAAAATACAACTCGGCTTCAAAACTGCGGCTGATGTTTTCCGCGCGCCGGAACCCGTGCTGCTCGTTCGGGAACAACAGATATGCAACCGGCAGCCCCTTGGCGCGCACGGCCTGGTACATCGCCTCGGCCTGGTTCGGCGGCACGACTTTATCTTCCGCGCCCTGAAACAGGATGATGGCGCTCGACAATCGGTCAGCGAAGTTGACCGGCGAACGCGCATGGTAAAGCGCCTGCTCGGCGGGATAGTCGCCAATCAGCCCGAAATGATAGTGCGATTCGAATTTGTGCGTGTCGCGTGCGAGTGCTTCGAGGTCACCGATTCCATAGTGGCTTGCACCGGCCTTGAAGAAGGAGCGGAAGGTCAGCGCCGACAGCGTCGTATAGCCGCCTGCGCTGCCGCCGCGGATCGCGAGCTGCTCGGGGTTCACGAGTCCGCGCCCGATGAGGTAACGCGCCGCATTGACCGAATCGTCAACGTCGACTACACCCCACTGGCGGTTCAGCCGCTGGCGATACGGCCGGCCATAACCGCTACTGCCGCCATAGTTGACATCGACGACCGCGAAGCCGCGACTGGTCCAGTACTGGATCGACCATTTGAATCCCGCATGGGTCGAACCAGTCGGGCCGCCATGGCTGATCACAAGCAACGGCGGGAGGGCGCCTTCCGGTCCGGTGAAATCCGCATTGGTTGGCGCATAAAAGAGCGCGTGGGCGAAAGCCCCGCCTTCGGTCGGGTAACGGATCGCTTCGGCAATCGAGACATAGGCCGGGTCGGCCTGTGTGTGGCTGGCGCTGCGCAGCACCTGGTGAGTGCGGTGCTCGATGTCGAGCGCCATGATTGTTTCATCGGCACTCGGCGAACTGCCGATCAGCACAGCCTGGTTGCCATACACATACAGGTCGCGCATCGCGCGGAAGGGGACCTTGATCTCGTCGAACTGGCCGCGTTCAGCGTCGAGGATCGCGAGATGCGTATTGCCATCCTGCTCATATAGGCAGACGATGCCGCCCGCCGCGTCAAAGCCGTAAGTGCGCATGCCGAACCCCCATTGCGGCTTGCCGAACTCGGCCTCCATCGGGTGGAGCGCCTTGAGTTGGCCGTCGCGCAGGCGATACAGATTCCACCAGCCGCTACGGTCCGAAACGACATGCAATTCGCCGGCGGGCGACCACGCCGGCTGAAACAGCGACTCTTCGCGGCCGCCAGCGATCTTGCGCGGGGGGCTCAGCGAGCCGTCCGCCGCGACATCGGCGAGCCAGAGTTCGGTGCCGTCCCAGGGCATGTCGGGATGATCCCAGCTTAGCCAGGCGAGCTCCCGCGCGTCGGGGCTCAGCACGGGCGAAGAAAAGAAGTCGTGACCGCCCACGAGCGTAAGCCTCGCGCCACTGGAAAGGTCGATGCTCACGAGACTGTTGACGGGTTCTGCGGCGCCCGTGCCGTGGTCTTCCATCACGGCGATCAGGCGATGATGTGCGGTATCGACAATCGCATCGGCATAACGAACGTCGCCCGCTTCGGTCAGTGCTTCGGGCTGCCCGTCCGACCCGACCCGATAGAGGCGCTGGTCGTCGAAATGACTGAAAAAGACGCCGCCCTGCGCGCCGATCGCGAATGCGCCGCCGCCGTATTCATGGACCAGCGAACGCACATTGAACGGTGCTGGGCTCAGGATATTGATCTGGCCATCGGCCGTACGCCTGACCAGCACGTTGCGGCCTTTTTCCTGAGGACGGCCTTCGGTCCAGAAGATGCCCTCGGCCCCGATCGCGGGCTGGCCGAGTCGGATCGTTTCGCCCACGATCAATTGCGTCGTGACGGGAGATTTCCAGCTACCGAAGGGTGCGCTGACCGGGGTGCGGGCAAATGAAGAGGATGAAGTCATAAAGGGTAGGGAACGGGCATCCGATGAAGTGAGTACGGCATCTTGCCCTGATGGGCAACGTCCACCAGCAGGCCGGGCACGGCGCCGCGGCTGAAGGGCGAGAACAATTCGTCAAGCGCGCTGGACAATCCTGAATCCGCCATTGTTCGTCTCGACGGGGTTTAGCGCCGAACTGGCGCGCCTGAAATGCAATTTTGCCTGAGATTATATAGAAAAGATAATTTTTCTATATTGGAAAGTTGTCGCCGGAACGCTCTCGACGGCTACTCGGTCCAGAATGAAGGCCGACAGCACAAGCTCCCTCTGGATTGTCTGTGGTGGCACTTACTGGGCATTATTCGCTGACAAATTGCGCCCACGCATTCACAACTAGACTGACGTACGATTTTCTGTGCGGAAACGGGTAGAACTCGATCCGTAACCGCCGCAGTTCTAGGGTTAAACTGCCAATTGGCGAGCTTTGCCGGCAAAGACATTCAAACCGAGGTGACTATCCATGAAAGCATCCGACCTATTCGTCAAGGCCCTGGAGAATGAAGGTGTCGATCGCATCTTCGCCGTACCTGGCGAGGAAAATCTCGATCTGGTCGAATCGCTGCGGCGCTCCAGTATCCAGTTGATCCTGACCCGCCATGAACAGTCTGCCGCCTTTATGGCCGCGACCTATGGCCGCCTGACGGGAAGGCCGGGCGTGTGCATGGCGACGCTCGGCCCCGGCGCGCTCAACTTGGTTACGGGTGCCGCCTATGCCCATCTGGGCGCAATGCCGATGGTCCTCATTACCGGTCAGAAACCCATTATGAGCGCGCATCAAGCACGTTTCCAGATAGTCGACATTGTCGCCACGATGAAACCACTGACCAAGGCATCGCGGCAAATAGTCAGCGGAGCCAGTATTCCGACAATGGTGCGCGAGGCATTCCGGCTCGCGGCGGACGAACGGCCCGGGCCGGTCCACCTCGAGCTGCCGGAAGACGTGGCCGCGGTTGAAGTCAGTGACGCGGTGGCGCTGATTCCGCTTCATCCCGTGGAACTCCCCATGGCGCAAGAGGCGGCTATAGAAAGGGCCGCGACTTTGCTGATGAAGGCCGAGCGTCCGTTGGTCATGTTCGGTGCAGCGAGCAACCGGCCGCGACTTGTGGGTCAATTGACCCAGTTCATTCAGCGCACCGGTATCCCGTTTTTCAACACGCAGATGGGCAAAGGTACCGTTGCCGCCCTCAGCAACGACGATGCTACCGGACTCTGGATGGGTACGGCCGCGCTAAGCGAGCGCGACTATTTGCATGAGGCGATCGACCAAGCCGACCTGATCCTCGCAATCGGGCATGACACCGTCGAAAAGCCTCCGTTCATTATGGGGCCAAATGGACCTCTGGTTATTCACGTGGGTTATACGCCAGCGCACGTGGAGGAGGTGTTTTTCCCGCATGCGGAAGTAGTGGGTGACCTTGGTCTAAGTCTGGGACGGCTTGCTGACCTGGTTCAAAACAAACTTCCGCACGCGGCGGCATTGGCGCCGTTACGCGAAGGTATCTTGCAACGCACGCTGGACCGGGCCCAGGAATCACGCTTCCCATTAACGCCTCAGCGCATCGTGCACGACGTACGTGAGGTGATGCCCGCCGACGGCATCGTCGCCCTTGACAACGGCATGTACAAGATTTGGTTCGCACGATGTTATCGGACTCGCAGCGCCAATACGTTGCTGCTCGACAATGCGTTGGCGACCATGGGTGCGGGCTTGCCGTCCGCCATGATGGCCGCGCTGCTCTATCCTGCCCGGCGCGTGATGGCGGTGTGCGGCGACGGTGGCTTCATGATGAATTCGCAGGAACTCGAGACTGCGGTCAGGCTTGGGCTCAATCTCGTAGTATTGATCATCCAGGACGACGCCTACGGAATGATTCGCTGGAAGCAGGCCGTCGACAACTTTACCGACTGGGGTCTCACTTTCGGCAACCCCGATTTCGTCAAATACGCGGATGCTTATGGAGCCAAAGGGCGGCGTGTCGACCATGCCGAAGCGTTAGCGCCGGCGCTGGAAGCGGCGTTTCGCGAAGGCGGCGTGCAGTTGGTCATCGTTCCGGTCGACTACTCTGAGAACATTCGCGTGCTCGTGGACGAACTCAAAAACCGGTGTCAAATAACACAAAATGGTCCGGACGGCTTGGAAAGCGGGACGACATGATTTTGGCGCATGCCCATTGTGGGAGGCTGTTTATTTGTCCATGAACATATGCACTAATCGAGTCGATCTAGACATATTGAAGCGGCTACCTGTCAAACGTTACGGCTGGAAGCTGACATCCACAGTCGATTGGAGCACCGTATAGTTCTATCGTAAGCGCCGGTCTGTGTGGCTATTCGTCTTGCTTTTCGCCCCCGTATCGCTGCTTGTGATGGCGACGGGTGGGCTGTATTTCGAGCGCCCGGGGGGAGTGTATGCCATGCCCAGGTCGCATAAGATTATTTTCTTGCTGTTGGTGATTGCCACCATCTGGCTAAACCTGTCGCGTGACTAAACACGATGCGAGGTGCGGACTTAATCCGCATTTCGCGCAATCCATATCGGAAGCCGGTGGGCGAAAGGCACTTATTTCTCAATAGCCGATTGCCGGTGCGATGCTTTTACCCGAATCCTTGTTTGGGTGGGCCAAGCTGGGGTCGGTATCAGCGCTCGGCAGGCTGTTTGAAGTCTCATAGCAGCGGCACGAAATTCCGAGCACCTATCATCAAATTATCAAGCCCGGCGTGTCCGATTGCTGCCGCTCGCGAAGGGTGCGACCGCACTGAAAATCTGCCGGATGCACTTTCACAGCTTGTCTACTTCCGATCCCGGCAGCGCTGGTGCGACAGTACGGGCGAGTATTTTGGGGCTCATTCCCGTATGTCGTTGGCACAAAATAACGAAACTGCTAATACTGTCGTATCCGAGTAAGAACGCCGTTTCGGTTACCGATTTACCGGCAGCCAACATATCGATTCCATGCATGAGCCGAGCGATTTGCCGCCAGCGCCCAACCGACAGCCCCGTTTCAGCCTTGAAGTTGCGCGTGAAACTGCGCCGCGACATACCCGCATCCGCAGAAAGCTCGTCGAGTCCTGAAGAATCATCCGGGTAATCTAACCATCGTTTCGCTATGCCGCGCAAGCTTGGGTCATGAGGCATTGGCAGCAGAATCGGCACGCTCCGCGCCGTTTCGATTTCATCGCGCAGAACACCCAGCAATCGGCCTTCCAGCGCAGACAGGTTCTTTCTGGGCGTCACGTCGGAGGCAAGGCGATCGACAATTGCAAGAATCAAGGGTGTGCTCATGAGCACGCATGACTCGGCAGGTAAGGACTCACAAAGGCTCGGCGCCAGATGAACGCGGGTTCCTCGCGTATTGTCGGTCTCTGCTCCATGCTCTGCGTACGGTGGAACCCAGCATAAATGTCCTGCGGGAATCAACCAATGGCCGGCCGCGGAATGCGATTTCAGGTAACCAGAGCGAAGCAAGAAAAGTTCGCCGTGCGGATGCCGATGGACGCCCCGTGTCAATTCATATTCGGCATAGGCTAGAACGCCTAGGACGACATTTTCGCGGAGTCCATCGATTAGCGGGGCAGCGATTGAATGAGTTTCTTTGCGCATTTGGCCTGAAATCATAAAAGTTATGTCAATTTCGCGTCGCGCACATAACTCGACAAGTAGACACTTGCCGAATAATTTTTTCACTGCCGACGAAAACTACTATGAAATTCTTTCGAACCTGCTTTATGCGGTTGCTGCCTGCGGCCGCCGTTCTGTTGCTTGCAGCCTGCGCGGGAACCCAGGTTAATGGCATTAATAGTAGCGCAATAAGCGTCGGGACTCCGCTGCCGCGTACTGTTGCCGTGATAGTTGAAAACCATAGCCCAGCTCCAAATCGCGACTCCCGTCGCGCCGGTCAATTGGCCGACGCCAATCAAGCGGTAGCCGCATTGAAGGACAGTCTTCAAAAAATTATGTCCACCCAACATTTGATAGTTGTGACGGTGAACGAACACCCCGACCTGATTCTTCAATGCAGCATTGTTGACGTACGAAGTGGCAATGAGGCCCTGCGCGTGCTGGTTGGCTACGGCGCCGGTCGGGCTCTTCTGCGGACCCATGTATCCCTCATAGCTTCCACCGCCTTAACTCAGCCGCTCCTTGCCTTTGAGACTAGCAGCACCACCGGTCGCCTCCCTGGAGCGAGCGCCGGTCTTGCGTCTGGGAGCGGCTTGGCGGCCGGCGGAACCGCTCTCGGCCTACCTGGTGCGATGAAACAAGGTCTGGCGCTGGAGCTAAGCCAAACCACGGAACATATCGACGACGAACTCGGCAAGTATTTCTTGGCGCAGAACTGGCCTTATGGGACATCCAGGAATACCAAAGCGGGTGTTTTCGCGGGTTGGTTTTGACAACGATGGCTGCACGGCAGGCGAAGCGAAATTAAAGGGGCAACACATGCAGGCGATGGACCAGACCAACTCAGTTAATGTGTTCAATTTGATCGGCACTAAACTTCCGCGACTTAGCCTGACCTCAACATGCGGGGAGGCGGTGAACCTGGCCGCGCTTCCGCTCCATAGCTTGCTAATATTGCATCCTTTTGCGTTGGCCCCATATCAAAAACTTCCCCATTCTTTTAGCTCGATTCCGTTTGTTGCAGGATGTTCGGAGCAATTGCTCAGTTTCAAAGCGTTGCACCAAGAGTTTCAGTCTGAGGGAATCGCTCTATTTGGCATAAGCACTCAGTCTGCTCTGATCCAGGAGGCCTTGACGCAAATACTGGCACTGCCGTTTCCATTACTAAGCGACGCCGACCGCGACTTTGCGCGCACTCTGAGACTACCGATGCTCCACGCCGGTCGAGTTCCGCGAATGATGCGCATGATTTTTGAGATTCAAAATGGCTGCATCAAACGAGTATTCGATCCGATCGAACGGCATACAAATTGCGCGGCAGACATTCTCTCGGAAATTTCGCTTTTCTAACTGATTGGATGGCTACATTGTCTCAAATGTTGAAGCCTCTTTCAAATCCGGGGTGCTTTAATCCTCTTATTCACGGGCCACGACAGATTGAGGTAGCCTGACGTTTTCAGACGCTCTTTTTTGGTAAACTTGACCAAAGGGAGCACATATGACGAAACCAAGAACATACACACCAGAACTTCGTGAAGAAGCGGTGGCGCCGGCATGACACTCGATGAATACGACGCGTTCTGCCGTTCGCTGCCGGCAACGACATATGTCGTCCAATGGGGCGGAGCGCATGTCTGGAAGGTAGGCGGAAAGGTGTTCGCAATCGGCCACGGGCGTGACGACGAGGTAACCGTCTCCTTCAAGGTAAGCGACATCACATACGAAATGTTCAAGCAGGAACCAGGCTTGCGGCCCGCGCCGTACCTTGCCTCGCGCGGCTTGAAATGGATTCAGCATTTCGCCAAGCCGGGTCTGTCGGATGACGACCTTAGAGACTACCTCCAGCTATCTTATGCGCTGGTCGGACAAGGTTTGCCGAAGAAAATCCGTATGGAACTCGGGCTGGTAGCACGTAGCACAAATTGAATTTGTCATTGGCCCCGGACCAAATGGACAGGGCTCCAGGTTCTCGCAGTGACGTCGATGCGCCAACTTGCGCCGTTGTATCGTTGGTCATTCTGTGCTGGAAACAACGCTTATAACAACGCTTATAACAACGCTTATAACAACGCTTATAACAACGCTTATCGGCCAGAGCAGGACGCGTTGTTGAAAGTTGCTCCTTACCAAACTGGCTTGAAGGTCGACAATGATGAAAGCTGCCTACTATTCCACAAAAGGTCCCGCCCGCGACGTTCTCGTTGTTGGCGAGCAGCCTGATCCAGCCCCGCAATCAGGCGAAGTCTTGGTACGCATCGCACATTCGGGCGTAAATCCATCAGATGTTAAATCCCGTTTGGGCGCTGCAAGCCCCGTGATGGAGTTTCCGCGCGTCATCCCGCACAGCGATGGCGCCGGTGTAATCGAAGCCATCGGGGAAGGGGTTTCGGCGTCATGGGTCGGACAGCGAGTTTGGACGATTAATGGGCAGTGGCAGCGCCCATTCGGTACAGCCGCCGAACTGATTGCGCTGCCGGAGAGTCAGATTGCTGCTCTCCCTAAACACCTTTCGACGGAGACGGGCGCCTCACTGGGTATTCCGTTATTGACGGCATGGTACGCGGTGCACGTTTGTGGCGGGCTTCTCGGAAAGACAGTGCTTGTCTATGGTGCCACCGGAGCCGTCGGCGGTTATGCAACCCAGCTTGCCGCGCTTTCTGGCGCAAGAGTCATTGGTGTTGCGGGCAGCATGGAAAAATGCCGGCTCGCTTCCCGGCTCGGTGCCGAGTGGGTGATCAATCGTACTGAGCAAGATGTGGTCGCGTCGGTGCGTGAGATCACGGGCGGCAAAGGCGTGGACGCCATCATTGAGGTCGACGCAGCGGCGAATGCCAGCAAATATGGAGAATTGCTGAAATTCGGTGGCGATGTCGTCATCTATGGATCGGGGGCCGGAACGATCGCGGTTCCCTTCAGGTCGATGATTGTGGGCTTCGCAAATCTACGCTTCTTTATCGTCTACAACTTACCCGTTGCTGTGCGGAAGGCCGCCATCGACGTGCTCACCCCTCTGTTGGAGCGAGGCGTGTTGCAACATCCGCAGGTTGAAGTTTTTCCCTTGTCGGAAATAGCCAAGGCCCATGAACGGGTCGAAGCCGGCGCTAACGCAAAAATTATTGTCGATGTGCTCAGGTAAGCGTGCCGCGCGAGCTAGCCCTGGTCTGCCAAATTGTATGCCAGCAACCTGCCCTTGACGGCGCGCTATGAGATCCAGGCAGCGTCGGGTCGCCTGGCGCAAACGGGTAGTGTGCGTCTGCGGCGTTTTAAGCGGCATGACCTCTGGCGCCATCCTGCGCAACCGCACCGATTGCCGCAAGCATTGTGTTTTTTTCTGCCTTACCATGACGGCACCTGCCATGATTCTATTATGTGAGAACGTGTCGTTTTGATTCTCTCAGACCGGCTATCCGCCAAAGACCGATCACTCGCACTCGTTGGGCTTTTCATGACTTTATCTGTCACATGTTTCGACGTAATGTCCGCCGGAAGTGGTAGTCCATGTTCCGCCATCAAGGCTTTGGCCACATCGCTTTCGCAGGTTATTTCGCCAATTAATTTCTTAATTTCGATCTGATAATCCATGGATCTATATATTCCACTCACGTGTTGCATAAGATTCAACTTGGCGCGCCGGGCGCGCTCCGGAAATCCGGAGCGCTTCTGCCGACACTAATTTGTAAGCGTACAAGGATCGGCCGTCTGGTTAATCGGGGCCGAATTCTCCTGCGCCACGGTTTGCCAGGCCACCTGCTGTAACTGCACTGCCACCCCGGATGCAATTCCCAATTGTTGCGCTGCGATTTCCTTACCGCCAAGCAGGCGAACATCAATCCCGGTGATCTGCTGGAATAGCACGAGGCCGCTCAGGTAAGCCCCATAAATGCTCGGGTGCAAATAATCTGCGGAAGTAATCGACGGGTTATTGGCCGGGTTGATGCCGTACCAGAGCGATGGCAGCGTCGACGACGATGTATATGGATTGGGATTGGCAACGCCTTGGTCCCACGCGCTTTGCCATGCCTCGCCGGCCGGCGCAACGGCGGCAATCTCGCTGTCGTGCAACGCGGCGCTGTAATACGCGTTGTGGTTCGCATTTCCTAGCGACGTCAGATCTGACAGATACGAGCCGGTGAATCCGGGGTTCGTTGGATCCCCGGCGAGTGTCTTCGCCAAGTCGGCGCGTGGCCAAGTCTCATAGAGATAAACTTTTGCGGACGAAGCGACGCTATGCACGCCTTGCTCTATCGTCTGGACGCTTGAGCAGAAAGCCGCGGGATCGCTTATCGAGCTCATCGTGAGTGAGGATGGAAGGGGTTTCTCACTCAGTTCCTGCAACACGACGGCATTCCACTTTGACTGCGCAACCACACCGGATGCCGCGTCGAAATTCTTTGCCAGACTTGTTTCCGATATCGCCTCGATATGGACGTCGTAGTTGAGCCCAACCTCGACGGCGAACTCGGCGAAGATGCCGGGTATGCCGCCCCAGGGGCCTGGTTCGAGCTCCGCCCGCGCACCCGTCTGTCCATAGTTCTCATCGAATACCAACGGTGATCCGATGGTGGCGTTTTGAGTTCCTCCAGAATTATACGGACGCACAGGGCTATATCGTCCGTGAGTAAAACTGTCGCCGACAAAGAGTATGTGCTGCAGGGCAGGTGTGGCCGGAGGGGGCGGTGGAGGTGTCGAACCTCCGCTCCCATCACCGCATCCCGCGAATAAGACGGGCCAAAAATATAACGCAAATCTTTTAATGAGTCTTGGCGAGGTCAACTCCAACCGCGTCAATCTCGGTGACTTCCACAACTGATGTTTCATGCATTGACTCCACTTGCTCCTTGGGACCCAGGGAGCAGTATCGATAATTCGGACCGTGCGCAGAAAATACGAGAGACTCGCGCGCAGCAGATGTTTCAAATTTTCCCCGCGCCGGTGGAGGGATTATGTGCGACGGCCTACGCCCACGGATGGGCAAAAATCATTGCTCAACATCCGCGCCGCGACCGCTCACGAACGTAGAGTATGGGAGATTCATATATATGTAAAATACATATATATGTTGGTTGCCAGATGTTTTAAGTATGGAAGATGAAGCGAGTCGCTGGTGCATGTCGCGGTATGGTATCCACGACGGTCACGGTAATCATCGATGCAATCTCATTGCCGCGCGCTCGCCATCCCGGGACGCACCACGGATAGTTCCATTCGAACCCCCGGATTCAAAAGCCGACGTTTCGAGTTCGCTTTTACCCTGCTGCGTCTCCGGCAGAGCCGGAGACGCCATCTTGGGACGATCAGTTGCGGCCGCCGTTCACTTTGATAGTCTGTCCGTTGACCCAGCCGCTCTTGGAGCCCGCCAGGAACGAGACAACGCGGGCAATGCCTACCGTTATAAGTACCGTCATAAGTGCCGTCAAATTTTGGTATCGGTATGATAGATATGCTTGATGAAACAAGGGTCCCGTTGTTTTGTCGAGATGTTGCATAATCTATGCTAATCATTGCATCAGGAGCAACTTGAATTGACCCGTCGGCGCTGTGAAAAACTGGGAACGACTATGAAGTTGGTCAAGCTAGGCTTATTCGCTTTGCTGCTGATGGTTATCGCAAGCGGTCCAAGCTCTTCATTCGCGAATGAAGAAACCATACGCTTTGCTGTCGAACCGATTCCTCCTTTTGTCGTGGGCGAAGATGGCAAGCCGGCCGAGGGCGCTTTGGTGGAGGTGATGCAGAGGGTTTGCGCCAGCGCAAAACGTACTTGTACCTTCGAAATAATGCCGTTTCGCCGTTCCCTGGCAATCGCCATCGAGGGCGCTGAAGTCGACGGTATTTTGCCCAGCATCCGGATTCCGGAGAGAGAACAGTCGTTTCTTATTTCAGACCCCGTCGTCAAAACGGCTTATAGCTTTTTTGCTTCCGCTCAGTCCAGTTGGCAATTCCAGTCACCCGCGGACCTGAACGGCATGCTCATCGTCGCGTACGGGCCGTCGGCCACCTCTATCGCAGTGGAGAACGCCATCCTGCATACGAGTGCGACGCTCCAGATTGAACTGAATATGCCGCGGGCCTTGGAAAAACTGGCCGGTGGGCGGTATGGCGCCGACGCGGCTGTGGTGATGAATCGGGATACCGGCTTACTTCTGCTGCAAGATCAAAAAATCCCCGGCTTAAAGCTGGCCGGTGACCTGAAATCTGTTGAATACTGTTTTGGTTTGTCGCGAAAATCGTCACGTGCCGGGCAAATGACCGTGTTGAATAATGCGCTGCATCAGTTGCAGAAGAGCGGGGAAATTCAGGCGATATTGGCCAAATACGGCTTGCAGGATGCCTCAAAATAAAGCAAATCTATCCCATGTCCGACACCAGTCAAAAAATCCGTTTCTTCCGCTCCCGCATTCCGTCCTTCGAATGCAAGCCCGGATGTCACGACTGCTGCGGTCCGGTGACGACATCCACCGAAGAGATTTCGCGGCTGCCGCTTAAAACCGAAGCCGAGCACGCGGCGGCACTGGCTGAGTTGAGTTGCCCGCATCTGGGCGAGAAGGGTTGCCAGGTTTATTTGGAACGTCCGCTGATCTGCCGCCTGTTCGGCACCACCCCGAGCCTGGCCTGTCCGCATGGCAAACGGCCGGAGATGATGATCGATACCGCGATTGAACAAAAAATCTACGGTTTTTTCAGGGAAGTGCGTCACGTTCTGGTTTAACGCCGACCTGGATTGGGAGCAGGGCGACGGGGCTAGCGCTTAATTTGATGGGGTGTGCCGGACGACGGCTAAGGGCGGCTCTTCTTTTTAGCTGAAAACCGTATCTGAGCGTGCTCGCTCAAAAAATCCCGGCTTGTGCTATCTTCACGCACTATGCCGCCCATTATCTCAATTACCAATCTTTCCAAGTCCTACGCCTCCGGGTTTCACGCTCTCAAGGGCGTTAATCTGGAGATCCGGCGAGGCGAAATTTTCGCTTTGCTGGGTCCGAACGGCGCAGGGAAAACCACCCTGATCAGCACCATTTGCGGCATCGTCAATGCGACGTCCGGTTCGGTGCAGGTCGACGGCCACGATATCCGCACCGATTACCGGGCCGCCCGCGCGATGATCGGTTTGGTGCCGCAGGAACTGACCACCGATGCGTTCGAAACCGTCTGGGCCACCGTGTCCTTCAGTCGCGGGTTATTCGGCAAGCCGGCCAGTCCCGCGTATATCGAAAAAACCCTGCGCGACCTGTCGCTGTGGGACAAAAAAGATAATAAGCTGATCACACTTTCGGGCGGGATGAAGCGCCGGGTGCTGATCGCCAAGGCGCTGTCGCACGAGCCGCGCATCCTGTTTCTCGATGAACCGAGCGCGGGGGTGGATGTCGAGCTGCGGCGCGATATGTGGGAACTGGTGCGCGGTTTGCGCGCCACCGGCGTGACCATCATTCTGACCACCCATTACATCGAAGAAGCCGAAGAGATGGCCGACCGGATCGGGGTGATCAGCAAGGGTGAAATCATCCTGGTCGAGGACAAGGTCGAGCTGATGCGTAAGCTCGGTAAAAAGCAGCTTACGCTGCAATTGCAGGGCACGCTGGAGCAGATTCCGCCGGAACTGGCCGCTTACCAACTGGAGCTGGCCAGCGGCGGCAGCGAACTGATTTATACCTATGATGCGACGCAGGGAGAGCGTACCGGGATTATCGGGCTGCTGAAAGACCTGAGTCAGGCCGGTGTGGTGTTCAAGGATCTTCAGACCAGCCAAAGCTCGCTGGAAGACATTTTCGTCAGCCTGGTTGGGAAAAAATCATGAATATCTACGCAATCCGCTCGATCTATATGTTCGAGATGGCGCGCACCTGGCGCACCCTGATGCAGAGCATTATCTCGCCGGTGATTTCGACTTCCCTGTATTTTGTGGTGTTTGGTGCTGCGATCGGCTCGCGGATTCCCCAGATCGACGGTATCAGCTATGGCGCGTTTATCGTGCCCGGCCTGGTGATGTTGTCGTTATTGACACAAAGCGTGTCGAACGCATCGTTCGGCATTTATTTCCCCAAGTTCACCGGGACCATCTACGAGCTATTGTCGGCACCGGTGTCATATCTTGAGATTGTGATCAGTTATGTCGGCGCTGCGGCGAGCAAATCGATCATCCTCGGCGTGATCATTCTGGCGACCGCCTGCCTGTTTGTGCCGATGCATATCGATCATCCGTTCTGGATGGTGCTGTTCCTGGTGCTGACGGCGGTTACCTTCAGCTTGTTCGGTTTTATTATCGGCATCTGGGCCGACGGTTTCGAGAAACTGCAACTGGTGCCGCTGCTGATTATTACGCCCTTGACCTTTTTGGGCGGCAGTTTTTATTCGACCAACATTTTGCCGCCATTTTGGAAGGCGGTGAGTTTGTTTAATCCGGTGGTCTATCTGATCAGCGGTTTCCGCTGGAGTTTTTATAGCGTGGCGGACGTCAGTATCGGCGTCAGCTTGAGCATGACGCTGGTGTTTCTCGCGGTGTTTCTGCTGGTGGTCGCCTGGATCTTCAAGACCGGCTATAAACTGAAAGCCTGAGTCCGGCTGGATCGATACAGACGGGGCTGCTTGATTCGAGCCGCACCGTCTGCATCGCGGGATTCAGCGTGAAAAGATCAACCGTGGGTGCCTGTTGCTTTCGCCGGCGCGTCGTCATGCTCGCCGCCCAGAACATTGACCAGATCGCCAAGCATTTGCGTCAATTCGCCCGTCATCAGCATAAAATCCGAGTCAAAACGCTCTTCATCATTGTGTGCCGTCGGATCCGATTTTTCCTTGAGCACATCCTGCGGCGCCACACGCTTGAGCACCAGCGAAGGTGTCAGCACGAAGGAAACCCGCTCTTTCCAGGTCAAGGCCAAACGCATGCATTGCTTGCCGGCTTCGACGTGGCGGCGCACTTCCTGATCGTCCAAAGCATGGCCGACATAACGGACGGTTGCGTTGCCTTCGCCGTTCGAGCGCAGTTCGGTTTCCTGATCGACGGTAAAGTCATTGAGTTCTGCGCCGGATAACAGCCATCCGGTCATCGCGGATACGGGCGATTGCATCACGCGTAAATTACTCAAGGGCAGGGGATCGATCGATTTGATCAACAGGCTGCGCACTTCATCGGCCACCGTCTGCGACGCGGCATCGATGACCAGCCAGCCATGCCGGGTATCGATCCACACCCGTGTATCGCGGCAGATACTGAAGGCGCGCGGCAGCAACTCATCGGTCACTTGCTCCTTGAGTTCGCGCAACTGCTTGCGGCCTGGTTTGAAACCCTGCTGTTCTTCAAGTTCGATGGCGCGAACTTTGGTGAATTGATTCACCACCGAGGCCGGCAGCAATTTCTTTTCGGCTCGAAACACCAGCAACAACTGGCCGTTCAGCGTATGCGCCAACATGCCGTTATTGCGCGGCGAAGCCCACCCTTGAGCTTGCATGGACATGGTGCCGCCCGCCTCGAAGGCATGCGGCGCAAGGCTTTGTTCCAACTGGTCGGCACTGATGGACCAGGGGACAGGAAGACGGTGAAGCTGGAGATTTTTAAACCACATAGTCGTGCGCGCAAAGCGAGTCATTGTATATGACCGCAAGGGCCGGCGACAGTGTTTACTGCGAGGTTCTGTTGTGGCCCCGTAGTTACCTTCCCGCAGACTGGAACAGCGGGCGTTTGTCGGATATTTCCTGTGCGCGGCTGCTGTTAATTTCCGGCCAACGAAGCTGCGATAGCTCTCTTGAACGGCATCAAACGTTCACCCGCGCGCAAAATGACTTTTCTCAGTATTTTTGCGGGAAAAGCGTCCTGCGTATACAGGTCGGTAATCAAGCGTGTCATTAAGTAGAGTGGGCGTGTGGCGCGGCGATGTTGCTGTTCGTAACGCTTCAGGAGCGTGGGACTGGCGATATCATGCCCATGCAGATGGGCGAAGATAACTTCTTGCGCCAACGATTCAACGCTTGATAAACCAAAATTGAATCCATGCGCTGTCACCGGATGCATGCCGACGGCGGCATCTCCCACCATTGCAAAACGTATGCCTGCCAGTCGTTTCGGATAAACAGAAATCAAGGGGTAGGTATGGCGTGTGCTGACCAAGGTCATCTTGCCTAGCCGCGAATCGAAGCGATGTTCGATCTGCCGATTGAATTCGATGTCATCCAATTGAGTTAGTTTTTCGATCTCGGGGCTGGTGAGCGTAAGCACCACCGACGAACGCGGGGCCAGCGTGCCGGGCGCCGGATTCATCGGCAGCAGCGCCAATGTTTGAGCGTAACCGAACCATTCCCAGGCGGCGTGATGATGAGGTTTTTCGTGGTTCATGCAGCAGGTCAAGATGGTTTTGCCGAAGTCATGCATTTCCGCGGCAATGCCCATCATTTTGCGCAGCGGGGAAAAACGGCTATCCGCGGCGATAACTAATTGGGCGGCGATGTGTTGCCCGCTGGCCAGTTTTATCCGCGCCGAACTTGCGTCGGTTTCGATATCGACGACCTGCTCACCGGTGAGCAAGGCGATATCGCCGTTCAGGGCAAGTGCATCTCGCATTGAAACGTAAGCGGCTTGGCGAATCCGGTGATTGGAGATCAACCAGCCCAGTTCGGGGTAGCGACCTAATTCATGGCCAATTGCCAAAGCAAAGGTTGAACTGCCGTCCAAAATCCTGGCCGTGCGCAGTTGGGATCGGGCATCAGTATCGATCAGATGCCACAAACCCAGACGTTTCATTATCTCGACAGATTTTTGCGTGAGTGCGATTTCGCGGCCGTCGAATTGAGGTTCCGCTATCTCCGCCAAACTGTGTTGTTCGATCACGGTAATGCGCAGCTTATGTCCGCTCAACGCGCGGGCAAGGCACAGCCCAACTGGACCGGCTCCTACGATAACGATATCTGTTTGCATAACCCTTGATGGTTTGAAAAATTCCGTGTCCAGCGTGGGGCAAGCCGGCTATGAAATGTGACCTTGCCGGCTCAAGAGCCGATGCATCCGCCGCTGCGGATAGGCGGTCCAAGTGAAAATTCTCGCATCGAATCGGGCGAGAGGGGGGCGCTTTATCTCGATCTATTGACCCGCATCAAAGTATCGGCGCTCAACCATTCCACAATAAGCAGGTTCCGATTCAGGCTTAAATCACTATCATGCAGGCCTCTGAAACCTCTTCCACCGTGCCGGGTTCGCGCTCCGGCGACGAAATGCCCGACGTCCAGGCCTTATCTTTTGATAAGAAGCTGATCAGCAGATTGGCGGGCAATGGGCCGCGTTATACGTCTTACCCCAGCAGCGATCGTTTCCATGCCGATTTTGGCGAAACCCAGTATCGACAGCAGGTCGACGCCCGTTTTGCGCCGAGCATGCCGAGCCCCCGGCCTTTATCGCTCTACGTGCATATCCCTTTTTGCAACACCATCTGCTATTACTGCGGTTGCAATAAGATCGTGACCAACAATAGCGCCAGAGCGGCCGTCTACCTCGATTACCTGGATCAGGAAATTGCCCTGCAGGCGCCGCTCTTCAATGGTCGTGCACGTGTCGAGCAGTTGCATTTCGGTGGCGGTACCCCGACGTTCTTGAACGACGCGCAACTCGGTCGATTGATGGGCACCTTGCGCGATCATTTCAATTTCGCTCCGGCTGACGAAGGTGAGTATTCGATTGAAATCGATCCGCGTCAGGTGCAAAGCGAAACGGTTGCCACACTGGCCCGGCTGGGTTTCAACCGCATGAGTCTGGGGGTACAGGACTTCGACCCCGCGGTGCAGAAGGCGGTGAACCGGATCCAAAGCGAGGCGGAAACGCGGCATATCATCGACGCTGCGCGCCAGCATGGTTTTAAGTCGATTTCCATCGATTTGATCTATGGTTTGCCGCAACAAACCCGCGCCGGGTTTTGTCTGACGCTGGATAAGGTTATTGCCGCCAAGCCCGATCGATTGTCGATTTATAACTATGCCCATCTGCCGCATCTATTCAAGAGCCAGCGCCAAATCAACCAAGCCGATCTACCCACGCCGGAGAGCAAACTCGATATTCTCAGCCACACCGTCAGCAAGCTGACGGAGGCCGGTTATGTGTATATCGGCATGGACCATTTCGCCAGGCCTGATGACGAATTGGCCGTGGCACAGCGTGCCGGCACCTTGCACCGTAACTTCCAGGGATATTCCACCCATGACGACATCGATCTGTTGGCGCTGGGTGTCTCAGGTATTGGAAAAATCGGCGCAAGCTACAGCCAGAATGTGCGTCATACCGACGAGTATTACGCTTTGCTGGATGCCGGGCAGTTACCGCTGTTGCGCGGTCATGCGCTGAGTCGCGACGACGAATTGCGCCGCAGTGTGATTCAGCAATTGATGTGCAAATTCTCGCTCGACCTTAGCGCGATCGAAAGCGAGTGGGACATCGTTTTCAACGATTATTTTGCTTTCGAGTTGATCCAACTGAGCAGCCTGGCTGAAGCCGGTTTATTGCATCTGGACGCGAGGAGTTTGCGGGTATTGCCGCGCGGCCGTCTGCTGGTGCGCAATATCGCCATGGCTTTTGATCGTTACCTTGCACAGGGCCAACCCTTGGTGCGTTATTCCAAGGTGATTTAACCGCAACGCTTCAATTCAATTCAATTCAGTCATCTTATTTAGTCGGAGTGGACCATGCGATTTTTGGTAACCGGGGATGTGTTTCTCGAAGAAGTAAGCGGCAATGAAGTTGTCATCGAGGCGATGCGCGGCGAACGTTTCGCGGTTCACCGTCCGCACGTCAGCGCTTACGAGCTCGATCCATTATGGGTGGTTTCCCATGTGGAGACAGGCATGCGAGTCGGCGGTGGGGATTCGATTGAAGCCGCCGTCCGGGCCGCCGAGGAAAACTGTGCCGGCCGCAGTCCGGAAGAAATTGAACGGGCTTTGGCGAGTGCGCGAGAACGCCGGGCCAGTGCCAATGCCAGCAAACCTGTTGCTCCGGCACGCGGATCCAACGACCATAGCGTGATGCGCTAAGGCTTGGTCCATGATCGCACTCGCCGATTTGCGCCAGACCTACGCGCGCAGTTCATTGAGCCGCTCCGCGGTCGATGCCGATCCGCTGGCCCAGTTCAATAGCTGGCTGGATCAGGCCTTGAGCGCTGAGCTGCCTGAACCCAATGCCATGACGCTTGCCACTGCGGGTGCGGACGGTAAACCATCGGCACGTATCGTTTTGATCAAGGGTGTCGATAGCCGCGGTTTTGTGTTTTTCAGCAATTATGCAAGTCACAAGGGCCGCGACCTGGAAACCAATCCGCATGCCGCTTTATTGTTCCATTGGACCGAATTGGAACGGCAGGTGCGAATTGAAGGGCGCGTTGAAAAACTGCCGGATCTGGAAAGCGATGCCTATTATGCAAGCCGTCCGCTGGACTCGCGGATTGGCGCATGGGCATCCGAGCAGAGCCGCGAGATCAAAGGGCGTGCAACGCTGATTGCCCGGGCGGCGTCATTTGCGGTTCGCTTCGGCCAACATCCGCCACGTCCACCGCATTGGGGCGGTTATGTAGTGATCCCCGAATCGATCGAATTCTGGCAGGGCAGGCCTTCGCGCTTGCACGACCGTATCCGCTACGCCCGGCTGCCGGACGGCACATGGCGAATTGCCAGGTTGGCGCCTTAACCCGCCGGGCTATCTGTTTTAATGAAAGGCGCCGATGCGTTTGAGATTGCTGAAATTCATCCAGACGAAAAAGGCGCGTCCCACCAGATTTTTATCGGGCGCGAAACCCAAATAACGGCTGTCTTCGCTATTGTCGCGGTTATCGCCCATCATGAAATAATTGCCCGGCGGCACTTTACAGGTGAAACCGGTGCTGTCGTAGTCACAGTTTTTCCGCTGCGGGAAATTATGCACGCCGACGACATACGGCGGCAGGGAGGGGATTTTGAGGATTCCATGAGTGCGGCCATCCAGGGTTTCCTGATACTGCTTCCAATAACCGTAATGCCCCTCGACGGCCTCTCCCAGAAAGTCAGGCAAATCGATTTCAGGAACCGGCACGCCGTTGATCTTCAACTGTTTGTCGTGGTAATCGACCACATCGCCCGGCACGCCGACGACACGTTTGATCAGATCGATCGACTCGTCTTCCGGGCTGCGAAATACCACCACATCACCGCGTTTGGGATGGCGATTGGCGAACAGCGTCTGGTCGCTGATCGGTGAGCGGATGCCGTAATCGAATTTATTCACCAAAATAAAGTCGCCCACCAGCAAGGTCGGCATCATCGAGCCGGACGGGATTTTGTAGGGTTCGACGACAAATGACCTGAGGGCAAACACCAGCAGCAATACCGGGAAAAAACCTGCCGAATATTCCAGCCACCAGGGCTGGCGCAAGGTGTCGTCATGCAGCTTGGCACTTGTTTGAGCGGCATTCTCGTCGGCGAAACGCTCGCCCACGCGTTCCTGCTGACGCTGGAATTCAGTGACCGCCTCAGTCGCGGCTTGGCGCCTGCGCGGCAGGAAATAGAGTTTGTCCGCCACCCAGGCGATACCCGCGATTACCACCAGAATAAAAAGAATCAAGGCAAAATTCATAGACGATCCGCAAAGTTATCTTGGGTCTGAAACTTGGGCAAACTTATGCCCGGGGACATTTTAATGCTCGAATCGTCGCCGGTGTCGCCAATGATTTCACTTTCGACACGACAAATCGTCCAAATCGTCTATTTCAGACCGTTGCAACAGTCGTCGCAGTTACTGATTTTGCAAAATTCAAGGTGTCTCTACTGCAACCCAAGCAGGGAAAACGGGTCGAAGCCAGTTGATCTTGACTCGGTGAACCGTACGCCATGCGTCGGCACAGTCGACCGCACTGCCGGCGAGCCTCTGTGCCTGCCTGCCGGCAGCAGGCGCATTTGTGCGGCCTATGCTTGCCAAGCAGGGCGTAGACCGCATAATGTGTCACCTACTCAACCTGGCGTGCGTGCGCCGGGTTGGAATCCCTGTTTATTTTGCTGTCAAGGAAAGACCATCATATGAAGACGCAGGTTAAATATGTGACCGCTTTAGCATTGGCTTTGGGCATGGCGGCCACCGCCGCGGCAAAGGTGAACGATGCGGACGTCACGCGCGCTACGCTGGATAACGGTCTGCAGGTCGTGATCGTGCATGATGCGCTGGCACCGGTAGTGGCCACCGAGGTGAATTACCTGGTCGGGTCCGACGAGGTGCCTGACGGTTTTCCCGGCACGGCTCATGCCCTGGAACATATGATGTTTCGCGGCAGCCCCGGCTTGAGCAAAGATCAACTGGCCGCGATTGTGGCCAACCTGGGCGGCGCATTTAATGCCGATACCACCCAGGGTGTTACCCAGTATCACTTTGTAGCCCCGGCGCAGGACCTGAACGTGGTGTTGCGCACCGAAGCGCTGCGCATGCGCGGCCTTGACATCGACGATGCACAATGGGCCAAGGAGCGCGGTGCGATCGAGCAGGAAGTGTCGCGCGATTTATCCAGTCCGGATTTCAAGTTTTACACGCAACTGGTGGCGCAATTGTTCGACGGCACGCCCTATGAACATACGCCGCTGGGCACGCGCGATTCGTTCGATAAAACCACGGGCGCCATGCTGCGCGCTTTCCACAACGCGTGGTATGCACCGAACAATGCCATCCTGGTGGTGGTCGGCGATGTCGACCCGGTGACCACCTTGGCCGAAGTCAAGGCACAGTTCGGCGATATTCCGCGCAAGGACTTGCCGGCCCGGCCCAACTTCAATTTCAAACCGGCGCAGGCCAAGACGGTCGAGTTGCCCACCGATAGCCCTTATGGCTCGGTGTACCTGGGTTACCGCATGCCGGGCATGCAAGATCAGGACTATGCCGCTTCGCTGGTGTTGAATGAGGCCTTGGGCTCGCAGCGCGCCGGACTGTTCGGCATGGGCATGGACGGCACGGCATTGTTCGGCGGCTTTTTTGGCGACCCGTTGCCGCACGCCGGCGTGGGTATGGCGGTCGGGATTTTCCCCCGCGGCGGTGACGCGCAAACCGTGCTGGCAAAGATGCAAGCGGTGCTGGCGGAAACCGTTGCCAACGGGGTCGATCCGGCATTGATCGAAGCGGCCAAGCGAAAAATCGTCGCCGGCCTGGAGTTGAAGAAAAATTCGATGGAGGGTTTGGCCGATACCTGGTCGGAAGCCCTGGCATTCCAGCAGGTTGAGTCGCCCGATGCGATGAAACAGGCGATCGAAGCCGTAACGCCCGACGCGGTCAATGCTTTGGCGAAACGCACGCTCGACCCGTCGCTGGCGACGACCGCCATCCTGACCCCGGAAAGTTCCGGCAAGCCGATTTCCGGCAAGGGCTTCGGTGGCGCGGAAAGTCTCGCCTCCAGCCCGGACAAACCGGTGGTTTTGCCTGAGTGGGCAGCCCAGGCATTCGAGAAACTGGCCTTGCCGCGCTCGACCTTGCGGCCGGTGTCGTACGTCCTGCCCAACGGTTTGCGCCTGATCGTGCAACCTGAGACGACCAGCGATACGGTACAAGTCTACGGCCGCGTCCACACCAATGAAGATTTGCAGACGGCGCAAGGCGAAGAGGGCGTATCCGATGTGCTCGACGGCTTGTTCACTTTCGGTACCACCAACCTGGACCGCCTGGCCTTTCAGCAGGCGCTGGATGACATCAGCGCTCAGGAGAGCGCGGGTACCAATTTCTCGTTATCGGTATCGTCCGCTCATTTCACCGAAGGCATGAAACTGCTGGCCGACAACGAATTGCATCCGGCCTTGCCGCAGCAGGCATTCTCCGTGGTGCAGCAGCAGATTGCCGGGATTACCGCGGGTCAGGTACAGTCGCCGGCATTCCTGGCCCGGCTGGGGCTGTATAAGGCACTGCTGCCGGAGGGCGATGCACAACTGCGTCATCCCACGCCGCAGAGCGTGACCGGTCTTAATCTGAGCGATGTGAAAAGTTATTACGCGCAAACTTTCCGTCCCGACATGACCACCCTGGTGGTGGTGGGCAAGGTCGACCCGGCGCAGGCCAAGCGGGTTGTCGAAGCGGCTTTCGGCGGCTGGAAAGCCAGCGGCGTCAAACCCGCCGTGGAATATGGCGAGGTGCCGCCGAATAAGCCGGCCCAGTTGCACGTGCCGGACTCCAGTTCGGTGCAGGATAGCGTGAAGCTGGCGCAGACTATCAGCGTCACCCGTGACGACCTGGCTCGTTACGCGCTCAACCTGGGTAATGAAGTGCTGGGCGGCGGTTTCTATGCCTCACGTTTGTATCGTGACCTGCGCGATCAGCGCGGGCTGGTCTATACCGTCGATACGCGTTTTAATCTGGGCAAGCACCGCAGCACCTATGCGGTCTCGTTCGGCAGCGATCCGGACAAGGTCGCCGCAGCTAGCGCACTGGTCGTGCAGGATCTTAAGCAAATGCAGCAGGAGCCGGTATCCGAGGAAGACCTGAAGCGTGCCAAGGGCATCTTGTTACGGCAGATTCCGCTCGCCGAAGCGAGCTTCGATGAGATTGGCGAGCAATTGCTGACCCTGTCGATTGAAGATCGTCCGCTGGATGCCATGACGATTGCCGGTCAGCATTATCTGCAACTCAGCGCGGCCGAAGTACAGCAAGCGTATGCCAACTATATCCGCCCGGATGGATTTGTTACCGCGGTGAAAGGACCCGAGCCGAAGTAAACAAGGAGGGCGTTTTACCACGCCTTCGTTCCTGCCATCAAGCCGTGAGCGCGATGCACCCGATTACGCTCACGGTTTGAACGATGACCGGCAAGTGCTGCGGCAAAACCAAGCCCCTCGCTTAAAACTCGATATCGAGTTCATCGATATCCTCGGTTTCCTGTTCGGCCGCCGCTATCCATTCTCGCATTTCCGGCAAGTCCAGGATATGACGGCAATAAGCTGCGATGTCGGGGTCCAGGTGCACGTCGTAGGTGACAAAACGCGTTACCACCGGCGCATACATGGCGTCCGCCGCGCTCAGTTTGCCGAACAGGTAAGGGCCGCCGTATGTTGCCAGGCACTCGCGCCAGATTTCAACGATACGTTCGATGTCGGCCTGGGCCCGCGACCAGATCTTGAAGTCGGGGAAATGGGCGCGCACATTCATCGGTAATGCCGAGCGCAGCGAACTGAAACCCGAATGCATTTCGCCGCAGATCGAACGGCAATGAGTACGCGCCGGATTGGTCTTGGGCAAAAGCCCCGACTTGGGGCTCAATTCGTTGAGGTATTCGGTAATGGCCAGCGTATCCCACACCTTGATTTCACCGTGATTCAGGCAGGGCACCAGGATGGAAGGCGAAAGCAGCAGGATTTCGGCGCGTGCCGCGGCGTCGTCGGTCGGCACTACTACGGTGTCGAATTCGATGCCGCTGAAGCGAGCGACCAGCCAGCCGCGCAGTGACCACGACGAATAATTTTTGCTGCTGATGGTCAGCGTGGTCTTGGTCTTCATGGATGCGTCTCCTGGTTCAGGCATTGGGACGGTGGGCGGGCCTTGGTTTTGCGTCGGCGCATAGGGATGTTCAGCCCTGTTTTGGTGCATTTTTGGCTAGGTATTGGGGTGCTTATGGCACCAAACGAGCACCAAAACCAGCACCCAAATATCATGATATTTCGCGGCGGAGCCTGCCTGCCTCACGCGGCCTGACACCTGATCCAATGGCCCGGGCCCAGGGCCGGCCGCAAACAGATATCAGCCTCAGTCGATGCGCAATATGCATGCCAATCGAGGCGCACGCCTGACAGGCCCGCGGCAAATCATGAAATGGACGCTCTGGCATGCGTATTGCGTCCATCTGGGTAAAATTACTTTTTTCGGGTCGGCCATGAATCTTTTCTCGTATCCGACTTACCAAGCCGTGGCCGATATGATGCGGCCGCTGCGTGCCCTGGCCGATTTCTCCCGCGTCTCGCTCAATGCCTGGCCTGAGTTGGCGGCCAGCCCATATGGGCGCAATACCCAGGCCGCCTGCGAATGGCTGGCGCTGGCCGGTCTGTCGCATCGGCGCCCGGCATTCGGCATCGAGTCGGTCACCGATACCGCTCACGGCCCGGTGGCGGTGACGGAAGAAATTGCCTACCAGACGCCTTTTTGTTCTTTACTGCATTTCAAGAAGAGCTTGGAAGTGGTGCAGCCCAGAGTGCTGATGATCGCGCCGATGTCCGGTCACTTCGCCACGCTGTTGCGCGGCACCGTGCGCACCATGCTGGCCGACCACGATGTCTATATTACCGATTGGCATAATCCGCGCGATATCTCACTCGAACATGGGCGCTTCGGCTTCGACGAATATGTGGCGCACGTGACCGCATGCATCGAAGCCATCGGACCGGGCGCGCATGTCATGGCGATTTGCCAGCCGACCGTGGCGGCGCTGGCCGCGGTGTCGTTGATGGCGGCTCACGATCACCCGGCGCAGCCCGGCAGCATGACTTTGATGGCCGGCCCGCTGGATACGCGAGTGAATCCCAGCAGTGTGAATCACCTGGCTAAAAGCAAACCGATCGAATGGTTTGAACAGAAATTGATCAGCGCCGTGCCGATGGGTTTTGCCGGCGCGCATCGACGTGTTTATCCGGGCTTTGTGCAGCTCGCGGCGTTTATGGCGATGAATGCCGAGCGTCACCGCGAGTCGCTGGGCGACATGGTCCGCGAGCGAGCCAAAGGCGACCCCGAAAAAGCCAAAGCAGTGCGGCTGTTTTATGAAGAATATTTTGCCACCATGGATTTGACGGCCGAGTTTTACCTGGAAACGGTCGTCACGATTTTCCAGAAACACGCTTTGCCGCTGGGGGAGTTGACTGTCTTCGGCGAACGGGTCGACCCGTCTTTGATCCGCCGTACCGCGCTATTGACCGTGGAAGGGGAAAAAGACGATATCTGTTCGGTAGGCCAGACCTTGGCCGCGCAGGATATGTGCAGCCGCTTGCGCCCGTATATGAAAACCCACCATGTCCAGACCGGGGTCGGTCACTACGGCGTATTTAACGGCCGGCGCTGGGAAAATCAGATTTATCCACGGGTGCGGGCCATGATTCACGAAAACGACGCCAGCGCGGTACCTGCCCAAGTGCGCTCGCGCCCAGCCAGCGGTTTGCACGAATATTTACTGGCAACGCGCTAAGCTCTGCTAATCAAACGGTGCCGCTTGATTAGCAGAGTTGATACGTTACCAAGTCGATACTCCGCTACATCAATAAATCGCCGCATCATTAAGTATCAAGCTAAGCATCAAGCTTAAACATCAAGCCGATGTTTCGAGCAGTGTGCCGAGCGGGTTGATGGCCGACACCGCCGAGACTTGATCGGGGATATTCTGCGCCAGGGTTTGCACAAAACTTTGCAAGGTCGGAGAGGCCGAATTGGCAGCCGCAACCGCTTGGCTATTGACGGCCGATGCCGTATTCAGCAAATCTTCGAAATTAGCCTGCAAGGTCGCGATCGCGCTGCTCTCTGTGGCCTGCGCGGTATTGAGATTGGGGTTCGCCGCATTGGTTTCAGTGCCGTCGTCGATCTGTTGCAATACCGTGGCCAGATTGAACTGCGTACCGGTATAGCTAAGCTGCGCGTCGGTGGCGTTGCTTGCCGCGGCTTGGTTGGCGGCACTCTCGGTCGACGCGCTGGCGGCTTGGGTGCCTGAGGCCGCTTGATACAAGGCACCGATAAAATTCTGGGTTGCCTGCGTGCTTGCCTGGGTATTGACCGGCGTTGCTTCGCTGGCGAGCGAGGGTGTGGTGGCGCTTGAGGTGGTGCTGGTAGTGGTGCCGGTCGGGCTGGCCGCAGCTAGCGGGTCGGTGGTCAGGCCGAATTCCGCCAAGGTCAGGTTAAGCGCGCTGACCAGCGGACTCGGGGGAGCCGGCTGCGGCACGGTTTGCACCGGTGTGCTGGACTCGGTAACGGTAGGCGCCGTGACAATCGTGTTGGCGCTCACCGCTGCCGGCAGTTTCAATTCCTGCAACTCGGCGAGGGTGGTGTAGGGGGCAATGCTGCTAACGGACATGATGGGCTCCTGATCGTAGGCCGGTCACGAGGCGGAGGTGCCTGGAATTAACCGTTGCCTTGATGCATAGCGCAAAAAACTTGGCGCTGAAACCCGAAGCGCCGGACGGCTAAGGCGGTTTGGGTAGCGAATCGGCTCGCCGACCTGCTTCAGGTCTATCGGGGCCAGAGCGGCCCTGAGAACTCAGAGGCATCCATACGGTGGGATACGTCAGCGGTGTCGAAGTTCAATCTATCTGCACCTTTCGAACGCTTGATCGCCTATCCATGGCTTATGCGTCAACCATGCTATTTTTAATATTAGTCGCTCATAATTAGTGCATATGCACAATTCGGCGTATATTTTAATTATTTACACTTATGCGGCGAAGCGGGGGTCTGCGTGAGACTTCCTTTGGGCGCGCGGCACCATCTCGACCCCGCCGCGTCACATACATACATCATTCAGGAGCACTGCTAATGAAAATTCTTGTCGTCGGAGCGGGTGCAGTCGGAGGCTACTTCGGAGGGCGGCTGGTGCAGGCCGGGCGCGATGTCACATTTTTGGTCCGTGCCAAACGCGCGGCTGAGTTAAAACTGAGCGGCCTGGTGCTCAAGAGCCCGCTCGGGAATGCCACGCTGTCAGATGTCAAAACGGTGCAGCAAGATCAATTGACGCAGCATTACGACCTGATCGTACTCAGTTGCAAGGCCTACGACCTGGAGCAGGCAATCGCATCATTTGCCCCCGCGGTCGGTCCGCAAACGCTGATCCTGCCCTTGCTTAACGGGATGCAGCATATGGACGTGTTGCAACAGCGCTTTGGTCCCGAGCATGTATTGGGCGGCGTTTGCCTGATCGCCGCCACGCTGGATAGCGAGCGCGCCATTGTGCATTTGAACGATCTTGCCGCGATTTCTTTCGGCATGCCGGGAAACAGCCATCAGGCCAGGGTCGAGGCGGTGAGCCAGGCGTTGCAGGGGGCGCAGTTCGGCGCCAACGGCAGCGATAATATTTTGCAATTGATGTGGGAAAAATGGGTATTTCTGGCGACCTTGGCCGGCAGTACCTGCCTGTTCAGAGCCGCGGTCGGCGATATTCTCCAGGCGCCGGACGGTGCGCAGTTGATTGCCGCCTTGCTCGATGAATGCCAGGCAATTGCGGCGTTAAACGGTTATCCGGTGGGTTCGGCTTTTACTGAACGCACCCGCAAAATGTTGTTTGCAGCCGGCTCGACCTTAACCGCATCCATGCTGCGCGACGTTGAAAACAACGCGCATACCGAAGCCGATCCGGTTTTGGGCGACCTGATACGGCGCGGCGGTGAGATGGCTCATGACGGTACCCGGCAATCCATGCTGCGCCTCGCCTATAACCACTTGAAGGCTTATGAAGCGCGTCGCGCGCGCGGATAAACCAGCCTTGGCCATGGCTTATTCTGTGAGCAGCGGCCAGGCTCTGGCCGCTGTTCCGGATCTCTGGTCCACCGCGATCCGACTTGACAGTGTGCGTACGCACATATAGACTGCCCAGTATGACAACCTCACCCATTCAAGACGAATGTAATTGTTTTGCCCTGCGGCAGGCCGCACGTTATGTGACGCAACTTTACGAGCGTCACATGGCTTCGCTCAACCTGACTGCGGCGCAATTCTCTATCTTGAGCAAGTTAAATCGCTTGCCGGGTTCGACCATGCTTGAATTGGCTGATTCCATGGTGATGGACCGCACCACGCTGGTTCGCGCACTCAAGCCTTTGCAGCGAGACGGCCTGATCATCACCGAAGCTTCCGAGAAAGACGCGCGGACTTTTGTTTTCAGTTTGTCCGACAGCGGTAAAACCAAGCTGGAGGCGGCTTATATTGCCTGGAAAGCGGCGCAAAACGAATTTGAAAACGGTTTTGGCCAGGATCGTGCAAAAGCCTTGCGGACCGAGTTGTTCAGTGTAAGTGCGGCTTAGGCCGCTTTTTTTTAATATTAATAGTGCATATACACATTTATACACATCTATGACAACTTCAACCACATTGCCTGCGCAATCCGGTGCCGCAACCGCCGAGCAGACGACTCGCATGCCCTGGATGCTGCTGGGCGTTCTTCTGGTGCTGGTGGCTTTGTCTATAGCCGGTGGTTACTGGTTGATGGTGGGGCGTTTTATCCAGTCCACCGACGATGCTTATGTGGGAGGCGACGTCACGGTGATTGCACCCAGGGTCAGCGGTTTCGTCACCGATCTGCTGGTGCGGGACAATCAGCACGTGAGCGCGAATCAGATCTTGCTGCGCCTGGACGCTCGCGACTACGACGCACGTCTGGCCCAGGCCGCGGCGCAAGTGGCCAGTGCACAGGCGGCGGTCGGCGAACTCAATGCCAAACAGTCATTGCAGGTTGCGCTGATCAGCGTGCAGGACGCCGAGTTGCATGGGGCCGGTGCCGAACTTATACGTACCCGTTCCGACCAGAACCGCTATCGGCAGTTGGTCAAGGATGACGCGGTTTCGAATCAATTGGTTGAACGCGCCGACGCGGACATGAGCAAAGCGCAGGCCGCGGTGGATCAAGGCAGCGCTTCGCTGCTGGCGGCCAAACGCCAATTGACGGTACTCGAAGCACAGACGGCCGATGCGCAGGCCCAGGTTGCCAAAGCCCAAGCCGAACAACGCACTGCGGCACTCAATGTGGAATACACCACAATACGCTCCCCGATCGACGGGTATATCGGCAATCGTACGGCACAAGTCGGCTTGCTGGCGGGGGTCGGCGCTTCTCTGTTGACCGTGGTGCCGTCCCAGGGGCTTTGGGTCGACGCTAATTTCAAGGAAGACCAGTTGAAGAAGATGCGTGTGGGCGATCGGGCGGAGGTGGCATTCGACGCCTTGGGCGAACCGCTGGAAGGTGTGGTCGAAAGTATCGCACCGGCCACCGGAGCCACCTTCAGCATCTTGCCGGCCGAAAACGCCACCGGCAATTTCACCAAGATCGTGCAGCGGGTGCCGGTGCGGATTCGCTTGACGGTCCCGGCTGCGGTGCAAGGCACTTTGCGCCCTGGGCTGTCGGCGGTCGTCAAAGTTCATCTGAACGCCGTTAGCGGCGACGGCGCTTGATCCGTAGCCGAAATCCGCAGTTCGAGACCCGATGATGAACCCAACCAGCAATGTGCCACCTTCAGAGCAGCCGATGAAGGCCAAAATCTTCGCCTTCGGGTTGATGTGCCTGGGCTTTTTTATGGCGACTCTGGACATCCAGATTGTCGCCTCGTCGTTACGCGATATCGGCGGCGGTTTATCCGCCAGTCAAGATGAATTATCGTGGATCCAGACTTCCTACTTGATTGCCGAAATTCTGGTGATCCCGATGTCGGGATGGCTGAGCCGGGTGTTTTCCACGCGCTGGTTATTTACCGCCTCGGCCATCGGTTTCACCATTACCAGCATGATGTGCGGTTTGGCGTGGAACATGAATTCGATGATCTTGTTCCGCGCTTTGCAAGGCGCGCTGGGCGCGGCGATGATCCCGACCGTATTCACCACGGCATTTATGCTGTTTCCCGGCAAACAGCGGGTTATCGCCTCCGCCAGCATCGGTGCCTTGGCCTCGCTGGCACCCACCATCGGGCCGGTCATCGGCGGCTGGATCACCTCGCAATGGTCCTGGCACTGGTTGTTTTTTCTCAACCTGGCGCCCGGTTTGGCGGTCTCCATTCTGGTGCCGAAGTACGTGCATGTCGATGAAGCCGACCCGTCGCTACTGAAGAAGGGCGACTACCTGGGTATCTTGCTGATGTCGGGTTTTCTCGGCTGCCTTGAGTATGTGCTGGAAGAAGGGCCGCGAAAAAATTGGTTTACCGACGACGTGATCCTGTCTTGCGCCTGGATCTCGGCGATTTGCGGTTTCTTGTTTTTGATCCATGCGTTTACCGCCAAAGAGCCGATTGTCGATTTGCGCGCGCTGGCTATCCGTAATTTTGCGATCGGCAGTCTGCTGTCTTTTATTACCGGCATCGGGATTTTTTGCACGGTTTTTCTGACGCCGCTATTTCTTTCTCGCGTGCGTAATCTGGATTCCTTGCAAATCGGGATTGCCCTGTTGTCGACCGGCATCTTTCAAATCATTGCGCTGGTGGTGTATTCCAATATGGCGCGCTTTTTCGATTTACGAAAGTTGATGGTATTCGGACTCCTATGTTTCGGTTTCGGTTGTTATCTGTATGTTCCGTTGACTAACGATTGGGGCTGGCAGCAGTTGTTATTGCCCCAAGCGTTGCGCGGTATCGGCCAGCAATTCTCGATCGCCCCTATTGTGACCATGGCTTTGGGTTCCTTGCCGCCGTCACGCCTCAAGTCGGCCAGCGGCTTGTTTAATTTGATGCGCAACCTGGGCGGTGCGATCGGGATTGCGGTGGTCAATACCATGCTGAACGATCGCTTGAATTTACATTATCTGCGGCTTGACGAGCAATTGACGACCGGCCGCCCGGCGGTCGAAGCCTTGCTCGCGGATCAAGCCGCGCATCTTGCGGCGGCCGGCGGTAACGCACTCAATGCGGCCCATGCCGGACTGGATTTATTACATACCCTGGTTTTGCGAGAAGCCTTGGTCCTGACCTTCTCCGATGCATTCCTGGCGGTCGCGGCTTGTTTTATCGTCGCTTTGGCGCTGCTGGCTTTCTCCACTCCCATGAACGCAGCAGCTCCGCCACCGGCGGACGCGCATTAATTTAGGCACAACATGAAAGCGATCATTCTTGAGCTTATGGCTTGCATGGCACTCACCGCGTGCGCGGTGCAACCGGCAAGCCACAGCACGCTACCCGATACGGTCCAGCAATTGGCGGTGCGGGATTGGAGTGTAACCGCACCTCCATCATCCGCGACCCCGGCTTCAAGCCGGGATGCCGCAACCGATGCAACTCCCGAGACCGATGCGCAGAATTGGTGGCTGCAATTCAACGATCCGGTGATGCTCCAATTGGTGACCAACGTGCTGCAGCAGAATCTGGACGTCAAGGCGGCGGCAGAGCGTGTCAGGCAGGCCGAAGCCGTGAGCGTGATCCAGCATGCCGCGTTACTGCCTGAGTTGAATTTTGGTGCGACGGCGGCCGATGCGCGCCAGAATATACCGCCCCCGGTGGGCGACGTGCGGCAAGCCGGTTTTGCTCTCAATGCCAATTGGACGCCCGACGTGTTTGGCGGCCAGCGTTTGCAGGTGCTGGCGGCGCAGGCTCAACTGAGCGGCAGCGAACAGGCGCTCAATACGCTGCGTCTGGCGCTGGCGGCCAATGCCGCGTCGGCTTATATCGACCTGCGCTGGGCTCAGGCGGAACTAAAAATTCTGCAAGATAATGCCAAGATACGCAGCGACGCGTTGCGCTTGACCCAAAAGCGCCGCGAGTTCGGCTTGTCGACCAACCTCGATGTGGCGCGCGCGCAAAATCAGCTCAGTGAGTTGCAGGCCAGAGTGCCGGGCGTGCAATCCATTATTGAACATCAGCTAAGTTTGATTGCGATTTATGCGGGGCGCACGCCGGAAAGCGTCGACCAGTTATTGGCGACGCCCGGCGTTATCCCGGCACCGGCCGCAACCTTGCCCGGCATGCTGCCTTCGCAGGCTTTATTGCGCCGCCCGGACGTCAGCGAAGCCTATACCGTGGTCGAGTTGCGCGCGGCGCAAGTCGGGGTTGCACAAGCTGAGCGTTATCCGCAATTTTCCCTGAACTTGAGCGATGGTTTGTTGGCTGCATCCTATCTCGGCTTGCCGACCTTGACCGATAATCTGTTCAATGTGGCGTTAAACGCGACCAGTCCCATTTTTAATGCCGGGCGCATTACCGCGGACATCGCCGGCCGCGAGAGCGCGATGCGAGAATCCCAACTCAAGTTGCGGCAAACCCTGCTGCTCGCCCTGAAAGACATCGAAGACAGTCGCAGCGATCTGCTTAGCGCGTCGGCGCAACTGCAACAGCGCAACGATGCACTGGACGCTTCGGGGCAAGCTTTGCGTTTATCCAATGAGCTTTACAAAGGCGGTGCATCGAGTTTTCTCGACGTGCTTGCGGCCCAGGAAAGTTATTTGAGCGATGCCGATGCAGTGAACCAAGCCAAGCGCGAAAGGGCCTTGTCGACGGTGGCGCTGTATCGGGCCTTGGGTGGAGGGTGGGGTGTGGCGGGGAAGGCCTAATATTGCTTGCGGTTTGCGTGGATCGAATCCCGGCTTGAACAGACCCGATCGCGGCCGGTGGTTTTAGCCATATAAAGCGCTTTATCCGCGTTTTGTATCAGTATTTCCGGGGTATGAATTTCACGCAGGGGGATTAATGCATCGACCCCCGCGCTGATGGTCAAAGTACCGTTCGGGCTACCGCGGTGCGGAATTTCGAGTTCGTGAATCGCATCGAGGATGCGTTGCGCCACGACCATGGCGCCGGCGAGGTCGGTTTCCGGCAGGATGATCGCCATTTCCTCGCCGCCATAGCGCGCAGCCAGATCTCCGGGGCGGCCGGGACTTTGGGTTTTGATGGCGCGGCTTACGTTGCGCAGGCAATCGTCACCCGCCGGGTGGCCGTAGATGTCGTTAAATTGCTTGAAGAAATCGATGTCGATCATCACCAGCGCGATGGGGTTGCCCTGACGCGTGGCACGGCTGAATTCGCGCGCCAAGGTGACATCGAAATGACGGCGATTGGCGAGCAAGGTCAGACCGTCCTGCATCGCCAGCTTTTCGAGTTTGCGGTTCAGTATTTCAAGCGCATCGCGCGCCTGGGTCAACTCGGCTTCGGCTTCCACTCTGAGTTTGATCTGCTGGATCAGGCGCCCGCCGAACAACGCCAATAACAAGGCCAGAAACACGGTGCCGGCCAATTGCAAAATGGTGCTTCTGCGCCAATCCGCCAACAGGTCTTCTTTGGCAAAACCGGCGGCGACAAACAGAGGGTAGTTTTCCAGACTATGGTAGCTGGTCCAACGCGTCGTGCCGTCCTGCTCGAACTTGAACATCTTGCCCTTGCTGGCGTCGCTCGACAAATAGGCTTGATACAAGACGCTGGTTGAGATGTTTTTCCCGATATATCGCTGATTAAACGGTCGATGGACCAGCATCACGCCGCTATCGGTAATCAAGGCCATGGCTCCGTCGTGTCCCAGATCCAGACTTTCATAAAACGTATTGAAGTAATCGACATCCAAGGTGGCCAATACCACGCCCGCAAAACTTCCGTCCGGATGGTTGATCCGGCGCGATAGGGGAATCACCCATTTGGTGCTGGCGCGGCTGATGACGGGGGCACCAATATACAGCTCCCGGTCCGCATGCGTCAGATGAAACTGGAAGTAAGCGCGGTCTGCGGCGTTGGGGCCGCTGGGTAAAGCCGGGGTCGAGCTGGCAAGCCAGTTGCCCCGTTCGTCGCACACGATCAAGGCATCGATCTGCGGTAATTGGGCGGCGGTCACTTGCATCACCTGATGCAAGCGTTCCAAGGCAGTGGGGCTGAGACCGTCGTGTTCGACTCGTTCGACGACGCCGGTCACGGCGACATCCGCCGCTTTAATCGTATTGTCGGCCTGGTGTGCTACCGCGAAAGTCAGTTTGCCGGTCGCGCTTTCCATGTCCTTCATGCGCAGATTCAGGTCTCCCCAACTGCGCAAACCATTAAGTACCAGCAGCGAAGCGCATACCGCAATGACAAATATACTGGCCAGCATCGTGACTGGGGGCCGCTTGAGTTTTTTCTTAGACATATTCCGGCGGCGTCCTGTGGCGGATCGGTATACCGCGTTTATACAATAAAAAAAATCGTTCGTACCCTAGGGCAAACCTATTGTTGGGCTGGCGCCGAAACGCACATTGGATCTATTTGCGCCGATGCCGCGAGGCTAACTCTGTTGGGGAGCACGGGTCCCTACCACCGATAACCGCGGGCGGCGAGATATTTTCTGCGTGTTACGTGTCGGATTCACCTCGCTCGCGCATCGACCGTGTGTGCTTTGCCGCCAGACAAACTCAGTCCGGTACAATATTGCTTCGGCTTATGGGCGGGCGTGTCCATAAGTTGCGGTCCTGAACTCGCGCCGGGATCGTTCCAAATCTTAAATTAAAGTTAAATCGTGAGCCTCGCCCGCATCCAACCTTCAGCACAGCCTTTAGCACAGCGGGCAAGATTCTCGCTTCAGCCAACCATCGCCTGCGCAGTTCCCTGTCTCGCGAGTTGTCCATGATGCGGGGCTTGCTACGTGTCACTTCGGTCAACCGTCTCTTCAGCCTGATTGTCGCCACCTTGTTTGTGGTGGTCGCGGGGCTGGCCGGCTGGCTGCTTACATTCGATTTACGCGCCTATGCCGCGGCCGCCGATGCGCTTAACGCGCTGCAGCGGTTTCGCACCAGTTTGCTGGTTGCCGAGGCGATCTCGGCCGAGCGTGGGCCGATGAACAGCATGCTCGGGGCGGAACTTTCTCCGACACCGGTTCACGATCAGTCTGCATTGATCGCTGCCCGCGCCCGCAGCGATGAGCAACTGCAGCAACTGCAGGTGCTCCTGTCCCGGCAGCATTGCGAAGAATGCGGCGCGCACATCGGCTTGATACAACACGTGCGCGCTGATTTGGTGGTAAGCCGTCAACGGGCCGATCTGCTGATCGGCTTGCCGCGCGAGCAACGCACCCCCGAAGAGTTGGCTGACAGCGTTGACGGCATGGTGGCGCTGATCCCCGAATTGTTGCCCATGGTCAGCGACTACGGCGCGGATGTGATTGAACGCGAACCCGGAACCCTGGATGAAGTTATTTTGGCGCGACTGGCGGCTGAGCTCCGGGAATATGCCGGTTTGCTCGGTTCCCGTTTCACCGTGGCGCTGGCGACACACCGCTCGTTGAGCGTCGATGAGCTGTTGCTGATTGAGCGCACGCGAGGCCGCGTGGATCAATTGGATGCATTGATCGAGGGCCGCGAACTGCAAAGCCCGACGGTTGCACAGGCCGCATTCGAACGGATGAATCGGCAGTATTTTGGTGCCGGGCTGAATTACGTCGCCGCCACGCGCGCGGCGGCCAGTATGCCCAATGGCGCGATACTGACGGCGGGTGAATTCGCGCGCCACTACGTGCCGCTGATGCATTCGATCACAGCGTTTCGCGATGACGTGCTCGATCAGGCGCAAGGCAAGGTTCTGGCGCAGCGCCGGACGGCGCTGTTCGATCTGCTGGGCACCTCGGTCGGCGCTGTGGCGCTGGCGATTGCCTTGTTTGCCATGATCGCCTGGTTCCGCCGGCGCGTGGTGCAGCCGCTGGTGGGCGCGACCCGGGTGATCGGCGCCATTGCTCACGGCGACCTGGATACCGGTGTGCCTCAGGTGTCTTATCGCGACGAGATCGCCGAAATGTTCGATGCGATTCGCTTGCTTAAAGCCAACGCGATCGAGAAAGTGCAGATCGAGCGGCAACGCGACGAGCTGATGATAGAACTCGAAGTCATGGCCGAAACCGATTTTTTGACCGGCTTGTCGAATCGCCGCGCCTTTGAGAAACGCGCGGCATTTATCTGTGCGGAGACCCGCGACGCCGAGCCGATGATCGCACTGATCATGTTCGATCTCGATCATTTCAAGCAGATCAACGATACCTACGGGCACGGTGCCGGCGATCGCACCTTGGTGACGGTGGCGGAACTGTGCCGCGCGATCTGGCGCCCCGCGGATTTGATCGCACGGGTCGGCGGCGAGGAATTTGCTGTATTGATGCGCTTGAGTCGCGCGGAGCAAGCCAGCGAAATCGCGGAGCGCCTGCGGCGGCAGCTTGCACAGACCGACCTCGGCCTGGGGCATGACGCTATCGTCAGTATGACCGCGAGTTTTGGTATCGCACTGGCGTGGCAACACACCGCGCCGACGCTGGAAAGCCTGATGAAATCCGCCGATGAAATGCTGTATCGCGCGAAAGCCGCCGGACGCAATGGGGTGGTGACCGGTCAGGCACAACTGCCTGCTTGAGTCTGGTGCCGGCGAGTCTGCCGTGGCAGGCCGCCTGACGCCGGCGGCTAAAAACCAGTTACCTTTAAGCTTAGCTCCAAGCTGCCGGTATCGGCACGCCGCAGGTGGCATGCCGAGGGAACCCGCGCTGCCGATCGGTTGACCGGTTTCAGGACACCGCGGAGTGCGCCATCCGGCTGACTCGGTTAACCGCGGGCTCGACTTGTGGCGGCACGGCAGCCTGTGAGCTGGCCAGCCAGGCATCGATTTTTGCCGCGGTATCTTTGGGTACATGCAGGCCCAGCTTGGAACGGCGCCATAAAATATCCTCGGCACTGCGAGCCCATTCATTGTCGCGCAGGTAAACCAGTTCGGCGGCGTAGAGTTGTGCGGCGATCTCGGTACCGAGTCCGGCGAGATCGCGGGCGCCGCCGATCAGACGATAGGCGCGGGTACCGTAGGCGCGGGCGTAACGATGCGCCAGGGTGCTGGGCAGCCAGGGATGACGGCTCTTGAATTCTTCCAGAAAAGCGCCAAAGTCGGCGTTGCGGATGTCGCCGCCCGGTAGCGGCAGGGTGCCGGTAGACGATGCCTGTGCCAGACCCAAGGGCTTGGCGAGCAGATCCACGGCTTCTTCGGCCAGCTTGCGAAAGGTCGTGATTTTGCCGCCGAAGACGGAAAGCAGCGGTGCCTGGCCGCCCTCGGCATCCAGTTCCAGGTGGTAATCGCGCGTGACCGCGGATGGATTGTCGGATGCCTCGTCAAGCAAGGGGCGCACGCCCGAGTAAGTCCAGACTACCTCGGCCGGGCTTATCTTCCGCTTGAAATAACTATTCGCCGAATCGCACAGATAAGCGATCTCATCGTCGGAGATTTGCACCTTGGAGGCATCGCCGTGGAATTCGAGATCGGTGGTGCCGATCAAGGTGTAATCGTGCTCATACGGAATCGCAAAGATGATGCGTTTGTCCGGGTTCTGGAAAATATAAGCGTGATCGTGATCGAATAACTTGCGGGTGATGATGTGGCTGCCTTTGACCAGCCGCACGTTATAAGGCGCCGCGCTGCCGAGTGTGTCATGCAGCAGCGAGCCGACCCACGGGCCGGCGGCATTGGCGATGGCCCGGGCGTCGACGCTCAGGCCGCTGCCGTCGCGCGCCTGTAGTTGCGCTTGCCATCCCGTGCCCTGGCGCTGGGCGCCGACCAGTTTGGTGCGGGTCATGACAGTGGCGCCATGCTCTTGTGCATCGAGCACGTTTAATACCACCAGGCGCGCATCGTCCACCCAGGCGTCCGAGTAGACAAAACCGCGGCGTATCGAATCGATCAGAGGGGTGCCGGCGGCATGCCGGCGCATATCGATACCGCGCGAAGCCGGCAATAATTCGCGACGGCTCAGGTGGTCATATAAAAACAGGCCGACGCGTATCATCCAGGCGGGCCGGAGATTGGGCATATGCGGCATGACAAAGCGCAGCGGCCAGATAATATGCGGTGCCGCGCGCAGCAGTATTTCCCTTTCGTGCAACGCTTTGCGAACCAGGCCGAATTCGTAGTATTCGAGGTAACGCAGCCCGCCATGGATCAGCTTGGTACTGGCCGAGGACGTGTGGGAGGCAAGGTCATCCTGTTCCACCAGCAAGACACGCAAACCGCGCCCGGCAGCGTCTCGCGCAATGCCCGCGCCGTTGATTCCACCGCCGACGACCAGCAGGTCGTAGTCCATCGATTTGCTCACTTATGCCCCCTGTAGGCCGCTCAAACGAACATTGACGGTCGTCAAGTCGATGTGTTGCCACCAAAAATGTTCATATTCGAAAATTTAACGAACATTGCCTCATATGTAAAGTTGATTTCTTGCACGAAATCAAGCCCGGGCGATAGCCCGGCGCTATGCCACGCGGTGCGCTCCACAAGGTTTTACCGATTTGCAGCGGCCGCGTCGAGCGGCCAGCCACGTCATGGGAATGCTGCTTTTCCAGACTGTCGCATAATCCAGCGTGCCTTATAAGTAGGGCGTTCAGCAAAAAATAAAATCCGCCGCGGTGATCTCGGCAGGCGCAAATTCAAGCTGGCCCTTTACGAATCCGAGACGTAATGTTTGCTTCTTTGAAGGCAAATTCACGAGTGATATTTTGCGTCGCTTATCGATTTTTGGGGCGGCCTAGGGAATACCCCAGTTTGTTGTTTTGAGATAGCGAACAGGTATCTCGTTGGCTTTTTGGGCATCTTACTGTGGCGCTTCAAGGTCATATTTGAACCTCTTCGAGCTCGGCGACTCTCAAGTGTGGTGGACGTTTCAAGGGGATTGACGCAATCGGTCACGGGGCTGCGCCGCGATACAATTTCGCTAGCGCCGCGATAGGATAAGCCTATCGATAGACTGATTTGCCATCAGTAAATCACCTTCTAATTTTCGATAATGTTCATTATATTTTCGTATAGGAAAACGCCGCCTCGGAGGTTACGCTCCCGGATACTGGGAAAGTCGCTTTGGGGACGAGACTTTTAAGCGTCTCGCCGCACGTCTCCGGCTGGATGTGTGTGACGGGATAAGGTTGCATCTTAGGTATATCGAAAAATGTGTAATACCGGCGGCAGCGATGCCGCCGGTCTCAAACGACCGGTGCTGCTATGCCGGCTATATAAGCAGTCAGGAACGGAGAAGACAAAAATGCAGAACAAGTACATCCTTGCACTAGATCAAGGCACTACCAGTTCGCGGGCGATGCTGTTTGATCATCAGGGAAATATCGTCTCGTCGGCACAAAAAGAATTTCGACAGATTTATCCGCAACCGGGCTGGGTCGAGCACGATCCCCAGGAAATCTGGTCGACTCAGGCAGGCGTTGCCGCGGAAGCGATTACGCGAGTGGGTTTGAACGGATCGGCGATTGCCGCCATCGGGATTACCAACCAGCGTGAAACAACCGTGGTCTGGGATCGCGAAACCGGCCAGCCGGTATACAACGCGATTGTGTGGCAGGATCGCCGCACCGCGGCTTTCTGCGATGAACTCAAAGCACGTGGCCTGGACGAAAAAGTTCGCGCCAAAACCGGTTTGCCCATCGATGCTTATTTTTCGGCGACCAAAATCCGCTGGATACTCGACAACGTTGCCGGCGCTCGCGAAAAAGCGATGCAGGGCAAACTGGCGTTCGGCACCATCGATACCTGGCTGACCTGGAACCTGACGCAGAAAGATCTGCATGTCACCGATGTGACCAACGCTTCGCGCACCATGCTATTCAATATCCACACTTTGCAGTGGGATGAAGAATTGCTGGATGCACTGGAAATTCCTCGCAGCATGCTGCCGCAAGTGCGCTCGTCATCGGAAGTTTATGGTGTGACACGCACGCCGTTGTTTGCTTCCAAAATCCCGCTGGCAGGCATCGCGGGCGACCAGCATGCGGCGTTGTTCGGCCAGATGTGCACTCAACCGGGCATGGTCAAGAATACCTACGGTACCGGTTGTTTCCTGGTGATGAACACCGGCACCAAGCCGATCGAATCCAGCAACAATCTGGTCACGACGATCGCCTGGCAAATCGGCGATCAAGTCAATTACGCCCTGGAAGGCAGTATTTTTATCGGCGGCGCGGTGGTGCAATGGTTGCGCGACGGCTTGGGTATTATCAAGAGCGCCACCGAAATCGAAGCCTTGGCCCGCAGCGTTCCGCATAGCGACGGCGTGTATCTGGTGCCGGCTTTTGCCGGTTTGGGTGCGCCGCATTGGAATGCACGCGCCCGCGGCACCATGTTCGGCGTAACGCGCGGCACCACCGCAGCGCATGTGGCACGTGCGGCGCTGGACAGTATTGCGTATCAATCGATTGATGTATTGAAAGCGATGGAAGCCGATTCCGGGATTCGGATCGGTGAGTTGCGGGTCGACGGCGGTGCCGTCGCCAACGACTTGCTGATGCAATTCCAGGCGGACATTCTGGGGGTGGATGTGGTGCGGCCGAAGGTCAGCGAAACCACTGCGCTCGGCGCCGCTTATTTGGCCGGGCTGGCAGTCGGTTACTGGAAAGACGTGAACGAATTGCAAAGCCAATGGGCGCTGGATCGCCGGTTCTCGCCGGCGCTTGACCAGGCAGACGTCAAGCAGCATATGCACGGCTGGCAACGCGCGGTGAATGCCGCCAAAGCTTGGGCTGACGCAACCTGAGCACTCGCCGGGGCTCGGCCCCGCGACTTGACCGTGATTCCATGCTGTCCACCCATTCTGGAGCGCTTTCTTATGACAACAACTATTGAAAAACCGACCGCCCGGCAAATGCTCGGCGAATTGATTTCCGAAGCCATCGCGGTCTTTATCATCATCGCCTTTGGCGACTCGGTTGCGTGTATGTATGTGTTGTACGATCCAAGCCCCTATCTGAATGCTTATTGGGGCGTGTGCATGTCCTGGGGGCTGGCCGTTACTTTGGCGATCTATGTGACGGGTTCGATTTCAGGTACTCATGCCAATCCCGCGGTAACGCTGGCGCTTGCTGTATTCCGTGGCTTTTCCTGGAAAAAAGTGCTGCCGTATTGGGTCGCGCAATTGATCGGCGGTTTCCTCGGCGCGGTGATCGTCTATGCCTTGTTCGGCCCGGTCATCGATCACTTCAACCTGGCGCATCACCTGAGCCGTGCCGACGGCGGTGCAGCGGGCGTGTTCTTCACTCATCCGGGCTTGGCGATCACACCGATGCACGCGTTCTCCGACGAAGTGATCCTGACCGCTTTCCTGCTGTTCGGCATTTTCGCGATCACCGAGCAATTCAACGAAATGGCGCCGCAAGCGAATTTCGGCGCGGTGATGATCGGTTTCCTGGTGGCTATCCTGGGCTCGTCGATGGGTTACCTGGAAGCTTGGGCGATGAACCCGGCTCGCGATCTCGGTCCGCGCCTGTTTGCCTACTTTGCCGGTTGGGGTTCCTCGGCGTTACCTTCGCCGGATAACTACTGGTGGGTGCCGGTGGTCGCGCCGTTGATCGGCGGCGTGATTGGCGGCGGCGCATACCAACTGCTGATTCATCCCTTCCTGCCGGCACGGGTTCGCGCCTTGGAAGCGGAGCGTCAGCAAGCCAGCCGCCCGGCATCATTTACCAGCGGGCAAGTGGCGAAGTAAATAGGCAAGTTTAAAGCAACACGCCTCGGCTTCACCAGGGCCAAGCCTTAGTGTCCAAGCCTTAGCCTTGGCCTTGGCAACAACCCGACCTCGCGAGGGGTCGGGTTTTTTTATGCGATGGGTTACGCTCTTGCGGCTTCGGCATGCAACCGCTTAAGGTGCGTAGCTAAGCGGTGTGGAGTCCGCAAGCATGCCGATCTAGCGCAACGCAGGCCGACGCAAATTCGGCAATTGCTGTTCCACCGTGACGATGCAGTTTTGTCTGCGTGCCGCCAACCAAGCCGCGATGAAGGCGCGTGTCCCGGCACTCAGCGTGAGTTTTTCGATAAGTTGGGCGGCGACCGCGGCATCGTTAGCCATGCCCAGGGTATCCAGTATCGCGGCATAACTGCGCGCGGCGGACTTGCCTGATTTTGACGCCAACAACGGGGCTAATAATTCGATGGAGTAGCGCATTCTTTTGGCACGCAGCCTGATCCGGTGTTGCTTGGCAGGTGGCAGTGTATTGAACGACGAGGTCGATGCCGGGCTCAGATGGTTTTTACGCAACCATTTTTTTGCATGCTTACGCAAGCCGCGCGGCCGGCCATGATCGGCATGGCGTTGCAGGGTTTCGTTCAGCGACTGCACCACGTTCAGCACCAATGCGGCATAGCGGGGCGAAACCAGGGCCGCCTGGAGTGCAGTCCTGGCTTGCTGATGCAAGTGCCGGGCCGGCGTCAATTCGTGCTCTGTTTCACTCGGGTGCGGTGTCGCGGAACAGAGCGCGGGTAAGGTGTTTGCGATAAAAATATCCCAATCCCGAACTGTTCCAAGCAAGCCGCGCAACCAGCGTAATTCGGGCGCCAGTCGATCCTGCCAGGCCGGATCCAGCCAGGGCGCAAATAATTTTCCGGCCGCATTCAAGCGCCTCAAGGCAACTCTGAGCTGATGTACATACTCGATATCGCTGCGTTCGCATGCGCCAATTTGGTTCGACAGCCAGTGTTCGACAATCGCCGTCAAGCCGGCGAAACAGCGTTCGGTTTTCCGCTTGGGACGATGCGCCTTGGGTACCGCATATTTGACGGGTTGGGAGGGCTTGTCGAAGCGGCTGCGCAGGGCCGCATGTACCGCAGGTTCTTGCAGTAAAAATAGCGCGGTCGTCTGTTGCAGTTGCTGAGCCAAAGCGAGGAGGGCCGGCCCGGCATCGGCCTCGCTGCTGCTCAAGGTCAATTCGGCAAACTCCCGGCGCTGTCCGTCGGTATCGAGATGGCCGAGTTCCAGCGCCACTTCGATCTCAGGGCTTGCCACTGGGGACAAGCGCCAATACCAACGCCGCGCGTCGGTGCTCAGACACGGCGAGAGCGCCAGCGGTTGAGTCAGGAGGTGGCGGATTTTTCCGGGCAAGGGCGTGATTGCAGCAAAAGCGGCCTGCGGCGAGGCATCTGCCGGGGCTGTGCCAAACCACAATTGCCGGCTCTGGTAAGCCACACCGGATCGGCGGAAACGGCCAAGACTGTAAATTGCATCGGTTTTGCCTGGACTGGTGTAGGCCATCCATCCGGCTTTAAAGAGTGCGCCGGTGCGACTATCGTAAAAGCGGGTGAGGTTTCGCCGGGCGCGCTTGTGGGCCGCGACAGCCCCGGCCGAGGTTGGGCTTGAGGCCTGAGCCAGGGCGTCGAGTTGCCGCATCAGCAGGCGGGCCGCGGTGCTGGAGAAACGGAAGGTATAGCCGCTGCAACTTCGCATGAGCGCATCCCGGAGTAGGTAAAACCTGCTGGCGACAGACAATGCGGGTGACGCGCATAACGCCATCACCTGGCCCGAGCTTACAAGACGCTGCCGCGTCGACTCTGATACAGGTCAACTCGCACCGATTTATGGTACGCCGCTTTGTCAGTCCAGGCTGGGCCAGTCCAGGCCGGGCCAGTCCAGGCTTGGCCAGTCCAGGCTTGGCCAGTCCAGGCCGGGCCTATCGGGTCGCAATGAAATTCAGCTCGCCGCCTTGGGCGGCAGGCCGTTTTCGAAAGTGTGGGTGATGTGGTCGATAAACGTGCGCAGTTTGCAACTGATGTGTTTGCGACTGGGGTACGCCAGGCAAGTGCGGACATTGCCGCCGGGAATTTCCGTGTGTTGCAGCAATTGAACCAGCCGGCCGTCCTTGATATCGTCGTCCACCAGTACCAAAGGAATAAAGGCAAAGCCCATGCCGGCCAGCACCATTTGCCGCAGGATCAAGGCATTGTTGACGGTAAACACCGGAGTCAGCATCACTTCTTCCACCGTGTCCCCAGTAAAAATCACGGTGCAGCCGCGAGCCTCGCCGGGCCGGCCTAGAAAGGCCAGTCGCGTCAATTCCGCCGGCTGCCTGGGTGTGCCGGCATCGCGCAGATAATCGACGGAGGCGATCGGCACTCCGCCAAACTGGACCAAAGGCCGTACCACCAGGGTTTCGGATTTAAGCAGGTAATCGGGCACGATGGCCGCATCGAACCCTTCATCGATCAAGTCGATTTCTCTATCGACCAAGGTCAGGTTCAATTGGATGTTGGGGTAGGCTTGACGGTAGGTCGCCAGCACGGGCGTGAGCATTTGCAGCGCGAACACGGAGCTGGCGGCGATGCGCAAGGTTCCCTGGGTTTCGCGCTGCCCCCGGGTGACATTGGTTTCGGCGTCTTCCAATTGATCGAGTACGGCGCGGCACCCTTCGATATAGGCTTGCCCGGCATCGGACAATGCGACATGCCGCGTGGTGCGGTTTAATAAGCGCACGTTCAGGTGAGCTTCAAGGCTGGCAATACTGCGCACCACGGCGGGAACGGATAGATCGAGTTGTTCGGCCGCACGGGTAAAACTTTCGGTGTCCGCAATCCTCGAAAATATCCGCATCGACTGAATCAAATCCATCGTCATTCCCCGTCATAATCGAATCTCAATTTACCACGGGGGACGATGTTCTGTGGTGGCTCGCCTGAAACAAACCGGCTGCGGATAAAGCAAATCTGTGGGGCGGCACCTCCAGCTTCGTTTCTGTCGGCAAGACGGGCGGTCGAGAGGCCGACCCCGGCACGTTGCCGTGCGGGATCGGATGCTCCCGATGAGATCTATGATTACGTCACCTAGTTGGCCGTAACCATGCTGTCGCCGTATTGTTTTTTCAGCAAGGCAACGGAAGCCGCCGGATCAATCAGATGGCGGCGTCCATCGGTGCTGGCGGTAGCGCCCTCGCGTATCAGCGCAATGGTTTGCACCGGAGTCAGTTTGGGGTCCAGCGCCAGCAATTTAGCCGCCAGATTGGTGACGTTGGGCGACGCCATCGAGGTACCCGAGAAGCGGACTTGGCGCCCACCCGGCACATAACTGAGAACGTGATAGCCGTTAGCGTGAACCAGCACTGTATCGCCGTAGCTGGTGAACGATGCTTCGTCGCCGGCCTGGTCGACGGCCCCAACCGTCAACAGGTTAGGCAGTTTCAAGTCGGCCGGAATGGAATCCTCGAAGTCGGCGCTGGAATCGCTGTTGCCGGCCGCGCAAATAAACAAAATATCCGGCGCGCTTTTCAAGGCGGCGTAGAGACCGGCTTTATCCATGGCGAAATAATGATGCGCCAGCTTCTTGCGTTCGGCCGCGGTTTTGCCTATGCCATTTTTTTCCAGCGCCGATTCATCGTCGTCGGCATCGCCGCCCCAGCTCATATTCACCACGCGGATTCCGTGCGTCTTGAAGTAATCGACGTAGATCTGGTAATCCGCCGCGGTCCGATGCAGCAAGGCATCGGTGGGCGGCGTCGGAATATTTTTCCAATCATAGGTCAGGCGGGCGATGGCGATTTGTGCCACCGGGTTGCCGCGTACCGCAATCCCCGCAACGTGGGTGCCGTGCGAGTAATTGCTGTCCATTTCCAGCGTTTGCAAGAAATCGGCGACTTGATCCGGTTTCATGGTGCTGAGTTTTTGTTTGACTTGCGTCGCTTCCGGACTGTCCAGATTGGCTTGCAAATCGGACAGGCCCTTCAGCAAATCGACTTCTTGATCGTAGCCGGCCTTGATGTCGGCGGGCAGCGGAAACAATTCGCCATGCGTGGGGTAACCTTCAAGATCGAACGCGAGGCCATGCGGATCGAATTTGCCGGGCCGCGGGTCGGTGTAGAGATTGTTCGGGAACAAGCCGGCATCGACGCCCGAATCCCAGATGCCGATGCGAACCGGCGTCAGTTTGTCCGACGCCGTCAGGGTGACATCCCGCGCGGCCCAGATATCGGGCTGTTCCTGATTGTTTTTGACAATATAACTGGCCAGCACGTCATGAGCGGCATGTTGTATCGGCAGGAATACTTTAAGCGCCGTGCGCGCGCCGACCAGACTCCACGCGGCGCCATTGCTCAGGGTATGGCTTTTTGCCGCGCCCGGGTCGAGATTGGTCTGTACATTGCCGACAATCAGGCCGGTGCTGACGATTTCGTCATGGCTTTTTGCACTTTTGATGGCATTGCCGACTACCGCCCAAGGTAAGGGATCGATCAAGGCGGCATAACGTTTGGGGAAATCGCCGGCAATATCGCCATGATCCAGACGCGTCTGCAACATCGCTTCGACGCGTAGGCCGCTGGTGAGTTTGGCGTCGGGTTTGTCTTCGAGGGCGCGTAATTTTCGCACGGTGTCGAGTGCGGCGGCATCTTCGTGGCCGCTGAGCAATTGAAAATCAAGTTCGGTGCTTAACAGATCGCGCAAGGTGGCGTGATCTTGAATATCGTATTCAGCCAGTGTCTTTTCGAGATCGGCGCGCACCGGAGCGGCAAATCGGTTGAAATCCGCGTCGCTGGCATTGAGCAAGGCGCTGGGCGCCTGATCGATCTGATAAGTGAAACGCGGTAAATCCTCGGCGGTTTTAACCGGTTTTTTGCTCTGCGCGTGACTGCATGCCAGCACGGCGGACAGCACGGCAAAACACAAGGAATTTCGTATGGCGTTGGAACGGGGAAGCGTCACGAAACGGTCTCCATAGGAGGATGGGGTTGCAATCGATTGGGGGCGAGTTGCGCGCGTCAAGCGGTGGGATGCTGTTCAAAGCGGGTAAAGATCGGTCTGTTTTCAATGGTCGAGGCGCTCAGGCCTTGCACTTGGGCGGTACGCGGACCGTGCCGCATCCAGCGTTGCATCAGGTCGAGTTGTTGCCGGCTGCCTTGTATCATGGCTTCGACCGAGCCGTCGGCGCAATTGCGCACCCATCCATGCACTTCCAGCAAACGTGCATGGCGCAATGTCGCATAACGAAATCCGACGCCTTGAACCAAGCCTGTGACACGCACACGGCGAGTTTCAAGCTGGCCCGCGGCGGTCGCCGCCGGGTGGTTTACCGAGTCCATAGTGCCAATCCGCAGAGTGATTAAACCAGCTTCGTCAGCATGTCATAACGCGGCGTAGCTTGGCAAGATCGGATGCGGTTGATTTGCTTGGGCCGCTTAAGCCGAGCCAGCTTAAGCAGCCCAAGAAAATTCAGGGTCCGAAGGTTTACAACCCCGCGGGTATTGCTGTTTGCGTCAGATATTGCGGTGCGCGCCGGTGCCGGGTTGCCTGTTCGAAAGCGTAACCCAGGCCCAGCAGGCGCGCTTCGCTCCAGGGCAGTCCGACAAATGACAGTCCGATCGGTAACTCGCGCACAAAGCCTGCCGGGACCGTCAGGTGAGGATATCCGGCCACGGCGGCAGGCGTCGAGAAGCCGGCTCCCGAATTGTCGCCATTAACGATATCGGTGAGCCAGGCCGGACCGCCGGTTGGGGCGATCAATGCATCCAGGCGATGGCTTTGCATGACACGCTTGATCCCTTCTTCACCAGCCAATTTGGCACACTGTGCCAGCGCGGTGCGGTAAGCATCGCTGTCGAGTCCGCCCAATGCCTGTGCTTTGAGGAACATCTCCTGAGCGAAATAAGGCATTTCGCGAATGCGATGTGCGTCGTCATAAGCGATCACATCGGCCAGCGTCTTGATTTGCGCATGCGGCGCAAATTGCGCCAGCCACAGCGGCAGGTCATGTTTGAATTCATACAGCAGGACCAGACCTTCTGCATCGCCGTACTCGGGTTTAGGCAGATCGATCGGATCGATAATTTCGGCACCGAGCGTCTTGAGCGTGGCAATCGCCTGTTCGATCAAAGCGTCGACTTCATCATTGCCGGTAAAGTATTCGCGCGCCACGCCAAGCCGCGCGCCTTTTAATGCCTGCGGATCGAGGGCGCGCAGATAATCGTCGGGGGCCGGTACACCCTGCGTGGCGCGATCGCCGCCGTCGGGCCCGGCGAGCGCACTGAGCAATAACGCGGCATCCGCCACGCTGCGCACGATAGGGCCCGCGGTGTCCTGGGTATGGGAGATGGGAATCACGCCGTCGCGGCTGATCCGTCCGACCGTGGGTTTCAAGCCGACGACACCATTGATCGAGGCCGGCGAGACGATTGAACCATCGGTTTCGGTGCCGACCGTCAGCGCCGCCAGATCGGCGGCGGCGGCCGCGGCCGAGCCGGAGCTGGAACCGCTGGTATTGCGGTCCAGCGCATAGGGATTACGTGTCAAGCCGCCGCGTCCGCTCCAACCGCTGGTGGCACGGGTGGAGCGAATATTGGCCCATTCGCTCAAATTGGTCTTGCCCAATATCACCGCTCCTTGGGCCCGCAGTCTTTGTACCAGGTGGGCATCGCGCGTTGCATGCACGCCGTCCAGAGCCAGAGAACCGGCGGTGGTGGACATCTGGTCGCCGGTGGCGATATTGTCCTTGAGTAATACCGGCAGGCCGTGCAGCACACCACGCAAGGTTCCCGCGCGTCGTTCGAGATCCAGTTCGCGAGCGATGCTGAGCGCTTCCGGATTAAGCTCGAGAATGCTGTGCAGTTTGGGGCCGTTGCGGTCGAGTTCTTCGATGCGTTTTAAATAACGCTGAACCAGTTGCTCGGAACTGAGGTGTCCGGCGGCCATTTCGTCCAGCAACTCGCGCGCGCCGGGCTCGGCGGTCGCAGACGTATTTTGGGCGGAAACCTGGGTTGCGGAAAAAATCGCGCTAAGCGTGCTGAGAGTGAGAAGAAAGCGGCGGCGCTGCAAGGTAGCTCCTGCTATAGGATGGCGGAAGGAATCTCTGCGGCGGCGGTGGCTGCCGCCCGCGCTACTCGCGGTCTGACACGGTCGGTCACTCTAGTGCCAGCCTGTCGCGCACGAAATTCACGGTATGCCGCAGAGGATTAACTTCGGCAGTATGCATCAGGCAAAAAAATCACGCCGGCCGCAAATCGGCCCCGATGCCGGCCGGCTAATTTGGCTAGCGCCAATGTATCGACCACAGTATCGACCACAGCCGGCACGCGACGGCGACCGCCGCTGCCGCAGCGCAATCCCGCCTGAGTTTAAATCGACGCGGCGAAGTTTGCCTCAGGCCGGCAGAGGGTGGCGTTGTTTCAGGCCGCGCATAAATTCCCACAACTCCGGCACATCGGAGGTTGCCGCATTAAAGCGGAACCAGGACGAGGCTTGATCCTGCGGCCTGAAATAGGAGCCGGGCGCAAGCCAGATCCCTTGCGCCAGTGCCTGGTTGGTAATCTCGTGGCAGTGCTCGGCGGCCACCGGCAGTTTGGCCCACAGGAATAAGCCGCCCTGCGGTGCATGAAACACAGTCAATCCGGCTTGCATCATATGTTCGACCACGCGCCGATGCTTGTCTTTGAGTTTTTCACGTACCAGTTCGACATGCCGTTCGTAATGACCTTCGAGCAGCACGTTGTACACCAGCCGTTCGGTCAGCTCGGATGAGGTCAGACCCACCGCCATCTTGGTGCGCGCCAGATCGGCCAGCAAACCGCGCTCGGCGGCGATATAGCCGACCCGCACCAGCGGGGTGATGGTTTTGGAGTATCCCGAGACGTAAATCACTTTATGCAGGCCTTCCATCGCAGCCAGGCAGGGCGCGCCGGCCGCCGCCAGTTCGCGTGAAATATCGTCTTCGATGACCCACAAACCATGATGATCGGCAATTTGCAGCACTCGAAACGCGGCGCTCATGGTCAGCGATGCGCCCGACGGATTTTGCAGCACGGTATTGATAAAAATGGCTTTGGGCTGATGCGCCAGGACCAGGCGTTCCAGTTCCAGCGTATCGATACCCTCGACCGTACGCGGCACGCCCAGCACTTTGAGGCCGGCCAACTTGAGGATTTGCAGCAAGTTGCAATAGCAGGGGTCTTCGACCAGCACGGTGTCGCCGGCACGAAACAAGGTCCGCACGATCAAGTCCAAAGCTTGCGTGGCGCCTTGGGTCAACAGCACATTCGAACTATCGACCGGCAGCGCGTAACGCCGCAGCGAAGCCGCAATGAACTCGCGCAAGGCACCGGCCCCGTAAGGATGGCCATAACCGGCCAGGCGTGGGCCAGGGAGCCGGCTTAAGGTGCGCAGCGCGTGGTGCATGCCGGTTTCGTTGATCCACTCATTGGGGATCCAGCCGCAGCCGGCCTTGATCGGCACCGAATGGTCCGCAAAAACGTCGGAGAGCAGCCAGGAGGCGTTCAGCGACGGACGGTTGACGGTAGCCGGCCGGGGCGGCGGCAGCATCGGTTCCACTACCCGAAAGCCTGAGCCGCGGCGCGCTACAATCAGACGCAAGGACACCAGCCGGTTATAAGCCTCCGCTACAGTGAACGCGCTAAGTTGCTGCGTGCGGGCCAGCATGCGGATTGACGGAAGGGCGCTGCCGGGTTTCAGTGTTTTTTGCTCAATGGCCCGTGCAATGGATGTCACCAGCTGATCGACCAGGGTCGGTGCGGCGCGCCGGTCCAAACTCAGAGACAAATCTTTCATGGTGGATTTCTGTACAGTTAGCGATTTTGAAACAATACAGTTCTCGGTGCTTTGCCTAGTGTAGCGTGAGTTATTGTCCCGCTGATATTAGAGTCAAGCTAAGCCGTTCTTTCTACCCAACACATCATCAATCCGCGAGGCCCTCATGACCAGCCCGACCCCCGATCTAAGCCATTTCTGGATGCCGTTTACCGCAAATCGCCGCTTTAAGGATGCGCCGCGTTTGTTTGAATCCGCCAAAGGGATGTACTACACCACCGTGGACGGACGCCAGGTGCTGGATGGAACGGCGGGTTTATGGTGCGTGAACGCCGGGCATGGCCGCGAGGAAATCGTGCAGGCGGTGGCGGCGCAAATGTCCAAAATGGATTTCGCGCCGACCTTTCAAATGGGGCATCCGCTGGCTTTTGAGGCCGCTTCCAAGGTGGCCGAGCTGATGCCCGCAGGTCTGGATCGGATCTTTTTTACCAATTCAGGTTCGGAGTCGGTCGATACCGCGCTGAAAATTGTACTGGCTTATCACCGGGCGCGAGGCGAGGGCCAGCGCACGCGCTTTATCGGCCGTGAACGCGGTTACCACGGCGTGGGTTTCGGCGGCATCTCGGTCGGCGGCATCGGCGCCAATCGTAAAACATTTTCGGGCAATCTGATGCCCAACGTCGATCATTTGCCGCATACCCTGAATCTGGCCGAAGGCGCTTTTACCCGCGGTCAGCCGGCATGGGGCGCACATCTGGCCGATGAACTCGAGCGTTTGCTGACCTTGCACGACGCGTCGACCATTGCGGCCGTGATCGTCGAGCCTTTGGCCGGGTCAACGGGGGTGCTGGTGCCGCCCAAAGGTTATCTGGAACGCTTGCGCGAACTTTGCACCAAGCATGGCATTTTGCTCATATTCGATGAAGTCATCACGGGTTTTGGCCGGCTCGGCACACCCACGGCGAGCGCCTATTTCAACGTCAAACCCGATCTGATCACCCTGGCCAAAGCCATCAATAACGCCGCCATTCCGATGGGCGCGGTGGCCGTGAGCCGGCAACTGCACGACACGGTGATGAATGGCGCCGCCGAAAACGCCATCGAACTGTTCCATGGCTATACCTATTCAGGGCACCCGGTAGCGGCCGCCGCGGCCATCGCCACGCTTGATTTGTATCAGAAGGAGGGCTTGTTCGCCCGGGCGCAATCGTTGTCCGCGGATTTCGAAAACGCGGCCCATGAATTGAAAGGCGCGCCGCACGTGAAAGATATCCGCAATCTGGGGCTGGTGGCCGGAATTGAGCTGGAAACGCGCTCGGGCGAGCCTGGCGCGCGGGCGCACGAGGTTTTCGTCAAATGTTTCGAGAAAGGGGTATTGCTGCGCTACACGGCGGACATTCTTGCTTTCTCACCGCCGTTGATTATCAATCGCGATGAAATCGGGCGCATCTTCAGCACCGTGCGTGAGGTGTTGCGCGAGGTCAAATAAGCGTAGATACCAGCGCTGCTCTCAGGTATGCCGGCGTGCTGGATCGCATGCCGGCATACGGTTGCGGCTTTAAGCCTTGGCACCGCCGCCGGAACTCGCGCGGCTGAGTTTGCTGCCCGCGTCGCGTGCCAGGCCGAAATAACCGAATAATGTCAGCAGCGCCAGCACCGCGGAAAAAACAAAAGCCCAACGGAAATCCGCCATCTGATAACTGCCCGAACCGCCGCGCAGATACATGGCGCTGCGTAAAGCCATGGCGCCAAAGGCGATACCCATGCCGTTCATCATCTGCTGTGCGGCGCTCCATAAAGTACTGGCCGCGCTCATCTGTGCCGGGGGAATATCGGCATAGGCCAGGGTGGCCAGCGCGGTGAACTGCAATGAGCGGGTCAAGCCATACACAAACAACACCAGCAGTATCGCCGGCAAAGGCGTGTGCGGCGTGAGGATGCCGCATAGCGCGGTAAATAGGCCCGCGAGCGCCACGTCGACCAAGGCTACCGTACGAAAGCCGAAGCGCCGCAGAATCGGGGTGGTCAAGGCTTTCATGCCCAGATTGCCGGCCGCGCTGGCGAGCAGTAACAACCCGGACTGGAATGCGCTCATGCCGAAGCCGACCTGAAACAACAAGGGCAGCAGGTAAGGCACCGCATTCACCGCGACCCGGGTGAGCGATCCTGTCAGCACCGTCACCGAGAAGGTCGGCACCTTGAGGGTGGTGAAATCGAGCAGCGGGTGTGCGCAGCGCGCGGCATATTTGACCGCAACCCAGCCCACCACAATGCTGGCGCCGATCAGGAGCAGCGGCTGCAGCACACTGGCGGTTTCGACGCCGGCGGTTTCGGTGCCGTACATCAGACAGGTCAGGGCGATGGCACTCAAGACGAAACCCAGTCCGTCCAGAGGGTGCTTTTCGCTGCTGCGTTCATTTTTGACCAGGCGTATGACCAGCACAATACAGGCGACGCCAAGCGGTACATTGAGCAGGAAAATCCAGCGCCATGAGGCGAAGGTGGTAATAAAACCGCCGATCGGAGGGCCCACCATCGGCGCGATAATGCCGGGCCAGGTAATGGTTGAGATCGCCTTCATCAACTGACTTTTTTCGGTGTTGCGCACCACGATCAAACGCCCGACCGGCACCATCATGGCGCCGCCCATGCCTTGCAACAAGCGGGCGGCGGTAAATTCATACAACCCGTTCGACACCCCGCACAAGATCGAGGCGACGGTGAATACGGCAATCGCGGTAGCAAACACGGTGCGGGTGCCGAAGCGGTCGGCCACCCAGCCGCTGATCGGGATAAATACCGCCAACGCCAGCATATAAGCCGACATGCCGATACTGAGCTGGTTGGGGCTGATAGCGAACGACTTGGCCATTTGCGGCAGCGCCGTGGCGATAATCGTGGTGTCGAGATATTCGATAAAAAACGTGGCGCCGACGATCATCGCCAACCAGCGGGCGCGACGGGCGTCGATGAGGGGAGCGGACATGCGGCTTGGCTGACCTGATTGGGTTGATGGGAGCGTCGACGTAAGCCTATATTGTGCCGCAAGCCGTCGCGGCACATGGGATAAGCCCGGATTTCAAGCCAGGTAAGCGGGGCGGAGGACCGAGCCGACGGGCCCGGTCCGCGATTTAGTTGCCTGCTTGCAACGCAGCGTCTGCAACCGCCTCTTGCTTGCCGCTGGCATTTTTTGCCGACAGGCGGCTCATCAGGGGCAACAAAACGATTGCCAATAAGGTGCCGCCGAGCGCTACCACACCCAACCAGCCGAATAGGTGGGTATAGAGCGGCAGCGATTGAAGCGGGTCGGTCATGGTTTCGGGAATTTGCGCAAAGTTTGCAACTACGCCGCCCAGATAACCGGCAATACCTGCCATCACGAAGTAAGCCCCCATCATGAAACCGCTCATGCGTTGCGGTACATAACGCGCCATCATCGCCAGCCCCAAGCCGCTGACCAATAATTCGCCCAGCGAATAAAAACCGTAACCCCATACCATAAACCACGACGACACTCGGCCGTTGACCGCAAAATGGCCGCTGACGGCGTAAATCAGAAAGCCGATGGCGACCACAAAAAAGCCGATGGCAAATTTGGTGGCGATTGAGGCATCGCGACCGTCGCGACCCAGCCGGCTATACAAAGTAGCGAGCATCGGACTGAGCAGCAGGATCCAGATCGGATTCAAAGCCTGGAACTGAGCCGGAGTCCAGGTAAACAGATGGACTCCGAGCAGCGAGAAGTCCCAGTCGACATTGCGTAAGGCAAATAAGGTCAGCGATGTCGACATCTGCTGGTAAAACACGAAAAACAGCAGCGCTTCCATCATCAGGATCAGCGCGGCGATCAAGCCGGTGCGTTCGGCACGGCTGCTGCGCGCGATCAGGTAAGCGAAGATGCCCAAAATTGCCGCCGCCGCGAGATACACGCAACTTACCGCGACCGCCTTATGTTGCAGCACGACGGCGGTGAAACCCACGACCAGCAAGCCACCCGCCAACATCAGTGCCAGCGCGCGGCGATTGACCGGGAGCTCGTCGGTCGGCGAGCCGATATGTTTCAAGGCTTGGCGCAGCAGCACAAAATTCAACAAACCCAGCACCATGCCGCCGCCGCACACGGCGAAAGCCGCATGCCAACCCCAGTGGTCCTTGATCCAAGGCGTCAGGATCACCGACATTGTCGAGCCGATATTCACCGCCATGTAATACCAGGTGAAAGCGCTATCGATACGCGCTTCGTCCCCGGCATAAATGCGTCGCACCAGATTTGCCGCATTCGCCTTGAACAGGCCGTTGCCGACCACCACCACACCCATGGCGGAGAAGATATACCAGAGTGTGTCGTTGGGTACGGCCAGCAGGAAGTAACCCAGCATCAAAATGAACGCTCCCAGGCTCATGGTACGGCGGGTGCCGAGTACCTTGTCGCCGATCCAGCCGCCAATCGCCGGCGCGGTATACACCAGGGCGGTGAACGCGCCCCAGACCAGGTTTGCCTGGCTGTCATGGAAACCGAGTTTTTGCACCATGAACAGAACCAGCAGCGCAGCCATGCCGTAATAGCCGAAGCGCTCCCACATTTCGATCATGAAAACCGCGGTGAACGAGCGGCGGGTTGAGACTTGTGTCGCAGAAGTCATAGGGTAACCAGAGTAATCAAAAAAACGTTGTTTGATAAACAGCGTGTCGCAGCCCAGTCCTGATAAGGGTTTTCCCTTGTCCGGCTGAGCGTCAGCAAGGCCTGGATTGTAACGCACGCATTTTCCAAGGCAAGCCCCGCGCATCATGGCGCGCGGCGCGCTGGTCCGGCACACGCGAAGCCGTTTTTGCGGCGAATCCGCCTTTTGTCACTGAACCGTCATTGCGCCGATTTACGCTAAGCATTCCTCAGGTCATGCCCTGGGGCGGAGGCCGTTGGCCTCCTTGGAAGAAAACCCCAGGCAATCCCGACACTACGTTCTCCTATAAAGGTTCTTTTATGTCAGAGCTAAAAGCAGGCGAAACGGCCTTGCCCAAAGACCATCGAGGCCGTCCAAAATGGCTGGGACTGGGTGGCGTAGGCATCTTGTTGCTGATCGGCGTGATGTATTCGGCAAGCCATTTGCTGGGCGACCTGGACCGTGGTCCATCGCTGTCGTTCCTGCCTTATTTATTGTTGGGTGTGGCGTTGCTGATCGCGCTCGGTTTCGAATTCGTCAACGGTTTTCACGATACGGCGAACGCGGTTGCGACGGTGATTTACACCAATTCGCTGAAACCGACCTTGGCTGTGATCTGGTCGGGTTTTTGGAATTTCGCCGGGGTGCTGACCTCCACCGGAGCAGTGGCATTCGGCATTATTTCATTGCTGCCGGTGGAATTGATTCTGCAGGTCGGCAGTAGCGCCGGCTTTGCCATGGTGTTTGCTTTATTGATCGCGGCGATTATCTGGAACCTCGGCACTTGGTATCTGGGTTTGCCGTCATCGAGTTCGCATACGCTGATCGGCTCGATTATCGGCGTGGGTTTGATGAATCAACTGATGTCGCCGGCGTCTGGCGCCAGCGGCGTCGATTGGGGGCAGGCACTGGGTATCGGCAAGGCTTTGGTATTTTCGCCGCTGGTGGGTTTTTTCCTCTCTGCCGCATTATTGCTGCTGGCCAAGGCCTTGATTAAAGTCCCGGCTTTGTATGAAGCGCCCAAGGGCGATCAGCCGCCACCGTTCTGGATCAGGCTGCTGCTGATCCTGACCTGCACCGGCGTCAGTTTTGCTCATGGTTCGAATGATGGTCAGAAAGGCATGGGCTTGATCATGCTGATCCTGATCGGCACGGTGCCGACGGTATATGCCTTGAATCACGCGGTTCCTGCCGCGGAAGTCGCACATTTTGCGGCTTACTCGGAAAAAGCTGCCGCGGTGTTCGATCACCAGACGATTGTGCTGGGCACTCAGCAAACCGCGGTTACCGACCCGCGTCCGGCCGTCACGGCGTTTCTCCATGAACCGCAATCGGCACCTGTGCCGACTGTGGCCTTGGCCGATTTGATCCGGCAGATCGCGGTTCACGTGTCCAGTTTCGGTTCGGTCGACACGGTACCGCCGAATGCCGCGGGCAATATCCGCAACGATATGTATCTGACCGGAGAAGCCTTGCGCCTGATCGATAAGAATCATCGTCTGGGCTTGGTCAAAACCGATGTGGATGCGCTTAAGCTGTATAAAAACACCCTCGACAGCTCGACCAAATTTATTCCGACCTGGGTCAAGGTCGCGGTGGCGATTGCTTTGGGCCTGGGCACCATGGTCGGCTGGAAACGCATCGTGGTGACAGTGGGTGAGAAAATCGGCAAAGAGCATCTGAATTATGCGCAGGGGGCCAGTGCCGAGCTGGTCGCGATGGTCACCATCGGCGGCGCCGACCTATTTGGCTTGCCGGTCAGCACCACTCATGTGCTGTCGTCCGGTGTGGCCGGGGCCATGACGGCGAATGGTTCTGGCTTGCAGGTCAGCACGGTGCGCAATTTGGTGATGGCTTGGGTGCTGACCCTGCCGGTATCGATTTGTCTCTCAGGCGTGCTGTTCTGGATTTTCCGGCATTTGTTTTAGGCGGCTGCCGGGGCGACCGTGACATGCGGCAGGCCCCGGCTTTCATCGGCTTTCTTCTGCTTTCTTCTGTTTCTCCCAGGCCATTCTGGAGCCGGTTTTACAGTGATTAAAAAAATTTAAAAAAAACTGTAAGGCCGTGCCTTGGGTCGCGACTAATCGGTATGAACACCTATCTACGCCAGCAAAATGCGGATGACGTCGGGTTTCCCGGTTGCGACATCAACGCAGCAGCTTGTGTCGATAAGTGCCATGAATTGGATTGGGTCACGAGCAACAGTGACGTGACCAGGATCGATTATTTGGCGATTTCGCCCATTTGTCTCAATGACACCAAGGAGCTTTCGATGAACAAGATCATGACCGCAGTAATGTCCGCTTGCCTGATGTGTGCTGTTTCCAGCGTGTATGCGCAAGATGCCATGAAGCCGGCTTCGGGTTCGATGGCCAAGGACAGTATGTCCAAGGACGGCATGGCCAAGGATGGTATGGCCAAAGACAGCATGAAAAAAGATTCGATGAAAAAGGACAGCATGTCCAAAGATGCTATGTCGAAAGACAGTATGTCAAAAGACAGCAAGGCACAGTAAGGTCGCGGGCCTGATGGTCCAGCGATAAGGGCCCACAGTTACTTCGTCGGCGGCGAATAATGTAACGGTGGGCCGATTTTGTTTACTTTGCCCGCGCGTGTTGTGAGGCAATTTCGATTACCGCTTACTCCGTGGTGCTCGGGTTCCAGAAGGCTTGAATCACATTAGGATTGGTATTGAGTTGTTGAGTGATGCTGTCCAATTTGTCTGCGTTCACCGAGGTCGACAATAAGGTCGCGGTAATTTCCACATCGTCTTCGCCAAACGGTTCAATATCCAAATCGCCCAAGGGATATTCTGCATGTTCCAGCAGGCTGTCGAGTGTGGCGAGCGCATCTTTTTGCTCGTCGCTGGAAACGATCACATGCAATTGATAGGTGAGCTCACTGGTGTGCTCATCTATCGGCTTGCGGTTGATTGAATTGACCACCGGACGCAATAGAGTGTTGGCGGCCAAAACAAAGATCGCGGCCAATATCGCTTCCGCGAGCAAACCCGCCCCCGCGCATACGCCGACCGCGGCCGAGCCCCATAAAGTTGCCGCGGTATTCAGGCCGCGTACATTCAAGCCTTCCTTCATGATGGTGCCGGCACCGAGAAACCCGACGCCGGAAACCACGTACGCCGCGACCTGCGTGGTGCCGGTATTGCCGTTGATCTGATGCGCCATATCGACAAATGCCGCGGCGGCGATCGCGACCAGCGCATTGGTACGCAAGCCTGCGGTTCGCTGACGGTACTGCCGCTCATAGCCGATGATCGAGCCCAGCACAAACGCCGCGCTGAGACTGACCAAAGAATCGATAAAGGCATCGAGATTAAAAACTTGCCAAGCGTGCATAGGCCATTCTCCAAAAAGCCAGGATAGGCGGGCTATGGAAAAAAAGGCAAGGGAAAATTCCATAAAATAGGTCGGCGAAAAATCCTGTTGGATGAAGCAAAACGCGCATTGAGCAGAACCGGGGAAAGCCGCCACATTTGCATAAATGTCACGCCCATGGATTGCCGCGGGCAGAAAAGATGAATCGTCCGAGGCCATAAAATAATTTTCGGCTTGGGTAAAAAAATGATTGACTTGCGCGAGCGGCGCTACCTACAATTCGCCTGTTCTCATTACAGGGGCTAACGCCTTGGACAGCCACAGTAGTCGATCTTCGATTGGTTTTTCAGCCTGACCGGCAAGACGCCCCGCGAGTATTTCTCAGCCACCGTCTTGCCAACAGGCAGGCGGTGCGCATCGTATTCCCCCACGCACCCGATTTAAAGCGCAGCTTCGCTGCAGGCGATCTATCGCCTCGCGTTTTGCGCGTCCCGATTTCTTCGGCTAACGGCCAAAGAACGGATCAATTCGTGCGCTGCTCTCGAATCGTTCGAAACAGCGTTTGTACTAGGGCCTGTTCACGCTAATAATGGGCTTGCGAACCCCCCTTTCCGGTCGGCTGGCAAGGAGTGTGTCGCGCCGCTTGGCCGCTCCAAGCAAGCGACGCGCGACGCGGCCAGACGGCCGGAAAGGGG